>ULVN01063986.1_pt1 | contig 57512 bp, 31 predicted proteins | sample 1959491 | NCBI WGS metagenome assembly ULVN01 (sample SAMEA4835787, study PRJEB28245) | human gut metagenome | biome: gut microbiome; material: fecal sample | place: Denmark | collected 2008 | reverse complement strand
GTAACCTGTTTTATCATTTTATAAAACTATTAATTTTTTATGAGCTATTCAAAAAGATAAATAAAAGAGCGACTCTTAGTTAAATTAATATTTTCAACAAATTATTTATAGTACACTGCTTGCGTTCTAGTTATTTATGTATAATTCTTATTTTTTTGACATATAGTAAGGCTTGCTATATCCATAATTACATGAATTACAGTATAAAATTAAAGGTGGACAAGGAAACATTTTATGTTTATTGTCCACCTTTTTATCGTTATTGTGCAAAAACTATTACTTAGCAAAATCAGATGGCGTAACGCCAAACTTATTTTTAAAGACCTTACTGAAATGGGAATTGCTTCCAAAGCCCGTCTCATAAATTATCTCCGTGATGTTCATATCTGTATGTTTCAGCAAGTAGGCTGCTTTGTTAAGTCGTATATCCCGGATGAAATCACCCAATGACTGCCCGGAAATTTCCTTCACCATAGCATAAAGCCTTGTCCGGCCAAGTCCAAAATGCTTGCACAGCATATCTACGGAAAGATCTGGATTCGATATATTTTCTTCCAGGAACCCGTTCAGACTTTCTATAAACTCCTTGTCTTTCTCCGACTTTATGGATTTACGGGTTACTTCCGGTTCTGCCGGCTCCTGCCCTTCCGTCTGTTCTTCCGAATTTACATCCACGGGCATTTCCTGTGTATGTTTTGCCTGCATCATCCGGAGTTTTTGTACCAGAAGCCTGGTTACATTAAGTTCCAATATCTTCATGGAGAAAGGTTTGGGAAGATATAAATCGGCTCCCGATTCATAACCCTCAATCTGATTCTCTACCGTACTTTTTGCTGTAAGGAGAATTATCGGTGTATATGCTATCGACAGGTTATTTCGAATGGCCTTGCACATCTCTATTCCGTCCATTAACGGCATCATCACATCACTGATAATTAAATCAGGATAGAATTCCGTACATTTTCTCAATCCCTCCTCTCCGTTTTCAGCAGTAATCACATGGTATCTCAACTGGAAGTGCTCTTTCAACATGGACAACAGTTCCACGTTATCCTCCACTATCAACAGGGTCTGTTTGTCAGGGTCACCAGCTGCTTCCTTATCTTCATCGACCGATGTTCTCTGAGGTTCCACATCATAGTTATACTCCACGTGTACAGATTGTAAATAATCATGTACATCAAACGTATTGTTTTTATCTTGTACTTCCTCTTTTAATCTCATGGGTAATGTGACAATAAATTCCGTACCCTTCATCCGTTCACTGCTCACTATGATGTTTCCACCATGCAGAAGCACCATGTTCTTGGCAATAGCAAGTCCTATGCCCGAACCTAAATGTACTGAAGAGTTGTCTCTTATCTGAAAAAAACGGTCGTAAATCTTATTGATTGTTTCCGCAGAGATTCCAACTCCCGTATCAGAAATTTTTAAGATACAGACTTCTTCGCCCCATATCGTGTCGCCCACCTGAAAAGAGTTCTCATATTTAGGGGAAAGAGCCACATCTGTACCGGTTGCAAGAGACACTTCCACACGCCCTCCATTGGACGTATATTTCATGGCATTGGAAAGAAGGTTCGTTAGTACCATGGAAAATTTCTCCAGATCAAATTTCATCAGCACGTTCTCCTGCACTGAAGTGGTAAATTCTATTTTCTTACGCAAGGCCCAGGGAGAAAATTCCTGCACAATCTGCAACACATATTTATCAATTCTGTCTTCTTGCAGATTCAAATCGGCAATATTCAGGTCACTCTTTCTGAAATCTACCAGCTCCGTAATCATGGTTAGCAGTCTGTTTGCATTTCGAGATACCGAATTGAATGACTCCTGAATTTTCTGTGGCACCTGCCCGACTGTCCGGCTAAACTCATCTTCCATTCGTTCCACTGACGACAGAATAAGCGTTAAAGGAGTCTTGAATTCATGAGAAATATTCATGAAGAACTGCAACTTCAACTGATGATTTTCCTCATCCTTTTGTTTTTCCATATCATGCAAGGATATTTTGTGTTTCATATTTAGTTCCTGTACATACAAGTAGAATATGAAAAGCACCAGTGAAAAGGTAAATATCAGATAAGTGATTTTAGCCCACGAGGAAAGCCACCAAGGGGGTAACACTTCAATCTGCAGTTTTTTACTGACCGGATTCCAAGTTTGCCCATTATCTGTAGAGTACTGTAGTTCAAAATCATAAATAGAATAATCCAGATTGGAATAAAGCACTTTATTCTCAGTCACCGGTACTTCCCGCCATTCTGCATCATATCCGCCCAATTTATACCGATACATAATTCTGTTTGAAAGACGATAGCCCAAGGCAGAAAATTCAATTGAAAAATCATTCTGATCATGGTGCAACGTCAATTTCTCTAGTTTATCCAAAATCTCAGGAAGCACGGTCACCCCATTTATCTTCTCACCTACCCTGATTCTTTTTCCGTGAATATACAGATTTGACAAATAGAGCTGAAACTTTTCATTTCCAGTCTGAACATGGTTTGGATAAAAATAGCTCAAACCGTCTATTCCCCCCATGTACATCATTCCATCCTTTCCTTTATAGCCAGCCCCATATTTGAAAAAGTTGCCTTGCAGGCCATCCAAATGGTCAAACCGGGATAAAATGCCGGTATGCGTATCCAGCTTCATGATCCCATATCCGCCAATCCATACATTTTCATTTTTATCTACCATCACAATTTCCGCATCATTGCTCATCATACCATCCTGTGTCATATAAGACGTTGCAGTATAAGCATTGTCCGTATCTCCCTGGATAACCAGACGGTTCAGGCCTCCCCCTAACGTTCCGACCCAGTAAATCGAATCATTCTGTTTGTCAATACATGCCAGGAAGTTATTCGATAAGGAATGGGAGTTCTTCAAATCTACTCCATAAGAAACCACTTTTTTAATATCAGAATCGGTTCCCTGCAAGATAAATCGAGAAAGCCCTTTTCTGGTACATGCCATCATTTCGTTTTTTTCTTTATCAAAAAACAAATAAGGTACACAAGTTGACTTCAAGCCATCCTGTAAACCTATGTGTTTGACAAAAGTAAGTGCCCCATTATCTTCTTTAAAGCAATAGATACCATTTCTCCAGGTACCCACCCACAGGAAGCCGTTTGCATCATATTCCATTCGAGTGATGTCTACAGCAGCCTTTACCAATGCTTTTTCATTGTTGAAGATGACATACGACATCGAATTTGATTTTACGCCATAGGCCACAAGGCCATTTATCAGTCCCACATAAAGAATACGTTCATTCTTATTAAACTTTAAAGCCTTAAACACATTTCCTTTTCCCAGAAATTGAGAAAAGTCTGTAAACATCAGAAGGCCTTCGTCCGTACGATACTTATTCAAGCCCTGTTTCTGGGTGAGAAGCCAAAGCGTACCGTCAGAACTTCTTTCAATAGCCTTCACGAAAGTACCCTTTATTGAATATTCATTCGAGGGATTATCGTATACAGTACCAAACAAAGGCATTGATAAAGATACATAATTAAGTCCTTTCCCCCAAGTTCCAATCCACAAATTGTGAAAACTGTCAATAAATAATGTGGATATAAAGTTAGAGGAAATGGAAGTGGTATATGCAGATTGCCGAGCATGAATATCGGCGTAAACCTTGCCTGAGTTTGTAGAAATCTGCAACAAGCCTATATTCGAAGCACACCATAACGTATTATTTCTGTCTACAATCAATTTTCCCGAAGTATTTTGAGGTATATGCGTATTCAGGCTATGAAAGTCATAAAAATCATAACGAGACAAGTTCAGGCTACCATCTGTATTCAATGGGAATCTAGCACAACCGGAAGAAACTCTCAGATACAAAAAATTGTCTCTGATATAAAGTGAAGAAGAGGCTTCATTTCTCCGAGAAATTTCACGGCATTTGTACGAATTCACAATCTTCATCCTTCCATGAGCCAATTTTATCTGTAAAAGTATATCGGGAGTACACAACCAAGTATAATCGCCATTTTTCACAATCGTATGCACATTTCTCTTCGCCGACAATACCTTTGATTCTTTTCCATAAGAAGAAAGCAAGTTTCTTTTACGGTCCACTTTCACCACATACATGGAATCAGAAGTTACTACCCACAAAACTCCCTCTTCGGTAGCATATACTTTGTCGACCAAAGTTGATGATAATACCTGAAGGTCAGCAGACAGTTCAAAATCGTCATAATTTCCTTGATTATAATTAAACCTTAGTAAACCGCTTTCTGTCCCAATCCATAAACTACATGAGTCAGAAGCCAGTGAAGTAATACGATCATGAAGATAACGAATCCTATCTGTCTGTTTATAATAATCATAAGTCTGCAAGTTATATCCATCAAAGCTTTGTAAACCACCATTCGTTCCAATCCAAATCAATCCATTGACATCCTGAGTCACACATGTTACATCTGTGTGCAACAATCCTCTCTCCATTGTCAAAGTTCTGAATCGAGGAACATTAGCCCCATTCAAAGCCAGATTGATAAAAATCAGTAAAGAACTAATAATAACTTTTGTTTTTCTTTTTAAAGATACCATAATATTAGATTTTCAGCAAAGATATGAGATAAAAATATAAATTTCACCATTTCCCAAAAAAAAGAGGGAAAACATCCCTCTTTCTTTCATTAACCTAACCTTTATAACAAATAATACCTTTATGAAAACCTCTTATAATCAACGAAACCATCATTATAAACCTATTGAAAACCTCTGCACAAAGGAAAAAATAACTAGTCAGTTATATTTGTCTTGTTGTACAGACTCTTATTCCAAATGTACAAATATTACCTAAAATCAATCTTCTTACAATTTAATATAGACCATTTCAGTATCTCATGCATGTTATTCTCGGTCAGTATCTTTCCGTTTACCCTGAAATTCTCAAAAACCAATCCACTTAAAGGAGTCTTATTTTTAACCCCCATTATATAATTCTTTTTACCTTTTGAAACATCCACCCACACATCCCAATCCTTAAACAGGAAATTCTTAATCAACTGGTCTTTATCGCCTAATGGGGATAACCTGAAAATATGTGTCACCGGAGTATCCGTACGCACGTCTTCAAATACAAACCCTTCATCTGCTCCTCCACCGTTCCGGCAGCTTAGAATACCATTATTAGGTCTGTCCGAATCCCACTCCGCCCGGATTATATCCACCCGGCTTACACGGCAGTTTCTTGCCACAGAATTACTCCAGTTCAACTGGAAAATTGCTCCATTGTCCAGTTGCCAGCATACCACATCCTCTACTACAATGTTATCTCTATATATCTTGATATTATCATCATTGGCCCAGATGAAACAATTCCGGATTGTAGAGTTAGCATAAGCAGCAATGCCGTCACAATTATAAATCCATCCTCCCACAATCTTCGTCCAGGACACTTCATTATCCGTTCCTAACAACCTTACAGCAAAGAAAGAATAATCTGCAATCACAATACCATCCACCACAATGCCGTCGGCTCCGCTCTTAGCCTCTACCATGTGCGACTCACGAAGATGCAAGCGTGCCCCTGACAAAACTCCTCTTCCGTAAATCTTTACATTGGAGCAAGCCTTTCCATCCATAATGAAAGAGCCAAATACCCAAGCTCCTCCTTCCAGGTAGATGCGTTTTATATTTGAAGGAACTTTATACACTCCTATGTCATGTACCCCTTTCTTAAAATAAAGGGCTGAATCTTTCACAGAAAGTGTAGAGAGAAGTGTTTTATCGCCCTTTTCTATCACTTTCCATTTTGGCAAATCGGCCGGGACATCCGTTTCCATCGGATCTGCAAAAATCAACAATCCTTCCTTATAGCCATCTTCACCAATTTCCACAGAAAATTGTCCTGGACGGTCGAGCACAAAAAAGAAACTGTTAGCATCCTGTTTATTCACTTTTATATCGTGTCTGGACGGATACACTTTAATTTTTTTCCCTTCTATATCTTTATTCACCCGCACTGTAACTTTCACCTTTCCCTGAAACGAGAAATGCCCCCAATGAATACTTCTGCCTTTGAATTTAGTCAAAGGCTTGTCATCGTTTTTCCTTTGTCCAGGCATTCCTTTAAAATAAGCGTTACAGACATTTTTAAAGATAGTCACGTCATTATCTGTGTCATCATTCAGATACACACGATATAATTCAGACTGTTGCACCCGAAGATTCTTTTCCGGATATATCACAAGTGTAGTTGTTTTGTTTCCTGCATAAATGGAATTCATCCATGAAATACACAAGCATACAATAAATAATACCTTCGTTTTCATACGCTCTTTATTCTTACAATGGCAAAACTATAAACAAACAGACTATCCTGCTTATTTTCGTGTACAAATAATTTGTACTAACGTACAGAACTCGCAGTGTGTACGCTAGCAACAATTTCAAGGACACATAAACCAGTGATTAATCTGCCTCAAAGCTATTTTTGTATAAAATATTTATATATTATGAGGAAAATAATCTTTTTATTATGTTACTGCGTATATTTTTTCACTTATGCACAAAAGTGGGAAATGAAGCAAGCTCCTTTAATGACACCTTGGAGCAAAAACATCGACATCCATCATGTACTTCCAGAATACCCTAGGCCACTTATGCAACGGGAAGACTGGAAAAATCTTAATGGAGTATGGGAATTTGAAATGAGTACGGAAGGAGACCTACTACCGACAAAAAGAAAACTTCATGAAAAAATCCTCGTTCCCTATCCATGGGAATCGGCTCTTTCTGGAGTAAGAAGACAACTATCTACCCAACGGGCATGGTACAAACGAACTTTTACTCTTCCCAAAGAATGGAAAGACAAGAATATCATTCTAAATTTTGGAGCCGTTGACTGGAAATCGGAAATCTATGTGAACGGGAAACTGGTCGGAGCCCACAAAGGAGGATACGATCCATTCTCTTTCAATATAACATCTTATCTTGACCTATCGGCCAAAGAGCAGGAACTTATTGTCAGTGTCTATGACCCGGGAAACAGTAAAGCTATTCCTCACGGAAAGCAAAACAATACACGTTTTTCCGAGCCTAAAGGATATAGTTACTCACCCTCTTCCGGTATTTGGCAAACCGTATGGATAGAACCGGTCAACAAAGATCATGTCACAGCCATACATACGGTTCCAGATTTTGATAAGAAAGCATTCCACGTAGAAGTCAATGCTTCCGGCAATCAGAATCTGAAGGTTAATGTCTGTATCCAGTCGCAGGGGAAAATAGAAAGCCAACACTCAGGTACGCCGAATACCCCAATTACCCTACCCTTGCAAACCATTCGTCCATGGAGTCCCGATACACCTCATCTATATGATGTGATAGTCAAACTGACCAACGAAAAAGGAGAAACCGTGGATAGTATCAGAAGCTATGCGGGTATGCGTAAAATCTCATTAAAGAATGAAAATGGTGTACAGCGTCTGGCACTTAATGACAAGTTTATTTTCCAGATGGGACCATTGGACCAGGGATACTGGCCCGACGGCATATACACTGCCCCCACAGATGAAGCCTTGAAATGGGATGTACAGAAAATAAAAGAATGGGGCTTCAACATGATACGAAAGCACATCAAAGTGGAACCGCAGAGATGGTACTACTGGTGCGACAAATTAGGCATACTGGTATGGCAAGACATGCCCAACTGTTTCAAGACACGAAATGAAGAAGAAAAAGTACAATTTGAAACCGAACTACAACGCATGATTCGTACTCACTGGAACCACCCTTCCATTGTCAACTGGATTGTGTTCAACGAACATTGGGGAATATACGATTGTGAGCGTATCACAGAAAATGTCATGAAGCTGGACCCGAGCAGACTTGTCACAGGAAATAGTGGTATCGATGCCCGGAAGCCCAGTATCGACTATGAAGTGGGACACATTAAGGACAACCATTCCTATCGACCTCCTCACGTGCCACTCATCAGCAGTAAAAGAGCTACCGTCAACGGAGAATACGGTGCCATCGGTTATAAGGTCGAAGGCCATATTTGGGATACCAACGGACCTTGGGTACACCACAACTATAAGAACAAGGAGAATGCGACAAAGGAATACGTAAAATTCATCCAGCAAATCAACGAATACATACGTCGCGGACTCAGTGCCGCTGTATATACTCAGTGGACTGATGTGGAAAATGAAATGAACGGACTCTATACCTACGACCGTAAAGTAGAGAAATTAGATAAACAAAAAGTATCCGAAGCCAACCGCTCGACCTATACAGAGAAAGAGCAGGTAAAAGGACAAACCGATGCACAATACATTCAATAATCTTTTAATTACACCTTATGAACTCTATTAAACTGATTTCACTTGCCGCATTGGCAACTTCACTCATGCCCTCCTGGGCTGCTCAAAAACAAAACAAGCCGAACATTATCTTTGTTATATCCGATGACCATAGCGTTCCGTTCTTAGGGTGCTATGGAAATAAAGACATCAAAACTCCCAATTTCGATAAGTTCGCTTCCGAAGGAATGACCTTTACCAGAACCTACGTGACGGCTCCTCAAAGCGCCCCTTCACGTTCTTCCTTTTTCACAGGACGTTCTACCATCTCTACTACGATGTCTATGTTTTCTCTGCCTCTGCCAGGAAATGTCATTACCTATCCTGATATTCTGAAAGAACATGGATATTACATCGGAGTAACTGCCCGAAGCCATCACCAGGACGGGCTGAAACGCAATAAAGACATTCAGCAAGCCATTGAAAGAAACGACATGGCTACCTTCGGTCGTCGGTTCGATTATCACAGAATTGGCGGACAGCCGTTGCCGGAACTGAAAGTCTTTCTGGACAAGGCTGCCACAGAAGGAAAAGGAAAACCCTTCTATGTCCAAGTTAGTTTCTACGATCCTCATCGCCCATGGGATAAGAATGCCATACCAGAACCTCATGACCCCAATGCCATTAAATTGCCAGACAATTATCCGGATAACGCACTTATTCGGGAAGATTTTGCACGTCATTACGATGAGATAGCCCGTATGGATACCCAGTTCGGATTCATGATGGAAGAACTAGAGAAACGAGGATTGGCAGATAATACGATTGTCGTATTTGTAGGCGATAACGGTTCAGCCCTGTTAAGAGGTAAAGGAACCCTTTATGAAACCGGCATCAATGTACCACTTATCGTACGCTGGCCAGGAAAAATCAAACCGGGAAGCTACAGCAATGTACTTGTATCGGGAGAAGACTTTGCCCCTACCCTTTTGGAACTGGCAGGCTATAAAGCCGACCCCAAAATGACCGGTCATAGCTTTGCTCACACCTTGCTGGGTAAGGAAGGAGCCGACAGGACCTGGGTATTCTCTGCCCGTGGAGCCCATGCAGAAGACCTGCCAGTCACCACCAAAGACTTTGACCTCATCAGAGCCATAGTGACCGACAGATACAAGCTTATCTATAATCCGGTAAGAGAACTTCCCTACTGGCCAGTAGATTTCTCACATGAACCATTCTGGCTCGATCTGGTAGAACAGAACAGAACAGGTTTCATTCCACGGGAATGGAAAGAAAGATATTTCTCAGAAAGACCGATGTTCGAACTGTATGACCTCAAAAATGATCCGCAAGAATTACATAACCTTGCCGGACTTAAGGAATATGCAGAAATAGAAAAGAAGCTACGTGACACCATGGCCGAAAAAATGCTGGTAGATCGTGATTATGTGCCACTTCCTTTTTATTCGCTAGACAAAGAATATAAATAGAGCGTACAACTTCAATAAAAATGCGAACACAGGAACCAACCATTCTTTTTTAGTTCGCCTAACTTTGTGTCAATAACCAAATAATTATAAATCATGAAAAATAAAACATTCTTATCTGCCGCACTGGCTTTCTTCATGCTGGCCGGCTTTAACCAAACAGTTCAGGCTACAACTCCACTGATGCCGTCTGAAGAAATAGTAAGCAAATGTAAGGTAGCTCCCACTCCTCCGATGGGATGGAACAGTTTCGATGCATACGACTGCCGTATTAATGAGCAGGAATTCAAAGCTATCGTAGATTATATGGCCACTAACCTAAAACAACACGGCTGGGAATATGCAGTTATCGATTACTGCTGGTTTAACGATAACCCTGGAGGTTGGAATAACCCCAGCAAACGATATGGTCATCCGGACATCCGATTGGACAAAGACGGCAAACCACTCGACGTGCTTTGCATGGACGAATACAGTCGTCTGATTCCTTCTGTGAAAAGATTCCCATCTGCAGCAAACGGAAAAGGATTCAAACCGCTGGCTGACTACGTACACAGCAAGGGTATGAAATTCGGTATCCACATCATGCGTGGTATAGCTCGCCAAGCTTACTTCCAGAAATCAAAAATCATGGGAAGCAAGGCTACGGCTTACGACATTGCTGAACCATTCGATACATGTAACTGGTGTAACAACATGTACGGAGTGGACGCTTCTAAAGAAGGCGCACAGGAATACTATAACTCTATCTTCAAATTGTATGCAGAATGGGGAGTAGATTTTATCAAGGCTGACGACACCATGTATCCTCCCTATCACAAAGGAGAAATCGAAATGATGCGCAAAGCCATTGAAAAATGCGGTCGCCCGATGGTACTAAGTTTATCTTGTGGTGAAGCTCCATTAGGCCGTGCGGGACACATTAAGAAGAATGCTACCATGTGGAGAGTTTCGGCCGATTTCTGGGACAATTGGGAAGATTTGTATCACAATTTTGACTTACTGAATGCTTGGTCTTCTCACATCGGCGAAGACAGTTGGCCGGATGCGGATATGATTCCGTTTGGAAAGCTGGCACTTCAAAATCGTCCGGTAGGAAAAGAACGCATGAGCCGCTTCACCTCAGAAGAATATAATACGCTTATGACCTTGTTCTGTATGGCCCGCTCTCCGCTGATGATTGGAGCTGATTTACTTTCTACCCCCAAAGAAATCATCGACAAATATTTCAAGAACGATGAAATCCTTGCCATTGACCAGCACTCTACAGACAACCGGCAGGTATTCAAAAACAAGAGCTATGCCATCTGGACTGCCACAGTTCCCGAAACAGGCGAACGATATATTGCATTGTTCAATCTGCAAGATAAGCCTGCTACCGTCACTTTCAATATGGAACTGGAATTTTTACGTGGCAAGTATCAGGCACGCGATTTGTGGAAGAAGCAGAACATCGGTATTGTGGAAGGAAAACTTTCTGCTCAGTTGGGAGCACACGATGCCACTGTATTCAAACTCACAAAAGTAAAATAATCCAGAAAGTAATTTCCATGAAAAAAATCAATATTCTACTTATTGGTATATTCATTACTTTTCACACGCTATACGCCCAGACCCCTCTTTGGCAGGGAAAAGGGCGTATTGCCATAAGTAGCGACGGTAATGAACACGATGATGATGACTGGGCTGCTACTCCGTTGTCGCTCGCTATGATTGCAGCTAAGGGGTTACAAGACAAGCTTGTATTGTATACCTACAGCGACCATATCTGGGGGAGCAATCAGGAACGCCCTAATAAACATGGTATCAGTGCCTACGAGCACATGCGTCTCAGTGCACTGGGAAGTAAGAAATGGTTTGGCTTTCACAATAGCCGCTTCATTTGTGCCGTAGACAATGCCGAAATTGCTTACAATGCCATGAGAGACGTAATCAATGCTTCCTCCGCAGAAGATCCGTTAATCATCGTAGTTGCCGGACCGATGCAAGTGGTAGGAGAAGCTCTTCAACGCTCCAATAAAGAAAAGCGCCAATACGTTACCCTGTTGTCCCACTCTCAATGGAACAACCGTCACAGCGACAATCCGGAAAGAAAAAAAGGCTGGGATATGCATTCCGGCTGGACATGGGATGAAATGAAAGCCGCATTCGGTACTCCGGAAGGAGGTAATGTCCGGTTCGTACAAATTCTCGACCAGAATCATGGGAAAGATTATATTGGTTTCTTCTGTCCCAAAGAAAACTACGACTGGATAAAGACTTCACCAGCCAGAAATTCTCCCGCCTACCAACCAGGAGCATGGGACTTTCTGTATGAACGGATTTCCACTTGTATCAAGAAAAAAGGAACTTGTTTCGATCCTTCCGATTCGGGCATGATTGTATACCTATTCACCGGTATCGAAAAAACCAACCCGGACATGGCACGAGAAATCATGGAAAATCCTCAATTCACCTATCAAAACCCGATTCGTTCGGGCATCGACCCTAAAGGATTAAGAGACTGCCAAGTGCTGAGATACCAGAATACCTGGTACCTCACAGGTACCGCTTTTCCCCATTGGGCACGACAGGAACAGAACGGGAAACTGAACCAAGGAGTTCCCCTCTACAAATCCACAAATTTGACTGACTGGACTTTTGTAAAATACATAGTAGAAAGGCCCGATTCCAGCAAATGGTATCATAACCGTTTTTGGGCTCCTGAAATCCATAAAATAAAGGGGAAATACTACGCTACTTTCAACTGCTCCAATCCCAAGCACGGGTATCCCGGACAACACATCGGTTATGCCGTAGCCGACAAAATTGAAGGTCCCTATAAGGTAATTACAGAAGAAAAGCCACTGGCCAAAGGAAACGACTTGACACTGTTCGAAGATGAAGACGGAAAAGTATGGGCATTCTGGAATAAAGGACGTGAATTCGGTATTGGATATGCGCAACTGGATTTGGAAACAGGAAAATTTCTGACCACTCCCCAGACAGCTATCCAGCCCGGAAAAGTAGATTATGAATACGATAAAGAAGGGAAATTAGTACACGAAGCCGGATATGACGGGCGTCCCATCCCTAAAGTAAAGAAGTATTACTCCTGGGATTCCATCGGAATAGAAGGTGCCTACGTCATCAAAGAAAACGGACAGTACTATCTTTTCTATTCCAGTTGGACCAGAGGATATGAAATCGGCTATGCCACCGCTTCTAAAATTACCGGACCTTGGAAAAAGTATGAAGGAAATCCCTTCTACGGAGCACAAAGCAAAGCCGCATGCAACAGAAACGGATTCACCTGGAAAGGTGACCCGCACAGTCCGTTCAACCAAGTGGGGCACAATGAAATCTTTGTCGGACCGGATGGAAGATATTGGATTTCCTGCCACGGAATTACACACGACGCTCCCGAAAGTCCCTCATTGGTTATTGATCCGATATGGTTCGACCACAACGGGAACATCAAGAGTAATGGTCCGACATATACTCTTCAACAAACAAATTATTTGAACAACCCAACCTCTAGGGGTAAATAACTCATAGTCAATCCATCCCTCGGTGCTTGTGAAAGCATCGGGGGAATATAATTTCTACTAAATAAGATTTGAAAACATAAAAACACTTTTAACTCTAAAACCATTTATAATGAAAACGAAATTTATTCTATCCACGTTGCTGGCTTTTCCGGTGTTAAGTCATGCACAAACCAACTTTATCATCATCCTTACCGATGACCAAGGGTATCAGGACATAGGATGCTATGGTTCACCACTAATTGAAACCCCCAACCTAGACAAAATGGCTGAAGACGGACTACGGCTTACCAATTTTTACGTATCCGCTTCTGTATCGAGTGCCTCGAGAGCCGGACTGCTTACCGGACAGCTAAACACACGCAACGGAGTGAAAGGTGTGGGCTGGCCTGATTCAAAAGGACTTCCAACAGATAAAATCACAATAGCCAACGCACTAAAGACAAAAGGGTATGCTACCGGATGCTTTGGTAAATGGCACTTAGGTGACCTTGACGGATATCTTCCTACCGACCGTGGATTTGATTATTACTATGGTATTCCTTACAGCAATGACATGTATATAGGATACACACATAAATTCTCTCCCAACTGTGTGTTTACCGACGGGTATAATCTTGACAAAGCCTTACAAGACCAGCAGCTGGTAAAGAGAAACAAAAACAAAGCCCAACTGAAAAAAGAACTGAACTATGCTTCTCCTTTGTTCGAAAACAAGGAAATCATAGAATATCCATGTGACCAAGCTACTACCACATACAGATATTTCAATAAAGCAATGGAATTTATCGGGAAAAACAAGAAGCAGCCGTTCTTTGTATACCTGACCCCTTCCATGCCCCATGTACCGCTTTTTGTATCTCCACAGTTCAAAGGAAAAAGTAAAAGAGGACTATATGGAGATGCTGTAGAAGAAATAGACTGGAACGTAGGCCGACTGCTTAATTTCTTAGAGAAAGAAGGGCTCAGCGAGAATACAATGGTCATTTTCACTTCCGACAATGGTCCATGGTTAGGAATGAAAGAAAACGGTGGCTCAGCTCTTCCATTAAGAGACGGTAAATTCTCGGCATACGAAGGTGGTGTCCGCACTCCTTGTATCATCAAATGGAAGAACCACATCCCGGCAGGAAAAGTGAGCGACCACATCATTGCAAGTATCGATATCTTCCCCACTCTATTGGAACTTGCCCAGATGGACAAATCAAAATATGATCTTGACGGTATCACACTTACCAAGTTCATAAGCAATCCAGATAATGTAGAGCCTCGCAACCGCTATCTGTATGTCAAAGACGGAAAGATTGTAGGCATCAGACAAAATGACTGGATATATCTGCCGCAAACAGGCCGCAGAGTCACTCCCAAAAGAAACTTCGAGCAAGAACTCTTCAATATCCGTAAGGACATTGGACAAAAATCAAATCTGTTCAAAAAAGAAACCAAGAAAGCTCAGGAAATGGAACAACTATTACAGCAACAATCTCATTAATCCCTTTTGAGCAGATGTATATAAAAAAGTCTGGTATGAAAACCACAGCAGGTTACATACCAGACTTTTTTATATACATCTATCTATTACAGACAAGCAGGTTATTTGTAAATTACAAACTGATTCTTGCCAGAATCTGGAGTTACCAGATAAAATCCGTTGTCAAGCTTTTTGTAGCTGGCATACTGACATTTCAGAAGTGGTTTGTCACTATATATCACAAAAGGTGCATTCTCCTTCAAAGATACTGTCAACTTATTCTTTTCAGCTTTATACTTCTTTACTGCCACCGGACTGAGGTACTTGTTCTCCAGCCCTATAACCGACCAGCCGTTCTTGATTTCACACAGCAACACCAGACGGTCCTCCATATTCTTCAGGTTAAATGCATACTTATCTTTCAGCACATTTCCTTTCTTTGCATACCAGTCATAATATACCAATCCCTCTGCCGGAAGTTCACGTCGTCCCGGATACGGCTGTACCATCGCATCCGCATATGTATAGTCCTCTGCAGTAACCTCTACCTCCGTTATATTCTTAATATTCTTGTTTGACAGGCTATAAGCCACCACAGCAGCAGATGTTTCAGTTAAAGGAGCTATCACATAATACACCCCATCTCCTGTGAGCACATTGTTAAACAGAGATTTGGGCAAAGACGTTCCCGGAGCCATAGGACGCAAGATTTCACCGTCCGAAAAAGCTAATGGAGAAATATAATCATTCACAAAATTCCTGGGAGGGTCAGACAAATAGATAGGAGCCGCCGACATCGCTTTGCTGACCGCCATCAGACGCCCCAGTCTGGCATCTGAAGAATGAAACATGTCATGATCCGGCCAAACCGTCTGCCCCATCCATAATGTGTTCTGGAATCCCTGATAAATATGATTTCTCGCCAATGGAATGCTGTTCAACTTATAATCCACGCTCACACGCGTCGTTGCACTGTATTTGGTATTAAATACACAAGGTAGATTCTGAGCCATACAGTTCATCAGCCCATCCAGTTTCTTTTTGGCATACCACTCCAGTGCCGCCGCATTGTTGTGATGCGCCTCCACCGGATTGGATGTCATCAGATAGTTGTTAAAGTCACGTGTCTGAACATCTATTTTAATGAAGTCAAAATCATTGTCCGATGCAGAAGAAACCATCTTGTTATAAAACAAATCGGCGGCTTCCGGCGAACCGTTTATGATGATACGTCCTCTGTCATTTTTCATAAGATAAGGCTTTAAATCATCCATTTTATGATTGGCTGATATACCACCCCATATTCCATACATGCAATGCCATAATCCGAACCACTTTATCTTGTCCGAACGTTTAGACAACAAAGGAGACCATCCTCTTGGGAATTTCTCTGGACTCACCTCAAAATTGATAAGTTTGTCTTTCACCTGAGTCTGGTGTCCATGATCCACCAAGACCCAACGAATGGGTACATCACATTTCTCTATCCCATCCACAGCCTCCAACAACACTTTTTCATTGATGTTTTTCCGGAAATGCTCCCATGAACACCAACCTAAATATTTGAACGGCTCCGGATAAACCTTGTCTTTTCTTAAATTCAGATTGTCTGTTATGTATTTATCCTTTACCAAAGAATTCCAAATTGCATTCACTACCTTATATACATCCCCGCTTCTTCCATAGGCAAACACCGGAGCATCTTTCAAATCCACTTCCTCCGTTCCCATGGTGCCGTATTTAATATCAATGTGATTATCGTCCACCACTTCTATCCAACTCATAGCTGAATTAATGGCTACTGGCTGCACTACCCAATAACTTCCATCCTGAAGTTCCAGGACAAGAAAGATACCACAGTTGACAGGCTTATCAATAGTAGGTACCGGTTCAAATGATGCATCAAAAAGTGCAGACAATTTATCAACGGGCCACGAAAAATTCTGGTTTATCCCGTCAAAACCCTTAAACCGGGAAGCATAGAACAATGCCTTCTTATACGCAGGTAATTCTATGCGGTAACTCTCCAACACTCCCTCTGCAGGCTTTCCCGTTACAGAAGCTCTAAACACAGCACACGAATCTGAAAAAGACAGATTTAGGTCTTTTGCCTTCGACGGAATACCTTGTATCCACATCAAACACATCAAGACAAAAAATGTTACATACTTTTTACTCATAAATTTCAATTGATTATTTAATTATCAAGATTAGAAGTTGAAAAATAAGTTTAATCCTAGCATGACAAATCACCATGCCCCAAACCATCCGTCAATATAGTTATAATATTAAGGTCGCTATTTTGAGCAAAAACAAGCATACTAATACCATTCGTTATAGACACATCTAGCAACTCACAACACCTTAATATTTTATTCTAATAAGTTTTATGTTACGTCAGCAAATATACCGAAGTAAATGTTTGCCGATTTATCAGGATGTACGCTTTCTTATTATATATGTACAATGGGGATTATTCTATAATTGTAAAAACAATCAATCTATACTATTATACGACAAAGATACCTGAAGAAATCTTTTGCCTTTTTTCATATCCCTGCTAACAGAAATACATTGAAAGTTTAATAGAAAATTCATGAACAAAGCTATTTAATCAGTTTTTAGGGGAATACAATATTACCTAAGCAAATGTCACATTTTTAGCCTAAAAACCATACCTGATTTTTGAGAAATTGCTATTTTTATTCCGTATTGATTTCTAATTTTATTCATATAAAAAGATGCCACTCTTTCTATAAAGATAGAAGTTATATAAGGCTTTATATAATACCCCAATAGACAGGCAGTTTCTCTTTTCCTCGTCACTTATCAGCCATAAATATTTATTATATGAAAAAGTTTAATTATTTCTTTTCCGGATTAGCACGCATGTTTATGCCATTCATTTCTTTTGCTCAGAAAAATGTAATACCCAATGTCGTTGTAATAATGGCTGATGACATCAAATATGGTGATTTAAGTTATTATGGGAAAAAAACAAATATATACCTAACGTTGAAAAATTAGCAAATGAAGGCGTAATGTTCACAGATGCACATGACGGCAACTACCTCCATCAAGATATTCCTTTCTTACAGATCGGTCTGCATGGAAACATAATGATACTGAAGTAGCCTCCGGAGACGCTGACATGATAATCAAACCTGAACAATATACAGTAGCAGATCTATTTCATGATGCAGGTTATAAAACTACTGCAATCGGAAAATGACATCTTGGATTAGGTGAAAAAACTGGGCAATAGACTATAACAAACAGATAAAGCTAGGATTAATGATATCGGCCTTGATTATTCAACGGCTTCAACCAGAAATAAAAAGGGGGCATCTCAAAATTTAAAGTTGATTTGAAATGGCCCCTTGATTTTATCTGCTATTCGCAAACGATATACTATTTGATTTTTGAAATTTATTATTATATTTAAGTATTGATCTCAAACTAAAAAACAATTTTAATAATTAGGATTTTGAGTAAGTTTTGGGTTAACATCTATTGAACTCTGAGGAATAGGCCAAATCTTCGACCAATCACCATCACCTCTACCATCTGGAGAATCCTTTACAAAATCACCAGCATTAATCCAAGTATTAAACAGCTTATCAAATCGAATCTGATCTATACGTCTCAATCCTTCTCCGGAAAACTCCCAACCTCGTTCTCTAAAAATATCCATCAGTTCAACATTCTTACCATTATATGCAGCTCCATATAATTTCTGAGACCATTTATCAGCACTGAAATTACGTTTTCTGACGTCATTGACTAAAGTATTTACTTCCTCTGAAACACCATTTAGTCTCAACAAACATTCAGCTTTCATTAATAGGATATCAGAATATCTAATGATTGGTTGACCATTATCCTGATTTGGATTAGTATTATCCGGTTCCCACTTGAACAAACGCGCTCCATCAGTTGTTTTTTCAGCTATCATCTTAACTTCTGTTGGTCTAAGGTCTACAACTTCTGAACCCTGCATCATAGGTGTTCCATCGGCATTATACTGAATTCCAAATAATATTCCTCTCTCGTCCCAATAATCACCGGGATACATTCTTTTGAATCTATAATCTTCTTGATCATATGAGTTGAAGAATGATGGTTCCAAACAAATTCCATTCCAAGGGCCATATTTCAAACCATATTTTTGCTTAAATCCTGCTGGTAATCCTACCAGATTGAAAAAAGGCTTACCATTTTGCAGGACATCAGAGGTATTAATATCAATATAGAATATAGCTTCATCTTTACCGGTTATATGATTATCAACCTTGAAATTATCATAATAATCATCGACCAACTTATATTTGCCTGAACTTATAATTGAGTTGCATAATTCAAGACATTTGTCATACATAGCTTTACCATAATATACCTCTGCATTTAAATATACTCTAGCTAGAAGGGCTTCGGCAGTTTGTTTGGTCATTCTTGGGAACCATGAATCATCCCCACCATCCGGCAATTTATCCTTCACATCATTTAATTCAGAAATTACAAAATCCATTACCTCAGTTCTAGAAGAACGAGCAGGCAAATTTAAAGGATCAAGTACTTCATTTTTCAGCAATGGCATATCTCCAAAAAGATCTGACATAATATAATAAAGATATGCCCTGATTGTTCTAATTTCTGAAACATAAATATCCTTACTTGGTACATCTGAATTTGAAATGGCATTAATATTATATGTACATAAAGCAATATGCCTGAGATTTTCCTCCCATATTCTTTGTGGAGTATATGTTCCCGCCTGAACAGCAGTAATATTATGAGCCTCACAATTCCTCCACTCACCGCCATCGTACCAACCAGTACCGCGTGTTGGAACACAAAAAGCATCAGAGTTAGCCTCAACAGACATCATATAATTTCTAAAAGCAATCATTTTTAACTGCGAATAACATGCAGCTGTAGCAGCCTTTAACTGATCATCTGTTTTAAAGTAGCTGTTTTCATCCATTTGACCAAATGTTTTTTCCTGAAGATCTGAACAAGCTGAAAAAGCAAAAGCTGTCAGTCCAATAAAACATATATGTTTTAGTTTCATAATAATCTAATTTTTAAAGTTAAAAATCAAGTCTCAATCCAAAAGTAAACGACATAGCTCTTGGGTATGCTACATAATCAAGTCCCTGTACGGCATAAGCTTTATTAAATGATTGAGCCTGACTAGACACCTCCGGATCATATCCCGAATAACCTGTAATAGTAAACAAATTCTGTGCTGCTACGTACACTCTACCACCTTTAATAAATTTACTCTTTATATCATTAAAGCTGTAACCCAAAACTACATTGTCAAGTTTCAAAAATGAACCATCTTCCAGGTATCTATCAGAGAAAGTTCTAGAACATCCTATGGATTCACCAGTATCTAACCCTTCCTTTAGAATATTTGTACCTGTAGACAAGTGTGATGGTCTAGACAAGTCGAATGCTGTATTATTAACAACATCTACTCCAGCTACACCTCTAAAGAATAAAGACAAATCCCAATTCTTATAATTAAACGAAGTAGAAATGTTGTACATAAAATCCGGATCAGCTTTACCTATTACTTCTGTGTATGCCTCACTGACTACAGATGTTTTTCCACCATCTTTGGTGTAATACATTTCCTGTCCGTTTTCAATTCCTGCAAATCTCAGACCGTAAAAACTATTTACAGATTCACCTTCCTTAATTATACCGATTGTATTACCTGTAAATCCCAACCCCAAAGGATAAAAATGTTTGATTTCTCCAAGACTCATCACATCGCTTCGAAGACTAACAACTTCATTCTTGTTATATGCAATGTTAAATCCTAAATTCCAACTGAGATTTTTCTTTTCAATCAGAGCTCCATTTAATTGAAGTTCAACACCTTGATTCTTTACCTTTCCGACATTAGCCCAAATCGTTGTTGTCAGGTATGGCTGTGGAGCAGGGAACTCAAGCAACAAATCCCTAGTCTGCTTATTATAATATTCAATACTACCATTAATTCTGTTATTAATGAACCCAAAATCAAGACCTACATTCAAAGTACCTGTTGTCTCCCATTTAAGATCTTTGTTAGGGTTTCTTGTTGGTTGAACTGCAGATACAGAACTTCCATTGCCATTCATTGGATATGTATCTGCTATAGCAGCTATCATAGCCTGAGTTAAACCACTTGGAATTTCCTGATTTCCTATTTCACCATATCCTACTCTAAATTTCAGGTCAGACAAATTATCAAAATCGCTAAGGAAATCCTCTTGAGATATTCGCCATGCCAAAGCTATAGATGGGAAAATACCCCATTTATGGTTATCTCCAAAACGAGTCGATCCATCCCTACGCACTGTCAGTGTAGCCAAATACTTATCATTATAATTATAGTTAAATCTAGCAAAATATGAGATTAATCTATTTTCATTTCTATATGATTGAGGTTTCTCATACCATGTATTACCACCAGACAAATTATCATATGAGATTTCATCAAAAAGGAAATCCTGCATCATAACCTGGAAACCATCATTTTTCCAGTTTTGCCAAGAATATCCCACCATGGCAGATACATTATGTTTGTCTGCGAATGTCTTATTATAATTCAGCAATGTCTCCAAAAGAAGGCTTTCATTATTTGTTGAACGTTTAGCCGCCAATCCATTATGACTATATCCTAATGGAGATGAACTCGGAAAATAAAACTGACGGGTAGAACCTCCACCATTATAAGAAAAATTTATCCTGGCAGACAATTCATCAATAATCTTTATATCGGTAGCCAAAGACAATTGATAATTCTTCTGTCTCAAGTTATCATCAACATTAGCCAATGAAACAGGATTACGTTTATCTCCAAGTTCCATATCTATTTCATTATATCCACCGGATTCATCGTAAACCGGCATTGTTGGATTATAAACTAACGCATTATACATAACTCCTCGATATCCGCTTATAACATTTGAATACGCGATTGAGGACATAGAAGCATTAAAATCAAAGTTCAAATAATCATTCAAGGCTTTTTGAGTAATTCTCAATCTACCCGTCAGCGATTCCATTCCACTATTAATAATTATACCTTGATTATCATTATATCCCAAAGACCCCATAAATGATCCGTTACCCATTCCTCCTGAGAAATTCAAATAATGCGACTGGGATACAGTAGTTCTCATCACTTCCTTCTGCCAATTTGTAGAAGTTCCACCATCTGCAAACTCAATATTATTGTCTTTCATTGCCTGACGAAATTCATCAGCAGTAAGAACATCATAATATTTAGAAGGAGTACTAACTATCGCTTTTCCTTCATAAGTTACTTTAAATCTTCCTTCTTTTCCTTTTTTGGTTGTTATAAGGACAACACCATTAGCAGCACGTGCGCCATATACCGCAGCTGCCGACGCATCCTTCAAAACAGAAATAGATTCTATATCATTAGGATTAATAGTATTCATAGGATTAGTATACACCTGATTTTGACCTCCAAAGCCACTATCAGATTCACCGCCTGTTCCTACAGGCACTCCATCTACAATATACAATGGTGAATTACCAGATTTAATGGAATTAGTTCCACGTATATGAATCTTCATTCCGGCTCCCGGTGTTCCATCTTGAGAAGTAATTTGAATACCGGCAATTTTTCCTTGCATAAGCTGTTCTGGAGATGATATTGAACCTTGGGGAAAATCTTTATCACTGACAGAACTTACAGATCCTGTAAGATCTGTTTTTTTCATCGTACCATATCCGACTACAACGACCTCATCCAACAGTTCGGTATCTTCAACAAGTACTACGTTCAAAAATTTGTTTTCCGGAATCTTTAACTCTTTACCTACAAAACCTATATAAGTAATGGAAATTGTAGAAGAATTATCAGCTGATAATTCAAAAGCGCCATCAAAATCTGTTATGGTTCCATTAGTTGTTCCTTTTACTAAAACTGAAGCTCCAATAATTGGTTCACCTTTAGAATCCTTAACAATTCCTTTGATTTGAACTTCTTGAGCCTGTATGAATGATATACTACTCAAAAAATAAAATAAGAAATAAAACATCTTACTCTTAAATAAAAATGTCTTCATAATATAGTTTTTTAAAATTACAATCGCAAAAGTATTCCAAGTACATTTTATTTTTTTGGCTGTTTGTACTCAATATTGTATTAATTGTGCAAAAAGTATTTATATCACACAATAATTACAATTAATGTATGAAAGATGAAAATATTTAAATTAATTATCATCAGCAATATAACTACTTTATTAAAGTCACAAATACATAAAATCTACTAACCATTACTTTATAATTAATCCTTCAGTAGTTTCTTCATCGGTAAGCAAATTTACATCAGACATATTCTTCCACAATTTGCCATTCACCTTAATATTTTCCAGAAGTACATTGCTTACCTTATGAATAGAATCGTGCCCCATAATGATATTTCTCATTTCAGGTTCGGTATAGCACTCAATATTTCTGAAGGTAAGATTTCTGATTTCACCTCTTTCCGGGTCCCAGCTTCCGAAACGGTTAGGTTTTGTCATGATATGAAACAAGCGATGCTTGCAGTTATCAATCCGAATATCCTCATACAAATAATTGGTCATAATGCCATTACTGCCATGAATCGCATCAAATACAGCTTCATTAGGATTATCCCAAGGATGCTCCACCCGGATTATATCCACGTCATAGACATGAAAATTCGTGTTATACCCCGGCATATTCCAGCCAATCTGAAAAGGAGCCCCGTTTTCCATCTGCCATATCACACACCTCCTTGCTATCGTATTGCTTCGATACAATTTGATAGCATCATCATTTACCTTGAAAAAACAGTCTTCTATCAAACTGTTGCTCCCAATTCCGATTCCATCCGTACTGAACCACCAGCCCATCATTTTCAGGTTCCGGCATATCTGGTTAGTGCCACTCAACGACACACAATACCTCGGTGCATTGATGATAGTCACCCCTTCAATCAGTACATTGTTACAATTTCTGAAAGAAATCATGTGGTTATGGCTTCGTGCAGGATATTCCTCTCCGCTTATAATACCCTGTCCCATAATCGTGATGTTCTCCTGCCCGTCAGAAACGAACTGCCCTTTTACATAAGCGCCAGGAGCAAGATATACCGTTTGATTGCTCTTCAACACGTAGTTGTCTCCAATCTCGTGTATCCCTTTTTCAAAAACAATCAGATTGGGAGTGTTCCCGGCAGGTTTTCTCACCGGATATGCATCCACAAAAATCAACAAGGGATGAGTAATAGCCACACCTTCCTCAAATTCCACTGAATACTGCCCAGGGCCTGGCAATTCAAATTCCACAATCGAATCATTCAGAATACGACATTCTACATTGTACTTACGAGGCAATACCCGGCATACCTCAACTTTGTAAGCATTTGTCTTTACCCTGACAACCGGCTTCGTATCCGTAGCGAACGAAGTCCATGAAGTAGTCTTACACCGGTTGGTCTTCCATTGCGCCACATCGGTATACACAGGAGACTCCAAGAATTCTCCTCCACCCGAAACTTCAATTTCAAATAAAGAAGATTTCTTGATACCGTCGGCCATCGGATATACAAACACCTCAGCCAAAACCACATCAGAAAACAATGTGGCAAAGCATAATATCATTAACAACAATCTTTGTTTCATATTTGATAAGTTTGAAAAAGTTATTTACGGAAGAGTTATCACACACTTAAATCCATTCTCATCCGGGTACACACGGTCAACGCAAAAAAACGGTTCCGCATATTTATCCTCACTATGATACGAGATATACCACTTGTCATTCAGTCCCTTAAACAATTGCACATTGCCTATAATCTCACAAGGAGGAGCAAAGACAAGCGGATTGTCATATTCACCGTGTAACTGAGTAGGAGCCTGATCTTCCGAACGATAAAACAGAATTTCATCAGAAGCCTTCCAAGGACCAAGCGGAGATTCAGACACTAAGTTCGCAGCATAGTATCCCCCTTTAAATACCGTATAGAAAAGATAAATCTTATTCTTATATTTAAAAACGGAAGGAGAATCCAGAAAACGGTCGTCTTTTCTAAACTGACGAGGTATGGCGATTACCACAGGATCTCCGGAAAGATGTGTAAGCGCAGTATCCATCAATGCACCACACAGACTTCCGTCTTTCTCCCAATAAGCATACACTTTTCCATCTTTATCATCCTGCCATAAGGTAAACCTGTTTCCTTTAACAATAGGCTTATCAGTAACAACTTTATAAGGCCCCTTAATCTTATCACTTATGGCCACAACTGTTTCCGTAGTGCCATAAGGATTTACGTCGTTGTTCCTTCCTCCGAAACACAACACATACCTACCATTTATCTTATGAATTTCCGGAGAATCAAAACCATCTTTATACCATGAATCGGCAGGTATACTTTCCCGGTCAACTAATAGAGCGGTTTTCTTCCATTTCTTCATATCCTTACTTTCATACAAAGATATACCTTCTTTATCTTCACCTGGAGGAGCTATTTCCGTCCCCACCATATAGTACCGGCCTTTTTCTACATAAATATGACAATCTCTGATTCCATATTCCGGCAAACCATTACGTATCGGATTTCCTGCCAACGCACTTTCCAAACAATGACATACTAACAGGAACAGAAAAATCTGCTTGTTAAACAGACATTTAAATGACGCGAGATTCATAATCTAAATTTTAAATCAGCTTTAATATACAGATGCTTTACAAACCAATCACTTCGCATTCTTCCATTCCGTAAGCAACCGGAAGAAGCCTTTTTTTCTTTCACTGTTTATGCTCCAGTCCGCAGGAATACATTGAAAACCCTGTTCATAGGGTTCATCCTTTTTTCTGAAATCAAAATATCCCCACGAAGCATAAGCCTCTGTAGCTTTTACGAAATTATTGACCTCTTTGTCAAACTTGAAGTGATCATCCTCGTTGTAAACCACGGGCTTGGGAGTATAGGCCGGCGATTTTCTCACCGAATCGACCTGCAGGGTTATTCTTTCAGGTTTCCATACCCCGTTTCCATGAAGTAAGACAAAATCGGATGCAGCAATGACCTTGTCACTCGGAACAATTTTTCCGGCATAACTTGTACTTACCAGCAAGCGTCTTCCATGATGAGTAATGGTCTTTGCATATTCAATAGACTCATGCACGGTTTCCGGACTCAACCCATCCAGTTTAAAGAAATCGCACTCATTGTTCACTTCAAGCAGCACATTTTTATATCCACTCTTCAATACCCACTCCACTGCATTCTTTATTCCATTTCTGGCAGCCTCTGCACTGTTCAGGAATTTTTCCTGACCTACATAAAACAATCCTAATATTACCACCATTTCCAACTCATCTGCTTTATCAAGAATCAGCTTCAGTCGCTTCATGTACTCCTCATCCAGACTTCCATCCGAAAGAATAGCTGAATTATGCCAAGGCTGTGTTTCCGAGTATCCTTCCGGACTTCCTCCCTGCAGGTTAATGGTAAAAGCAAGCAGTCCTTTTTCTCTCCATACCGACATATTCTCTACAAACTCTCTTGTATTCCGTTCTGCATCCCATACTTTTGTATCTGGATACGCCCATTTATAACGCGTAGAATCCGTCTTGTCATCAAAGATTCCATTCACAAGTCGCGCATTAGGAAGCAATCCCTGTATTTTCATCCCCCTCCATGTTTTACCTTCGAACGTAGGTTTTCCGTTAATATAAAACTCTTCACCTACAATCGAAACTTCAGTTTTGTGAACATCAGCAGTTCCACAAGAGACGAACAACAAAGAAAGAAATGCTGCAGAAATAAAACTTTGCTTAAAAAAATGCTTCATATCATCCACTATTTATCTTATATTAAACTCTAAATTTTATTGTTTTTTTAAACTCCAGGTCTGTTCAAAAACAAAAGATTCACCCGGCGACAACTTATACAAAGGACTTACAGGCTCAATCTCACACAACTTTCCATTGGTATAAAATATAGTTGTATACCCCATAGTAGAAGAATAATCCATCTGTGGTATTACTTTGAAAGTAACCTCAAACTTTAAATCTTTATACAGATAAGAAATCCACCCAGACCTACTATTACATCCTAACTTCAAAGTCTCATCTGACACGTTGTAACACAATTTCCCATTATTCGTCAACACCTTATCACTTTGATAGTTTCCCATATATCCCCATACCTCATTATCTGACAACGGGAGTACCACACGTCCACCTCCTTTGCAGAAATACCTTCCCCAGAAATGACGGTTCAGACATTTTTCTGTATAGTTACGGGCACTTTGCTTGATATACAGTTCTGAGGAATGTTCATTAAGAGTAAAAGTCCGTTTCAAATGAAGTCCCAACATATTATCTTTTGAGAACGAAAGTTCAACCGTATACTCATTGATTATTTTATAATCCCATACCCCCATAAAAAGCTCATCACGCAACTTGCCAGGAATGGCTTCCGGTCCTATGTCAAACCTTGCCCCATCCGGCCAGTGCCTGTCTTTTCTGAAATTTTCCAACAGATAACCATCAAACTCTCTGTCTTCAAATAAAATATTCTCATTCTCTGCTGAATAACATAATACCCTTCCGCCCGATTGTGGAGATATAACAACCCGCGTACCGGCATTGCTAATCTCGATACAGTTTGACCATCCTCTGTACTCATTCAACACAACAACTTTAGAACTTATGTTTGCAACATAAGCTGCAAACAATAAAAACAGGAGTATCTTTTTTTGATTCATAAATATTTATATCGCAAATAATCAGTTTATTAATTTATCATATTAACCGTCACCCTTTTTCAGGAACCTAAAATGCTATTATATTATTTAAAAGTTTCACGCACACAGGATTATCAACGGCTTTCATAAAATCAAGAGAAGAAATGATAATATGTCCTTTACCTACCGGCAATATAGTTAAAGCACTAAACAACTCATTTTTATGGTCTGCATAGCAGCCTACCACACATTCCCCGTTCTCAAGACGAAGTCCTTCCCTATGCCGGTTGTACGAAGCAAAACACTGGTACTCCCAGTTGAAAGCTGTAGCTTGCGGTAAGCCATTAAACAACGCATGATTTTTCACAAAGAAATTTCCTCCAAACCAGTCTCTTCCAATAAGTCTTGATCCTCTGTAGTCTACCACCTCTTTTTGTTCCAGATAAGCACACCATTCCGATGCATTATCAAGTATTACAAGCTTTCCTCCGCGAGAAACCCATTCTATCAAAGGATCATCTTGTCTGAAATTACCACCAATTATGCCAGGCTGTAGTTTACCTCCAACCACCAGTGTTCCCATTCGCGAAATGATATCTTTAATTTTAATATTCTGACAGGGAATATGAGCTTTCTGAAGCATTCGTTCCATTCGGCCCGCAGAATCGGCCACGTACACGGAATGATGAGCAACCGGCGAATTGTTCACGACAAAGACCTGTTCGGCTCCTTGAGCCACAACCTTACCATGCTTCGACAGTTCTGCCCTTATAGTGGTATAGCCATCCTGGTTGATTTTAAATCGAATATTCTGTTTCAGAAGCTGCCCGAAAATAACGCCTCCTTTCACTGCTACCAGAAATTCCTGCTTCTGCGTCCAGACATCATTAGCCTGATTTTCCAGAAAGACAGTCAGCTTGTACCTCCCTTTCAAATCTTTCCTATTCACCACAAAGAAATCTACGCTTGCCGTATCATTCTGTTCCAGCACCTTTTTCTTAGCCTTTACAGCCACATAAAGCGGCTGGTTATAATACGCGATAATGGCAGGATCAGCTTTATGGTTTCTATATATATCCACAATTCCAGAATGATTCTCCAGCTTCGTACTCTCCCAACCGTTTGTAGCCCAGCCATCGATATTGTTACTGATATACATATTCTCTATCATCCTGCCTTGATAATAATATGACACACTACCAAGACTGCGGCATAAAGAATCTACATCAGGAAAAGCATTCGTAAACCCTTTTTCATGGATAAACGCATCAAAAGCATGATATTGCTTCAACAAATCATCACCAGTCCAGCCTCTTTTCCCTTTTTTTTCAATTTCCTGCTTTATCAGTTGAAGACGAGGTGGAGTACCTATGGCTCCTTCTTCTCCATAAAATATGATTTCATCCTTTTCTTTCTTATATCTTGAAAAATCTACAGGCGATTTATAAAACTCATCTTTATACACTCCTGGCCCACTGGCATGATGCTGGTCCCACCAGCCTTGATAATGAATCGTTGTATCATTAGGCAACATGTGCATTTTTATTGGAGCAGGAGTCGACGGACAAACTCCTTTGTAAAGCTTGGCTCCGAAATAGGTAGACGTAAATGTAATACATCTGGTAGGATCTAGCAGATGTGCTTCCCGGATGTCTTCTACCTCATTAGGATATGGATTTCGGGCCGATTCATTAATCATATTGACTATCACAAGCGAAGGATGATTCCGGTCTCTTTTCACCATGCGCAAAAGCTTCTCTCTTTTCCATTTTCTGGCAAAAGCAGAATTTCCAGGTCTGTATCCTCCCGGTTCTTCATAGATAAGCATACCAAGTTCATCGGCCAGATCAAAAACACAAGATTGTCCGATACTCCGATGGAAATTCAGCATATTCATACCCAGCTGTTTGGCAGACATGATATGCTTTCGGGCCAGTTCCGGAGTAGGATAAATTCCATTAACCGGCCAATGCCCCCATGAAATAGCCGTATGCAGTACTATACGTTTGCCATTCAGCATAAACATCCTGTCGCCATTAACTGTTTTCACATCAAACCACCGGAAACCAAACCGTTCCGTTTTTACATGTTTCTCTTCCTTATCATTCATCCATTTTGCTGTAAGCACATATAAATTCGGACTGTCCGGACTCCATAATTTTACATTCTTTACCTCTATATTTTTTTCTACACTAATCTTCTTTGACAAAGAAGGGACTACTGTCTTTCCTTTCCAGACCAATTTATCCGACCCGTATTCCTTTATGGAGTATTCAATGACTCCGTTACATAAGTCTCCTTTATTTTCAAGAGTCGTCATTACGTTTACCCGGTTCAAATCGGGTGTGTTTTTTATAAAGATATCGTCTATATAGCTGTGACTTGTAGCATGAAGACTTACTTTTCCCGTAATTCCACCAAAGCCATGACTTGGAGGTATTTCATACTTTCCCCACATAAAAGAATCCCAGTCTCTCCACGCAAAATTACCATTAGGGTCAGTTATTCTTACGGCCAATCTATTGTGCGAACCTACTTTTACGTCATCAGTTATGTCGATACTGAAAGGCGTTCCATTTATCAGTTCATACCCCACCAGTTTGTCATTAAGATAAACCTCTGCCCTCATTCTGGCACTCTCAAAGTCTATCGTAATACGTTTACCCTTCCAGTCAGCAGGAACCGATACCCCGGTAGTAAACCATGAAACGCCGCAATAATTTCCGCAAATTCCATGTGTATTTCCATTCTTTCCCCACATATATTCTTCAACTGTAGCAGGTATGGTAATATCTACCGCATTTTTATTATTGTAAAGATTCTGCCATCCACAAGTGGGAGGTGTACATGGAATCACATCCATATTATATGGAGGCAAATAGAGCGAATCATTAAAATATTCCGCTGTTTCATCAAGCCATAGCCGCCACGGCTGTTTACTTAAATCAATTGTTTGCGAACTGGCATATAAAGATAAAGTCAGTAAAGCAAAAAGTAGAACGTCTTTTTTCATAGATCCAATCAAGCATTAATACATAATCCATATAGTATTTAAGGTCCGGTAAAAATTTGCTATTACCGGACCTTATCCTAAATCCTATTTATTCCATATCTGGCATTTATTGATAATATGGATGCTGCTCTATCTGAGGAGCAGTTTTCAAATAATTTGCAGGCAATGGAAATACAGTTCTGTATTTTTCTGTCCGAATCTTACTTCTATCCATGTGTATATCATCCACCCAGTCCATATCTGTAAATTTCTCGAATCTGATCAAATCCGTTCTTCGCAATGCCTCACCATAAAATTCCCTTCTTCTTTCTTCTAGTAAAGCATCCATTGTCAGATTAGAAGTATCATAAAAATTATATTGTGAAGGATCAGAAATAGAACGGTTGCGCACTTCATTCACCAGGTCAACAGCTTCCTGTGTAGCCTGTCCATCTGCGAGTCTCATTAAGCACTCAGCTTTCATCATCATGATATCTGCCAGACGAACAACCACAAAATCATTGTTCATGGCATCTGTAATAATACCGTTCTCGTATTCATACTTTTGGAATCTGGCTCCACTCATTTCATCACAGTTGTTAATATCGAAATCCACCTTAAAATCCAAATCCATGAACGTACCGTCAGGATTTTTCATTTGTGCCTTAATACATTTCAACGGTTTACCAGAAGCATCAAACTGGGGACCGGCATTCAGTCCGTTCTTTCTTACATCAAAGTCTTCAAATGTTTTATAGAGTGAAGGATATACAGAAAAACCATTCTGTCCGTTAACCGTACCATTGTATACAGGCGTCTGACTTGCATGCAAGCAATGACGGGCATAACCGAAACCTAATGTAAAGTTATCCTTTGAATACACGGCATCGAAAGGAATAACAAAAATATTTTCCTTGGAATTTTCATTATGGGCTTTAAAGTTAGTAAAGTAGTCTTTTTCCAATTCAAATCCAGCCTCAGGCGACATAAGTTCATCACAGATATCTATACATTCATCCAGACCTGTTTTTTCATCTGCATACTTAGGATTAACCCTGTCCGTTTCAAGAAATATCTTTGCGTTCAGCAGATACTTAGCCTTTAATGCCAAAGCTGCCCAATAATTGAATTTGCCGTAAGTAGTCGATTTATCCTTTTTGGCTTCTTTAAGCAAGGGCAAACAATCGTCAAATTCTTTCATCATGAGATTGTATATCTCTGCCGATGTTTTCTTCTTGATATCTGAAGTCTTGTCAGAAGAAGATACTGTGTAAGGCACATCCCCCCATAAGTCTATCAGCAAATAATAAGCATACGCTCTAGCCATCCTTATTTCAGCGATAGTAACATCCTTCAGGTGCTGCTCCATTCCGTCAAAGCTGTTCACCTGATCAATGGCCATATTGGCACTGGTGATAATACCAAAACATTTCTCCCAGTTTTTATCAAGGTCTTGTGTAGTTGGAGTCCAGCTATGCTGATATGCATCAGAGAATTTTGCATTATTCCATTCCTTTGTAACGTTTCTAAAAGGAATAAACATCTCGTCCGTCGTACATACATTATAGTAGAACGGTGAAAAATTAGGGTTGGTAGCAGCAATGTATGTACCAATGCTTGTATACACTTTTCCAATTAAAAGATTGATGGAACTGGGATTTTTAGAAAAAGACTCTTCCGTAATCTCACTATACACCGTATCAGAAAGGTCGGTACATGCTCCGCAAGTCAGCAAGGAAGCAAACATAAATGCCTGAACTATTTTATTATGTGATTTCATAATCGTCTTCATTATAAGTTAGAAAGAAATTTTTACGCCCAAAGAATAAGTACGTGCTACCGGATAAGCATCCATATTGTCTACACCTACCACTGTGCCATTAATCTCCAGCTCCGGATTTTGACCTGAATAGCTGGTAAAAGTGGCCACATTCTGCACACTGCCATACAAGCGCAATGAAGAAATAAACTTATTATTCTTTATCGGGAAATTATATCCTAAAGTAATGTTGTCAAGTTTTACAAAGTTACCATTCTCTACCACCGCATCTGTAATAGAAGGCTCATCATAAATAGGCGATGTAAGAGCTGATTTCAGAACATTGTCTACACGATTGAATGTAGGACTTCCCTGATATGCACTACCTAAATTCAGGATATCAAATCCAAATACACCTCTCAGCAAGAATGAAAAATCAAAATTCTTGTATCTGAACTGATGACTCATGTTTGCATAATATTTGGGCATACCATTACCTATGATAGTTTTATTATCCTCACTACCTTTGGCATCGAGCCAACGAAGAGTCAAAGGTTTTCCATCTTCTCCCATTGCAATCGACTTGTCCTCATTAAGCTGGTAGACCATTGTCTCGCCATTTTCATTGACACCTGCATACTTGAACCCCCAGAAGTTTCCAATCGGAGCATCCACCTTAGTTACTACAGCCCAATGTCCGTTCATAGGTGAAGCCAGATTCAATTCATATCTTTCCTGAACATCGCCGTCGGCAGTAGTCAGTTTTTCCACATTGTTTTTATTATAGCTGCCATTAAAATTCATGCTCCATGAAAAATCCTTTTTCTGGATAAGTGTGGCATTAATACCGATTTCAACACCCTTATTCGAAATAGTACCGATATTACCCCACATCTCAGATGCCAGATACGGAGGAACAGGAACATTGTATTTATAAAGCAAATCTTCCGATTTCCGCTGATAAATATCAATATTCGCATTCAAGCGTCCTCCTAAAAATGCCATGTCGAGTCCTACATTAAATTCTTTCTTTGTTTCCCATTTCAAATCTGGATTTGCATTTGTTTTAGGAGCATAAGTAGGCTCGTAAGCATTGCCACTGGTAGAACCGTTATGTGCATAAATAGGCTGGCTGGCAAACAACACGTAGTTAAGATAAGCCTGGTCAATCATATTACCAGTTACTCCATAGCCCAGTCGAAGTTTCAAATCACTGAATACTTTCTGCTCTTTCATGAACGGCTCATTGATAATTCTCCACGCCACAGAAGCAGCCGGGAATGTACCCCACTGGTGGTTCTTGCCAAATCTTGAAGAACCTTCATGACGTACCGTAGCATTAAACAAATATTTATCTTTGTAGTTGAACACAACTCTACCAAAGAAAGCAATTAATTTAGATGAACCTTTATAGCTGTCAAGGCTAGCCTGGCCGTTCTTTAATGCGGCACCACTACCAATGGAGTTATATCCGTTGTCATCAAACTTAAAATCATAGTTTGTTGCATCAAGATATTCGTTAATGAATTCCTGATAGCTATAACCTCCCATAATATCAAAATTCAAATCATCTATCAACTGTCTGTTATATCCGGCAGTCAGTTCTAAAGTACGGGTTTCATTAAGAGCCGATTTCTTGTAAGCCTCCCCACTTTTACCTTTCATCATCATTTCCTCATGTTTTGAGGTTTTATACCATGCCAAGCTAGATTCAGTTCTGTCAAGTCCAATCATTCCGGTCAGAGTCATTCCCTTGAAAGGAGTGATTGTTATCTTGGCATTTCCCATAAGCGTGTTATATTTATCTTCACGGCGAGTTTCATTGATTAGATTCACCGGATTGTTATATATCAATGGATCGGCTCCCGGAGTATAGCTTCCGTCTTCCTGATAAGGAGTCATGGTCGGGTTCCAGATCAATGCCTGGCGAAGAGCCAGCTTCTCAATAGGAACCTGAGTCTTTGAAGTATAAGCCAAATTCAAATTTACTTTCAGGTTATCATTGAAGTGCTTGAATTCAGTAGAGATACGGCCATTGATTTCTTCTTTACCAGAAGTAGCCACTATACCCTGATAATTATTATATGTCAATGAGGCAGCTGTTCTGGAATGTTTTGAACTGGTATTCAATGACAGATAATGCTGATGGCTGACAGCTGTACGGGTAATTTCCTTCATCCAGTCGGTATTCCCCCCATAATCTACCATGGCTTGTCCCTTCTCCTGAGCCAGCTTTATACTGCTGTTCATCATAGATTCTTTCAGGGAGCGGTACTCATCGCCCGAAAGAAGGTCCCAAGTGCTGCTTACCTGATCAAAAGACACATTTCCATCATACTCTATTTTGGTTTTGCCATCGGCCACACCTTTTTTTGTCGTTATGATGATAACTCCCGAAGTTCCCCTAGAACCATAAATGGCTGCCGCAGAACCATCGCGCAACACATCAATAGATTCAATATCATTAGGAGAAACAGTAGACATACTTCCACCAGGAATGCCATCAATTACGATAAGAGGAGAAGCTCCCGCATTAATTGTACTCATACCTCGAATCTGCAAAGTCATATCCGATGTGGGATCACCACCTCCCGCCCGCGACATTGCCAGTCCCGGAATTTTACCTTGCACCATCTGAAGCGGAGAAGAAGAAGTGACGGTCTGAGTAAAGTTTTCCTTCTTAATAGAAGCCACCGCACTGGTTACATCTGTTTTTCGCTGTACACCGTAACCTACGACAACCACTTCATCCAACACCTCAGTGTCTTCCTGAAGAATGATATCAATTACACTACGGCCATTAATTTCCAGTTTCTGGGTCTGATACCCTACATAAGAAACGACCAGCACATTCTTACCTGCAGGAATGTTTTCAATTACATAATTACCATCAAGATCGGTAATCGTACCCTGGCTGGTTCCCTCAATTAACACAGAAGCTCCAATAATAGACTCTCCTAGTTTGTCTTTCACCGTGCCTTTCAAAGATTTTGTCTGTGCCAACACTCCATTCATAAGAAGGAAACACAAACACATTACAAAAACAATGCGTTGTTTCATAATTGATTTGATTTAAGTTAATAATCAGTGTATGACCTAAAGGTCTGTAGCAAATGTACCGCATCGCATACTTCCAGGTTTGTTCAAATGTTCGCTCTTTTGTCACATTTGTACAAATCAAAAGGACATAGGCAATTATTTAAAAATCATCCTGCAAAAAGAATGTTTCCCTGAGCAAAACCTACGTTTCCCGTATGGGAAACATAAGGCTTTGCTCAGGGAAACGTACGACCTGCAATAGAGAGACATAAAACAGGCTTAAATATATCCACCTCTATGTACAAGTATTTCCAGCTTCGTTTCTGAAGCTTAATTAATTACCATTCAAAAAGAATTTAAATACTCTTTTATTTCTTTTTCTCCCAAGGGAAAGACTTTATGCCATTGGGTCTGTAAACCGGTAAGATGTTTCCGGTTTCTTTCGCTCTTTTCACCTTCTTCTGATAGTCTGCAAAAGTCTCATCCGGCGTCCAGTACCAAGGATGGGGAGTAAAGGAAGAATCCATAATCCGGATGGCTTCTTTCACCATTTCCGGATAATTGAAAGCCAGGTCTCTTTCCCAGTAAGTATCTTCTTCCGTCAGATACAACTCTACCGGAGAGTTCTTGTCTGCTCTGTATGCCGAGAAAGCTCCCATTCTGACACCTTGTTCTTTACCTCTGGAGAAATACAGATACTTATGTCCCGTATAGTTTTCTTTATCTCCTTTCAACAATGGAAGAAGGGAAATACCATCGGTTCTTCTGGCGTGCGGATCAAGTCCGGCAATTTCTGCAGCTGTGGGGAAAAAGTCGGGCAGCCACACCGGAGTACTGATAATCTCCGGCTTGAACTTCGACGGACAGGATACGAAGAAGGGTACACGCAGGCCTCCTTCCTGTGCTGTAAATTTTCCTCCCCTGAACGGTCCTTTATTCTTCAGCCAAGGGTCGTCCGGCCAGGAAGGTCCGTTTCCTCTTTCGGTATAACCGCACATGGAATAACCGTTGTCGGACGCAAAGAAGATAATGGTATTTTCATATTGCCCCGTCTGTTTCAGGTAGGTCACCAGTTTCCCTACAAAAGAATCCAGCTTCATGACCATGGCTGCCCATTCCCGAGAAAGCTGGTTCACTTCCGGATGGTTCTTCATTTCACCCAACTCATCCACGATAACCGGACCATGCGGCAACTGCGTGGCATAATACAGGAAAAAAGGTGATTTATCTTTCGCTTCCGTCTGTCGTTTCAGAAAGTTCATGGCTGCTTTCTCCATCTCATTCTCTGAATACGCATAGCCATACGGGTCCTTCAGTTCGCTGATATACAGACGACCGTCTTTATCATACGTATTTTGTGCCTTGTTGCCTTTATAATCATATCTCCGGGCCATTTCAAATCCCTTATTTTGCGGATACATTACTTTCCGGTCATTCTCGTACAGATAGTCCGGGATATAGGTATGTGCCTCGGTCTGGTCATAAAAACCAAAACAATAATCGAAACCCTGTTTGTAAGGCACTCCCTCAGTTCCCTGCAGACCGATTCCCCATTTACCGACAAAAGCTGTGTGATAACCGGCTTCTTTCAGTACTTCTGCCACCGTCACATCACTGTCCAGGATGTTATCCTGCCCACGTGCGCTGGAGTTCATCCGGACAGAAGAGTGGCCGGTGTGCAAGCCGGTAAGCATACAGCACCGAGACGGAGCCGACTCTGGCGCAGCCGCGTATGCCTGACTGAAGCGTACTCCCTGCATGGCAAGGCTGTCCAGATGAGGAGTTTTGTATCGCTGTTGGCCATAACAGCTCAAGTCGCGGTAACTCATATCATCGGCCAACACAAAAATGATATTGGGTCTCTCTGTTTTATGTGCTTCCTGCCCGTTCGCAAACAGGGGAGTAAAAAGGGATACCAGCGGAAGCATTCCTGTTAAATTAGATGTTTTCATACCTATTGACATTTTATTTACCTTCATAATCAAACCAGTCAAACCATACCTTGCTCTTCGAAGGCTTTCCATTGGAAGTAGCGTACATACCTACATACGGTCCGTTAAATCCGCCGCTCACTTTCTCATCAGAGATAATGGAAAGCGGTTGTGCCACTCCCATATCGGTAAATGCACCCTCCGATTCTCCATAGTAGAAGCGCATGTCTTTTCCATCAGATACAATCCGGAGCACCACTTCCGCCTTCTTGTAAGGAATACGTGTCAACTCTTTCTTGCCTGCCCGGGTAGTAGAAACCAGTACCAGCTCGTTTCCACACTTGATGAACTGTACATGGCCGTTGCTTACACGATACACAATCATACCAGCCTGCTCGTTAGATTTACGGGAAGAGAATTGCATCTTGGCCGACGCCGTAAAAGCAATATGTTCTATGCGACGTGCCACAAGAGAAGGATTTACCAGGCTGTCGGCCACTTGCGGACGCAGTTCCAGTGCCAGGTGTCCGTCCTTCAATTCATACCATTTCTCCATCGGCGTGCGAAGGAAATTCCATTCCAGTGCCAGCTTGTCTGCATCGAAGTTGTCTCTGACAGGAGCTTTCTCTACCGGCGACCAAGGCAGATTCGGACGTTTGCACACTTCGGGCACACCGCCTTTTCCCGGGTTGAAAATTGGAGTTTCCCATTTCATACCTTCCAGTTTCTGAAACTCTACCGGAGTGAGAAAGGTTTCACGAGCCAGATAGGTATATCCGTCAAAATGACGTTTAGCCAGCGACACAGCCCACCATTCGCCATTCTGTGTCTGTACCAGGTCGGCATGTCCTACTGAATGAATGTGACTGTCCTTACCCAAATGACGGTGAGTCAGCACCGGATTGGCATGGTCTGGAATATAAGGCCCCCAGATACTGTCACTATGGAACACGGTAACCGAGTGAAAATAACCGGTACCCCCTTCTGCCACCAGCAACATGTATTTCCCGTTAATCTTGTAAATGTGCGGTCCTTCTGTCCAGCGGGCATTGGAAGCATGTCCGTGCGTAAGCTGTACACGTTTTCCCACCAACTTACCTTGTTTGGTATCCAGTTCCTGCATCCAGGCTCCATTTTTATCGGGCCAGTCACTTTTTCTCGACATGTTTCCATGGCCTACATAATAACACTTTCCGTCTTCATCCCAAAACAAAGAAGGGTCTATTCCTTGGGAATGAAGCCACACCGGGTCACTCCATGGTCCAGCAGGATCTTTGGCTGTGATATAGAAGTTGCCGCCACACTGCACACAGGTAGTAATCAAGTAGAACAATCCATCATGATGGCGAATTGTCACGGCATAAATTCCTCTTGAGTCCTGAAGGCCATCGGCAAACTGCATCTGCTCTAGACGGGTAATGCCATAGCCTATCAGTTGCCAATTAATAAGGTCCTTACTTTTATAGATTGGAATGCCAGGGAACCATTCAAAAGAAGAATTCACCATGTAATACTCATCCCCTACCCGGCAAATTGAAGGGTCTGGATGAAAACCAGACAATATCGGGTTTTTAAAGGTCACATTCTCTGCACATAAAGAAGCTATGGCAAAAATCATTCCCATAGCCAACAGAATTAGTTTTCTCATACAAATTTAAAATTTATAATTTCAACGCTACGAAATTAGGACATTACTCTGAATCCGGTTGTTTTATTTGTACAGGAATCTATTCCATTTATACAGAAAAAGACCATTTCAAGTTACCTTGAAACAGTCTTTTTCTCAAAAAATTAAAAAGAAAGTATTATTACTTTGCGGCAACAATAGGGGTAAATGTTTCATAATTTACATTGTTGTTTCTGAAAACTAATGTATCCTGGAATTGATAGTTTCCTCCGTTCAGGTTTTCTACAACGTAATCAAGTGTCATGGTCAGGTGAGGTGTTTCTTCTCCAGTCTGAGGATCCACCAGCCAGGAGCCGTGTTCTTTCGCAAACTGTGTGGTAGAATCATAATATTTTCCCGTACCAGAAACTCTATAGTCTGCTCCTTTAGGAGTCGATACTGTAATATTCCCTTCTCCATTTTCTTTTTCGGTAAAATCCAGAATCGTTTGATACTTGCTTCCATCTTGCCATTCACCCATTCGGTCGTAAGTAGAACGATTGCGCAACAGGGTAGCTACATTGGCAGTTTGTCCTTCTTCAAATTCATCATAAGCAAATTCCTTTTCAAGCGCATATTCTCCATTTGCGCCCATCTTAAACTGTTTTCCTCTGTGGAAGAAAACTCCATCCAGCATATTGATATACTTTACGCCAAACAAGGTAAAAAAACGAGGCTGGGCAGTTGCTGCCCATTGAGAAGCATCAAAGATATTTGCATTTTCCACCGTTGGTGTTCCCCACAGAATCTTCGGACATGATGAACCGGTAATTCTCAAAGGCAACACATAGTTAAACTTACAAGCATTTTCATCTTCAAAAAAAGCATCCGATAAGTTCACACGAATCAATCCTTTAAAACTTCCTTTTGGAATCACTACCGTATTTTCCGGTTCCAGTGTATAATAATACTCCGGAAGTACCTTCACTGTTACTTCTTCACCTTCTGCATTAGTGGCTTTCATGCCTTCAGGTATCAATGACGGATCTACTTCATAATCTACCGTCCAGGAGGTTTTATTTGAATAGCCGCCACCTACACAAACACCTACATGAAATGCATTTTCCAAATCCACAGAATTATTTAGTCGGGTTTCTCCTAGTACAAGCGTTCTCACTGGATATTGAATTGGGAAATAAATAGCTTGTTCCTGACTGCTTTCAAATTCATGAAATTGGTTCTTGCAGCTTCCCAATATCGCTGCAATTCCTAATAAAGACACTATATATAAATTCTTCATAAGACTTATTTATTTATAAGTTAGCACATTTATTCCCATCCCTTATTTTGTATCAAATCGTATTTTTGAGTTTCAGAATAAGGAATCGGTGCATAAATCATATAATCCTCATACTTTCTCACTTCTACTGAAGGTATCTCACGCATAGTAGCTGCATCGTATCCCTTTACACTCTCGTTTATTCGTGAAAGATCCATCCAGCGGCGCAAATCCCAAAAACGGAATCCTTCAAAACACAATTCAATTCGTCTTTCATTCTTAATCAATTCAGCCAATCCTGTCTGATTGAGTGAATTCACATAAGCTTCATTAGTAATTCCCGCTCTCTTTCGGAGTGTATTAATCACCTGACGAGCTGTAAATCCACCAATCTCTCCTGTCGGTCCTACGGCAGCATTCGCAGCTTCTGCAAAGTTAAGCAACACCTCCGTATAACGCATACGCACATGATAATGCGGCGTGGCAATCACACTTCCCACTTTCAAGGAAACCGCTTCATCCAGTAATTTCTTCATGTAATATCCCGTGCGAGTGGACGTAGTTTTTGCGCCAATTTTGTCGTCTCCTGTTTCCATGTTCAATGTCACATTGTTGGCACCTGCCACTTTAGAACCATTGTGATAGAGATACAAGTCCAAACGTGGATCACGATTTGCATACGGATCATCAGGATTATACACTGTAGACGGATCGGTGATAGGATATCCATTCTTATCAGGGAAAGAATTCACCAGATTCTGCGAAGGATTAATTTCTCCTTTTCCAAACAAAGAAGGAGGAAACATCCGGCTCTCTCTGTTAGATGAATTGCCAATGGAAGAATACCACAATACCTCCTTACAGCTATTCAGATACTCCTTATCTACATCTTTTGTTCCCAAATTATAGAACGTAAGTCCTCTGGTGTCTGCCAAGTTATCCAGTTTTCCGTTTGCATTCATTACAGCAGCAGCAGCATCGGCAACCTGCTCCATGGTATAACCACTTTTTGCAAAAGCCGGACTGGCAGCAGTTAACAATACCCTAGCCTTCAGTGCCATTACAGATAACCCGTTCATTCTATTGATATTAGTAGACCCCATAACACGGTCATCACCCTCCCATTTAAGAGGCAATGTTTTTAAAGCTTCATCACAATCAGCCAAAATCTGCTTTACACAATCAGCGTATGAATCTCTTGGAAGCTTGGCGGCCTCCACGTCCTGTATGGTAGAAGTCACAATTGGAAATCCCCACAAATTTCCTTCATTATCCTCTCCACCATAAATAGTGAGTAACTTTGCCTGCCACCATGCTCTCAAAGCGTATGCCTCTCCTCTCAAACGGTCTTGATATTGCTGCTTAACAGTCTCATCACTTAACGGAGCGAAATCCACTTTTTCCATATTTTCCAGAAAGTCATTCACATGCAGAATGGCTTGGAAAGCATTCTTATATTCATTCCCGAACGGTGTGTTACGGGAGGTCCATCCTCCCGTAGCCATTGTTACCGTATTGTCTGTCACCAGATTGGTGACCATGTCATCCGTGCCATAATCATACTTTTCCGTATAATCGTTTGGCAGCATATTATAGGCCTTCAGAAGCACTCCTTCTGCCAGTTTGGGATTGGCCCATACAATCTCATCATCATAACGTCCGTTTTGATTGTTCTCATTCAAAAAGTCTGAACAAGAAGCTAACCCCATGGCCAAAAACAGAACCGCATAGATTTTATTTATTTTCTTCATATCAGTAAGGTTGTTAGAATGTAGCTACAAGTCCCAAAGCAAATACTCTATTCTGAGGAGATGAACCTACATTTAGTTCAAGAATCTTTTTATCCTTTGCAATCATCAACAGGTTGCTGCCACGCAAGTAAGCCTGCAAACCTTTGACTGCAATATTTTCTTTCATTTTGAAGTTATAGCTCAACTGTAAAGCCGACAAAGAGAACTGACTTCTATCATATACCCAGAAAGTAGAGTTCCGATAGTTGTTGTTACCATTGGTCAACGTCAGTCTAGGATAGGTCGCATTGGCATCCGGCGCATCCGGGTTGTAAGCCTGTAAAGCATATTCACTATACTTCGCCTCATTACCCTTAAACCAGTAATAATCACTGTTCATGAAACCTTTTCCACCAAATCCGCCGTTAGCCTGGATGTACAAACTCCAACGATCGTATGTAAAGTTCAGATTCAATGCCACAAAATGATTATTTCCGCTTCTTCCCAACACATGCTGGTCATCTTCTGTAATAGATCCGTCACCGTTGTAGTCTACATACTTGATGTCACCCGGGCGAACGGTTCCAAATGTGGTTTTAGGCAAACCTTCCACTAAGTTTCCACTTTCATCAAAGTCTTCTTCAGAATACAAACGATCGGCTTCATAACCAATCAGTGCATTGGCATATGTTCCCACACGCGTCATGTGCTTATTGTAAGGAGAATCATATACCTGCTCTTCGTATTTCAGGATTTCAGAAGTAGTATACATATAGTTCAAACCGGCAGAAAGTGTAAACTTATTCCATTTTTCGGTATGGTTGATTCCCAGTTCTACACCCTGGTATCTTGTAGAATTGTAATTCTCAAATACAGCTACATTACCTATTGTATAAGGTGTAGAATTCTTCATTTCAGTCATTTGATCCTCGTAAGTACTATTAAAATAGGCTGCTTCCACCCAAGTACGTTTATCGAACAAATTAGCTTCAAACCCTACATTCAATTCCTTTCTCTGTTGCCAGGAATAAGTATTTCCCAATGAAGTGATCAACAAAGAGTTGTTCTTGTTTGCTCCATTATTATAATTCCAGACATAAGAACTGGAATAGTTGGAGTCATACAAAAAATATCCATTATAAGTACCCAATGTCCAGTTATCATTCTTGATAATGCCGTAGGAGGCTCTTAATTTCAGGTAATTCATCCAGTCCACATTCTTCATGAAATCTTCCTGACTCATAATCCATCCCAATCCATAACTAGAGGAATATCCCCATCGGTCATCCGGGCTCAATTTGTTGCTCCCCTGGTTCAGGCCGGCCACTTCTACAATGTATTTGTCATCATACATCAAATTGGCAGAGAAACCATAAGATAGTTTCTTGACATCTTGTGCCACATTGTTGGCCCAATACTTCTTCATATTACCCAACAACAATGCCGATACATCAAACTTACCAAACCGTCTCTGGTAATTAAGTGTCAGGTGTGCCTGCATCTTTCTGCCGAAGTCCATGTTCTTATAGTCAATGGTCTGTGAAGTAGTAGTCTTGTCATTACCAATTTTTGTCACCGAGAAATTATTCTGCATATCCATATTTCCAATCTCATAAATGGCATACGAATTATTAATCAGCTGAAAATATTTGTTAGTAAACTCAAAACTGAACATACCATTAGCAGTCAAACCCTTTGTAATACCGTTTAAGTCAAGATCCATACCCGTACGGAACTGTACATAACGATCCATCTGTGTTACGTTACCTTTTTGGGTAAGATCTCCCAGCAGGTTGTCCTGATATACAGAAGTTCCTCCCAGCACATAACGGTCATTGATAGTCTTCACTCCTGTCAGTTCAGCCATGTTATTAATGCGGTCAGTAGGTATCAACAAAGGGAAAGAATGAGGCAAATAAGAAGAAGCTTTTGTCCAGAAAGTCTCAGTCTCTACTCCATTGTCATCATACGTAGATACATTCGGGGTATTTAGAATATCAAATACCGCTGTAGCATCTACATTCATTCTCAACCACTTGGTTACATCAAAATCCACCTTACCTCGTACACTCAGCACATCCTGTACGTTACTGTCAGCAGCCTTGAACCATTGCTCATTGCGCTTCCAACCCAAATTCATATAGTAACGCACCTTGTCATTACCACCCGATGCTTCACCATACACATTGCTGAAACTCACTACATCTTTTACAAATACGTCTCCATAATAATCTACATCCGGATACAAGAACGGATCTACTTTATCCCGTGTATTACTAATCAGCTGGCTGGAATAAGGCAAAGCATTTTCAGAACCGCCATCATTCAGGTATGCACGGTTATAAACCTCCATATAAGAAGCAGCATCAAGATATTTCGGATAAGCTATGGCCTGTTGCATACCATATTCTGCATTGAACTTCATCTTATTTTTTCCGAAATCTCCCTTCTTCGTGGTAATCAACACTACTCCGGTATCGGCATCAGCCCCATAAAGAACGCGTGAAACCGCATCCTTCAACACCGTAATCTGTTCTATTTCTAACAAATTAAGGTATGTAATATCTTTCACGACTCCGTCTACTACATAGATGACATTTCCCATGCCATGAAGATTCACACCGGTAAGTCCTGTTATCTTATTCTGAAGTGCAGACTGTACATCCTGCCGGGAATCATATTTCAATACTTCATCCGGATTTACTACAGATACACTTCCTGTAGTCTGATTCAAGTCCATCTTCTGGTAAGCCAGGTTCACCACCCTGCCTGCCTCTTTATTATCTGTATCCTCTACCGGCAATGTATTCTGGGCAAAAAGTAAGTTTGCAGAGAATAAAGCCAGTAAAGAACTTATTGCTTTTCTATTTTTCATAACATATTACATTTTAAGTTTACTCCCATCCGGTGTTTTGCGGGAATTCAGGATACATTTTAGTCAAGTTCGTCGGGAAAGGCAACCAATAATGCTTCGGCGCATCAAAGGTGCGGTTCACCAAAGTACGACGTGCAAAATTTTTCCAGTCTTTAGTAAAATCAAGTGTCTGGATGGCTTCCTTACTCATTTTTTCACCTAGTTTATAACGACGGATGTCGTCCCAATATTGCCCTGCTTCAAAACAAAATTCCACGGCACGCTCATTCAGAATCATATTCATAAAACCATTATGATATCCTCCATTTGCATCTGTAGGATCTTGACCCGCACGTTCACGAACCTTATTTACAGCTGCAAGCGCTGAAATTCCACAAGGACCAATTATTGCATTGGCATTACCTTCGGACTGGAATACAGCTTCTGCATACAGTAAATAAACCTCTGCCAAACGCATCAAAGGTACCATCATACGGAAATTATTAAGTCTTGTACCATTATCCGTCTTATTACAGTTATATGGCCAGAATTTATGAATATAATAAGGAGTCTGGCAATTATCAGCACTTCTCGTCTTACCACCTGTGTACAAAGTCAATTGTGTTTTATCCCCGGGTTTATCTCTGTCTACATAAATAGCTTTACGAAAACGCGGATCACGATCATCCCACATTGTACATTTCTGTTCTCCATTTACAGTGTAAACTTCCCCGTCATACTTCTTGTCATACAACGTACCGTCATTCATTTCAAACAAATCCACATAGTTCTGAGTAGGTGTACAGTTCACGGCATTTCCTCCATAAACAGAACTCTCCGGTAAGTGGATTCGACCAAGAGTATTGTTAATTAATCCATTACCCTTTAATGTGTTATACTTACCCCACAAAGTTTCTTTGCTCCAAGGAATGGTTGTACCATCTACAGTATAGAACATATCAGAATAATGATCCCAATCTAGCAAACCGTAAGCAGTCTTATTATCTTCTGCCATTTTGATGGCTTCAGAAGCCGCTTCGGCAGCTTCTTTCATTAACGCCTTATTGACTTCTGCAGGTTTCAAATCTGTAGGTGAAGTTCCTGAATATTGGCTCATCAATGGAGATGCGGCATATACCAGTGCTCTAGCCTTATATGCTAAAGCAGCCAAAGCCGTACAACGTCCTCTGTTAGCAACGTCATTGTCCCAAACAACAGGCAAAAGTTCTGAAGCTTCCTGCATATCTTCTGCTACTCTTACGGCACATGCCTGATAGCCGTAATATGTATTGCCATCTAATGCTGTATATTCTGCAAAACGAGGAAGTTTAAATTCATCTTTAAGCACCTTGTCAACATAGGGAATTGAGCCCCAAGCCGCAAGAATTTCCTGATGAAAAAACGCACGCATAAAAAGCAATTGGCCTTTTATCTTATTCTTTTCCTCTTCCGTTCCTTTCATCAAATCGAAATTTTCAAGACCGATATTGGCTATACGTATAGCTTTCCATCCAACCCATACTCCAGGTGCCACTCCTTCACCATCTATATTATAATATCCTCTTGTTGTCATCGCCTTGTATAATCCCCTTACGGCATTATATCCTGTACTCCAACCGGTAGTTCCGATAGTTTCACCTCCATAGCATGCATCGTAACAGATATGATTGACTATCGGGTCTCTCACATACGGATACAACTGATCTACAAATCCCTGAAAATTATAGTAGTCACCAAAAATATCTTCTGTATTTTTATCTGCTTCTACCGGCACACTTAGATAATCTGTACATGAAGTTCCCATTAACAGAATTTGTGCACAAAAAAACAATGTATAGAATATTTTTCTCATAAGATAATTGTATTAAAAGCTAATATTAGCACCAAAGTTTATCTGTTTCGTATTCGGATAACTCTTTAACGCAAAGTTTGTTCCTTCAATATCCATCGGCAATGCACTCCAGAAGAAGAGATTGTTTCCATTCACGTACAAGCGTAAATTCGAAATGGACAGTTTATTTACCCAAGACTTAGGGAAAGTATAACTTAGTTCGGCTGTTTTCAAACGCAGGTAAGAACCATCATAAAAAACTGAACTTCCTGTAGGACTTTTTGCAGCCATACTCAATGCACGATAAGTTCCGTCTCCATGATATTCCGGAGTCCAGGTCTCATTCAAATTTCGTTCGTACACACAATCTGAATTAAAATCAAATTCTGCAATATCGTATGCATTGACTGATACATTGTATGCCCCATAGAACTGACAACTCAAACTCCACCCTTTATAACTTACTCCCACAGAAAAACTATAGGTGTTCTGCGGGTAAGTAGAATATCCCCACGGACATCCGTCGTTATCATTGATTATACCATCACCATTATAATCCAGCATTCTATACTGTCCTGGTAGCAAATTAGCATTTGTGCTGGCATTTTCATACATCACACCGGTATACATATCATCCCAACTTTGGATGATTCCCGTAACCACCTGTGGCTTTATCTGTCCAATTGAATAGCCTGCCGCCTTCTGATAATCTGGTTTCAGTTCAGGATCTTCCTTGTAAACAATCTTATTTTTAGCTACCGTCCAGCTATAAGAGCCCCACACTCCCCAGTCTTTCCAATTTTTCTGCATTTTGAATTCCAGTTCCGCACCATGAGAATCTACGCTACCCAAGTTGGCTGCTGGCGGAGTTTGTCCAAAGAAATCGGGAACACTTCGATCATCAGCACCAATCAGCATATCATAACGATGCTCATTAAAGATATCGATATTAGCTGTAATCAAGTTGTTAAACAACCCCAGTTCAATACCATAGTTTTGTTTTCTGGCCTTTTCCCATCTTAAATCCGGATTACCCGGCGTACCTTCTGCAAAAATAGGATAAGGAGTTTTTGAAGGAGAAGGATATCCAAAATTTGGATACATACCTAATATGTCATCCACCTCATTCCAAGTGGTTACATACGGCCACTGTCCTACTCCCGGCAAATTGTCATTACCAACCAGACCGATAGAATATTTCAGTTTCAAATTAGAGACAAAAGGCAGATGTTCTTTCATGAAATTCTCCTCACTTACTCGCCAACCAAGGGCCAATGAGGGGAAGAAATCAAATTTATGTCCCGGACCAAACTTCTCGGAGCCATTATATGCCGCATTGACTTCTGCTAAATATTTACCATCATAATCGTATGTCACACGTCCTACCCAGTCTTCACGTTTACTTGGCCATACACTACCAGTAGCATATTCTTGACGACTAAACAATGCCAAAGCTCCTACATTGTGCACCCCAAAGCGTCGATTATAAGAAATAGACATCTCATAATACATATTTCTTCGAGTTTGATTAGCCGTTGTTTCATTCAAATACTCCGTAGAATACCCCAACGGATCTGGATAAAAATCGAATCCATCATTACCTGTATCCGGTATTTCATATACCCATTCTCCTTTTTCTTTATCCCACATTTTTCTCATGTAGTTTGTCAGCGGATCTGTAATCTGCTGTCCCAAAGAAGTAAAATAGTTATCAAAAGAGAAACGTCCTTTAAAACTCAGTCCTTTTGTAATGAAATCCAGATTCTGCTGCAATTCAAAGTCGGTTGTAATAGAGGTACGGTTAGTCACTTTAGTACCATTAGCCATCATATAGAAATATCCGTTGAAACCTAAACGGTCAGATTCAGGATCATCCATACCATAAACACCATCATCATAAACTGGCAGAGGTGTTGACGGAGAATATTTGTATACAGAATACCACATATTATGAATACCATTTGCAGGAGTCTGCTGCTTACCATAGTACCCACTCAAATTCACTTTAAACTTCGTAGACTTTGTCAAATTAAAATCAAGATTCGTACGGAAGTTAAAACGGTCATATCGGAAAGCAGGACTATATCCACGTGAATTGTCGCCAGTATCAAATATATCGCCATCATATATATAGCCCAACGAGGTAAAATATTTTACAAAATCAGTACCTCCTGAAATATTGACATTATATTTAGTAGAATAAGCTGCATCTTTCAGCATATAATCTTGCCAATCTACATTCGTATATTTGTCCGGTTCAAGCTGATTTTTATAAAGTTCAAGTTCATTCGCTGTCGTAAAATACTTCCAATACTGATTTCCAAACAAAGGCAACTCATTTACAATGGCATAATTACGCCCTACACGTCCGGTATAGGAATCCATAGGCTTTTCCACCTTTGACAAGGATTTAATAGCTACGTTCGCTTCAGCAGTTACTTTAGTCTTTCCTTTTTCTCCTCGTTTGGTGTTAATCAAAATAACTCCATTCGCACCTTTCACACCAAACACAGCCGTAGCCGAAGCATCTTTCAACACTGAAAAACTTTCGATTTCATTTACATCAATGTCATTCATGGAACGCTCCATACCATCGACCAAAATAAGTGGTTGGGCATTATTCCAAGTATTCATACCACGAATCAAAATTTGTGAATCTTTTCCATATTCACCACCTCCACCCGGATTACCATTCGAGGTCATTACAGTTACTCCAGGCATAGCACCACTTAAGGCATCAGTCAAATTAGATACTGCCCCTTTTGATTTCAATTTATCACCAGTCACTTGGGCAATAGAACCAACTACACTTTCCTTTTTCTGCTGTCCATAGCCAACGACTACCACTTCTTCAAGTACCTCTGAACTTTCCTTCATCACCACTTTGATTACGCCAGATTGTACTTTTACTATCTGATCATCATACCCGATATAAGATATTCTGATTTTTGTGCCCTTTCCGGATACTTTTAAGGTAAAATTACCATCAAAATCTGTAATCGTACCGTTAGTTGTTCCTTCTTCCAGCACATTCACCCCTATCAGAGTTTCTCCATTTTGATCAAGTACTACTCCTTTTACCACCAATCCATCCTGTTGAATAAAAGAGACCAATGGAAAAGCACTGGCATTCAAACTTCCTCTGCCTAAAGAAAGCATCATTATTGCTATAAGCGAATATCTCCTCGGAAAGCGGAAGCCTATTAATTTTTTTTTTGTTTCCATAATATTAATTATTCTTTACCCAAACACCGGCTGTCTGTTTACTGCAAAAGTACCCCAGACGCCGGAGTTGAATTATTTATTTTATACGCATTCTTTGTTCACTTGTCCATAAAACGAATTAAAATCACTCAAAAACGATATTCTGTGTAGTTTTTGAATCAATAGTGAACCAATTATCCTTATTCTCGTTCGTAAGTTTAACATCACCAATCATGACGTTGCGGAAAGTAATGTCTCTTACCCACCAGGTAGAATTTGCAACACCTTTAACAGCATTTTCCGCTCCTTTTATAATATTCATTGAGCCTTCCTGATGGGCATTGATAAATATGTCTTCAAACAACACATCTCCCATCCAACCTAATTCACTTTCATCCGTCAGTTGACCAACACCATTTGAATTAGGTTTAAGATTGACAAAACCAGGAATTTTACCTTCAAAACGTATATTTCTGAATGTCGTAGTTTTAACCCCTGCTGGTGGATTATAAGAATAGTCATTTTGAGACATTAACAATCCCTTGTTATTAAGTAAACTAAACCATTCCGGATAAATAATGTCTATATTCTCTACATGCGAGCCCCCAATATCAATGCCAGCCCATCCATTGGTCATGATACTGCCATTCCATGCTGGCCACAACACACAATCAGACACATTCAATGAATAATTATAAAAGAAATCATCACATGCTCTCAAGAAGCAATTGGTTATCGTTGAGTTATTTCCAGGTCTGAATCCGTCGTTATTGGCATGCCAACCCAACATTTTTACATTCTCGAAGGTACAGTCATTTCTGGAAACAATTCCATGATTGGGAGATTCCATAATCATAATACCACTAAAGACTGTATTCACCCCTCCAGTTACAAGTTCTTTTAACCGACCGTCTTCCTCACTTGCTCCAGGCATCCAAGTATATTGACGACCGGAAAGAATACCTCTTCCATAAAAACGCTGATTAGTGTCTCCATAGTTTCTCCTTAAAATATGTCCTTCTACAAAGGCTCCACCGGCAAGATATAACTGCTGATTAGAGGTCAGTGTCAGTCCACCTTCTGAATTTATCATATTCCCCGTCGGATTATTCTTCAAATTATAATAACCAGGCTTAAAATAAATCACGTCCGCAGCAGAAAGTTCCGCATCACTTACTTCATCAGAATAATACACCACATTCTGAGTCGCAGGATTAGGCTTAACTGTTTCTGCAGGATCTATGAATATCATCAGCATATCTTTAATCCATTCGTAGTTCTCATTATATTTTACTTTATTTTCCGGTGAGTCAAAGTTTACCGCAATATAGCGATTTGCCTTATCCACTGTAAAGACTACAGAGTTTCCAGAATTTTCTGCATTTATTCCATAACTTTTGGGGGCCAGTTCCGGATTTGTATACCCGTCTTTACTTACTACACGGAAAGTTAGCGACTTACCACTTGTTTCATCGTATGACACATTCACAAATGAAAATGTCCTTAACTTTGTTTTAGCAGCTTGAGGATCTTCACCCAAGGTTCCATCTGTCTGTATATTATTTACAATCGGATCAGACTGAAGTACTTCCAGAGGTTTTTCCTCCTCTCCATCCAATGTTACATACACTTCATAATGTGTAGAAATTTTAGCCTGTCCTTCTTCTGTAGGCCAATCATAGGTAGCCAACACTTCTACCGGAGCTTTTTCCTCTGCCTGTCCGCCTCCTTCTATCGTAGAAATATAATCATCAATCAATGAATCATTACACGATAAAAAGAATGGTACAGTCAAAAGAGTCAATATATTAAAATTATAAATTCTCATGAGATGTATTTTTTAAATTACTTAGTATATGGAGTATACGCATTTCATTCAGGTGTATACTCCATTAGATTTTAATTAATAGATTTATTGTAATATTACTGTCGAAGGGAAATATTTCTTCATTTCTTCCACAGTAACCTTAGATTGATCTGCTTCCTTAAAAGCAGACTTGATATCATCTACTTTTACCGTTCCTGTAATGGATGTTCCGGCAAAATTCAGTTTCCCAGCTTGAATAGTGCCATCCACCTTCAAATAGTCGGTATTAATTTCCCCATCAATAGCCTTGCTATTTTGGAATAATACATTCACCACTTTATTATTCAAATTGGACAAAATAAAGTTGATGTCCATATCAAAACTATGATTATTAAATGAAAGATATTTTAATCTTTGGAGAATCAAGGGATGAATACTGCCTGTTAATGCGAATCCACAATTAGCTGTATTATTTACCTGGAATTTTGCTAAGGATTTATTCATCAGACATTCCTCAGGAATCTGGCCTCCAACTGTACTTCCGGAAGCATCCAATTTAAAGTCAGTAACAACACCTGTAGCATTTACAGCATTTATTCCAGCTTGTCCCTTAGCCAAAACAACTTCCTCATTTAGCCATGCAATATCACTGCCGTCTGCATTATAACCTTTCCAGTTTTCACCTCCCATTGCATGATACATTGCACGAAGGATACCTACCTGAGTCAATTTTAATTTCCATGTAGAAGGATCAGGTCCTGTATAACGTACTGCTTTAGTAGCATCATAAGAGATATCTGCATTATCACCTTTTTGTGGATATATATTTTGCATTGCGGCCCAGTCACGATAATGTGGATGATTTACTAAATCACTCGGGAATGTTCCGGATATGTTATTTCCACTTAGTTTAAATGACTTCAACTCTTTTAGATTCTTAATTTCTACCGGAATTGCAGGAGTATATGCCTTAGTTCCATCGGGGTGTGTAACATCCTCCAGGCCAAGGGTTGCCTTCAAGTCATTATTCGATAAATCAAGCACTCTCAAAGAAGTAAACTGTCCAATTGCTGCAGGGATATAACCATTAAGCCCTTTACTTGCAAGACTAAGTTCAACCAGTTTACCTGCTTCAAACTTAACGCCAGTCCATTTGTTATAATCAGCCTCTTCAGACCAATTCAAAGCACCAGCATTATTACCTTCCAGTTCTGTTTCCAACTCTTTTAACTTACCCACTTCTTCCGGCATTTCTCCTTTATCTTGCTGTACAGAGATTTTCAAAGCCGTTGCAGATTTATCACTAAAAGTTACCGTAAATGAAGCTTCACGACCCGCATTCATATCATCATTCGGCTCTACAATGACTTTCACTTCTACTGGCTCTAAAGAAGCTTCACCCGCTGACGGCTCAAATTTCAACCAGGCTGCATCATTAGCAGGTGTAATTGTCCAGTCTGCATTTGCCAAAAGCGTAATGGTATGAGTTTCTCCGGCCCCATCAAGTCCAGTCACACCTGTTTGATTGTTTAATTCCGAACCTCCATCTTTTATTGCATAATTCAAAGCTGCTGCAGCCTGAGTCACGGTATACTGAAACGATGTACCTTCCGGAACACGCACTTCAAATTTTCCAGTACGCTCTTTTGCAAACTGATTCTTTTCAACATTTACATCAATAGGAAGATTTTCTCCTTTTTCACCCACTTCCGGACCTACATTAATCCAAGAATCGGCTTCATTCACGGTTTTTACTGTCCACTCAATGTTAGAAGTAGCTGTGAAAGCCTTTACATTCAAATCTGGGGATAACAAATTACCCTCCTGATCAAAACTAAACACCGTTTCAGCCTCATAAGAAGGTTCCAGACGAATTTCGTCTTCCAGATGAATGACTGTAACAGGATATTTTCTGCCGGAAGCATTAAAAATAAACTTGGAATATACCTTTTCAGTCGATGTATTTCCCTTATTGGCAGTTACTGTGAGCGTAAAATCACCCGCAGTTCCGCTCATTGGTTCTACAGAGAAAAAATCATCATCTTCTACTTCAATCGTCCAGTCTGCATCGGACGAACCGTTCAGCGTTGCAGAAGAGCCCTGAGATCTACCTAATTTAGCCTGAGAATAGTCAAATCTGACATTAACCCCTTGAGGAGTGTTTCCTCCGTCAAGAGGCGAATCATCATCCTTGCACGAAAACATGCAGGCCACCAATCCCATGAAAAAAAATGATTTGAAAAATGTTTTGTTCATGATCACATGTTTTTAGTTATTACATAGTATTAACGAGTTCTTTCGATGTGCAAAGAAATGCCAAATACCATAAACGAATTTGTTCATTCATCCGCACTATTGTTCCATTTGTACAGAGGGCCTTATCCCCTTCCAAAGCCCTCTGTAGCGTACTTTATTCAACATTTCCCGCAAAGAATCTGCACGCTGAAATCTGGACATTGCCCCCTACAGCTTTTAAGAAAATAGTCTGTTTTCCATTGGCATCGATAAGAGAAGTATCCACATAGCCGTCTTTTTTCACGAGCAACGTACCCAGCAGTTTTCCATCGGTTGCCCCTGTGCGTACTTCTATTTTCAAAGGAGCTGTCACTCCGGAAACTTCCGCACTGAAATAATAATAACCCGTACCCAGATTGACATTGGAAACCGATGCAGATTCACCATCCGCAAGCAATGCCTGCTTCAAAGAAAGATTCACCACAGCCGGCTGATTGATTTTCACCGCAGCAACTCCCTCAATGGTTTGCTTCACCGGAACGATGCTTCCGTCTTTCCTGTAATTCAATTCGTCTATGCACACAGAACGCTGTGTCCAGGTGCCCGGTCCCTGAAAACGATCCTGACGCCAGGAAGAAAGAGCTGATGTATGATAAAACAAATATTCCTGACCATGATATTCTACAATACCTCCGTGGTTCGACTGTGTCAAACGCCAAGGCACATAGTCATATCCCGGCAATTTCGGACCATTTTTCACACCTACTCCCAACTCGTAGTTCATCACTCCTCCGTATTTGAAAGGTCCCATAGGAGAATCACCTACAGAATAAGCCAGTTCAGAAGGCTTACGGTTCGGGTCATCCGGATGATTCTTGTCAATTTTATTGCCGTATTTTGTATGATACGAAAGATAGTACTTTCCGTCGTGCTTGTTCATCCAGATGGCTTCCATGAAGCGATCGGTATCAACATCCAATTTCACAGGTTTTCCGACAAATTCATACATGTTGTCTTTCAACTGCGCTGCCATGTGACTGCCCCAGTACAGGTAAATCTTGCCATCTGTATCGCGGAACACCGCTGGGTCGATTCCTCTTGTTTCCTTTATTTGAGGAGTCAGCACCTTGAAACGTTCGGTCAGCGAGTTGCTTTCCGCAACTGCCAGATAAGCTGTTACTTTCCGCTTTTCCTGCGAAGATTCCGCTCCATGCTGAATGCGAATAGGAATATACAGATAATACTTGCCGTCTTTATAGATAAAATCAGGTGCCCATACTGCCCACTTGTCTGAAGCCGGCGCATCTTTCGGACGAATATCGTTTACGTGGAAAATCTCTCCATGGTCAGTCCAGTTCACCATGTCGGACGAAGAAAAGGCATGATAGCAATGCATGGTAGAATATCCACCGCCATTCTCGTGGTCTACTGAGGTAATCATCCACACCCTTCCGTCGGGCATCACATGTGGAGCAGCATCGGCAGTATACATGTGACGTATCACCGGATTACCGTAAGGATAAGGGTCGGTGTTTACATTCTTCTTTACTTGTGCGCCCATAGAACTAGCCAAGGCCATGCACACGGACAAAAATAAAAGTCGTTTTTTCATTGATTAATGTTTAAATGGTATTTAAAAGATAATTGAATTCATTCTGAACCTTTTCCGGCAGCCACATCTGAACGCGTCAGCAGTTCTGCTCGGATGGCAGCAGCTTCCTGAAAGAATTTCTTTTCATTGGCTTTTTCCACTTCCGGATTGTTTGTTCCATCAGAAGCCACATCACAAAGCGAAACTCCCCACCGTCCTAACAACACATAATAGGTGGCGCTATCGGAATCATCCACCGTATTAAATGCATATTTCCCAGTGGCAAAGATTTTTCCCAAATGACTTTTGTGGAACTGATTGAAATAGTTTTTTCCTCGCGGACTGCCACTCACAATGCCGTGCTGTCCGATAGCACCTAACTCGTAAAACAAGATTTTTTCCTCTGCGGCCATCGCTTTCAAATAACTGCATGCCGAAGCATCCTCTCTGCAATTGGCTACATTCTCTGGATGTTCCGGACTGCCTTGGTGCAAAGAAGAATCCGTCCAATGAGCAATAAAACGGACTTTCTTCAGCAAATAGGCACGCCCGGAATGAAGACAGGCATTGACCAGGATGGCTGGTTCAGTCAAGGACCCCCAGCAAAGCACGTTCACCGTGTCTTTTTCATGCTCCAACAAATCTAAAAGAGAAATGACCGTAGGATAGTGATCTAAAACTTTCGCATAATCTTTCTTGTAATCAAAGCGCTCCGCACTCTCTTTGATGCAACTTTGGGTAAACGAGATGGAATCTGGGAAATCGGGATATACTTTCTTAAGATTTACCACATCGGCCGCATAGGCTTCGCCCAAATAATGCTGTGCCCACTCTGCTTGATTACCGGACGTAGCATGTTGTTTCCGATGAGTACTGGCCACCACAATACCCCTCGTATCAAAACAATCAGCCAATAACAAATACCCGGCCATGGCCGAAATGTCGTCCGGATCATTCACCGTACCTTCTTTATTTGGTCCAGGAATGCTCTTATCAGACATATCAGTATAAATCCATACCACAGGCTTTCCTGTATCGGCATAAAGGGCGGAAGAGATTCCACCCAGACATACTGCCAGCCAAACTACCAGTTTATTCATAATCATTAAATCCAAGGTATTTATTATATTCAATGCATTCCTGTTCAATTATATCCAGCGATGAAGTCAATCTCTTTCCCTTACGAGTTTTCACCGGTTTTTCATCTGCCGATTTGGAAATGTGAGACTTACCGATGCTAGGCACGTTCACTTTTGGAATGAAAGTTCTCAGCTGTGCCTTTACATCAGCATACTTCTTATCTGCTGCCAGGTTCATCCATTCCAAAGGATCGTGTTTGTGGTCATAAAGTTCTTCCGAACCATCCCGATAGATAATATAACGATAACGGCCATCACAAATAGAGTGCTCGTTCTGTGCCAGTGTAGTAATGACCGGCTTCGTCCAATGTGCATTCGGATTCTGCAGTAAAGGGGTAATGTCATTACCTTCGTTCAGAGGATTAGCAGGTAAACCCGCCAGGGAAACCAGCGTTGGATACAAATCCAATAAACTGACCGGTTGTTTGCACACGCTTCCCGGCTTTGTTACGCCCGGAGCCACAATAATCATCGGCACATGGCAGGAACGGTCCCACAACGAGAATTTACGATAACGCATCTTTTCGCCCAGATGCCATCCATGGTCACCCCAGAACACCACAATGGTATTGTCTCTTTCCGGACTCTTTTCCAGCGCATCCACAATCTGACCAATGCAATCATCTGCATAACTGATACAAGCCAGATAGGCACGAACCGCCTCTTTCTCCATGCCATACTTCTTCAGAATATTAAACTCATGCTCGGGCTTGTTATATCCAGTCATCGACAAAGCTCGTGGAGAAAGTTTTTCCATAGTTTCCATCGGGTCCTGCTTAGGTAACTGAATATCTTCGAGTTTGAAACGGTCAAAGTATTTCTGAGGTACATACCACGGAAGATGCGGACGGAAAATACCACAAGCCATAAAGAATGGTTTGTCATGTTTTTTCATGAGCTCTTGAGCAGCCCACTGCGCATTCAGGTAGTCGTTAGTTTTTGTTTCATCTACATCGACTCCCGCCCAGTCAAGCACCACAGCTCCTCCAGTGGTCTGCT
>ULVN01121020.1_pt1 | contig 57516 bp, 50 predicted proteins | sample 1959491 | NCBI WGS metagenome assembly ULVN01 (sample SAMEA4835787, study PRJEB28245) | human gut metagenome | biome: gut microbiome; material: fecal sample | place: Denmark | collected 2008 | reverse complement strand
CAAGACGCGGCACACAGAAGGCAAGACGCGGCACACAGAAGACAAGACGCGGCACACAGAAGGCAAGACGCGGCACGGAACCGCAGGGCACTTTATGGCGTGAGTCGGTAGGCCTTTCCCACGATCTGATGGAGATGCACGAGGGTCTGTCCTTGCCCGGTATTGACGAGATAGAGCTTGCAGTCCATGCAACGGCACTTATGGCAGCAGCGCAGAGGAATGCGGAAGCGGTCCTTGCCCAGCCGGATGGTGTCGCCGGGGATGGCTTCTATGCGTCCGATATTCATCGGACTGTCGGCATAGCGGCTGGTGACGCGCCAGTCGGGATAGTACAGCACCAGATCGCCCCGACGAAAACTGTCACGCACGAGCTTGTTCACCACCACACGATCGCCCTTATGGTACTCGTTACCGAACCCTGTAGGAAGTGTGCAGACGGCAAAGGCAAAGGCATGCACGGCCACCATGAAAGCAGTGGCTACACACAGCGCAATGACAAATTTCAGCGTTTGCTTCAGCAAGATCTATATATATAATAAGGAGTGAACAAAAACGGAAGAGCCACGGCACGCCGCGAGGGGCGTGTCATGGCTGTCCGATATTATTTGATGTTGTCTACCCAGCGGAAGAGGCGGTTCCATCGGATGCCACTGAAACCATGGCGGTCGGGATCGGAACTCCACCAGATGAAGATGGGCTTGCCCACGATATGGTCTTCCGGCACAAAGCCCCAGTAGCGAGAGTCCTCGGAGTTGTGGCGGTTGTCACCCATCATCCAGTAGTAGTCCATCTTGAACGTATAGCTGTTGGCAGGCTTGCCGTTGATATAGATGCGGTTGTTTTTCACCACCAGCTGGTTGTGCTCATAGACACGGATGGGTCGCTCATAGATGGCGATGTTGTCCATGGTGAGCTTGAGAGTGGCTCCTTTCTTCGGGATCCAGATCGGTCCGTAGTTGTCGCGTGTCCATCCTGTGACCATGTTCATCGGATAGAGATCGCCGGTGACTGCGTCGTTGACGATGTGGATGCTGGCTACGAGATCCTTGCGGTGGGAGAGATAGTTCACAGCGCGCTTGGTCAGCGGCATGGCACCGCCCTGGTTGAGATATCCCAGGTCTTCCATGGAGATGCCCAAATCTTTCAGCACGTCGTCGGGCAGGTCACGCTTGAGCTTGACATAATAGAAGTACTGTACGTTGTCGGGCTCCTTGTTGGGCTTGCCATCGAGGTAGACGATACGGTTTTTGATCTGCAGGGTCTGACCCGGCAAACCGACGCAGCGCTTGACATAGTTCTCGCGGCGGTCGGTGGGACGATGGTCGATCATGCCATACTTCACCGGATTCTGCACGATATATTCCCGTCCCAGGTTATAGATCATATTGAAGTAGTCGAGCTGTCCCTGACGGTTGAGTGTAGCCGGATTGACGGGATTGGGGTTCTGGGCTTGGTAGAGCTCCGTACCAAAGTCGTAGCACATCGTGTAGTAACTGTTGGCGAACTGATCCTCGGTGAGAATGGTGTCACCGGCAGGATAGTTGAAGACCACGATGTCGTTGAGCTTCACATGGCCAAGACCCTTCACGCGGCGGTAGTCCCAATGCGGCCACTCGACGTAGCTCTTGGTGTGGATGATGGGCAGCGTGTGCTGCGTGAGCGGCATGGTAAGCGGTGTCTCAGGGATACGGGGACCGTAGCTGAGTTTGGAAACAAAGAGGTAGTCGCCCGTGAGCAAGCTCTTCTCCAGGGAACTCGACGGGATGACGTAGTTCTGGAAAGCGAAGAGGTTGATGAAGTACACGGCCACGAGGGCGAAGACCAGCGCGTCGACCCAGCTCATGACGAAGCGCACGGGACCCTCGGCGTCCTTCCACCAGGTCCAGCGAATCTTCTTGGTGATATAGTTATCGAAGATGAACGGGACGACGATCAGTCCCAGCCAGCTCTTCACCCACAGGAGGAAGAGCAGATAGAGGGCAGTGACCACGCCAAACTTGATCCACTGCTTCTTCATGTTCATCTTAGCTTTTTCCTTATCGATCATTTCTTTTGTTATTGGATAACGGTTTTAGAACTTAAACAGATCGCTCGTGGTGAGCAGTCCCTTATGGTCTTTGGTGAACTCAGCGGCGAGCACGGCACCGAGGGCAAAGCCCTTGCGGCTGTGAGCGTCGTGGGTGATGGTGATGCAGTCGGCCTCAGAGTCGTAAGCGATGGAATGGATGCCGGGCACCTCGTCGTGGCGGATGCTGTCGACAAGCAGCTCGTCGGCCTTGTGGTCCTCAGTTCCGTCGACATGTCCGTCGTCCCATACGGTAGTGCCGGCCTTCCACGATGTCTTGCGGTCGAGGTTGTCGATGATATCCTCCGCCAAGGTGATGGCGGTGCCCGACGGTGCGTCGAGCTTATGGATATGGTGGGTTTCGGTCATCTTCACGTCGTACTGTGGGAACTGGTTCATGATTTTGGCCAGATACTTATTGACGGCAGAGAAGATCGCCACGCCAATGGAGAAGTTGCTGGCCCAAAAGAGCGTCTGCTTGCCGTCCTTGCAGAGCGCCTCCACATCGGCCTTGTGGTCTTTCATCCAGCCGGTGGAACCGCTCACCACCTTGACGTTGTGAGCAAAAGCGCGCAGATAGTTGCCGTAGGCAGCCGTGGGGTTTGTGAACTCTATGGCGACGTCGGCCGACGCAAAGGCGGGGCTGTCGAAGTCGTCCTGGTTGTTGACATCAATCTTACAAACAATCTCGTGGCCACGCTCCAGGGCGATCTGCTCGATCATGTGTCCCATCTTGCCGTAGCCAATCAAAGCTATCTTCATGTATTTCCGGAATTAAACGTTTCTGCAAAATTAGCGATTTTATGGCAAAAGACGTTGTTTTTGTCGCTTAAATTATTCAAAATGAACTGCATTAGATACTTTTAACCGCTATTATCCCTTTGGTAACATCCATTTAGAAAAAAAACGTGTACCTTTGCGAAAGTTTTCAGCGAAGACGACTCTTATATTTACAGTTCTGAAGAATGAATAAGTACATCTACACTCTGCCCTTGTTGGCTGCTACGCTGGCACTGAGTTCCTGTTTCAAAGAGGAGCCGCTCAACAGCGAGTGCGACATCACGCACGTGAGTCTGCACACCGACAACCCGTTGGCTACTTTCTATCAGCTGTCCGACACGGCACAGGACGTGCTGTCCACCGACAGCCTCATCTCCTTTGAGGTCAGACGCGACCACGAGGCTGATCTCAGCCTGCTCACGCCGACATTGCAGCTGACACCGGGGGCAAAAGCGGTGTTGACCGGCAGCGAGGTCGACAATGCGACAGGCGGTAAATGGTACTACCAGGTCGTCTCGGAGGACGGACACTGGCACCGCAACTACACCGTGGAGGTAAGACCCATGGCACGCATGACCAACGACACGGTGAGATTCGACTTCGAGCACTATGAGCTGGAGCCGAAAGGACATTATTATGTCTGGCATATCCTGCGCAACGATGGCAGCAGCGCCGGCGAATGGGCCAACGGCAACCCCGGCTTCAGCCTCAGCATGGGCTCTGCCAAACCCGGCGAATACCCGACGGCACCTTTAGCCGATGGCTACGACAGGGCCGCCGTGAAGCTCACCACACGCAGCACGGGACCTTTCGGTGCGATGGTCAACAAGCGCATCGCGGCCGGAAACCTCTTCATCGGCACCTTTGACATGGCCAGTGCGCTGACAGATGCTATGAAGGCAACACACTTCGGACAGGTCTTCGACCGACAGCCGATGAAGCTTACGGGCTACTATACCTATCAGCCGGGACCTACCTTCCAGGACCCCAAGGGCAACACCGTGGCTGACCGCACCGACCAGGCAGCCATCTACGCCGTGCTCTACCGCAACCACGACGACAAAGGTAACGCCGTCACGCTCTACGGCGACAATGTGAAGACAAGTCCGCAGATCGTCGCCATCGCTGACATGGGCATGGTGAAACCCCAAAAAGAGTGGACGCCGTTCTCCATCGACTTTAATTATCTCAGCGACATCGACCTCGACCTGCTCAAGCAGCGCGGCTACAGCCTCACCATCGTCTTCTCGTCCAGTGCCGACGGTGACCAGTTTGAGGGAGCCATCGGCTCTACGCTCTGCGTCGACAAAGTGAGACTGGTATGCAAAAAAGAACAATAATCTCTTAGACACCATGACGATGAACAAAATAAAAGCACTCGCCCTCGCTCTCCTGCCCGCCCTTGCCGTAAACGCTCAGGCCAAAGGACTGATGGACAACATGGAACTGAAAATGCATCTCGGCTACAACATCGGTGGTACGGCGCCCGTGGGTATGCCGGCATCAATACGCCGACTCAACAGCTACACGCTGCAACCCAACCTGGTGCTCGGCGTGGAGGCTGACAAAGCCCTTGACGACCGCTGGGGACTGACACTGGGGCTGCAAATAGAAAACAAAGGCATGAAAGAGGACGCACGCGTGAAGAACTACCACGAGGAAGTGGTGCGCGGCGGCGAGAAGCTCGCCGGTATGTTCACCGGCGACGTCACGACAGAGGTAACAGAGTGGATGCTCACCATTCCTCTGCACGCCCGTTGGCAGGCTACGAACCGCTTTTCGCTCCATGCCGGACCTTATCTCTCGGTACTCACCCAGCGCAAGTTCACGGGCTACGCCCACGACGGCTACCTGCGTGTAGGTAATCCCACGGGTGCCAAGGTGTCTCTCGGTGGCGACGAGAGCACGCGCGGCGACTATGACTTCAGCGATGACATGCGTCACCTGCAATGGGGCGTGGACTTCGGCGGAGAGTATCGCATCTGGCAGCGTACGGCGATCTTTGCCAACCTCAGCTGGGGACTCAGCGGCATCCACCACAGCGGTTTCACAGCCGTGGAGCAGACGCTCTACCCGATCTTTGCCTCTGTGGGCGTAAGCTATCGGCTCAAACACAGGTAAATCATTGAAATCAGAAACATATATTATTGTTAGTTCTTTCTAAAGTAAAAGGTTTAAATTATGAAGAAAACATTACTCTCGTTAGCCCTGGCCTTGCTCTCCTCACTGAGCATGAGCGCTAAGGACTACCCCGACAAGCTTGTCGTGACCGTCAACGGCTTATCTACGCAACAAAACGCAACCATCAGCGTGGACAAAAACGACGATGGTACCTACAACTTCAACTTGAAGAATTTCATGCTCAAAGCCGGAGAACAGACCATGAGCATCGGCAACATCACGCTCAACAACCTCAAAGCTGCAAAGAGCAATAAGGGAGACGTGGTTACATTTAACGACAGCATAAAGATCGAAAATGGTGACGACCCAACTATAACATGGGTTGGCCCTTCACTTCCAAAGATTCCATTAAAATTGAAACTGCTTGTCAACGAAGAGAAACTCTATACGCTCATCGACATCGACATGCAGAAGACGCTGGGACAGACCATCCACGTCACCTTTGGAGACAACTATCAGCTGCCCAACAGCGGGTTTGAGGATTATCGCACAGAGCAGATAACTAAACTCGACGATTCTTATAAGCAAATAACAGTCAACGTGGAGGAGCCTCTGAACTGGCACTCCTTCGCTTCCGCTACGGGTGATTTTGTTCAGGCCGCCAATGCTTTATCTGATCCACACACCTATTCCTCCGACGTCGTACGCAGTGGCGCTACGGGCAAGAAGAGTCTGCTGCTCACCTCGGCCTCTGTCTTTGGCATTGTCGCAAACGGCACTATCACCACAGGACGCATGCAGGCAGGAGCCATGACTGCCGATGACACGAAGAACTGTGCTTTTCTCTCCACTGACAGCACTTCCACGGACAGCCACGGTGATCCATTCTACGCACTCATGGACGGCACGCCCGACTCCCTCGCCGTTTGGGTGAAGTTCAAACAGCAGACTCCTGTTGCTGAACATCCTTACGCTACCATCAGCGCAGCCATCACCGATGGTACATATTATCAGGACCCACAGGACAAAGACTACACCAATGTGGTAGCCACAGCAAAGAACGCTCAGATTGCCTCCAACAACTTTGAATGGCAGCGCATCGTCGTGCCGTTTAAGTACACTGGCAATGATGTGAAAGCCAAAGCCATGCTCGTGACCATCTCCACCAACGCCGATCCCGGTCAAGGCTCTGCTGCTGACAATCTCTACGTCGACGACATCAGCCTCATCTACAACGTAGACAAGCCCGCAGTAACCATCAACGGTCATGCCGTCACGCTTGACAAAGACGAGATAAGCACGACTGCCACAGATCCGGCTGCCGCCGTTGTTGCCGCCACCACAGCCAACAAGGGCTCTTTCGCTGCTGTCAGCGAGCTCAGCTCTTCCGCCGATCAGCGCAAGCTGCAACTGCTCTACTGCTCTGACGACCTGCAGACGATCAAGACATATACCCTCGTTATCAACAAGGGAGCAGAGACTGGTATCAGCCAAATCAAAACTGCTACCAACAACGACAGCAAGGTCTATGACCTCAACGGACGCGAGGTGAAGACCATGCACCACGGCAACGTCTACATCCTCAACGGTAAGAAAGTGCTGAAATAAGCTTTCAGACAGACAGAATGCGCAAGCAACTGTCTGACTATCAACTAAAAGACGAGAAAAGAAAACTTTACATCTTTTTGTCGCCAAAGAAAAATCCCGCATCTGTTGTACACAGATACGGGATTTTTTCTTATCTTTGCAAATGAGTCTCCTTGCGTCAGCGAAGATTCACCAAACCAAAATACTATAAAAGCCATCAGATGGAACAGCTATTGCACTACTGCTGGAAGCACAAGCTCTTCCCACTACAACAACTCAAGACCACCAGCGGACAAGACGTGGAGGTCATTGATCCGGGACTGCACAACCGAAATGCGGGTCCCGACTTCTTCAACGCTAAGGTGAAGATCGACGGCACGCTGTGGGTGGGAAACGTGGAGATCCACGACAAGTCGTCGGACTGGTATCTCCACGGACACGAGAAGGATGACCATTATAATAATGTGGTGCTGCACGTCACGGGGAAGGCTGACACTGAGGTGAAGACCGCCAATGGCGATGTACTGCCGCAATTGGAGATGGAAGTGCCCGAGACGGTGGAAAGACACTACCAAGAGCTGTTGCAGGAAGACCAATACCCGCCCTGCTATCGCATCATTCCGCAGCTATCACGGCTGACCGTTCACTCTTGGATGAGCGCACTGCAAACTGAGCGCCTCGAACAGAAGACAGAGAAGATACGCCAGCGCGTCGCCATTGCCAACGGCTCCTGGGAGCAGGCTTACTTCGTCACACTGGCGCGAAGCTTCGGCTTCAGCATCAACAGCGAGGCGTTTGAGCAGTGGGCACTACACGTGCCACTGCATGACGTAGACCACCACCGCGATGATCTCTTCCAGATTGAGGCGATCTTTATGGGGCAGGCGGGAATGCTCAACACCGACGACATGCCGCAACGACACAGAAAGCAAGCTGAGGAAGACGAGTACTTTCAAAGGCTGAGACACGAATATCTCTATCTCGCTCATAAGTTTTCGTTGGAGCCCATCAGTGGACAGCGATGGCGCTTCCTAAGGCTGAGACCACAGAACTTCCCAACGATACGCATCTCACAACTGGCCAACCTCTATTATCACCATAGAACAGGACTGAGCCAACTCGTCGACTGCAAGACGCTGAAAGAGGTGCAACAGCTCTTTGACACCGAGGCGACCCCCTACTGGGAAACGCATTATACCTTCGGAACGGAAAGCAAGAAGGCTGAAAAACGACTGTCGAAAGACTCTGTCACCGTGTTGACGATCAACACGGTGGTGCCCATGCTCTTCGCTTACGGCAGACACAAAGAGGACGACAGGCTCTGCGACCGCGCCTTCGACTTCCTGGAGGAGCTCAAAGCTGAGGATAACCATATCGTCAGAATGTGGAAACAATGCGGGCTCGACGTAGAAAACGCCGGTGACTCTCAGGCTCTCATCCAACTGAAAAACGAATACTGCGACCGTAAGGACTGCCTTCGCTGCCGATTCGGATACGAATACCTGAGAAATGTATAATGTATAGTGTATAAATAAAAATGAATAAATATCACGCAACACTCATGAAGTCTTATCTCTTCGAAACCCGTATGGAGGTGCGCGACTACGAATGCGACATCGAGGGTATCGTCAACAACGCCAACTATCTCCACTATACCGAACATACGCGCCACCGCTTTCTCCGTGCCCTCGGCGTGAGCTTTGCCGACCTGCACGAAAAGGGCGTGGACGCTGTCGTGGCAAGGATGCAACTGCAATTCAAGCGACCACTGAAATGCGACGATGAGTTTCGCTCGTGCCTCAACCTTCATAAGGAGGGCGTGCGCTATGTCTTTGAGCACGATATCTACCGTGCTTCCGACAACGCTCTCTGTTTCCATGCCGACACGGAACTGGTCACGCTCATCAACGGACGCCTCGGCGTGAGCAAGGACTACGACGATGCCTTTCTGCCTGTCATTGAGCGATTTGAAAAAGACGGCACGCCCATCACTGCTTCTGACAACAATGTCTGTAAATAGCCTTTTTTCCTAAGCATGATCACTGAAGAGGAACTCATCAACACCATCATCCTGACACGTCTCAGCTACTTCCATCTCAACACGATGGTGGAACTCTATAAACAACTGGGCTCCGCCACTGAGATCATCCGGCAACGCGATCATCTCAAGACAACCTTTCCCGGACTGCCTCAGCGCATTGCCGACGACCTGATGGATGCCGAAGCCATGAGACCAAGAGCCGTGGAGGAACTGGCTTATTGCCGGGAGCACGACATACAGATGCTCTGCCTCAACGACACGAACTACCCCAAGCGACTCACCGAATGCACAGATCCGCCACTCATGCTCTTCTACAAGGGAATGGCTGACCTCAATCGGCAACATGTCATCGCAGTGGTCGGCACACGCCACTGTACCACCTATGGACAGGATCTCATCCGTAACTTCCTCGCAGACCTGAGCCGGCTGTGTCCAGACACACTGATTGTCAGCGGACTGGCATACGGTGTTGATATCCATGCGCACCGCAACGCATTGGCCAACAACATGGACACTGTGGCAGTGCTGGCCCATGGTCTTGACGACCTCTACCCACCACGGCACCGTGACACAGCCAACGAGATGGTCTTACATGGCGGTCTGCTCACGGAATATATGACACACACGAAGATCGACAAGCTCAACTTCGTGCGCCGAAACCGTATCACGGCAGGCCTCAGCGACGCCACCATTGTGGTGGAAAGTGCTGAAAAAGGTGGAGGACTTATCACCGCACGCATCTCAAGAGAGTACAACCGTGACGTCTTTGCTTTCCCCGGACCGGTAGGCGCGCCCTACAGCGAAGGATGCAACCACCTGATCCGCGACAACGGAGCCGCACTGATCACTTCCGCAGTAGACTTCGTCAAGGCCATGGGATGGCAAGACGAACTAGAAATCAAACAAATGAGAAAGGCAGGAATAGAGCGGCAGATGTTCCCGGAACTCGACGAGGAGGAGCAAAAAATCACCTCACTGCTGCAAACACAAAACGATCTGCCTGCTAACATCATCGCTGTAAAAACGTCACTGAACATCGGTACGGTACAGGCCAAATTATTCGCTTTGGAGATGAAAGGAGTCGTCAAGCCCTATGCAGGAGGATTCTATCACTTGCTGAAATAGGTTTTCCCACTTTTTTTCGCTACCTTTGCACTCATATATGAAGATAGGAAACATTGACTTCGGTGAACGTCCGCTCTTCCTCGCTCCTATGGAAGACGTGACGGACGTAGGCTTCCGTATGCTCTGCAAACAGTTTGGGGCGGCGATGGTCTACACTGAGTTTGTATCTGCCGACGCTATCATCCGTAGCATCAAGTCCACTCTCGACAAGATGCACATCAATGATGAGGAGCGGCCGGTAGGCATTCAGATCTATGGCAAAGACGTGGACTCGATGGTCGAGGCGGCTAAAATAGTGGAATCGGTGCACCCCGACATCATCGACATCAACTTTGGATGCCCGGTGAAAAAGGTGGCCGGAAAAGGTGCGGGAGCAGGTATGCTCAAGAACATTCCGCTCTTGCTTGACATCACAAGAGAGGTTGTCAAAGCCGTAAAAACACCGGTAACCGTGAAGACGCGACTGGGATGGGACAAAGAAAACCTGATCATCACGGACTTGGCTGAACAGTTGCAGGACTGCGGCATACAGGCTCTGACCATTCACGGACGTACGCGCAGCCAGATGTATACCGGCAATGCTGACTGGACCTTGATAAAAGCGGTGAAAGACAACCCGCGCATTCATATCCCAATCATTGGCAATGGTGACATCACCACACCACAGGAGGCGGAAGAGGCCTTTGACAACTATGGTGTAGACGCCGTGATGGTGGGACGGGCTACCTTTGGTCATCCTTGGATATTCCAAGAGATGCGGCAATATATCGATGCCGAGAAGACTCGCAAAGAGGGCGGCACACCCATAGTACCCGCTGTCCTAACCATAGACGACAAGATCGACATCCTGGAAGAACAGCTGCGCATCAATGTGGAACGCATTGACGAGTACCGCGGTATCCTCCACACTCGCCGTCATCTGGCCGCTTCCCCGATCTTCAAGGGCATTCCCAACTTCCGACAGACACGCATCGCCATGCTCAGAGCAGAGACGGTCGAGGCCCTTACCGACATCCTTGAGCAGTGCCGCGCCTTCTTGAAAAGCAGCGAAGAAGCACAAGCGGAGAGCGGAGAAGCACAAGCGTAGAGCGGCAAAGCACAAGCAGAGAGCAGCGGAGAAGCACAAGCGGAGAGCGGCAAAGCACAAGCGGAGAGCGGCAAAGCACAAGCGGAGAGCGGGGAAAAAAGACGAAGAGCGGAGCCCAAAGCACTGCAATCCCGTCTGCCCCTCACTATCGCTGGGTTCTGTATGTGGCTGCTGTGCAGCCGCCCCCCTCCTCCCCCTTTAACAAACAAGCAATCATCAACAAACAATGGCAGAAGACTTTGACATACATGAGGAAAAGCTCTCCTCAACAGAGAAAGAATTCGAGAATGCGCTGAGGCCCCTGCACTTCGACGACTTCAACGGTCAGCAGAAGGTAGTGGACAACCTGCGCATCTTCGTCGAGGCAGCCAAATACCGAGGCGAGCCTCTCGACCACACGCTTCTCTATGGTCCTCCTGGCCTGGGAAAGACGACTTTGAGCAATATCATCGCCAACGAGCTCGGCGTAGGATTCAAGATTACTTCCGGTCCCGTCCTTGACAAACCGGGAGATCTGGCCGGAATCCTCACATCGCTGGAACCCAACGATGTGCTCTTCATCGACGAGATCCATCGACTGCAGCCCGTCGTGGAGGAATATCTCTACTCCGCCATGGAGGACTATCGCATTGACATCATGATCGACAAAGGGCCGTCGGCAAGAAGCATACAGATCGATCTGAATCCCTTCACGCTCATAGGAGCCACCACGCGCTCTGGTATGCTCACTGCACCTTTGCGTGCCCGCTTTGGCATTAACATGCACTTGGAGTACTACGACCCGGAGACACTGAAGAAAATCATCAAGCGTTCGGCTATGCTACTCAAAGTGCCTATCGAAGACGATGCCGCCATGGAGATCGCACGACGCAGCCGAGGCACGCCACGTATTGCCAATGGACTGTTGCGACGCGTGCGTGACTTCGCACAAGTGAAGGGCAACGGCACCATCACCTCCGCCATCGCACAGCTGTCGTTGGGCGCGCTGAACATCGACTCCTACGGTCTTGACGAGATCGACAATAAGATCCTACTGACTATCATCGACAAGTTTCGTGGTGGACCTGTCGGTGTCTCTACTATTGCCACTGCCATCGGCGAGGATGCCGACACGGTGGAGGAGGTCTATGAGCCGTTCTTGATCATGGAGGGATTTATCAAGCGTACGCCACGCGGACGCATGGCGACAGCACTGGCTTACGAGCACTTAGGCAGAAATATTCGCACGGCAAACCCAATGCAGCCTGAACTGTTCTGAATTGAAATAGAAATGGGAACTTATTACATAAGGAGTTGACTCATTATTATCGTGAAGGGTACCTATTATATATAAAGGAGTTAACTCTCTATTTATAGAGAAAGGGATCGATTATATATAAAGGAGTTGACTCATTATATGCAAGGAACGAGTTGAAAAAATACGAGAACTGAACTTGGATACGTCAAGTAGCCACTCATATTATTTTAAGGAAAATATTTAAAAGAAAGACCGTTTAGATTTACATAAAAGCAGAATGATGAGAATCAAAAAATACTTTATGACGCTGGCATTGGGCCTCTCGATGCTCTGTCCTGTGGCAGTGCAGGCTCAACGTATGCAGATCAACTTTGGACCGAACAGTCCTTTGCGCAAGCTGCAAATAGCAGAGATGGCGATCAGCAATCTCTATGTCGACTCTGTCAACGAACAGAAACTCGTTGAGGACGGCATCCGGGGCATGCTGGAAAAGCTCGACCCGCACTCCTCCTACTCGTCCGCCAAAGAAGCCAAAGCACTCTCAGAGTCGCTCAACGGCTCGTTTGAGGGCATCGGCGTGCAGTTCAACATCCAAGCTGACACCCTGCTGGTCATACAACCCGTGTCGAAAGGCCCGTCGGAAAAAGTGGGCATCATGGCCGGCGACCGCATCGTCAGCGTCAACGACACTGCAATTGCAGGCGTGAAAATGCCGCAGGAGGAGATCATGAAGCGGCTGCGTGGCCCTAAGGGCACTCATGTGAAACTGGGTGTTGTGCGGCGCGGCATTGCCGGAACGCTGTTTTTCGACGTCGTCAGAGACAAGATCCCAGTGAAAACCCTGGATGCCTTCTATATGATCGAGCCACACGTGGGATATATCCGCATCGGTAGCTTCGGTGCCACCACCTACGATGAGTTTATGGCAGCGGTAAAGACGCTGAAAGGCCAAGGCATGAAAGACCTGATACTGGACTTGGAAGAGAACGGTGGAGGCTATCTGAATGCCGCCGTGGACATCGCCAACGAGTTCTTGAAAAAGAACGATCTGATCGTCTACACGATAGGCCGACGGGTGCCCAGAGAGGAATACAGGGCGAAAGGCAACGGACAGCTCCTGGACGGAAAGGTGATTGTACTCGTCAACGAGTTCACAGCCTCAGCAGCAGAGATCGTCACAGGTGCCATACAAGACCAGGATCGCGGCAAGGTCGTCGGCCGACGCAGCTTCGGCAAAGGCCTTGTGCAGCGCCCGATCCCCTTTGCTGACGGTAGCATGATGCGTCTGACCATCGCTCACTACTACACTCCCTCAGGCCGTTGCATCCAAAAGCCCTATAAAAAAGGGGATTTGAAGGACTATGAGATGGAACTGGATGACCGCTACAAACATGGGGAGCTCTATTCAGCCGACAGCATTCATTTTGCCGATTCACTGAAATTCTACACACTCCGCAAGCACCGCACCGTGTATGGCGGCGGTGGCATCATGCCAGACTACTTCGTGCCGCTCGACACAACATTGTACACACGCCTTCACAGACAGCTGATGGCGAAAGGAATCGTCATCAAGCATAACCTGAAATACGTTGACGATAACCGCAAGGAACTGAAGAGACGCTATCAACTCTTCAGTGATTTCCTGCAGCACTACACGGTGCCACAGACACTCATCAACAGTATCCTCGCAGACGGCAAGAAGCAGAAGATTGAGCCAAAAGACAACAAAGAACTCCAACAAACGCTTCCTTATCTCAAAACACAGCTAAAAGCACTCGTCGCAAGGGATCTCTGGGATATGAATGAATACTTTCAGATAATCAACGAAAAAAACAAAATTATCAGCAAAGCACTGCAAATAATAAGCAAAGAACAGTAACATACTGTCAACAATGTTTAAAACTATGTCTCAATCATTCACAATTTAAACATCATGTGCTGTTTTGAGAGAACAACAGGTATAAAATCGTTGGTGGATAATTATTTAATGATTAAATTTGCTACATTAAATAACTATATAAAACAACGATTATGCCAAACCCGATTGACCTTGACGAGGCTCTCTTCCAGCGCATTGAATATTATATTGTCCATGAGAAGATGTTCCTCCAGCCACGCCTCTCGCGTGAAGATGTGACGAATCGGGTGTATGTGCCCAGAAACAAGTTTGGTCAGCTCTTCGTCCGCTTTGCAGGCACCAACTTTGTCAACTACGTCAACAACCTCCGGCTGGACTATGCCGTGAAGTTGCTCAAAGAGCATCAAGAATACTCTGTTGAAGCCGTAGCACGCGAATGTGGCATCCCAGCACCACAGACGTTCTATCGGATCTTCGTAAAGAAATACGGCATGACACCCACAGAATACAGAAAGAAATAACAAAAGTGCCCCGCTCTCCAAATAGGAATGCGGGGCTCTTTCTATATGAATGAGACGGAGAAATCAGCGTTAGATCATACGCTATAAAACCGACACAAACGTGCCATAGAACCTTTATAGACGCGCTGTAAAGCTATAAACGCTATGCAATAAAGACTTGCTGGCTTACTGGGAAACAGCAAGGGAGACGTAAGCTGAGCGAGCCGATACATTGTCAACCCAGATACGTAGGAAGCATGGCCAAAGCCTTGTCCTCATTGGCTTCCATGATCTCGCGCTCACCAGGCCCTTTGTCGTTGATGCCACAGAGATGCAGAATGCCATGAATAATGACGCGATGCAACTCATCATCGTAGGCCTTGCCAAACTGCTCAGCATTGCTGCGCACCGTGTCCAGCGAGATGACGATGTCACCATTGATTACATCACCCTCGTCATAGTCAAACGTGATGATGTCGGTGTAGTAGTCATGGCCAAGATACTGGTTGTTGACCTCAAGAATCTTCTCGTCGCTGACAAACATATAGCCGATCTCTCCTACACGCCGGCCATAGGTGGCTGCTACTGCTTTGATCCAAGCCGTGGTAGAACGATGATTGAACTCCGGCATCTTCACGCCGTCTGACTGATAACTAATCATATTGTTGTGGATTAAAAGTCGAAATAATCAATGAACATCCGTGATGTATTCTAAAAACATCTATCATATATTGTAAGGACATCCGTTATATACTCTAAAAACGCCTGTTGTATGCAACGTACGGAACCCAAGCATTAGATGACCTTTCAAGCACTCTATTTCCGTTTCTTTCCTCCCGGCAACATCCATGAAGCATCTTTATGGAAGTGGACCAGCTCGCGATAAGCAGTGGAGGAGATGCTTGTCATCTCCGGACTGGCGTAGATCAGCAGGGTCTCCAAACCGCCTAACTTACGATTGTAGTCGGCCTGCACACGCTCATATTCGAAGTCTTGTACCGACCTGACGCCTTTGACGACATAATGCGCTCCGACGCGCTGAGCGAGGTCTACGGCTAAATCATTATAAGGTATCACCTCGATACGTTTCTCACCGCTGTAGAGCCTCTGAATGGCGTTTACGCGCTCTTCTATCGAGTAGGCATGATGCTTACGGGGATTATCCCCTACTCCAATGACCAGCTTGTCGAATAGCGGCAACGCCCGCCGCACGATTTCGTCGTGCCCTATCGTAAACGGATCAAAGGAACCTACAAACAGACCTATCCGTTGTTTCTGATCTTGATTCATAAACCGTCATATCCTCCTTCCCTTTGTGCTATTATATACTTTTCTTTTTCCCGGTTGATAAGTAAGGTCATCCTTGTCTATCATAGAGACGCTTATTCTCCATCATCGACATTCGCCTCTTCTTCACCCTCGGGCTTGTCCTCCTCGATCACCAAATTGTCAATGATGAAGTTCTGACGCTCCATGGTATTCTTGCCCATGTAGTATTCCAGTAGCTTCTGCACTTGGTCGTTTTTGTGCAAGGTGACCTGCTCGAGTCGGATGTCCGGGCCGATGAAATGCGCAAACTCATCGGGCGAGATCTCACCCAAACCTTTGAATCGTGTGATCTCCGGGTCGGGTCCAAGGTCGCGAATCGCGTCAAGACGCTCTTGCTCAGTATAACAATAGCGGGTGATGAAGTCGCTTTTCTTCTCATTCTTCAGCAGTTTGGCATCGGCGTTAGCGATGACTTGCTTGTTCTTGATCTTAGAGCGACGGTTGCGAACACGGAAGAGTGGCGTCTGCAAGACATAGACATGGCCCTTCTTGATCAGCTCGGGATAGAACTGCAAGAAGAAGGTGATGACCAGCAAACGGATGTGCATACCGTCAACATCGGCATCGGTGGCCACGATCACCTTATTGTATCTCAGGTCGTCAAGCCCGTCCTCGATGTTCAAGGCTGCTTGAAGGAGGTTGAACTCTTCATTTTCATAGACCACCTTTTTAGATAGTCCGAAGCAATTGAGTGGCTTTCCTCTCAGAGAGAAGACAGCCTGCGTGTTGACGTCGCGACTCTTGGTGATACTACCACTTGCGGAATCTCCTTCGGTGATAAAGATAGAAGATTCCTCCTTGCGGTCGTCGCGGACATCACAGAAATGGATGCGACAGTCGCGAAGTTTGCGGTTGTGGAGATTGGCTTTCTTGGCGCGTTCACGTGCCAACTTGGTGACACCGGCCATTGCCTTACGTTCCCGCTCACTCTCCTTGATCTTGTTTTCCAGTACGTCAGCGACATCCTCTTTATGGATATGCAGGTAGTTATCGACCTCGCGCTTGATGAAATCACCGACATATTTATTAATTGTCTCGCCTCCGGGTTCCATGAGTGTAGAGCCAAGCTTGATCTTTGTCTGACTCTCAAACACAGGTTCTTCCACGTTGATGGCGATAGCGGCAACGATACCATTGCGGATATCGGTGTACTCGTAATTCTTATCAAAGAACTCCTTAATCGTTTTGGCAATATGCTCTTTGAAGGCACTCTGATGCGTACCGCCCTGTGTGGTATGCTGTCCGTTGACAAAGCTATGATACTCCTCGCCATACTGATTGGTATGGGTAAAAGCGATCTCTATGTCTTCTCCCTTGATATGTACGATGGGATAGAGCGGATCGACCGTCATATTGTCAACCAGCAAGTCCTCCAAGCCGTTGCGGCTCTTGATGCGCCGCCCATTGTACATGATTGTCAGACCAGAGTTGAGGTAGGTGTAGTTGCGGAGCATGGTCTCCACAAACTCGTCATGGAATGAATAGTTCTTAAACAGCGTATCGTCAGGACGGAAGAAGATATAGGTTCCATTCTCGTCCTGTGTCTCTTCGGTATGGTCTTCTTTCAGTACGCCTTTCTCAAAGACCAAGCAGCGTACCGTACCGTCGCGATAGCTCTTCACCTCAAAGCGGGAACTCAAAGCATTGACGGCCTTGACACCAACGCCGTTCAATCCCACGCTTTTCTTAAAAGCCTTGGAATCGTATTTGCCTCCAGTATTGAGCACCGAGACCGCCTCAACGAGTTTGCCCTGAGGAATGCCACGTCCGTAGTCCCGTACCGATACGCTCAGATTGTCGATAATATCCACTTCTATGCGATCTCCGGCATGCATCTTAAACTCATCGATGGAGTTGTCGATGACCTCCTTCAGGAGCACATACACGCCGTCTTCAGGCAGCGAGCCGTCGCCCAAGCGCCCGATATACATACCGGGACGTGTGCGTACATGCTCCATGTCACTGAGGTGGCGTATGTTATCATCAGTGTAACCCACTGTGGGCTGTTCTTGCGAACTTTTGTTATTATTTTTATTTTCAGACATTTAGTTATAGATAGGATGAGGGGTTAAAGACAATTGCATCAGCCGATGGCTTTGCGATAGCACCGGCGACGCTTATGATTGATATGCTCCAGCGCGCTCCACTGACTTTGCACACCACTGTTGCTTTCCATCTCCACCTGCGATTCTCCCCACTTGAAACCATAGTCGATGTATCTTGGGATCAAGTCGGCAAAGAGCAGAGCGTTGGCTCCTTTGGCACGGTATTCAGGCCGGAAGCCGATGAGCAGCAAATCCACGCCATCGGTTTTGTGGAATTTGGCAGCTCTGAGCACATGCCACCAGCCGAAAGGCAGCAAGCGGCCGCGGTGACACTTCTGCAAGGCATGGGAAAGCGAAGGCATGGTGATGCCTACTCCGGCGATGCGGTCATTGTTATTGCCGTCTACAATCACCGTTACGAGATTGAGATCCAAGCCCGGCATATACGATTTGACATACTGATCGATCTGCCGCTCTGTAAGCTCCACAAAGCCATACAAGTCTTTATACGTTTCATTGATGACGCGGAAGACCTCGTGGGCATAGCCGTTGTGGATATCGGCCTTGGTGATCTTCTTCACATGCAGATTGTATCTCTTCTCAATAATCGCAGCGAGCTTCTCATATTTCTCGGGCACCTTATCGGGCACGGGCATATAATATTCTACATAGTCGTTGTCTTTCTCCCATCCTCCCATCTTTTCCATATGCTCAGGATAGTAGGCATAGTTATAGATGGTAGGCATGGTTCCAAGCTTGTCAAAGCCCCAGATGAGCATACCTTCAGGGTCGAGGTCAGTGAAACCGAGCGGACCGACAACAGAGTTCATGCCTTTCTTGCGACCATATTCAGCTACAGCGTCGAGCAAGGCCTGGCTCACCTCCGTGTCATCTATGAAGTCGAGCCACCCGAAACGCACGTCCTTGACATTCCAACGCTCGTTGGCGCGATGGTTAATAATGGCTGCCACACGGCCAGCCAGCTTACCATTCTTATAAGCAAGATAATATTCTGCCTCACAGAAGTCAAAAGCCACATTTTTGTCTTTGCGCAGTGTCGTCATCTCATCAATGAACAGATTGGGTACATCGTATGGACAACCTGCATAAAGGTCATAGTGGAAGTCTATAAATGTGGTGAGCTCTTTGCGAGTCTCTACCTTCTTAATTTCTACGGACATGAACGAATCTCTTATATTTAACGATTAAAGACCTGCAAAGTTAGTGATTTTAAGTCAAATAGCAAAAGTTATTGATCAAATTAACAATTTCTATCCAACAGGCTGACCTCTACCCGCTGTCATAAAGAAACCACGTTTAAGGAAATAGAGAAACACTCCACACAGCTGTGTATAAAGCGAGACTCTGTTGTTGGAAATTAGAGAATCTGTCGCCGGAAATTAGTGACTCTGTTGTAGAAAATTGGAGACGCTGTCGCCGGAAATCAGAAAACCTGTTGTTGGATTACGAGATAGGACGACACAAAAACAAGAGATGCTTGCGCTGGATGGTGGTAGCAAATATATAGCTATTGCCCCCATCGCGCAGATGGAGCCGTTTACGAAGTTCCACAGCGGTCATGGGAAAGTTACGGACAGCCACGTTGGCCTGCCCAAGATCTTTCAGTGTCTGTCTCACCTCACGTTTATTTAGTGATGAAATGGCTAAAATTTCAAACTGACGGCCGGGAAAATCCGGAATCATCTCCTGTGAAAGAAACAGATGAGAATTGGCATCTGCCATATCCAAATCATATCTCGCACACAGTTCCGGGAAACATCCTGCCTTCATCAGACTGGCATTCGGAACATATAAAAACCGCCTGCCTTGCAGTTGCTCTGCATTGCTGTAGCGGATAGCAGACGTCATCCCTTCCTCTGCATAATATGAAAACATCTCGCCATCATTGACGCAGGTCACCGTCAGTGGATGTTGATGATGCGTAGCCACCACCAACAACTCTTTGCATTCATTATGTACAGAGAGTATATGCACGTCGAAGGCCACGGCTTGCGACGTGGCTTTTCTGAGTTGTCTGACAGCCTCGTGCCAGTCAAGCATCGGTGAGAGTTTCATCATCACGCCCGATGCCAGCGACATCATCTTGTCGAAGAGCTGCAACACATCCGGCGTACACGCCTCCAATCCGGCTACCTTTCTACCCTGTACATCACGCCGGGCAGGATCAATAAAGAAGAAGCGCAGGCGGTCATCCTTCAATTCTGCGAGATACTTTGTGCTGTCGTCGTTGACAACAACAGCGTCAGACAAGCCCAAACAAGGCATATTATGACGTGCCAGACGGCACAAATGCTCATCACGCTCCACATTACCGCCTTGCCAAAAATCTGTGCCAGGAACGAGAAATCCACGCCCCAGCCACCGGTGAGATCCACGAAGGTCGTATTCTTTCGCTGTGCACCAAGTATCTTCGCTGCAAGTTGTCGTTTATATTCAGCCGTCGTTTGCGAGCTGCATTGCTCCATATTGAGATGTGGAGGATAGATGATGTCCTTGCATTCAGCCCACCTTGGCACCTTCTCTTTGGCTTTTTTCCATCCAGCAATCTGGTCCAGCACATAAGGCATATCCACTTCGGGATACCTGTCGGCCTGCAAGGCAAGTTGTCTTACATCGTCCTTACGATGTTGCAAAATGAAGTCATCTATTACAAATTTACACATAAAATACTCAAAATCACTACAATTATCATTATACAACGCAAAAAGACAGCAATTTATTTGGTTATATCAAATATATTTTCTATATTTGCAACGTGAAACTTTATATCCAATCATTAAATAAAGACCATGAAAACAAGTAGTAAAACCCTAGCTGGCATCTTCCAAGAGGAGGACATCCAAAGGAAAAAGAATGAAGAAGAAAATCTCTGCCAAAAGCTTGGCGGAGAAGTATGGTATCAGTAAGTATTAATGCAATCCTATTGAAGAAACAGAATGAGGGTCGATCCGTTGAGGGTCGACCCTCATTGTCTTTTAAAGGTTAAGCATTCGCCAGCCTGCGCCAATAGTGTATCGTCAGATCTTGCTGCTTGTTACCAAACGCTTATAGCCTTTTGACTGACGCTTTAGACATGGCGTACAATGCCAGCAAACGTGGTACCCTATAATAAAAATAAGGAGTCCAGCCTTTGCTTGACTCCTTATTATATATAGGCACGGCTTAGTCAGCCAACTTAGCCTTGATGAACTCGCGGTTGAGACGAGCGATGTTGGCGATAGACTCGTTCTTCGGGCACTCAGCCTCGCAGGCGCGGGTGTTGGTGCAGTTGCCGAATCCGAGCTCCTCCATCTTAGCGACCATAGCCTTAGCACGCTTTGCAGCCTCAGGACGACCTTGTGGCAACAGAGCGAGCTGGCTCACCTTAGAGCTAACGAAGAGCATGGCAGAGCCATTCTTGCAGGCTGCTACGCAAGCACCACAACCGATGCAGGTAGCGCAGTCCATAGCCTCGTCGGCATCCTGCTTAGGAATAAGGATGGCATTGGCATCCTGAGCCTGACCCGTGCGCACGGAAGTGTAGCCACCAGCGGCGATGATCTTGTCAAAAGCAGAGCGGTCGACCATGCAGTCCTTGATAACAGGGAAGGCAGCAGAACGCCACGGCTCCACCGTGATCACGTCGCCGTCGTGGAAGCGGCGCATGTAGAGCTGACAGGTAGTAGCGCCCTGAGCAGGTCCATGAGGATGGCCGTTGATATAGAGCGAACACATACCGCAGATACCCTCGCGGCAGTCGTGGTCAAAGACGAACGGCTCCTTGTTGGCCTCGATGAGCTGCTCGTTGAGGATGTCCAGCATCTCCAGGAAAGAGGTGTCGCCGGGGATATCCTTCATCTCAAAGGTATCAAAGTGACCCTCAGCCGTAGGGCCATTCTGACGCCATACTTTCAGTGTGAATGAAATATTTGTATCCATTGTCTTGATTCCTTAATTAAGATTTATAGTTTCTCGTCTGAACCTTGATGTACTGGTAGTTCAGGTCTTCCTTGAGCAGTTCAGGAGCCGTCTCGTCAGAGCCGTTGTACTTCCAGCAAGCCACATACATGTAGTTCTCATCATCACGCTTAGCCTCACCGTCCTCGGTCTGGCTCTCCTCGCGGAAGTGTCCGCCGCAGCTCTCGTTGCGGTTCAGGGCATCGTAAGCGATCAGCTCGCCCATGGTGATGAAGTCACGCAGGTGGATAGCCTTGTCAAGCTCTACGTTCAGCCCCTCGCGAGAGCCAGGGATGCGCACGTGCTCGTCGAACTCTACGCGGATGTCCTTGAGCATCTTCAGAGCCTTTTCCAGTCCCTCCTTATTACGTGCCATACCGACATAGTTCCACATGATGCCGTAGAGCTTCTTGTGGATAGAGTCGACACTCTGGTCGTGGAACTTAGTGTTCATCAGACGCTGCATCTCAGCCTCCACGCCTTTTTCAGCCTCCTCGAACTCAGGACGGTCGGTGCTGTACAAAGGCACAGTGATCTGATCAGAGAGATAGTTCTGCAAAGTATAAGGAATCACGAAGTAGCCGTCGCTCAAGCCCTGCATCAAAGCAGAGGCACCCAGACGGTTAGCACCGTGGTCAGAGAAGTTGCACTCACCCAGAGCGAAGAGGCCCTTGATGGAAGTCTGCAACTCATAGTCTACCCACAGACCACCCATGGTATAGTGGATAGCGGGGAAGATCATCATCGGGTTGTCATGCGGATCCACGTCGGTGATCTCCTGATACATGTCGAAGAGGTTGCCATAACGCTGGTCTACAACGTCGCGGCCCAGGCGCTGGAAAGCCTCGGAGAAATCGAGGAACACAGCCAGACCAGTGTTGTTCACGCCATAGCCCTTGTCGGTACGCTCCTTAGCGGCACGGGAAGCCACGTCACGAGGTACGAGGTTACCAAAGGCAGGATAGCGGCGCTCCAAGTAGTAGTCGCGGTCTTCCTCAGGAATGTCGCGGCCCTTGATCTCACCACGCTGGAGTTTCTTGGCGTCCTCCAATTTTTTCGGTACCCAGATACGGCCATCGTTACGCAGCGACTCAGACATCAGCGTCAGCTTACTCTGCTTGTCACCGTGTACAGGAATACAGGTCGGGTGGATCTGAACGAAACAGGGGTTAGCGAAGTAAGCACCCTTGCGGTATGCCTGCAGGGCAGCGGTGCAGTTGCAACCCATGGCGTTGGTGGAGAGGAAGTAGGTGTTGCCGTATCCGCCGGTAGCGAGGCAGACAGCGTGAGCAGAGTAGCGCTCGAGCTTGCCGGTTACCAGATTCTTGGCAATGATACCGCGTGCGCGACCGTCGATGATGACGATGTCCTCCATCTCGGTACGCGTGTGGAGCTCTACAGTGCCGCGGTTGACCTCCTTCATCAAAGAGGAGTAAGCGCCGAGCAGCAACTGCTGACCGGTCTGACCCTTGGCATAGAACGTACGGCTGACCTGCACACCACCGAAAGAGCGGTTGGCGAGCATGCCACCATACTCACGTGCGAAAGGCACACCCTGTGCGACGCACTGGTCGATGATGTTTGCGCTGACCTCAGCCAAACGATAGACGTTGGCCTCGCGTGCGCGATAGTCACCACCTTTGATTGTATCGTAGAACAGACGGTAGACGCAGTCACCGTCGTTTTGGTAGTTCTTTGCAGCATTGATACCACCCTGAGCAGCGATAGAGTGAGCGCGGCGGGGTGAATCCTGGATGCAGAAGTTAATCACGTGGAAGCCCATCTCACCTAAAGAGGCTGCTGCGCTGGCACCAGCCAAGCCGGTACCCACGACGATAATGCTCAGCTTACGCTTGTTGGCGGGGTTGACCAGTTTCTGATGTGCTTTATAGTTGGTCCATTTTTCAGCCAAAGGGCCTTCAGGAATCTTAGAATCTATTTGTGACATAATTAGTTGATGCTAATGATAAATGATGTAAGGAATCGGATTTAAGCATTGCACATGCTGGGGGCAAAGCCGAGCCAGAAGGACAGAATCAAGAAGGCGAAGACGGCCATCAGGATGGTGACATACACCAGACCGATGCACTGCCAGCGCTTCAACCAGATCTTGCCGCTCCATCCCAGTGTCTGCATAGCACTCCAGAAGCCATGAGAGAGGTGGAACCAGATGGCGCAGATCCAGATCAGATACAGGATAGAGAACACAGGATTGGAGAAAGTGTCCTGAATCCAAGCGAATCCGTCGGCAGGATCATGTGCTACCTCGATGCCGGCAAGCTCTGCAAACATCATGTGTCCCCAGAAGTTGTACAGGTGGAGCACGATGCCGATGAGGATGATCAGACCGAGCACAAGCATGTTCTGCGAAGCCCAGCTCACCTCAGGACGGCGGCTTGTCACCTCATAGCGCTGCTCGCCACGTGCGCGACGGTTCTGTGCTGTCAGGATGAAGGCATAGACGATGTGACACACGGCCAAGAATGCCAGGCCCAAAGTACCAGCCACTGCATACCAGTTGCTTCCCAAAAGACCGCAGATCGTGTTGTACGCATCCCCAGAGAAGAATGCGGCAACATTCATGCAGCAGTGGAAAGTCAAGAATAGAATAAGGCAGATGCCGGTCACCGACATCACAACTTTTCTACCAATCGGAGAATTGATTAACCACATAAATGATTGACTTTTAATTATTTAACTGTTAGATAAATCCGATATAAATATATTGAAGCATCTATATGAGCACGACATGACGCCCTCCTATACCTTATATATAGTAGACGCTGCCGTTTTCAATATGCAAAAATACTATATTTTGGCGATAATTCAAAGTAAAAGCGATAAAAATTGAATTTAATTTCTTACTTTTGCCAAAAAAGACAAAAACATGGAATTAAACTATGATGTCATCGTCATCGGCGGAGGACATGCCGGATGCGAGGCTGCTACGGCAGCCGCCAACATGGGTGCCAAGACGCTGCTGGTGACGATGGACATGAACAAGATTGGTCAGATGAGTTGCAACCCTGCCGTTGGTGGTATTGCCAAAGGACAAATCGTGAGGGAAATCGATGCCCTCGGCGGACAGATGGCAAAGGTCACGGACGCTACCGCCATACAGTTTCGTATGCTCAACCGAGGCAAAGGTCCTGCCGTGTGGTCACCGCGCGCACAGTGCGACAGAGGTAAGTTTATCTGGAGGTGGCGGTCTACTCTTGACTGCACCCCTAATCTCGACATCTGGCAAGACCAGGCCGACGAGCTGCTCGTAGAGAATGGAGAAGCCGTCGGCGTGCGCACGATATGGGGCGTGGAGATTCGCGCAAAGAGTGTCATCATCACTGCAGGCACCTTTCTCAACGGTTTGATGCACATCGGACGACACAAAGTTCCGGGCGGGCGCTGCGCCGAACCCGCCGTTGCCCACCTGACGGAGTCGATCACACGATGGGGCATCCGATCCGCAAGAATGAAGACCGGTACACCCGTGCGACTCGACAAGCGCACGATACACTTCGAAGATACTGAGCGGCAAGACGGCGAGGCAGACTTCCATCAGTTCAGCTACATGGCACCACACCGCATTCTGAAGCAATTGCCCTGCTGGACTTGCTACACTAACAAAAGCGTGCACGACATACTGAAAGCCGACCTCGACAACTCCCCGCTGTTCAACGGACAGATACAGTCCACCGGTCCGCGCTACTGCCCGAGCATAGAGACAAAGCTCGTCACTTTTCCCGATAAGGACCAGCACCCGCTGTTCATAGAACCGGAAGGCGAAGACACCAACGAGATGTATCTCAACGGCTTCTCATCCTCCATGCCGATGGAGACACAGCTGCGCGCACTTCGGCAGATTCCCGCACTGCGCGAGGCAAAGGCCTACCGCCCCGGCTATGCCATCGAATACGATTATTTCGATCCCACGCAACTCGAGCACTCGCTGGAGTCAAAGGTGATCAAAGGACTGTTCTTTGCCGGACAGGTCAACGGCACAACAGGATATGAGGAAGCCGGGGGCCAAGGCACCGTGGCAGGAATCAACGCAGCCATCCACTGCGGAGGCGGTGAACCCTTCGTGATGGGCAGGGACGAAAGCTACATCGGTGTACTCATTGATGACCTGACAACGAAAGGTGTCGACGAGCCTTACCGTATGTTCACCTCAAGAGCCGAGTACCGCATCCTCCTCAGGCAGGACGATGCCGATGCCCGACTGACGGAGAAATCCTATCATTTAGGTCTTGCGAAGCGTGATCGCATGGACTGGTGGTTGCAGAAAAAAGCGGGTATCGACCAAATTATCAACTATTGTAGTACCACAAACGTGAAACCGCGCGACATCAATGGTGCGCTGGAAGCCCTCGGATCCACCCCACTCCATTTCGGTTGCAAGATTTCAGACCTTGTCGCACGCCCGCAGTTATCGCTGAAAAATCTCGCTGAAGTATTACCCGAACTGAAAGCTGTGCTCGAATCGCCCGAAAACAGAAAAGAAGAAATTGCAGAGGCTGCTGAAATCAAGATGAAATACAAGGGATATATCGAGCGCGAGAAAATCGTAGCAGACAAGATGCACCGCTTAGAAGGCATCAAGATTCGCGGACATTTCAAGTACAGCGAGATTCAGGAAATCAGCACCGAAGGCCGTCAGAAACTTGAGCACATCGATCCGGAAACACTTGCTCAGGCCAGCCGCATACCGGGTGTATCGCCAAGTGACATCAATGTGCTGCTCGTGATGATGGGAAGATAAGGCGACCCACCGTCTTTCTCCTGTCGCAAGATCAATCGGATGGAAACCACAAACGTTCCACGTGAAACCGAGAAACAGGTAAGATATTGAAATAAAACCACTTAATCATTAAAGTAAAACGTAAAAGATGAACAAACAAATCCTACTGGATAATCTGCGCGTCATACCCGACTGGCCGATTAAAGGAGTTCATTTCCGGGATGTGACAACGATGTTTAAGAGTCCCGAATGTATTCAAGAACTAAGTAATGCCATGTATGATTTATACAAGGACAAAGGCATTACGAAGATCGTGGGCATCGAGAGCAGAGGCTTCGTCCTCAGTTCTGCTGCTGCCTATCTTCTTCACGCGGGCATCGTGCTTTGCCGTAAGCCCGGCAAGCTGCCCTGTGAGACGATTCAGCAAAGCTACGCCAAAGAGTACGGCGTCGATACGATCGAGATCCATAAAGACGCGATCACGCCTGACGACGTGGTGCTGCTTCACGATGATCTCCTTGCTACGGGTGGCACCATGAAGGCTGCTTGCGACCTCGTAAAGAAGTTCCATCCCAAAAAGATCTATTGTAACTTCATCATAGAGTTGCAGTCGGAATTTCCCCATGCACGCGACATCTTCGACAAAGACATCGAAGTCACAAGTCTCCTGCAATTCTGACAAACTCCAAAATCACAAAGCCAAGACCGCCAAAACGGTCTTGGCTTTTTAGCCTATAAACGTCGAAACTTTGACAGAGACCGCATCTTTGCGCCACACCGCACAAAATAGCAAGGAGAAGCGCAGCCGTTTGGGGGCTAACGCACGATTCTGTCAAACAGAGATCATAGGCTTATAGCATTCGTTTCACGTGAAACTGGCAACGTGCTTATATATAGTAGATAAAGGTAAAGACGACCATGACAAGAGAAGAAAACGACGAGAGACTGGCACGACTAAAGAACATTGTGCTCAACATGCCTGAGAAACCGGGCTCCTATCAATTCTATGACAAGGATCATGTCATCATATATGTAGGTAAGGCAAAGAAGCTTAAGAGTCGTGTCTCCACCTATTTCCATAAAGAGGTAGACCGCTTTAAGACCAAGGTACTGGTGAGCAAGATTGAAGACATCAGCTATTCGGTTGTCAACAGCGAGGAAGACGCTTTGCTGCTCGAGAACGCACTCATCAAGAAATATAATCCTCGCTACAACGTGCTGCTCAAGGACGGTAAGACCTATCCCAGCATCTGCATGACCAACGAATACTTTCCCCGTATCTTCAAGACACGCCACATCAACAAGCGCTACGGCACTTACTTTGGTCCGTTTCCCCATATCTCTGCCATGTACAACGTGCTGGAGCTCATCAAGAAGGTGTTCAAGCCTCGTTCCTGCCGTCAGCCTATCACCCGCGAAGGCGTGGAGCTGCACAAATACAAACCTTGTTTGGAATATCATATCCACAACTGTGAGGGGTGCTGTATCGGCAAACAAAGCTATGAAGACTACCAGGAGAACATGCGGCAGGCCCGGGAGGTGCTCAAGGGCAACACGCGCGCACTCAGCGAATGGGTCTATACACGCATGATGGCCAACGCAAAACTACTGAAGTTTGAGGAAGCAGAGCGCCTCAAACAGCGTTATCTGCTCCTGCAGGAGTTCGTCTCAAAGAGTGAGGTCGTCAGTCACACGATCAACGACGTCGACGTATTCACCATCACAGACGACGATCAGCAGAAGAACGCCTTCATCAACTATATCCACGTCACCAACGGCACGATCAACCAAAGCTTCACCTATGAATATAAGCGCAAGCTGGAGGAGACCGACCAGGACCTGCTACTGCAAGCCATACCAGAGATTCGTGAGCGCTTCAAAAGCAAGGCGAAGGAGATCATCGTGCCCTTTGAGATGGACTGGACACTGCCTGATGCTACCTTCACCGTGCCGCAACGGGGTGATAAACACCACCTTTTAGAGCTTTCGGAGATGAACGGAAAGCAATATAAGTTCGACCGTCTGAAACAAAGCGACAAGCTCAATCCTGAGCAGAAACAGACGCGGCTGATGAAAGAACTGCAAGACCGGTTGCAGTTGCCAAAGCTTCCCTACCAGATAGAGTGCTTTGACAACTCCAACATCTCCGGTACGGATGCCGTAGCAGCTTGCATTGTCTACAAAGGCATGAAGCCCTCCAAGAAAGACTACCGCAAGTATAACATCAAGACGGTGGTAGGCCCCGACGACTATGCTTCCATGCAGGAGGTGGTACGCCGCCGCTATGGTCGCATGAAAGAGGAAGGTACGCCCCTTCCCGACCTCATTATCACTGATGGCGGAAAGGGGCAGATGGATGTCGTCAGGGAAGTTGTGGAGGATGAGCTCCACTTGCAGATCCCCATCGCAGGCCTTGCCAAGGACGACCGTCACCGCACCAACGAACTGCTCTACGGCTTCCCGCCACAGGTGATCGGTCTGAAGACCGACTCAGAGCTTTTCCGTGTGCTTACACAGATACAGGATGAGGTGCACCGCTTCGCCATCACCTTCCACCGCGACAAGCGTTCCAAACACGCCCTGCACTCTGAGCTCGACGACATCAAAGGCATTGGCAGCAAGACTGCCGAAGCCCTGCTCAAGGCCTTTAAGACTGTAAAGAGCATCAAGGGAGCAACGCTTGAGCAGCTTGCCACCGCCATTGGCCCCGCCAAAGCTCAGCTGGTTTATGACCACTTCCAGGAAGGACAACAAGGAGAAGAAGCGTAAAGAGGTCCCTTGGGTAAGCGATTGCTTGCCCAAAGGCTTCCCACTTTACTTGTCCCAAGTCCCGATTCGTACTTGCCAGAAGGGCCCTACCTTACTTGTAAGCATAAGAACTGAACCCAAGGAGAAAAAGCCGCAACCGTCCATAAAGGTCTCCGCCAAAGGAGCTGCGACAAAAACATGAAATTACAACTGCTTGATTATCAATATGTTAGTAGTCTGTACACTTATACATCACGTTTTTTCATCCATGCTTCTTACCATGTATTGCCGTACTCCCAACTTATATGGTGCCCCGTAAAAGCTGTATTTAATTTACTTTTTTATTGACAAAAACATATTCGCAAAAGGTTTTATTCTAGAGTGAAAAACCAAGTGAAAAGACAATTCATCCGAACTGAAACCAACAAAAAAACTGTTTTTGAGTATCAAACCACTGTGTTTACTTCGTCATCACACTTGTTTTTGCCTATCAAAGCACTGAGATGACAAGGTCATCTCAGTGCTTTGATGAAAAATTCTCTAGAGAATTTTTCATCAAACAACCCTTTTGTACTTCACTCCAAATGGTCTATTTTTATAAGATGTTATAAATCAACACTTTATAAAAAACGCTCATTTCGCGCGAAATCGCACGAAAATAGAGTTTCGTGAAAAAGAATCGATTCTCAGAGGCGTAAAATTGTCAGTTTCCAAGACATTCCGGCAAAGAATGAAAAAACGAGGACGATAGAGAATTAAAAGCCGTTGGAATCTATGATGAAAAGCGAATTAAACACAAAAAGAAGGACTTTGAGCACAAGACACAGCCGTTGAATATAAGACGAAGCCCGTTGAGCCAAAACTTGACGCCCAACCAATGGAGCGATCACCAAGTAGATTTTCGGTCAAAATCATCGTAGTATGGAATAAATTGCTTAAATTTGTAGGTTGCAAAACAAGAAGTAAGACAATAATGAGAATCGTAATACAGCGCGTCAGCCATGCTTCGGTAACCATAGAGGGCAAAGTGAAGTCCAGCATCGGCCGTGGTTACCTCATCCTCCTGGGTATCGGCAGCGACGACGGCGAGGAGGACATCCAGTGGCTGGTGAAGAAGATCATTGGCCTGCGCGTCTTCGACGATGCCAATGGCGTGATGAACCTCAGCATAGGCGACGTGGGCGGTGACATCATCGTCGTGAGCCAGTTCACGCTTATGGCAAGCACGAAGAAAGGCAACCGTCCCAGTTGGATCAAAGCTGCGCCCCACTCCATCTCCATCCCCCTCTATGAGCGTTTCTGTAAAGTGCTGCAAGAGGCTTTCGTCAAGCCGATCGGCACAGGAGAGTTTGGTGCTGACATGAAGGTGGAACTGCTCAACGACGGACCCGTGACCATCTGCATGGACACAAAAAACAAGGAATAAAACCATTAAATGTCGCTCCGGACATAAGATACCGGAGCCAACGATAAGACAACAATATATGGAGAACAAAACGATAACCCTTGAAGAGGCACAACAGCAGGTAGACAGCTGGATCAAGACTTATGGCGTGCGCTATTTCAGCGAGCTGACCAATATGACCGTCCTCACTGAGGAAGTCGGTGAGCTCGCCCGTGTGATGGCCCGCAAATACGGCGACCAGAGCTTCAAACCGGGCGAGAAAGACAACCTCGGCGAGGAGATGGCTGACATCTTCTGGGTACTCTGCTGCCTGGCCAACCAAACCGGCGTGAACCTCTCTGAGGAGTTCAGGAAAAGCATAGAAAAGAAGACTCAGCGAGACGCGACAAGACACAAGAACAATCCCAAACTCAAGGACCACGCCAATCAATGATCACTCATTGGCAACACCTCATAATCATCCAATCATAACACATCAATCATACGCACATGGCATACACAAAAGACATCGAGCCCACCATACAGCCGGGCAGCCTGAAGGCGAAAGTAGAGAACGGCCGTAAAAGCAACGAGCCAAAAGAAGACAAATACGAGCAGGCTCTGCACAAATACAACTGCGACGTCGACGAGGCACAGGTGAAAACTGCCGTCGAGAAGATCATCGCGGAAAAGGTGCCTGAGAACGACAACGAGGAGGTGAAAAAGTTCCTACTCGGCAGTGTGGAGCTCACCAGTCTCCATACCACAGACACAGAAGAGAGCATTCTGGCGATGACCGAAAAGGTCAATAAATTCGACGAAGCCTATCCCGACCTGCCCCATGTGGCGACGATCTGCGTCTATCCCAACTTTGCGCACATCGTCAGCCAAAGCCTTGAAGTCGACGGTGTGGAGGTAGCTGTTGTCTCAGGTTCTTTTCCCTCCTCACAGACGTTTATCGAAGTGAAGGTGGCAGAGACAGCACTGGCCATCAAAGACGGTGCCACCAACGTGGACATCGTGCTGCCCGTAGGCAAATTTCTCAGCGGCGACTACGAAGGACTGGCCGACGACATCGATGAGTTGAAGCAGACCTGCGGCGAAGTGCCCATGAAGGTGATCCTCGAAACCTGCGACCTGGGCAGCCTGAGCAACGTGAAGAAAGCGGCCCTGCTGGCGATGTATTCCGGTGCCGACTATATCAAGACATCCACAGGAAAGGAGAAGCAGGGTGCCACACCGGAAGGTGTCTACGTCATGGCACAGGCTATCAAGGAGTACTACGAGCAGACGGGCCGCGTCGTCGGACTGAAGCCTGCCGGTGGCATCAACACGGTCAAGGACGCTGTGACCTACTACACCATCGTGAAAGAGGTGCTCGGCGAGCAGTGGCTCACCAACGAGCTCTTCCGACTGGGCACGAGCCGCCTGACCAACTTGCTGCTCAGCGATGTACTCGGCAAGGATACCAAGTGGTACTAAGACGGGAAACATAAAACACAAGCAAAAGGGAGCAACCTCAAAGAGGCTGCTCCCTTTTATGATAATGGGTAGGTAGTCAAACTGGAATCAGATATTCCGCTCGATGACATAGTCGAGATAGGCTCTCAGACTCTTGCGCACATCCTCGTCATGCACCTCATGCTCAAGGAAATAAACGCTCTCGGCATGAAGCTCCCACATGCGCTGGTCGGCATATTCTATACCGCCGTTCTCCTTGGTAAACTTGACAAGCTCTGCGATCTCGTCCTTGGTGACAGTGCCTGTCTTCACCTTTCGGGCTAAAGCGAGCATATCCTGATTGCCGGTGGAGCGGAGCGCATAGATGACGGGTAGCGTGAGCTTGCCCTCAGCCATGTCGTTTCCGGTAGGCTTACCGACATTGGCCTGGTCGTAATAATCAAAGATATCGTCACGGATCTGGAAGATGACGCCCAAGTTCTGCCCGAACTTCTTGGCCTCCTGGATCTCTTCCTCAGCCGCACCGGCCGACAGCGCGCCGATGGCAGCACAGGCTTCGAAGAGTGCTGCCGTCTTCTGCTTGATCACCTGATAGTAGACCTCTTCTGAGATCTCCTGGTTCTGGATATTGGACAATTGCAGGATTTCACCATTGGAAAGGGTGCGGCCGAGCTCAGCGAGATACCGTACGATGATCTCGGAATGGGTGTAGCTGACATGCAGCAAAGCCGTTGAGAGGATATAATCGCCCACGAGCACGGCCACCTTATTGTCAAACATTGCATTGACACTTTTCTGTCCTCGGCGCTCTCCGCTCTCGTCCACGACATCATCGTGCACGAGTGAGGCCGTGTGAAGCAGTTCCAGTCCCACAGCCGCATGCTGAGTGACATCCGTGATCTCACCAAAGTTCTTGGCCATGAGAAGTATCAGAATAGGACGCATACGCTTTCCGGCACGGTTGCGGATGTGCTCCAGTGCCTGCGACAAAAGCCCGTCGGTATGCGACAACGACTTGTTGAAAAGATCGATGAAATCGCACAATTCTGAGCTGATAGGTTGCTTGATGATTGACAAATAATCCATGCTATAGTAATCTTTGATACAAAATTAGTTATTTTAATTGGATAATATGGCAATAATTTCGTAATTTTACAAATAAAAAAGAAATATCAAATGAACAAGCTCTTCTTACTCGACGCCTACGCCATCATTTTCCGGGCGTACTATGCCTTTATCAACCGACCGACCATCAACTCCAAGGGCCTGAACACCTCTGCTATCCTGGGGTTCTGCAACACGCTGAGGGAGATCATCGACAAAGAGCATCCCACACATCTCGGCGTGGCTTTCGACCACGGCAAGACGTTCCGCCACGAGGCTTACCCACCCTACAAGGCTCAGCGCGAGGAGACACCGGAAGACATCAAGCTCAGCGTACCTTATATAAAGGAGATCCTCCAGGCCATGCACATCCCCGTCTTGCAGGCCGACGGCTTTGAGGCCGACGACGTCATCGGCACGCTCGCCACGAAAGCCGGAAAAGCAGGTGTGGAAACTTATATGCTCACACCCGACAAAGACTATGGACAGCTCATCGCGCCAAACGTCTTTATGTTCAAGCCACGCCATGGTGGCGGCTATGACAAAATCGGCGAGAGCGAGATCAAAGAGAAATATGGCATCGACTCTGCACACAAGGTCATCGACCTGCTCGCCCTCATGGGTGATTCTGCCGACAACTATCCCGGTTGCCCCGGCGTGGGAGAGAAAACTGCCGTGAAGCTGATCAATGAGTTCGGATCGTGTGAAGAACTGCTCGCACATGCCGACCAGCTCAAAGGAAAAATGCGCGAGAAGGTGGAAAACGCAAAGGACGACATCAAGATGTCGAAGTTTCTCGCTACCATACGTACCGATGTGCCCATCGAGCTCAACCTCGATGAGCTGAAGATGACCGAGCCCGACGAGAAGCAACTCAGTGAACTCTTCGCACAACTCGAGTTTAAGCGACTTGCCGAAAAGTTTCTCCATAAAACTGAAAACGCCAAGAAAAACGCGCCAAAACAGCCTTCTCTTTTTGACGAAATCCCGACCAACGGGCAAGCTGTCGCTGAAAATTCGATTCTCGCAAGCCTTAAAACGACCTCTCACGAATATCAACTGATTGATAATAAGCAAGATGCGTCTCAACTTTATGACTTTTTAAGGACAAAAAAAATTCTCAGTCTAGACACAGAAACCACTTCTACCAGCCCTGTCGACGCAGAATTGGTCGGTTTGAGCTTCGCTGTGGAGGAAAACAAGGCCTATTATGTGGCAATACCAGCAAACCGTGAAGAAGCCTTGCAATATGTTAACATATTCAAACCACTCTATGAGAACACAGAAACGCTCAAGGTCGGACAGAATATCAAATACGATTACGAGGTGCTCCGCAACTATGGCGTCGACATCCAGGGACCGATGTTCGACACCATGCTCGCCCATTATGTGCTTCAGCCCGAACTGCATCACAACATGGACTTCATGGCCGAGACACTCCTCCACTACCGTACCGTGCACATCGAAGAGCTCATCGGACCAAAAGGAAAACATCAGAAAAACATGCGCGACCTCGATCCTAAAGAGGTCTATGAATACGCTGCTGAGGATGCCGACGTCACGTTGAAGCTGAAAAACGTCCTCGAGCCCATGCTCAAAGAGAAAGGCATGGAGCGACTGTTCTGGGACATAGAGATGCCACTCGTCAAGGTTCTCGCCGACATGGAGCTCAACGGCGTCTGCCTCGACACCGACTCGCTCAAGGAGACAGAGCACATCTTCAAGGAGCGCATGGCCCGCTATGAGCAACACGCCTATGAGCTCGCCGGCGAAACATTCAACATCAGCAGCCCCAAACAGGTCGGTGACATCCTCTTCGGCAAGATGCAGCTTGTCGACAAACCTAAGAAGACACGTACCGGACAGTATGTCACCTCAGAGGAGGTACTGCTACAGCTACGCGACAAGGCACCTATCGTCGACGACATCCTCAACTACCGCGGCCTGAAAAAACTTCTCGGCACCTATGTCGAGGCGTTGCCACTGTTGATCAACAAGCGTACGGGACACATCCACACGTCGTTCAATCAAGCAGTTACCGCCACGGGGCGGCTCTCATCCTCAGACCCCAACCTTCAGAACATTCCCGTGCGCGATGACGACGGCAAGGAGATCCGCAAGTGCTTCGTGCCCGAACCGGGCTGCCTCTTCTTCTCCGCTGACTACAGCCAGATAGAGTTGCGCATCATGGCTCATCTCAGTGGCGACGAGAACATGATAGAGGCGTTTCGCGAGGGACTGGACATCCACCGTGCCACCGCCGCCAAGATATGGAAAGAGCCCCTTGATGAGGTCACCGACGCACAGCGCAAAAAAGCCAAACAAGCCAATTTCGGCATCATCTACGGCATCACTGCCTTTGGTCTGGCGCAACGCATGGGCATCCCCAACGGCGAGGCACGACAACTCATCCAGGACTATTTCGCCACCTTCCCCAAAGTACATGCGTTTATGGAAAGTGCCATCGCGACAGCACGCGAGAAGAAATATGCTGAGACGATGTTTGGACGACGCCGCTATCTGCCCGACATAGATTCCAAAAACGGCACCGTGCGCGGCTTCGCTGAGCGCAATGCCATCAATGCGCCCATTCAGGGTTCGGAAGCCGACATCATCAAGATTGCCATGATACGCATCTGGCGACGCTTCAAAAAGGAAGGCATACGCTCCAAGATGATCCTGCAGGTGCACGACGAACTCAACTTCAGTGTCTATCCCGAGGAGAAAGAAAAGGTCGAGGACATCGTCCTCACCGAGATGCAAAACGCTTGTCAGCTCAGCGTACCACTGATTGCAGACGCCGGTTGGGGAAAGAACTGGCTTGAAGCACACTAAAGTAAAGATGTCAGACAATTCCAAATTTCTTATAAGATTTTGGGAATCGATTCCAAAAATCTTATAAGAAATTTGGAATTTACAGACGTTTTGCCTACTTTTGCAACCATACTGATATTGCAAGAAATGATAGAGCGTAAACAAAAAAAGCAGATTGAACGGCTTATCGGAGGCGAGAAGGTCGTGATCATCTATGGTGCCAGACAGGTGGGCAAATCGACCTTACTGCATCAACTCTTCGACGACAGGGAGCAGGTGCTGTGGATGAATGCCGACGATCTCGACGTCCAGCGACTGTTCAAGGACATGACCTCCACACGCATCAAGGCGATTCTCGGTAACAACCGCTGGCTTATCGTCGACGAGGCTCAAAGAATTCCAGAAATAGGACTGCGGTTGAAACTCGTCACAGACCAAGTGCCGGGCGTACAAGTGGTGGCTACGGGCAGTTCTTCGCTGCTTTTAGCTTCCGGCATCAAGGAATCGCTGACCGGTCGCAAGCGTGAGTTCACCATCTTCCCTTTATCTTATAAGGAGATGGTCAACGAAACCAATCTGTTGGAGGAGCACCGTATGATCCCCCACCGCATGGTTTTTGGATACTATCCCGAGGTGGTTACTTCGCCAGGCGAAGAGCGGGAAGTGCTGCACGAACTGTCCAACAGTTATCTCTACAAGGACATTATGACCATCGACAACATCTCCAAACCCGACAAAATCGTCAGACTGCTTCAGGCACTCGCCTATCAGATTGGCGAGCAGGTGTCATACAACGAGGTCGGACAACTCATCGGACTGGATTCAAAGACCGTGGAGAAATATGTCGACATACTGGAAAAGAACTTCATCATCTTTCGTCTGAGCAGTTTCTCACGCAATTTGAGAAACGAGCTCAAATCGAGCCGGAAGATCTATTTCTGGGATTTGGGTATACGCAATGCCATCATTGCAAACTTCCAGCAGGTGGAGAACCGCGCCGACACCGGAGCTTTGTGGGAGAACTTTGCCATAGCGGAAAGACTCAAACATCTCAATATCCATCAGCCATTTACCAATTTTTGGTTCTGGAGAACGCAGCAACAGCGCGAGATCAACTTCCTTGAGGAGAGCGACGGAAAACTCGATGCTACTGAGTTTAAATGGAATACAAGAAAAGCCAACGTACGTTGTCCCGAAGCATTCAGAAAGGCTTATCCTCAAGCTACCTTTAAAGTAGTGACACCGGAAAACGCCGATGAGTTCTTCATCGTGTGACATTTAACCGCTTTTATGCCTCAGTCTTTGCCCACCTCAGATATTTTTCTTACTTTTGCAAACAGAAAAGATATAAACGTTTATATAAAGACATGTCATTAAAATGTGGTATTGTAGGCTTACCAAATGTGGGAAAGTCTACTTTGTTTAATTGCCTGTCCAGTGCTAAGGCACAGGCTGCTAACTTCCCCTTCTGTACGATTGAACCCAACTTAGGCGTGATTACAGTGCCCGACGAGCGACTCACTAAGCTTGCCGAAATCGTGCACCCGGGACGCATCGTGCCCGCTACCTGTGAGATCGTGGACATCGCCGGACTGGTGAAAGGTGCTTCCAAAGGTGAAGGCCTGGGCAATAAGTTCCTCGGAAACATCCGCGAGTGCGATGCCATCATTCATGTCATCCGCTGTTTCGACGACGACAACGTAGTGCGCGAGGGCGGTGCTCCCGTAGATCCTATCGCTGACAAGGAGACCATCGATACAGAGCTGCAACTCAAAGACTTGGAGACTATCGAAGGGCAAATGGCCAAGCAGGAGAAAATTGCCGCCACCGGCAACAAGGACGCCAAGGTTCTGGTGTCTGTCCTCAAGGCTTATAAAGAGGTCCTCGACCGCGGCGAGAACGCACGCTCGGTGACTTTCGACACCAAGGAAGAGCAGCAGGCCGCTCACGACCTCTTCCTGCTCACCACCAAACCGGTGCTCTATGTCTGCAATGTCGACGAGCAGAGCGCCAAAACCGGCAACGACTATTCCAAGAAGATAGAGGAGATCGCTGCCAAGGAAGGTGCCGAGGCTATGGTCATCGCTGCCAAGACAGAGGAAGACATCGCCTCACTCGACACCTATGAGGACAAGAAGCTCTTCCTCGACGAGCTGGGATTGGAGGAGAGCGGCGTCAACCGACTCATCAAGAAAGCCTATCATCTGCTCAACCTGCAGACGTTTATCACCGCAGGCGAGATGGAGGTGAAGGCCTGGACTTTCCACAAAGGCTGGAAGGCACCACAGTGCGCCGGCGTCATCCACACCGACTTTGAGAAGGGATTCATCCGCGCCGAGGTCATCAAGTACGAAGACTATATCAAGTACGGCTCTGAGGCCGCTGTGCGCGAGGCCGGCAAGCTCGGCATCGAGGGCAAGGACTATGAGGTACAGGACGGCGACATCATGCACTTCCGCTTCAACGTCTAAGCCACGGATGCCCTACCCTATTACACATATCTTTTAAGCTAATAAGGCACATATCATGTCAACATTGCTTTCATATATCGTCTGGGACCCCGACCAAGTCATGTTCCACGTGGGACATTTTGGTCTTCGCTGGTATTCGATGTGCTGGCTCATGGGCCTGCTGTTGGGCTATCTGCTCATGCAGCGCCTCTATAAGCAGCAGCATATCCCCGACGAGAAGTTCGAGCCACTGTTTATCTATATCTTTGTTTCCGTGCTTGTGGGCGCACGACTGGGCCACTGTCTGTTCTACCAGCCCGACTATTTTCTCTCGTCCTGGGACCATTTCATAGAGATGCTCATCCCTTTTCACCACATGCAAAGCGGCACATGGGTATTTACGGGCTATGAGGGACTGGCCTCACACGGCGGCGTGATCGGTATGATCATTGCCATCTTTGTCTACTCCCACCGCAACAAGCTCTCGCCATGGGTAGTGTTTGACAACATGGGCATCTGCTCCTGTGTCACAGCCACCTTCATCCGCTTGGGCAACTTGATGAACAGTGAGATCATCGGCAAGGTGACCGATGTGCCCTGGGCTTTCATCTTCGAGCGTGTAGATCAGTATCCGCGCCATCCCGGTCAGCTCTACGAGGCCCTGTCCTACGCCTGCTTCTTCGTGATCATCTATCTCATCTATCGCAAGCACCGCGACATGGTGGGTAGCGGACTCTACCTCGGACTGTGCCTCACACTGGTGTTTGTCGCCCGCTTCCTCATCGAGTATACCAAGGACATCCAGGAAGCTTTCGAAGCCAAACTGCCGCTCGACATGGGACAGTTGCTGTCGATACCGTTTATCATCATCGGCCTTCTGTGCATCCTCCACGCAAAGAAATTCAAACCTGTAAAACAAGACTGAGCCATCATCAGCCCATCCTCTCATCACCACCTCCAGCCAAGGCAAACAACCGAAGCCCTGGCTGGAGGTTTTTGTTTTGTTCTTCACAGTTGCTACAAAAGCCGACTACACATATAAAAAAAGCTAAATTAGTAGAGGATGTCAAAGTTTTAGACTAATTTTGCACCTTAGATTGATATATTGCGCAAATTATGAGTTTGACAAAGTTTGCAAGCAAGTTGTTCAAACCACGACAGTATGAGCTCGAAAAGCACTACACGCAGCCCGAGGCTCTACAACGCCGTGCGTTGCACTACCTGCTTGAAAAGGGTAAATATACCGAATATGGACGCAACCACATGCTGGCGAGTACGCACAGCTACGACGATTTCGTCAACAATGTGCCCATCAACACATACGAAGAACTGAAAGGCGACATCGATCGTATGCGTCACGGCGAGCCGAATGTATTGTGGCCTGGCGTGGTGAAATGGTATGCCAAATCCTCTGGAACCACCAACGACAAGTCGAAGTTCATCCCTGTTTCTTCCGACGGACTGCACAACATCCACTATAAAGGTGGTGCCGACGTGGTCACCGTCTATCTTCGCAACAACCCCGGCAGCCGGCTTTTTGACGGCAAGTCGCTCATCCTCGGCGGCAGTCACTCGCCCAACTACAACGTGGAAGGCTCGCTCGTGGGTGACCTCAGCGCCATCCTCATCGAGAACATCAACCCGATTGCCAACCTCTTCCGCGTACCCAAGAAGCAAACGGCCCTGCTTTCCGACTTTGAAGTCAAGCGCGACCGCATTGCCCACGAATGTCTGAAAAGCAATGTGACCAACATCTCGGGTGTGCCATCGTGGATGCTCAGCGTGCTCGTACGCGTGCTGGAGATCTCTGGGAAAGAGCATATAGAAGATGTGTGGCCCAATCTGGAAGTGTTCTTCCACGGCGGTATTGCCTTCACACCCTATCGCAAACAGTATGAGCAAATCATCACCTCACCGAAAATGCACTATATGGAGACCTACAACGCCTCTGAGGGCTTCTTCGGACTGCAGGATGATCCCACCGACAAGAGCATGCTTCTGATGCTCGACTACGGCGTGTTCTATGAGTTCATCCCCTTGGAGGACGTGGGGAAAGACAATCCCAGTATCGTACCGCTCGAAGGTGTGGAACTCGGACGCAACTATGCCATCGTCATCACCACGTCGTGCGGACTGTGGCGCTATATGATCGGCGACACCATCAGCTTCACGTCCAAGCGACCCTATAAGTTCGTCATCACCGGACGTACCAAGTACTTTATCAATGCCTTCGGCGAAGAACTGATCATGGACAACGCCGAGAAAGGACTCGCCTACGCCTGCGAGAAGACCGGCGCACAAGTCAAGGAATACACGGCCGCTCCTGTCTATATGGACGAAAACGCCAAGTGCCGCCACCAGTGGCTTATTGAGTTCTCTGTGGAACCCGACAGTCTGGACCGCTTCGCCGACCTTCTTGACAAGAAGCTGCAGGAGATCAACTCCGACTACGAAGCCAAGCGCTCACACAATGTAACGCTCCAGCATCTCGAAGTCGTCAAGGCAAGACCCGACCTCTTCAACGACTGGCTCAAATCAAAAGGCAAGCTCGGCGGACAGCACAAGGTGCCACGACTGAGCAACTCCAGAAAGAACATGGATGAACTGCTGGAGATGAACCATAAAGAAAACGAATAGTTCTGTCACTCTGCCACGGTTCTCACTGGATTCAATCATTCACATGCGGAGACCAAAAAAGTGCAGAGCATAAACGAGTATAGACCATGGACAAGCCTAACAAGCATATCGAATGGAAAGAGACCGGCAGCCACTTGCTGCTCTTTACCCTCTCTTTCCTTTTCCTGCTTCTGCTCCACTCGTGCGCCCGCATGGGACAACCCGATGGAGGATGGTACGATGAGACACCGCCTAAAGTGGTCGGTGCCACTCCTGCTGACCATGCCACCAACGTGCACCGCAAGCACATATACATCAACTTTGATGAGTTCATCACCATCGACAACCCTACTGAGAACGTCGTCGTATCGCCGCCACAGCTTGAGGCGCCAGAGATCAAGGGACAAGGCAAGCGCATCAGCGTGGAGCTGATGGACTCTTTGAAACCCAACACCACCTACACCGTCGACTTCTCCAATGCCATCTCTGACAACAACGAGGGCAACCCTCTGGGCAACTACACCTACAGTTTCTCCACCGGCGACCATATCGACACGCTCGAAGTGGCCGGTTACGTGCTCGAAGCCGACAATCTGGAACCCGTCAAAGGCATTCTCGTGGGACTGTACAGCAACATGGAGGACAGCGCATTTCAGAAGACTCCCATGATGCGTGTGTCGCGCACTGACTCCCGCGGCCACTTCATCATACGTGGTGTAGCCCCCGGCTCTTACCGCATCTACGCCCTCAAGGACGCTGACGGTGACTATCGCTATGCCCAAAAGAGCGAGATGATTGCCTTCAATCATCAGACGATCACACCGACTTTCAAGCCTGATGTCAGGCAAGACACGACATGGCTCGACACGCTCCACATCGCCAGCATCACCGATGTGCACTACACCCACTTCCTCCCCGACGACATCTGTCTGCGTGCCTTCACCGGCATCAACACCGACCGATACTTTGTGAAGGCTGAGCGAAAGGAGGCCAACCACTTCACGCTCTTCTATACCTATGGTGACGCGGACCTTCCTAAGCTCCGCGGACTTAACTTCAATGCCGACAACGCCTTTGTCATCGATCCGTCAGCCAAGCGAGACACCATCACCTACTGGCTGCGCGACACCGCACTGATCAACCAGGACACACTCGAAGTGGAGCTACAGCACCACATCACCGACTCGCTCGGCGTGCTTCGTCTCCACACCGACACGCTCTCCATTCTCTCTAAGCAACCCTATGCCAAACGGCTGAAAGAGCAAAAGAAAGCCTACGACAAATGGGCAAAAGAGCAGGAGAAGAAAAAGAAAAAAGGAGAACCTTACGACTCGGTCATGGCCGTAAAGCCTCTCGAAATAGCCATCACACCCAGCAGCGAGATGGATCCTGACCAAAACGTCTTCATGACGTCAACAGTACCTGTCAAAGACGTAGACATCGAAAAGATGGTACATCTCTACTCCCAACCGCCCAGCGACTCGCTATGGTACCGAGAACCCTACGAGATGACACGCGTCAATGCCCTCTCCTACCTGCTCAAGGCATCGTGGAAACCCGATTATCAATACAGCTTAGAGATTGACAGTACCGCCTTCCAGTCCATCTACGGCGATATATCCGGTAAGATCAAGACCGGACTGAAAGTGCGCGGCAACGACACCTACGCCTCGCTGCTCGTCACCATCAACGGCATGCAGGGCAAGCACGTCATCGCCCAGCTCATAGACGAAAGCGACAAGGTCGTCAAGCAAGCCTTCACCGACAACGGCCAGGCGGAGTTCTACTACCTCAAGGAGGGAAAGTACTACCTGAGGATGATCGAGGACACCAACAACAACAAACTGTGGGATACAGGCGATTTCGGCAAGGACATAGAGCCGGAACCCGTCTATTACTATCCCGAAGTGATTGAATGTCGCGCCAAATGGGACGCTACGCGCTCATGGGATCCTGTCGCCACACCACTCTATCGACAAAAGCCATCGGCCATCACCAAGCAAAAGGCTGACAAGCAAAAGCAGGTGCAGCACAGAAATGCCGAAAGAGCCAAGAAGCTCGGCATTCAATACATCCCACAACCCTAAGCCACAATAGTCAGGGAACAGCTTCCTGTCTTCCTGACTACGCTTTGAGAAACGTAGGGGCGCCACTGCCAAGCAACGACGAAATCCGATTGGGAAAGAGGCTCACTGCTGGTTCTGTATAAGCATAAAGATTGTTCCATATAAGTATCAAGACAGAATAACAAAATCAAGAAATGATGAAAACACTGAAAATCTGGTTTGTCAGTCTTGTGCTGGCCATAGTTGCCACGCAAGCCGGAGCGCAGTGTACATTCCGAAACACTGCGTTCAAGTCAGGAGAGTTTCTCTCCTACAACCTCTATTATAATTGGAAGTTCGTATGGGTCAAGGCTGGTTCTGCCTCGTTCTCTACGGTAAAGAGTGTCTACAAAGGCACGCCGGCATGGCGCGGCAGCCTCATCACCCGCGGCAACCACCGCGTTGACGATTTCTTCGTACTGCGCGACACTCTGCTGTGCTACAACAGCTTGGAGATGGCACCACTCTATTATCGCAAGGGCGCACGCGAAGGCAGCCGATATACGGTCGACGAGGTGTTCTATTCCTATCCCGAAGGCAAGTGCCACGTTGTGCAGCACCGCAAAAAGAACGATGGGAAGAGCCAATGGGAAAAGCACACCTACAACGACTGCGTATACGACATGATGAGCATCTTCCTGCGTGCACGCTCCTTCAACCCGGAAAGCTGGAAGAAAGGACACAATGTCGACTTCCCGATGGTCGACGGCGACAGCCGTGACCCCGCACGTCTGCACTATGAGGGAAAAGTCAATGTCAAAGCCGACGACGGCCACACCTACCGTTGTCTGAAACTGGCTTATCTCGAAAGTGAGGACGGAAAGCCCTATAAAAAGATCGTAGACTTCTTTGTCAGCGACGATGCCAACCACATCCCCGTACGCTTGGATCTCCACCTCCGCTTCGGGTCTGCCAAGGCCTTCCTGGTTGGATATAAGGGCGTGAAAGGGGAAATCCAGTCACGCGTAAAGTAAGACTTCACCCTCAACAGACCAAAGGGAGGGCTCCAAAGACCAAGAGGATTCCTCTACAGACCAATAAGGAAGTCTCAACAGACCGACAAGGAAACTTTAGCTGGCATAAGACCAACAGCTCAAAAGCTATACTTCGCAAATAATAAGTGCTGACAACTTATATCCTATTTAGCAACCCCATTGTCAGCAACAACAGTAAAAGCCCCTCACAGACCAAGGAAATGGCTGTGAGGGGCTTTTTGCGTATGCTTATGTCAATATACAATGGATAAATAAACACATGGGACTGCTTGCCATTGATCATGACGGACAGACAAGAGAAAGAGAAGAGAATATAGATGCGCAGAACCCAGTAGCGGACTATTTGCCGTTGCAGACAAGGCGGAGAATCGTCTTGTTGCGCTGCTCCCGCTTGGCATCCTGCTCTACACGACTGTTGACATCAAGCTGCAAGATAGGTTCTGTCTCTTTGCCATTGACCGTAGGCCAGCTGACAAGTCCGAGTCCGTTGGGATTACCAGTCTTGATGAAGTTGGCGTAATAGTTGCTAAACTGATCTGATACCCAATAGTCCTCGGGCTGCCAGTCATAGACGCGGTTGGTGGGCAACGTGCCCATGGCGTACTCAATATCGGCCGAGTGTACAGCACCCTTATCCCGCGGCATGGTCGGTTGGCCATCTTTGGCATCCTGCACACCGCCGGCGAGTCCGGGCACCTTACCTTTCAGGGCCATTGCCGGACGTGGATGGCAATAGCGATAGCGGTAGACGGGCTGTCCGCCTGTCTGTGCATGTACATAGCCCCACCGCCAAGTGGAGAAGTCGAGGAAGAGATCCGAGGCCAAGTCGATGCCGGGACGCCCCTTCAAGTCGGCTTGCGTCTCTATGCCATAAAGCGGAAAGATAGAGTCGGTGGCAGTGCCAAAGACTTGCTGTGCCATAGCTTTGGCCTGGTCTACGGTGGCGACAAAGAGCGTCATCTCCTGATTGTTGCCGCCCAAGAGCAGGGGCACATGAGCCTGACGCCCCTCTTGGAATGTGACGGAGGGCTGCTCGAGGAAGAAGCGTCCGTCGATGCAGGGCGCAGGCATACTGCGGTAGTGTACCTTCTTCATCAGTTCCTCTGCACTCATGGCGCGCAGTGCCTTAAGGTTGCGGCATCCGGCCGCCTGCATCATCTTCTTTCCCTCTGCCTCCGCCTCTTTCAGTGTGGGCAGCGGACGGAAGCCCAGGATGGAACCACTGGAACCAATGGCTTGGGCAAAGAGATCTTTGCTCATCGGCGATGCCATCAGCGCGCTCACCGAGACAGAGCCGGCCGACTCGCCCGCAATGGTGATGCGCTGGGGATCACCGCCAAAGGCAGCGATGTTGTTTTTCACCCATTGTATGGCAGCCGCCTGGTCCATGAGACCATAGTTACCGCTGCCTTTTCCGCCGCTTTCCTTGGAGAGTTCGGGAAGACTCAAAAAGCCGAAGATGCCCTCGCGGTAGTTGGCGGTGACGGCGATGACGCCCTTGCGTGCCATCGTCTGCCCGGCATAGCGCGGCTCACTGCCACTTCCGGCCAGCAGTCCGCCGCCATTGAAGTAGATCAGCACGGGCAGTTTCTCCTTCATCGTCTTGGCCGGTGTCCAAATATTCAGATAGAGACAGTCCTCGCTCATCTCCTTTGTACCGAAGTTCATGTCACCGAAGAGCGCCTCCTGCATGGGATTGGGGCCAAACTGCGTAGCCTTTCTCACACCCTGCCAGGCTGCCACGGGTTGTGGTTCACGCCAACGGAGGTTGCCGACAGGCGGTGCGGCGAAGGGCACGCCCTTGAAGATTTTCACGCCCGAGGAATCAGTGCCAGCTAAGGTACCCTCGGCAACGCGTACATTAACCACATTTTGGCTGCTCAGACCTAAAGTCAGGAACAGCGAGGCAAGCGAGAGAAAGAATCTTTTGTTCATGATATATAACGACTTAGGATTGTTTCCACAAAATTACGAAATAGTTTTGGCTTCTCCAACAGATAGGAGAAAAATAGTAGTGAAGACTCTTTAAGCGATAAAAAGCAAGGAAAGATTACGAGTATTATTTCCCGTTTTCTTCAACGCGCCATCATTGAGGTCATAAATACACCTATTTATTATAGCGGCGACGGAATAGAAACTGAAGCTTCCTTCCGTACTATTTTTTTGCACGGAAGAGATATACTTGCAAAAATATTTGTTTTACTGCAAAACATGACGTAACTTTGAAGCGCCTTAAGGATTAATACTGGCACGTGACAGCTATGTAAAACGTAATAATATTCACAAGAATGAATACATTGGTAAAAGAGCTTTCATATCATGAGGCTCAGTCAGCGAATGGAGGTGAAAGAACCTATGATGGTGGCACATCACTTTACTATAATATAACAATCCGTTAGGTTTATGAAAGATGCAATGAGTATAAGAAGATTGTTTAGCACGTATGACAAGGCTAACCACTCTACCATCTACATTATTGTAAAAGCTATATTGCTGTTTATCGTCCTTTCTATATGTGTTCGCATTTTTATGGGCATCTGCTATTCCCTTTTGCCGTCGGACATGACATGTGATGTGAGCACCCCTGCTGAAGAGCGGACGATAAATGGAATCAAAACTTTTTCCATAAGAGCATGGGGGGCGGTCGTTGTCATTGGCCCAATGATGGAAGAACTCGCATACAGGCTTTGGCTCTCAATGAAGAAGATACATGTTGCTATAAGCTCAGCTTTCTTCTTATATTACATCCTTGGCTTTGTATTAGCCGGTGATGTTCAGAATCGTATGACGACCGCAGTGATTAGTGCGATATTATCTTTGTCTGTTGCTCTGTTGGTTTATCATCTTGTTAGTGAGGACTCATTGCAGAACATAAAAAACAACAATACAGTCTACCCCTTCGTTGTGTTATCCGGCTGCATTATCTTTGCATTAGCCCATCTGACCAACTACCTCATTAATCCTTCTGTGTTGTTATGGGCGCTGGTCTCATGTCTCCCACAATTAGTGGGAGGTATTTCAATGTCTTATCTAAGGATTAATGTTGGCTTTTTGTTTGGTTTGCTATTCCATTGTGTCATCAACTTGTTGTCCTGTTGTATCACCATATTATAAGCTAATATAATGTCATTTTGAGCAATTCCTCTTTAGCACCGACAGCTCCACTACAGACACCGGTCCAAAAAGCACACTTAAAAGCAATACTAAATCGCTGCCAAAAGATATTGTTCCTATTCATCTGTTGTCTTGTTGTTTTTCTTTGTTTTCTTTATTCATTTATATTTGGGGAGAGCTTTACGTTCTGCAATCTTTCCTCTTTATGCAAGCAAATGTAGCGAACTCCGTTGCGATAGAACTTATTATTTTATGCTGTGGTTTGATTGTGGCGTTTTTGCTTTAGCTTTAGCGTATAATATAGGGAGATGGCCACACCTATTAATATTGCGATGACAGAAGCTTCTGGACCAAAGGTGCCGCCTGTCAGCCATGTCGGACCGATGAGACGTGACATGATAATGGAATGCTGGATAAACGCCCCGGAAACCGGACAGCCGAAAACGTATCCTTCAAGATAGTTCCAGGCCCAGTGCATCCCTATCGGTGCCCATAGCGATTGATGATAGACATAAGCTACTCCCAACAGCCATCCCGACGTGACAGCTATGGCTAAGGCCGACCAGACGGTGGCTCCGTCATTGAAGATATGAGCAAAGCCAAAGATCACGGCAGAAAGGATCAAGGCCCAAGTCATGCCTATTCTGTCACAAAGCAGTCTGAAGGCGATTCCTCGGCAGATGATCTCCTCACCAATGCCGACGACGGCAAACAACAGCCATCCATAAAGTTGGTTCTGTATGTCGCAGTTGATCTTCTGTGGCTGATAGACGTTCAGGCAGTATAAGCTCGCCATGATGGTTCCAAAGAACAGAACAGACACTCCCCATCCTGTCAACAGTATCTTGACATCATGTTGCGGTGTGGCAAATATCTTGGCTTTGACTCTGGTATACATTGTAAGAAACTTCCTAAACGAAAGCAGCAGTACCCAGCAAGCAACCAACGCAATTGGAATCTTTGCATAGATGGTGTAATCCATCATCAAGATGGCTTCGAAGAAGCCCATGATGAACAGAAAGCAGACGATACCTATGAAGAAAAAACATATCCATTCATAGAAGTCCATCTTGTTTCTTTTGTTATTCATATACAGATATTAAATCTTGATCTTAATGATTATCATTGGACGAGGAATGGGAAAGCAATTCCTGTCAAATTGCAGACGGCATGGGCGATGAAGCAATATCTCACATCATGGTATCTGATGAACAAATAACATATAGGTATTGCAAAGATAAACGTGTCAACTCTTAAGAAGGAGTCTCCAAGATGGGCACAGAAAAACAAGACGGAGCTACACAGAATGATAACAATAGGCTTAAAGCGACTTCTCTCCATCATGCTAACAAGCCATTTTCTGAACAGCATCTCCTCAGTGAACGGGCCTAACAAACCTGTTGCAATCATTGGAATACTGTATTGCAAGATCAGGGTCATATTCTCTAACAATGAGTGATGATTGAACCAACGCCAAACTTTGTGTATAGTAATCATTTTGTCGTTTTGCAGCTTTGACAGAATTGGAAAAGCAACGAAGCGCTTTTTCACTGCTGTCGTTCAAGGCGTAATATTTCCCCATGTAGTACTCACATTTGGCATAGAGGCTATCAGCAGGCTTGCCATTGTACCAATTATACGCGTTGCGGAGCAGCGAGTCGTTGTCTACGTCTATTCCGGACTTGTCTTGTGCCATGGTATAAGCTATGGAATATAACGCAACAGCTTTTTCTGAAAGCTGCGTTTGATCTATCTTGTTGAGCAAGGCAAGTGCACTGTCCGGCTTGCTCTCTGCCAATGGTATGATGGTAGAGATATATCGGCCTTGTTTGTCATTGCAGCCAACAAGGTTTATAGCTATTAGTAAAACAAGAATAAGGTCGAATATCTTTCTCATTGCGTAACTAACTTATCAGTGCAAAGTTACGACTTTTATTCGACATAAAGTTACATGAGCGGGCTATAAACAGGTTGAAAAGGGAGATTGTGAACATCTGTTCAACGATTGTTGCTCACACAGAGTCACAGAGCGCACGGAGGAGTCATAGCCTTAAGGAGTACACAGAGAGTAGTCTATAAATAAAAATGGAAGAGTGTACAAAAATTGCATTTTTTCTCCGTAACTTTGCAAGTGCATATATAAGGGAACGACCTACATACATGTATTTATATATTATAACTTTTATAATGATGAAAGAAACAAGTAAGAAGTACATTGCGGAAATGTCTTGCAATGAGATGAAACGCACAGAAGGAGGCTATACTCTCCCTGAGGTAGTAGTTGTTGGAAGCAAAAAGAACTTTGAAAACAATGTAGGAGAAGTATATAGAGACTTAGGCCAGATGCGGCAATAGGCTTAGTTCTAAATTATTGGTATTACAATTTTTTGGCTTTTGATAACTAATAGTCCCCTCCAAAATGGAGGAGGGGTATTGAATCTATTTCATGACAGTCAGGATGATATGAAGAAGACAATCAATTGGTTGACGGCAGTGCTCTTCTTGGCATTGCCTGCATTGGCGACGTTGGTAATCGTACACGTTATCTATACTCTGTTTGGTCACTTCTATAATGAAAAAGAGACGCTGCTGTATTTCATAGTCAGTCAGCTCTCAGTATTAGCGACAGTGTTCGCTTTTCGTAATATTCAGAGCATGGCATTTATGAATCTCCCCAAGCTACGTTTACGTCCGACCATGATAAGCATTGCACTGGGACTGGCTGTTTGGGCGATGGCTGCGATCTTGTATACCTTTGCTTATCCAGGAGCTCATCCGCATATAAGGAACAACTATGCGCTTTGCTTAAGTGTCATGTTTTTTTTGGTGTCACCAATAGTCGAGGAGATGTTTTTCAGAGGATGGATGCTCTGTTACATGGAGTCTAAGTCTTTCTCTAAGCCCACAATCATTCTGACCATCTCAACAATGTTTTACCTCTATCATTGGACTCCTGTCATACCCTTCTATTCATGTTTGGACACGTTTGCTCTAAGCGTTCTGACTTGTTGTATGTTCTTCAAAACACGGGATATACGTTATTGCATTCTCATGCATTTTGTCTTGAATTTCATGAATTCATTGATTGCTTTTATTCCATATCTGATAAGCTAAGGAGAAAGGATATGGGCAATATAACTATCTCCGTAAAGAAGCACTTAGATGGGAGCATTTGATTTTTATAGTTAAGTCTGTATTGCTTTACATAGGCTATTCAGCTCCCTAAAACGTTTTGTACATTCAATAGGTAACCGGTTACAGAGATAAAGTTAACGAGGATGTGGAGCAGGTAGCCATAAAAGAAGCCAAGGCGTCGTCTGAAATAGGTGGCGGTGATGCCTAACAGAAGTTGAGGGGTGCACATGATGACGGCAAGAGGCAAGAGAGGCAAGGAAAGATCATAGTTGGTGACATGCAGGAGCATAAAGAGAAGCACAGAGACCGCTGCCGCTACGTCTTTGACCTTGGGAGTAATGCGAGACTGCAACTTCGTAAAGATAGCAACTGTCAGGCCGCTTGCCAAAAGTGACCATAAAATCTTGGAGCCAATAGCCGTCATGAACGCGGAATTGGTAAAACCTTGCAAGCCATACGTTATCAGCTTTGGATAGACGAGCGTTCCTTGGAAGAAGGTCAATGTCAGATAGCACAGACAAAAAGAACTGACAGCAATGTCTTTCTTGGAGAAGGACAGCCACAAACGAAAGACGATCTCCTCTAACAGAGGCGCAAACAAGGCGATGACTAGGATGGCATTCATTGGATGCCCCATGATTGCTTCACGGAATACGCCATTGACGATATGGTCGCTGATGTCCCATTTCAATAGATGAGCCAAAATGGCCAATGTGGCGAGGATAGGATAAGTGATGGCAAAGTATTTTACGTAGAACACTATGCCCTTTACAGCAATGGTCTTCTTCTGAAGGCTTTTGCCGTCAGAGAAGATCATTGCCTTTACAGTACTGTATGTATCCATTCTTTATTTTTGTAAGTTTTACAGCATCTTGTAGATGCCGGTTGCAAGGCGAATGTCGTCAACGATGGTTCTAAGCTTCTGTCCCAATTTATGCCCCATATTGTAAGCTTTCTTGTAATATCCCTCCATCAATCATTTGTGACTCTTTTGTTGAAAGTGCCACAAGCAAGAGATGTCCATTTTCTTGTTCTTCCATATTTGAATTCTTTTTATTAGTTTACATGCAATTAGAAAGAGGAAAAACATAGTCCTCATTTTCTACTGCAAAAATAATATGTATTAGCGAAAACAAATTGCACTATACATAATTTAACAAATGAAGATCTCTACAAATGTAAGGCAATACAGAAGCCTAAAAATTATTATGACTCATAGAATTGATTGCCCTTAGAAACAATAATCTAACAGCCAAGTGAACCAGAGAGAAACACAAAATTGAAATCAACGACCCTTTTGCCTATGAAGACAAAAGGGTCGTTGGATATAAGGGCTTGCAGTCCCAAACAGAGCGTGCACTGTTTGGGACCAATGCCCTTGTGAATATAAATACTTTCATTTCAGATGAGAAGGCAGCCTTATTTAGGTAAATGGAAGGCTTGGGTCATCTCCTTCATCTGTTCGTCGCTCATGCCCTCGGGCTCATAGCCCATTGCACGGCTATCGATATAGATCTTTGCGCTCTTCGACAGCACGTCGACCTGATCAAAGGCGTCCATGATGTCTGTGCCTTTTGCAAAGACACCATGCTTTTCCCACAACACGACATCGTAGTCGGCCAGAGCATTGAGCGTGCCTTCAGCGAGTTTCACGCTACCGGGCAGTTCGTAGGGTACAATGCCCAGTCCTAACGGGCAGAACGCCTTGGTTTCGGGAATCATGCTCCACAGCAGGCGGGTAAGCACGTCTTTCTTTAAGAACGGACGGTGATGGCTCATAGCCACTAACTCTATCGGGTGGGTATGGAGCGTGGCCTTGTAGCCACTGCCTGTCTCCACCTGCTTGTCGTGGACAAGAAGGTGTGAGGGCAACTCGCTGGTAGGCATGACAGGGTTGTCGGCAATGATTTCGTAGTGCTCGCAATCGTCGAGGATGCGGATGATGCTGCCGTTGTCCATAGGACGGCGAGCAAGGTCGCGCATACGCTTGCCGGTACCTTTGCAGAAGAAATAGCAGCCGCGCAGGTGAGGGAGCTTCTCGCCGATGGCTATAGGCCCGGTGATGGCAGACATCTGACGGATGTCATCGTCGACAAGATCCGTGATGTTCACCGTGATGTTACCGCCGTTGCGCTCAGCCCACCCGTTGGTCCACAGGTATCCGGCCACTTCGGCAATCTTCTCGACCTCCTCTTTCAAGGCCGGTCGGTTTTCCAATATACTCTTCATAAGTGATAGAATGATTTGATTCAAATGATTTGCGGAAGGAAACAGGAGATGAGCAGCACGACGATACCCGTGACGAGGATGGCTATCGTAGTGCGGTCGCAGCCTTTCCATTCCTTAAGGATGATGCCCCACACATTGCTGAAGACCACGTTCAGTGCCATGAGGATGCAGAACGAGAGCGTGGTGAGTACGGGTGAGGAAGTGAGGAAGCCCTTGCCCAGAGAGAGTCCGAAGAACTGGCTGTACCACAGTGCGCCAGCAAGAAAGCAAAAGAAGAGGTTGTTGCCCCATACCTTCCCCTTGCCGTAGTCGCCCCATGTGTGGTTGTGCTGGGTCTGCCACAGACAGTAGACAGCGTTGGTCACGAAGCCACCAAGAGTGACAAGCAGCGTGGCGGGTAACGTTCGGTACATCGCCGGTGTCAGTTCACCGAAGTTGATGTCCTTGCCAAACTCCAGTCCCACATTGAAGCATCCGCTCATGAACCCGGCGAGCAGCGCAATGGTGATGCCTTTTGGGAAGTTGAAGTCCTTGACGGCTTTGCGTTTCTCCTCCTCCGAGAGTGTTGCTGTCTTGCGTTTCCCGGCCCATCCAATGATGGCAATGCCGAGAAGAGTGACGGCGACACCGATGAGTACAGAGGCGGTCAGCTGTCTGAGAGCGTGCTCTTCGGGGAAGAACGCGTTGATGAGCACTGGTCCCATGATGGTTCCCAGTCCGGCACAGGTGCCCAAGGCGATAGACTGTCCGAGGGCTACGCCGAGGTAGCGCATGGACAGGCCGAAGGTTAGTCCGCCTACACCCCAAAGTACACCGAAGAACACTGTCATAGCCACATGGAAACGGTTGGCACCGGCCAACAGCTCTATGAGACCATGACCAGACGGCACGGCCAGCTCAGCACCCAACAGCGGCAGGAGCAGCCAGGCAAAGACACCCTGTATGAGCCAGTAGCTTTCCCAGCTCCATTCCCTGACTTTGTTGATGGGCACGTAGCAACTTGACTGGCAGAAGGCTCCGGCAGCAATAATCAATAAACCTATCAGTATCTCCATAATCGGTAGACAGCGGATGGAGGACACTCCTCCACCCTGCTGTAGTTTATAGTTTCTGTTCCTATATATAAATAAGGTGTCAGCGCTTGCTGAGCACGTCTTTCTCGTATTGCTCCACGTCGGCGAGATAGTCCTCAGCTACGGGCACGTTGTTCTTCAAGTTGTAATAGTCATAGACAGCGCCGAGGGGCAGTGTCTTCTCCTCTTCCAGCAGGGCAAGGCGCTCGAAGAAGCGTCCTTCATCCTCGTATTGGCGGAGCTTTGGCAGCGGTTCGAGCAAGGCCTGCAGGAGGCTCTTCTGTGCGGCCCGCACACCGATGATGTAAGCCCCGATGCGGTTGATGCTCGCATCGAAATAGTCGAGACCAATATGTGCACGGTCGAGGGCGTTGGCACGCACCAGTTCGGCGAAAAGATTGCGTGTGTTATCGTCGAAGAGCGTCACATGGTCGCTGTCCCAGTGCATGGGGCGGCTGACGTGGAGCATCAGTTCGGGCACGAAGAGCAACAGCGAAGAGACAGCGTCAGAGACATTCTCTGTGGGCTCATAGTGACCGGTGTCGAGGGTGTAGATGACATTGTTCTTGGAGCAGTAGCCGGCATAGAAGTCATGCGAGCCGACGGTGTAAGCCTCCAGTCCGATACCAAAGAGCTTGGCTTCAAGGCAGTCCTTCATGTTGGGAAGCTTCTCAGCGAGGATGTCATCAAGACTGTTCTTGAGAATCTCGCGGTAGCGGTATTTCTCCACGGTGAGGTCTTTGCTGCCGTCATGGATCCAGATGTTCATGATGCAAGGGTCGCCCTGTGCCTTACCCATAGCGTCGGCGATGCGGCGACAGCGCTTGGTATGCTCAATCCAGAAGTCGCGGATTTCCTTATCGGGATTGGCCAGTGTCAGTGAGCCGCTCTTGGGATGTGAGAACGATGTAGAGTTGAAGTCGAGACTCATGTGACGCTCTTTCGCCCACTGCATCCAACCCTCGAAGTATTTCGGTTCCACCTGGTCACGGTCTACGAACTTTCCGCCAAACTCGCCGTAGGTCTCGTGGAGGTTGAAACGGAAGGTACCGCCGAGCAATGAGAGCACCTTGTCGACGTCCTGGCGCAGCTCGTCGATATTGCGGGCACGTCCGGGATAGTTGCCTGTAGCCTGGATGCCACCTGAAGCAGCCTCACCGCGCTCAAAGCCGACGACATCGTCGGCCTGCCAGCAATGGAGGCTGATCGGTGTATGCTGGAGTGTTTCCAGAGCTTTGTCGGTGTCTACGCCAAGTGCGGCATAGCGTTCACGGGCGATCTCATAGTTCTGTTGGATTTGTTTCGTTGTCATATTGGTCTTTATTTATTTGGTTGATATTCTTTCAGTGTGATGCTTTGGGCAATAACGCGACGCATGTCCCAGATGTTCCCTACTCCACCGCCAGCCTTAGCCTGAAGCATGATATTGCCGAGAGCCGTGCCTTCCTGTGGTCCGGCGAGGACGCGCACGCCGAGCGCGTCAGCGGTCATCTGGTTGAGATAAGCATTGAGGCTGCCACCGCCGATGATGTGCAGCGTGTCGATAGTGAACGGAGCGAAGTTCTGAAGCCAGTCAAAGACTGTCTTGTAACGGTTGACGAGAGAGTCGAAGAGACAACGGCAAACCTGCGCACGGGTCGCGGGAATGGGTTGATGGTGGGCTTCGCAGTAGTTGTGGATAGCCTGCAGCATGGAGTCCGGAGCGGCAAACATCGGATCATCTGGGTTGACGAGTGTGCGGTTAGGTGCCTCTTTCATGGCGTCATCCTGCAGTCGCTGGTGTGCGAGCTCCTCTTTGATGCGCTGTATTGCTTTTGTCTCATCATGTTCTTCAGCGAGAATTTGTTTCTTCCATTCGCGACGGCAGCACTCATACATCCACATGCCGCAGATATTCTTCAGGAAGCGTGTGGTGCCGTCGATTCCCCCCTCATTGGTGAAGTTGCGTTTTTGGCTATCCTCGTTGATGATAGCCTTAGGTGTCTCTATACCCATGAGGCTCCACGTGCCGCTGCTGAGATAGGCGAAGTGCTCGTCTTTGGCTGGCACGGCAGCCACGGCACTGGCTGTGTCGTGACCGGCAACAGTGATCACAGGCACGGCTCCGAGCCCTGTGAGCTTCTGCACTTCCGGTGTGAGCGTGCCGAGAACGGTGCCCGGCATAGCCATTGGACCGAAGACATCACGGGCAATGCCGAGTGCACGGAGCAGTTCCTCGTCGAGGTCACCGGTAGCGGGATTGAGCAGCTGAGACGTAGATGCCACGGTGTACTCGCAGACAGCCTTACCGGTGAGCATGTATCCGAGAGCATCAGGAATGAAGAGGATCTTCTTGGCAGCCTTTAAACCACTGTTATGGTGCTGCTCCATGGCATAGAGCTGGAAGAGGCTGTTGAAGTTCATAAATTGTATGCCGGTGCGGCGATAAACCTCGTCCTTAGGCATGCGATCGTTGAAGAAGTGCTCCATCATGCCGTTGGTGTGCGGGTCGCGGTAGGCGATGGGGTTGCCAAGCAGTGCGCCGTCGTCACCGAAAAACGCGAAGTCGCAGCCCCAGGTGTCGATGCCGATACTCTGAATGTCGATGCCACGTTGTGCAGTGAGCTGCAGTCCGCGTATGATTTCGTTGTAGAGAGCGTAGAGATCCCAATAGAGATGTCCGCCCAAAGCGATGAGCGGGTTGTCGAAGCGCGTGAGCTCCTCAAGGTCTATGCGGCCTTTGTCGAGCGTGCCGACGATGGTGCGTCCGGAGGTAGCTCCCAAGTCAATGGCTAAATAGTGTTTCATCTTTTCTTTCGGAAATTGGCTGGTGTAATATGGTTTTTCTTTTTAAAGGCAGCAGAAAAATAGTCGGCATTGTCATAACCTACGCGGTCGGCAATCTCGGTGAGGGTGAGATCAGTACCCACGAGCAGTTGTTTGCTGCGCTGGAGGCGGAGCTCCTGCAAATACTGCAAAGGTGCGTAACCGGTGTATTCTTTGAAGAGCCTGCGGAACTTGGAGTATCCCATGTTGATGGCGTCAGCGACATCAGTGGGTCCAATCTTCTGCCCGAACTTCTCCGTCATGATGATTTTAGCCTTATGGATGGCTTCGGCGGCCTGCTGATCTTCAAAGGTGTTGTGGCGGTTAAGGGCGAAGGCGTAGCCTTGCAACATGTTTGCCACACCACCGAGCATCTGTTGGAATCCGATGCTCTGCTCGCTTGCAATGGCGATGGCATTGCGGTAGAGCCGCACGATGTCCTCGCTGAGACCCACGTGGAAGATTGGTTCACGTGGCAGGAAGAAGCCATTGCTCACGCGGCTGTCGATGTTCAGTCCCTTGAAACCTATCCAGTATTCGTCCCATCCCGTGGTTTCGTCGGGCTGATAACTGTGCCATTCACCGGGAAAGAGCAGAAACATGTCACCCTCCCCGACCGTTGCCTGTCCGAAACTCTTTGACTCGAAGACGCCGCGTCCGCGGGAGATGTATACAAACTGATACTCATCGAGCACACGTCCCCTACCCGCCTGGAACGAATAAGCCTGCGGATGTCCCTTAGGAGGATAGGCTTCTCCGGGCGCGATATGCTGATAACCCACAGTGCTGACGGTCAGTCCCCAGTGGATATCCTGGTCATTGCTGAGCAAGTAGATAGAAGTCAATTGCGTGGTCATGACGTTTTCAGTTATAGGAATCCTTGATTATTGATCATTGTTTGGCTGCAAAGATAGCGTGTTTTTCTTACTATTTACGGTCATAAATGATAAAAAACACGTGAATTTTGATATATAACTCAACTTTCGCAAGTGAATAAATCCGAGACATATAGG
>ULVN01096499.1_pt1 | contig 60514 bp, 46 predicted proteins | sample 1959491 | NCBI WGS metagenome assembly ULVN01 (sample SAMEA4835787, study PRJEB28245) | human gut metagenome | biome: gut microbiome; material: fecal sample | place: Denmark | collected 2008 | reverse complement strand
TTAATAATTTTTTATTGTCAAAATAGGTTTTTTATATATTTTTTATTATTTTTTCGAGTTTTGTGTCGTATGAAAAATTTAAAGCTAATTTTAAAATCATTCTTTCACTAATTTTTACTATTTTCCCATTATTTAAAATTACATAAAAAATATTTATTTTTTTTGTCTGCATTTTCTTTAAAAGTTCTGCAATGCTCACCATTTCGTTAACACACCAAATGCATGGTTTAGAAAAGTTTTTCATAGGCTTACAAAAGACATTTATTTTCTCATATTTGCTCCCAAAGTTTAAATCAATCACCCCAACAAACAAGAAACATGAATACAAAAGATATGTCGGGTTGAAGTTGATAAAAAGACATACAACAAACAAAATAAAGAAGAAAATAGCAAGCAAAATGTTAAAAACTTTTGTAATGTTTTTTGAAATTTTTTCTCCAAAAAATCTATTTCCAAGACATACAAAAATTCTTCCACCATCAAGCGGATAAGCAGGCAAAAGATTGAACAACCCCAACACAAAACTTGCGGTCACAAAACTTTCTGTAAAATAATAACTCACGGGGCAAATCCACCACAACCCCACAACTAGCAACGCAGTCACAAAATTGATTAATGGCCCGGCAAAAGCAATTTTTATTTCATCTTCTCTTTCAATGTCTTGCCCAAAATATGAAAGCGAAAAGCCATATGGAGAAATTGAAAATTTTGAAAGTTTATAACCCAAATGTTTCGCTTCAAAAAAATGTCCCGTCTCATGCAGAACAACTGCCAACAAATATCCAAGTCCACTCACAAACCCCAGCATAATCACAAGCCACAGCCAAATAATGATACTTATTGGATGAATTGAAAATTTTTTCATTTTGTGCACCCAACAAAAACGCTACACAAAATCACAACAATCACACAGCAAACAAATGTCCAAATCATAAACTTACCAGAAATTTTGTGTTTTGGTTTGATTGTGTTGAAATTTTCACCATAAGATTTTTGCTTGTCCATAGCATAATATATGTTTCAACCGCATTTGATAAAACAAAAAAAGCGGATTATCCGCTTTCTTATAATCTTTTTACTTAATATTCAAACATTTACCATATTTTGTACATCAAGCATAAATCTATGCTATATTGTTGTCCCCTGCATTCTCGGTATCACCTTTGACATTTTGCAAATTTTCTTCGCCTTTCAAAAATTCAGGGATTTCTTCTTCATCTGGAAGTTTAAATTCGTTATACAAACTGTCGCTCTTTGGTTGGTCTTCGCCTTCTTCAATAACCTTAATTCTTTCCAAAAGTCCATCATAATCAGGAAGTTCTGCCAAATCTTTCAAATTGAAACGCTTCAAAAATGTTTCAGTTGTAGCAAAAAGCAATGGTTTTCCAACTGCATCTTTTCTTCCAACAACTTCAATCATGTTTTGGTCACTCAAAATTTGCACTGCATAGTCGCAGTTTACTCTTCTTATATCCTCAATTTCAAGTTTTGTAATAGGTTGTTTATAAGCAATGATTGCCAAAGTTTCAAGTGCTGCTCTTGTCAATGATTTCTCTCTGATTGGGTTCAAAACCTCACTGATATAATCAGCATACATAGGATTTGACGCAAGTTGAACCTTGTTTTTATAGGTTATGATGTGAATTCCATTATCACCAGAATATGTTTTTTGCAATTCTTCCAAAGCAGCATCAAGTTCTTTTTCAGTAATGTTTAATTTTTCGGCAATGAAAGCCTTTTCCACTCCCTCGCCTGCAACAAAAAGGACTGAAAATACTATATCTTTCAAAAGTTTTTTGTTTTCAACATTCATTTTTACACCTCATTTGCCGTAATAACGATATTCCCAAAAGTTCCACTTTGCAGAACCTTGATTGTTTGCAATTTCAAGAGTTCCAAAAGTGCCAAAAATGTGTTTATAAGTTCACTTTTTGTCATCTCTTCGTCAAACAGCTCTTCAAATTCAAAACGCTTGCGTTCTTTTGCAAAGTTTCTGATTGAAATAATCTTTTCAGCAACAGTAAATCTGTCTTTAACAATCTTTTTAGGTTGTTCGTTTTCAACCGCTTTTTTGAGTTCTTCACGAGTCAAAACCCTTGCAAAAGCATCAAGAAGTTGGTCAAGAACCATATCTTTCATGACAACTTTAACTTTTTCAGTTTCTTTGCCAGGTGCTCTGTAAAGTTTGTTTATGTCTTCAATTTCTTTTAAGTCTTTGCCTGCTTCCTTAAACAATTCATATTCTTTAAGTCTTCTCAAAAGCAAAGCTTCATCGTCATCTTCGTCTTCTTCAACTTCTTTTTCAACAGGCAATACGCTCTTTGATTTGATTTCAATCAAAGTCGCAGCCACTGTGATAAACTCACTCGCCTTGTCCATGTCAACACTTTTGATATCTTGCATATATTCAAGGTATTGCTCCGTAATGTCAGCAAGTTTTACTGTGGCAATGTCAAGCTTTGCGTCTTTAATAAGATGCAAAAGAAGGTCAAGTGGCCCTTCAAAGTTGTCAAGCTTAAATCTATAAGAATCTGCGTTTGAAAGAATCATATCAGCATTTGCTGAACTTGTTTCAACATTTTCAACTTTTTCTTCCACAGTTTCCATTTTATCTCCGATTTAGACTTTTTAATTATACAAAAATTTGCGATTTTTGGCAAGCAAATAGCATAAATTAGGGCACATTTTGCCATCAAAATATCATGAAAAACAAAAAAAGAGCGAAATTGCTCTTTGATTGTCTAATAAATCTTTAAAACAAACCAATCAAAACAGTCTCAATGTCTCAAAATTTGCCCTAAAATGCCTTTATATCCCCTGTTTTTACCATTTCTCAAGAATAGTGTGAGCGGTTTCAAACCATGACAAATGTTTGATATCTTCTTTGATTATTACAGGGATTTTTTTGATAATATTTCCATTTTTTGAAACAGTAATTTCTCCAACTTTGTCACCTTTATGCGTTGGTGCAGACACTGAGTTTTTCATTTCAACTGATGTCTCATAGCCAGATTTGTCACCTTTCTTGACAACTGCAGCAAAAGTTTCTCCAGCATAAACATCCACAGTGTCTTGTTTGCCTTTTGATACCTTTATTTGTCCAACAGCAACATCAGCATCTACCAATTTTTCGCTGTCAAAATTTGAAAAACCATAATTGAAAAGCATAGCACTTTCATTAAATCTTGTTTTGCTGTTTTCTGCTCCAACTACAACAGAAATGAGTCTCATATCTCCACGCTTTGCAGATGCTCCCAAACAGCATCCAGCTTCGTTTGTAGAACCAGTTTTTCCACCATCACAACCTTGATAATATCTTATCAATCTGTTTGTGTTTACAAGTTCTGTTTCTCTGCCAGATGGATGAACAAGTTTGTCCATCCAAATTGTGCTAAACTTGTGATATTCTTCATGCTTCAAAATTTCTTTCAAAAGAATGGCGGTATCTTTTGCTGAGGAATATTGTTCTGGTGCCGGAAGTCCAGTGCAATTTGCATAATGAGTATCATTCATGCCGAGTTCTTTTGCACGCTTGTTCATGCGATTTGTAAACGCTTTTTCATTGCCATTAAAATATTCAGCCAATGCCACACTAGCATCATTTGCAGAAGCCATAATCACTGATTTAATCAAATCCTCAAAACTATAGTCCACATAAGGATCCAAAAACACCTGTGAGCCGCCCATACTCGATGCGTTTTCTGTTGTTGTTATTTTTGTGTCAAAAGCAACATTCCCCGCCTGCAACTCTTCAAGCGAAATCAATATTGTCATCATCTTAACCATGCTCGCAACTGGCAAATGCTTTGTTTCGTCTTTTGAAAACAAAACATCTCCACTTTGATATTCCATCAAAATTGCACTACGAGATGAAATGTCAACATCTTTATCTACTGCATTTGTTGCAAAAGCGACTGCATCTATATTTACAAGTCCAATGCAAATCATACAAAAAGCCAACAAACACAAAACAGCACTGCTCAAAACTTTCTTCATAAATTTCTCCTTTTCGCTTATTTTCTTCAAAAGGAGACTTTTTATTCAATCACAGTCTTTGCAAAAAGTCTGCACTAAAACTTTGTCACAATATTTTTAAAATTTTTATCAAATAACCATAATCACTTTGCCATTCAAAACAAGAAGCAAAAGTGTTTCAGCCAAATTTATAACTAACAAAAGCACGATAAAAAACACCACAAAAAGCAATCTGCTACACTCTGCACCGCCATACTTTTTGCAATTTGAATTGATTTTTTGAAAAATTATATAAAACATAACAAGAACAGACAAAATACAAAGTTGGCAAGGCAAGATGACAATAACTGCAGTTACAGCACTTCCAATGCCATAAAAAATGAAAATTAATGCAAAATTTAATCCAAAAAGATAACCACGATAGACAAACAAAACCAATGCAAGCGGAAATAAAAATGGAGAAAATGACAAACAAACCAGAATAACCGCATTGATTGTAAGTGACAAACTGCGAGACAAAAAAGCCGAAGAAGATGCTGCAAAGCCAGAATAAAAATCACTTATTGAAATCTCTTGCAATTGGCATAAATTATAAGCATTATTATATTTTACAGCGACAAAAATGCCAGCACAAATTGCCACCAGCACAAATGCAAGAGTAATAATTATTTTCCAGCGATTTTCTTTGACAGCATTTTGACAAGAGAATTTCAACCCATTGAAAAAAGAATGAGATTTGTATGATTTACCCATACAATAAGATATTAAAACCGACACAAAAAAAGAACACGCAAAAGCGTGTCCAATAGAAATCAAAAATTTTGCTTTTAATCTTTGAAATGCAACAACTCACAAGCCAAAGATTTGAGTTGTTCATAAGTTATTCCTCCTTGGAAATAAGCAATATAAGGTTTTCTTATAGGGCTGTCGCAAGAAAGCTCAATTGAAGCCCCTTCAACAAATGTTCCCGCTGCCATAATAACCTTATCAGCATAACCAGCCATGTCATAAGGCATTGGCACAAAAGTGCTGTCAACTGGAGATAGTTTTTGAATAAGTTGAACAAATCTAATCAATTCATCTTCATTGTCAAAAACAACAGATTTGACGATATCAAAGCATTTTTCGTTTGTCTGTGGAATAATACCATATCCCAAACGCTTCATAACTTCTCCGACCAAAAGCCCGCCTTTCATAGCCTGACTAACAATGTGTGGAGCCATAAACAAACCTTGATAGAAAAGTCTGTAACCAGCCTCATAAGAGCCAGTTTCTCTGCCAAGAGAAGGACAAGTAAATCTTCTTTCGATGTTTTCAATCGCAAGTTTTGAGCCTACGATATAGCCACCTGTTGGAGCAAGCGAACCACCCAAATTTTTGATAAATGACCCCATGCAGACATCAGCACCGACATCTGTAGGTTCTCTTGTTTCCACCATCTCACCATAGCAGTTGTCGACCATAATAAATGTGCTTGGACTCAAACGCTTGATTTCTCTAAAGATTGGTTCCATAACATCAACAGAGATTGCCTTTCTGCTTGAATAGCCACGAGATTTTTGAACAAACACAACTCTAGGCTTAAGTTTTTTTACTGCTTTATAAATCTTTTCTTCATCAAAAGCACCGTCTTTTAAGTCAATGAATTTGATTTCAACGCCAAGACTTTCAAGACTGCCATTGTCTTTTCCAAACAAAGTGTCATGCAAAGTGTCATAAAGCGAACCAGTGATTGACAAAAGCAAATCTTTTGGTCTCAAAAGTCCATAAAGAGCGGTTGCAATAGTGTGAGTTCCGCAAGTAAGGTGTGGAGAGCACAAAGCATCTTCCGCATGGAAAACCTTTGCAATGACTTTTGAAAAGTCGTCTCTTCCTTTGTCACCATAACCATACCCACTCGTCCCTGAAAAGTGCGAAGTTGTTACCCCAACTTCTCTATATGCGTCCAAAACCTTCTTTTGGTTGAGATATGCAATGCGTTCTATTTCCTTAAACTGTGGTTGTAAATCTTTTTCAATACTTTCAATAATTTCCAAATCTTTCATTTTATTTTCTTTTCCCTTTATTCTAATCCTTGTTATTTATATCATTTTTATTCTTGTTTGTTTTAATTTTGTTTATAGTTTGATTTTATATATCCAAAAATTATAAAACTCTTTTAAACATTTTTTCGAGTTCTTTGCGAGTAATTTTGACAATAATTGGTCTTCCATGTGGGCAAAGTGCAACACCATCTTTCAACTTATCAATGAGATAAGCGATTTGCTCTCTTGTCACATCGTCCCCTGCACGGATTGAATGTTTGCAAGCTGTTTGACACAATTTTTCATTTATAATGTCACTTGCAGTGCGTTCTCTCATGTTTTCATCTGCCAAAATTTCCTCAAAAAACTTTTCAAGCCTAATTCCTGACAAAACGAAAGGAATGCTTGAAACTGAAAATTCATTGTCGTTTTGTGTAATTTCAAAGCCAATGTTTCTCAAATTGTCCAATTTCTCTTCCAAATTTGCTCTATCCTTTGCAAGAAGTTTAATCTTGTAAGGAATCAACATATCTTGCTTTGCGACATTATGCTCATTAATTTGTTTTTTGAGTTTGTCATAATTTTGTCTTTCATGCATGGCATGTTGGTCAATCACATAGATGCTGTCATCATATTCTGTGATAATATAAGTCTTAAACACAACTCCAATGATTTTTATCTCTTCTGCTTTCAATGTCAAAAATTTCTCTTCAACATAGTTTTCTTGTGCTGGCTTTGTGACATTTTCTGTCTTTTTAGCATCATTGTTGTCATTGACTGACAATTCCACCTCATGCAAGACACTTTCGCCAGAATGGTCAAAATATATGTTTCCACCAGGACGATTTTGATTTGCCAATGGGTCTGATTTTATTGTTGAGAATTGAGGCATATTGATGATTTCAATGCCTTTCTTTTGATATTCTTTTGGAGAAACAACTTTTTCTGCTGTCTCTTCTGTGTCAATAGAAACATTTTTAAAACTTGCACCATCGTCTTGTGGCATCTTATCAAATGCACTTTTTGTGAAAGTATTGAAAGATGTTTCTTGTGGATGTGCTTCATTTTTAATGTTAAATTTGTTCCAGTCCTCTTCTTCTTTGTTTGTAAATTCAAAATCTGCAATCAAATTTGTTGAAACAAGGGCTCTTTCGACAGCACGGCGAATGATTCCAAAAATCTTGTTTGAATTGTCAAATTTGACTTCTTTTTTGTTTGGATGAACATTTACATCGACTTTGCCATAAGGTATGTCAAGTTTGATAACATAAATTGGATAGCGTCCCTTCATCAAAAGTGGTTCATATGCCCCTGAAACGCATGCAGAAACCATATAGTTCTCGACATATCTTCCGTTTACAAACAATGTTTGATATGTTCTGTTTGGTCTTGAAAGTTTTGGAGAAACAACATACCCGGACACTTTAATTTCGTCTTCAACATAGTCAAGTTTGAGCAAATTTTCAAAAACATCTCGTCCATAAATCAAATATATCACTTCGTCCAATTTTCCAGAAGCGTGATTGTAAATCGTTTTGCCATCAACGACATATTCAAAAGAGATTTCTGGATGGGCAAGCATAAACTTTTCAACCAAATGTGTAACTTCACTTTCTTCTGCCTTTGGCTTTTTCAAAAACTTTGCTCTTGCAGGAGTGTTGAAAAACAAGTTCTGCATAGTAAGAGTTGTCCCGTCAAGCCTTGCAACTTCTGTTATTTTTGAAATATCTCCACCATCAGCATCAATTTTATAACCTGTTTCACTGTCTTTTGTCTTTGTCGTAAGACTAATCATAGACACCGAAGCAATGCTTGCCAAAGCCTCACCACGAAATCCCAAAGTTGAAATTTCGTCCAAGTCATCAATATCAGAAATTTTGCTTGTTGCGTGTGGCAAAAAAGCAAGTGGAAGGTCATCTTTTGCAATTCCGCATCCGTCATCGGAAACACAAATTTTCTTTATTCCACCCTCTTCAATTTCGACTTTAACTTTTGTTGCACCAGCATCAATGCTGTTTTCAACAAGTTCCTTCACAACAGACGCAGGTCTTTCAACAACTTCACCTGCTGCTATTCTGTTGTAAATTCTAGGTGTCAAGACATTTATTGCCATTTTATCTCCCCTTTTTATTCTTCAGTTTTTGCTTTGTCAATCAAATCATTGAGCACTTCAAAACTTTCCATTGGTGACATACGATTTATGTCCATATCACGAAGCATTGAAAGAATTTTTTGTCCAAGTTTGTTGTTCTTAATTTGTTTTGTTCTCTCTTCATCTTCTCCAAAGATGTTCATATCAAGTTTTGTATTCACCTTCTCAAGGTTTGCACTGATTTCTTTTGCTCTGTCCACAACTTTTTGTGGAACGCCGGCAAGTTGTGCAACTTCAACACCAAAACTTTTGTTTGCATGCCCTCTGACAATCTTTCTCAAAAAGACAATGCTGTCATTGATTTCTTTTACTGTGATTTTATAATTCTTCACTCCACGAATGACTCCCTCAAGTTCGGAAAGTTCGTGATAGTGTGTCGCAAACAATGTTTTGCAGTTGAGATTTTTTGAAATGTATTCCACAACCGCCCAAGCGATTGAAAGACCGTCAAAAGTTGATGTTCCTCTTCCGATTTCGTCAAGCACAACCAAACTCTTGTCAGTTGCATTTGCCAAAATGTTTGCAACTTCACTCATTTCAACCATAAATGTGCTTTGTCCAAATGCCAAGTCATCACTTGCACCAACACGAGTGAAAATTCGGTCAGTTATTGCGATTTCTGCACTTTTTGCAGGCACAAAACTTCCAATATGAGCAAGGAAAGTGATGATGGCAACTTGTCTCATATAAGTGCTCTTTCCTGCCATATTTGGCCCTGTGATAATCATCATTTTGTTTTCGTCATTGTCAAGAAGTGTGTCGTTCGCGATGAATGAACCATCTTTAACAAATCTTTCAACAATAGGATGTCTTCCATCTATTATGTTGATTTGTTTTATATTTTTGTTTATTACTGGTTTGCAGAAATTGTATTTTACTGCACACATAGAAAGTGAAAGCAAAGCATCAATGTCAGCAACAACTTTTGCGACATCTCCAAATGCTGAAAGATAGTTTGACAAATAATCCAACAGAGTTTTGTAAATTTTCTCTTCAAGTTTAATTGCTTTTTCGTCTGAACCAAAAATCTTGTCTTCAATCGCCTTCAAATCTTCAGTTGTATATCTTTCTGCATTTGCAATGGTTTGTTTTCTTATATATCTCAAAGGCACCATGTCAGTTTGACCTTTGCTAACTTCAATATAAAAACCAAACACATTGTTTGATGCAATTCTCAAAGTCTTGATTCCTGTTTTTTCTCGTTCTATCTCTTCAAGTTTTCTACACTCTTGATTTGCAATTTCTTTTGCATTTCTAAGGTCGTCAAGTTCTTGATTGAAACCTTCTCTAATATAACCACCTTCTTTTGTCAATGCAGGCGGTTTTTCTTTGATGGCACTTGAAAGAAGATTTACGATTTCACCAAAATCGACCAAAGCATCTCTGCAAGCAGAAAGTTTTTTTGATTTAACACCACCCAAAATTGATTTGATGTTTGGAAGTTCTGCCAAAGACATCTTGAGTGCATTCAAATCATTTGGCAAAACATTTCCATATGCAATTTTTCCACTGATACGCTCAATATCTTTGATATTTGCAAGACTTTCTGTCAATCTATCTCTCAAAATGAGATTTTTTGAAAGTTCTTCCACGCTGTCAAGTCTGTCATTGATTTCTGTCGAACTTTGAAGTGGTTGGTCAAACATTGTTCTAAACTTTCTTGCACCCATGCTTGTTTTTGTCATATCCATAAGCCACAAAAGAGAGCCATATCTCTTTCTTTCACGAATAGATTCCACAAGTTCCAAGTTTCTTCTTGTATTCATGTCAATAACCATGTATTGATTGTTTTTAACTTTTGTGATTTTGCTGATGTTTTTAAGTGACCTTTTTTGAGTCTCTTGCAAATATTCCAAAAGCGCACCTATTGCAGGAATATCTTGTTTGTTTGTTTTGAGTTCAAAAACATTGACAGCGTTGTCTCCAAACTGTCTGCAAACATTTTCGTTTGCCTTTTCTGCTCCAAAAGCATATTCAAAATATTCTTCAAATCTTGGATAAACACCAAGTTTGAGCATTGGAAGATTGTTATAAAAATCCTTTGCTTTTGCATTTCCAATAACTTCCGATGGCATAATTCTGTTCAAAAGGTCTGCAAAGTTGCTTTCAAGTCCGCCGTCAAAATGGCAAAGGTTAAATTCTCCTGTTGTTATATCACAGTAAACAACTGACAATTTGTCATCATCCAAAAACATTGACATAATGTAGTTGTTTTTGCGTTCTTCAAGCATAGAATCATCAACAACAGTCCCTGCTGTAACGACTCTTACGACATCTCTTTCAACAATCTTCACACCTTTTTTAGGCTCTGTAAGTTGTTCGCAAATTGCCACTTTGTAGCCAAGAGAAACGAGTTTTGCGATATAAGTTTCTGCTGCATGATAAGGCACACCACACATAGGTGCTCTTTCATCAAGCCCACAGTTTTTCCCTGTCAAAGTCAAATCCAAAACCCTTGAGATTTCGATTGCATCATCATAGAAAAGTTCATAAAAATCTCCGAGACGATAAAACAAAATACAATCCTTGTATTTCTCTTTCATTTGCAAATAGTGTTTCATCATTGATGATGGTTCTTTAACCGTTGCAACACTCATCTCTTGTTTTCCTCTTTTTGTATTTTCTTTTCAAGAGCCAAAAGTTCGTTGACTCTTCTTTGTTTGATTTCTTGTGGCACTTGTCCTTCCATCTTGCTTGCTACTGTCCCTTCACGTGGAGAATACATAAATGCAAAGATGCTGTCATATTTTACTTCGTTTACCAAACTCATTGTGTCCTGAAATTCTTCTTCAGTTTCAGTAGGAAATCCCACAATAAAGTCAGATGTAATGCGTGCATTTGGAATTTTTGCACGAATTTTATGTATGATGTCAAGATATTTTTCTCGAGTATATTTTCTGTTCATCAAATTCAAAATTCGATTGTTTCCACTTTGTGCAGGAAGATGAATATCTTTCAAAATTTTGTCTTCACTTGCAATAACATCAATCACATCTTCGGTCAAATCTTTTGGATGTGAAGTCATAAACCAAAGTTTGAAATCTCCGTCAAGTGCACAAATATCCTTCAAAAGTTTGGCAAAAGAGACACTTGGCACAAGATCTTTTCCATAAGAGTTAACATTTTGACCAAGAAGTGTAATTTTTTTATATTTCCCTTCACTCAAAATTTGTTTGATTTCTTTCAAAATGTTTTCTTCACTTCTGCTCTTTTCTCTACCCTTAACATAAGGCACAATACAATAAGTGCAGAAATTGTTGCACCCTTGCATGATGTTTACCCAGGCATTGTCTCCGCTCGTGCGTTTGTAAGGAACAGTTTCGTCAATGTCGCCTTCATCCAAAAGTTCCAACTGACGACCTGTTTTCACAGCGTTGACATAATGCTCAAAGTTTGGCAAATTGAAAGTGCCAATAACAATATCAACAAACGGAAAAGTGTTCATTATATAGTTTGCAGTAGTTTGTTTTTGAGTCATACAACCACACACAGCGATAATAAGATTTGGATTTTGTTTTTTCAATTTTTTCAAAGCCCCAACATTTCCAAACACTCTGTCTTCTGCACCCTCCCTAATAGCACATGTATTGAAGACAATAAGGTCTGCATTTTCTCTTTTGTCAGCAAGTGTATAGCCCATTTTTTCGCAAATGGCAGCGAGTTTTTCTGATTCGTGGACATTCATTTGACATCCATAAGTAACGATAAAATATTTCATATCTCAATTATACAAAAAAAACACGATTAAAGCAAGTCAATAAGTGAATTTTTAGCATTTTTTGACACATAATACAAAAATGAAGAAAATTGTCAAAATATGTCTAATCTCATTGGTTTTGATAGCAACTTTCGCCAGTGTCCTTTGCGGAAGTTTACTCGCAGTTAGTTATGCGAAATACCAAAAAATTCCACTAAACACGGAAAGCATAACATCGCCGTCACTTTTCATTGAAGTTTACGACAGCGAAAACAAACCAATGAAGGAAGAAAATCAATTCAATGGAGATTTTTGCAAATTTGAAGACATTCCACAACACACAAAAGATGCTTTTATTTCCATTGAAGATAAAGATTTTTATAAACACAACGGCTTAAACAAGAAGCGTATAGCCAAAGCGATGTTAAACAATCTCAAAAGCATGCGTCTAAAAGAAGGAGCATCTACAATAAGTCAACAACTCATCAAAAACACTCACCTTTCAAACGAAAAAACCTTTGAAAGAAAACTCAAAGAAATTGCTCTTACGAAAAAATTGGAAAAGAGTTTCAGCAAAGAAGAAATACTTGAAAGTTATTTAAACATAATCTTTTTTGGAAATAACTGTTATGGAATAGAAAGTGCAAGCAGATATTATTTTGACAAAGAAGCAAAGGATTTAAACTTAAACGAAAGTTGCACATTGGCAGGGATTATCAAATCACCAACAAAATATTCTCCAATCTTAAATTATGAAAACTCGCTCAAACGTAGAAATTTGATTTTGAGCGAAATGGAAAAAGACGGGAAAATCACTATTGACGAAAAAATCGCCACACAAAATCAACCAATCACGCTCTCTGTCTCTCCACAACACGCCAACAAACTCAATTCTTACTCACAAGCAAGCATCGATGAATCAGCAAAAATTTTGGGGATTTCTGCAAAACAAATTGCAATTGGAGGATACAAGATCCATACATACTGTGATGAAAACAAACAAAATGCAATCAAAAATGCCCTTTCAAACAATAAAATTGATAGTGTCGCTTGTGCTGGAATCGTGATTGATGCAAAAACACATGGTGTGACGGCTTTCAGCGGAGAATGCAACTACAAAATTTTGGATTTGAAAAGGCAACCAGCATCTTGTTTGAAGCCACTTTTAGTCTATGCTCCTGCCTTGAATGAAGATGTAATTACTCCAGCGACTCAAATTTTGGACGAGCCACTCAAAATTGGAGATTATACCCCTGCAAATGTCAGCAAAAAATTTAAAGGTTATGTCTCTGTAACCGACTCCGTAAAACAATCAATAAACATTCCTGCAATCAAAGTTTTAAGTTATATTGGAATTGACACTGGCAAGCAATATGCAGAAAAAATGGGCATAAAATTTGATGAAAATGACGATAGTTATGCCCTTGCTCTTGGCGGAATGACATATGGCACAAATTTGAAAGATTTAACAAGCGCCTACACAACTTTTGCAAACAATGGACTATTTGCGAACTCAACTTTTGTGCAATACATAACCGACAAAAACAACAAACTGGTCTATTTTCACAAACCAATCGAAAATATGGTTTTTAGAGAAGACAGCAGTTTTCTTATGACAAGCATATTGCAAGAGACAGCAAAAAGCGGAACAGCAAGAAAATTGTCCAATATTTCCAACACTGAAGTAGCATCAAAAACTGGCACAGTCGGCAAGAAAAATGCATCAGGGAATATTGATGCTTACAACATTTCTTACACCCCAACAGAAGCAATCGGAGTTTGGTATGGTTCAATTTCAAACGAACCAATCAAGATTGCCGGTGGAAATCAACCTACAGAAATTGCAAGACAATACATCTCATCTCAAACATACGAAAAAACAACTTTTGACGTCCCTTCATCAGTAACGGAAGTGAAAATTGACACCATTGAAAGAGACGAAAATCACCGCCTTGCCATTGCAAGCCAATATGCTCCAGCACGCTATACTGAAACCTGCCTGTTCTCTCGTTTCAATATGCCTTCTGACATCTCTCAAAACTTCATTGACCGCCCACAAATCAATGCCGAAGCATCAGTTGAAAAAAAACAAATTGTCATAAAATTAGATGCCCAAAAACATCTCAAATACACAATAGAAAAAGACAACATTCCACTTCAAACTCTGACCGAAAAACAAGGTCAAACAACATTGAGATTTGCCTTTCCCGAACAAGAAACAGCTATAAAAATCACAGCAACTTACAACAACAGCGAAAACAGTGAAAATTTGGCAAGCACAAAGATTTTCAAACTTTGCAAAACAAAAAGCGAATCACGAACTCAAAACCAAAAATGGTATATATAATTTTTCAAAATCTAATATTCAAATGATTTTCAAAATCAAATAAAAACAAAAAAAGACGACCTAAAATCGTCTTTTTTATTTTACTTTTCTTCGTTTTTTGTTTCTGTTTCAAAATTTTCAATTTCAACCTTGTTTTTCTTTGACTTTTTGCCAAAATGCTTTGTCAAACAAATTGCAAATGGCACCGCACAAATTGCAACAGTTGGAAGAGTCGTAAAAATCAAAATTCCACGCAATGCAGACACATCAACGCCACACCAAACAAGGATAGGAATATTCAAAAATCCTATCACCAAGATTGCTATTGAGATTATCCACTCAAAAACAGTCCGAAACTTTTTCATGTTACATATCTATGTCGTCATCAGTAACATCAGTGCCAACTGCACTTTCGTCTCCGCCTGCGACCTGTTCTCTAATCTTTGTTTCGATTTCTTTCATAATGTCTGGGTTCTTTTCAAGATAAATCTTTGTGTTCTCTTTCCCTTGTCCAATTTTTTCATCGTTATAAGAGAACCAAGCACCGCTCTTCTTGATAAGTCCAAGATTGAGTGCAACATCCAAAATGCATCCAGATTTTGAAATTCCTTGACCATACATAATATCAAATTCTGCAGTTTTGAAAGGTGGAGCAAGTTTGTTTTTAACAACTTTTACCTTCGTTCTGTTTCCTATGACATTTGCACCTTCTTTGATTGTGTCAGTTTTTCTAACATCCAAACGAATGCTTGCATAAAACTTTAAAGCCTTTCCGCCTGTTGTTGTTTCAGGAGAACCAAACATAACTCCAATCTTGTCACGAAGTTGGTTGATGAAAATAACTGCCGTGTTGCTTTTTGAAGAAACAGAAGTCATTTTACGAAGCGCTTGGCTCATCATTCTCGCTTGAAGACCAACATGATTGTCGCCCATTTCTCCATCAATTTCAGCCTTTGGAGTAAGTGCAGCAACAGAGTCCACAACGATAATATCAAACGCACCAGAACGAATAAGTGTATCACAAATGTTGAGTGCTTGTTCGCCGTTGTCAGGTTGAGAAACATACAAAGATTTTGTATCTACTCCCAATTTTTCAGCATAAGCTGGGTCAAGAGCATGTTCTGCATCAATAAATGCTGCTCTTCCGCCAAGTTTTTGTGCTTCTGCAACCATATGCAAAGAAACAGTAGTTTTACCAGAAGACTCTGGTCCATAAATTTCAATAATTCTTCCACGTGGGATACCACCGATTCCAAGAGCAAGGTCAAGTGTCAAACAGCCAGAAGGAATGACATCAACTTTTTGATATGGATGATCGCCAAGTTTCATGATAGCACCCTTTCCAAAGTCTTTTTCAATTTTGAGAAGGGCTTGTTCGAGAGCTTCTTCTCTTGGGTCTTTCTTTTCTTTTTCAGCCATAAAAATCTCCTAATATCTTTAATTAAAATTATTATACTACAATTTTAAAATCTTTCAAAATGATTAAAGATATTTTTCAAAAATAACAATAAAAAAACATGCTCGAAAGCATGTCAATTTTTATTTTGCAGAGTCTTTCAAAACCTGTCTGTTGTTTGAAACATATTTCCATGCAGAAACAATTGTCAAGATGACCGTAACAGCCAAGAAAACATAACCAATAATGTTTAAAGCAGTGTTTGCAATTGCCCAACCTTGCACATTTGCGTCATAAAATTCTGTGATAACAAAAGCATAAAGGAAGTAGAAAATAAGTGTAATAAATTGGAAAACAGCCTTAACTTTTCCATAAAAATCAGCAGCCAAAACAACATTTTTTGTGGCAGCGATTTGACGGAAAGCACTAATTATCAATTCTCTTGCAAGAATGATAAATGCGGCGATGATTCCAACATAAACAGGCATAATTGCAGGCAAATAAGCCATGTTGCTTGCAGCTGGAGTCCCTTGCAAATAATGTGGTGTGATTGGCCAAGCAATCAAAACCAAAAGTCCTGCCATAACAAGCACCTTGTCCGCAATAGGGTCAAGAAATTTGCCAAGATTTGTGACAAGTCCACGCTTTCTTGCGATTTTGCCATCCAAAAAGTCAGTAAGGCAAGCAGCAGCAAACACAATCGCTGCAACAAGTTTTCCGTATGGAATAAAATCAGCCATATAGAAAAACACAAAAACTGGAATAAGAGCAAGTCTTACACAAGTTATTTTATTTGGTAGATTCATAATATTCTCCTTTATAATTTTCACCGTCAAAATCTATAAACTTGACGGTTACAAATTGTCCAACTTTAACATTATCATTATCCACAATTTCCACCCCAAAGTCAACTGTTGGAGAAAGAAATTCAGTATGTCCGACATAAACACCCTTTGTTTCGTCAAAATAGTCCACCAAAACCTTGAAAACTTTTCCAATTTTCTCTTTTGCTTTTTGACTTGCTACTTTGCTTTGCAACTTTTGAATTTTCTTCAAACGTCTACGTTTTGACCACTCGCTGATTTGTCCATCCATATAATAACTTGGAGTGTTTTCTTCGCGATAATATGGAAAGAAACCAGCATAGTCAAATTTTGTGTCTTCAACAAAATCACAAAGTTTTTTGAAATCCTTTTTGGTTTCGCTTGGATAACCAACAATAAATGTTGTGCGGAGTGCGATGTTGTGATATTCGCCTGTGAGTTTTTCTACAAGTTTTCTTGTTTTTTCTTCGTCCAACTTTCTTCTCATACTCGACAAAATTCTGTCGTCAATATGTTGAAGTGGTATGTCCAAATATTTGCACATCTTTGGTTCTTTTTCAATGAAATTTAAGAGTTTTTCATCTACTTTTTCAGGATAAGCATAATGAAGTCTAATCCATTCAATTCCGTCAATTTTTGCAAGCTTTTGACAAAGTTCTATCAAACAATTTTTCTTGTATAAATCTTCCCCATAACGAGTGGAATCTTGCGCCACAATCACAAGTTCTTTAATGTTTTGTTTTGCAAGATATTTGGCTTCGTCAACGATTTTTTCCATAGGGAAACTTCTATATCTGCCTTTGATTCTTGGAATGGTGCAGAAAGAGCAAACATTACTACAACCATCAGCGATTTTTAAATATGCATAAGAACCACGGCTAGTAAAAATTCTGCCATCAATATCTTTTTGTTTTGTATATTTGATTTCATAAAGTCTTTCAATGACTTGGCAGATGTTTGCATTGTCTTCAACCGTCAAAAATGCATCAACTTCTGGAATTTGTTTCAAAAGTTCGTCTCTATGCCTTTGTGCCAAACAACCACTTACAAGCACCTTTTCCAATTTGTTTTTGTCTTTAAGCAAACACATTTGAAAAATGTTGTCAAGAGCCTCTTGTTTTGCTGGTGTAATAAATGCACAAGTGTTTATTATGACTATGTTTGCATCACTTGGGTCGTCCACAATTTCAAATCCATATTCTTTCAATCTAAACAGCATTTTTTCAAGGTCAACTCTGTTCTTGTCACACCCCAAAGAAATGGCTGATATTTTTTTGTCTTTAAGTTTTTCGTCCATATTTTTTCTTATTTTTCCTTCTAAATTAGTCAACATTTCCAAAGATTTGTTCAAATTCTTCCATAGTGATATAAACCGTTCTACCCTTTACACCATCAGCACTTGAAATATAACCAGCCGCTTCCATTTGGTCAATAATTCTTGCCGCTCTTGGATAACCAATAGCAAATCTACGGCGAATCATTGTTGCACTTGCTTGTTTACATTCAATAGATGCCTTGAGTGCTTGTGGCAAAAGTGGGTCCATGTCATTATTGTAATTTGCACCACCATTTCCACTACTCTTGTTTGGATTGTTGATTTGGTCTTCAATATCTTTGTCAAAAATTGGTTTGTTGTTGTCTCTCACATAATCTACAATGTTGTTTATTTCATTTGTTGTAATAAAGCAACCTTGAACACGCATTGGATCTTTTGCTCCATTTGGGAAATAAAGCATATCACCTTTTCCAAGCAACTTTTCTGCACCAACTCTATCCAAAATTGTCATAGAATCGACAGCACTCGTTACAGCAAATGAGATACGAGATGGGAAGTTTGATTTGATAAGTCCTGTGATTACATCTACAGAAGGTCTCTGTGTCGCCAAAATCAAATGGATACCAGCAGCACGGGCTTTTTGTGCAAGACGGCAAACTTTTTCTTCAACATCTTTCTTTCCTGTCATCATAAGGTCTGCTAGTTCGTCCACAATAATGACAATGAATGGCATTTTTTCAACTTTCCCATTCAAAACATCTGGTGTTTGATTGTATTCGTCAATGTTTTTAACTCTGGCATAACCCAAAATTTCAAAACGTCTTTCCATTTCATTTACTGCCCATGAGAGTGTGTTTATCGCTTTTTGAGTGTCACAAACAATCTCTGGCATAATCAAATGTGGCAAACCTTCATAAGAAGAGAACTCCACACGTTTAGGGTCAATCAAAATGATGCGGACATCTTCTGGAGACGCCTTATACATAATACTCAAAATGATTGCATTCAAGCAAACACTCTTTCCAGAACCTGTTGCACCCGCCACCAAAAGGTGAGTAAGTTTTTGCATATTACAGCAAATTGTATGGCCATTGATGTCTTTTCCAAGAGCAAATGTCAATGGAGATGAGCCTTGTGTAAATTCTTTTGAAACCAAAACATCTTTCAAACTGATAGTTGCGATAGATGCGTTTGGCACTTCAATTCCCACAACACTCTTTCCTGGCACTGGTGCTTCAATACGGATAGAACCTTCTGCAGCAAGTGATAATGCAATATCATCGGCTCTGTTTTTGATTTTTGAAACAGAGATACCTTGTGGCATTTCAAGTTCGTATCTAGTTACCGCTGGTCCAATGACAACCCCCTGAACTTTTGCAGGAACACCAAATGTTTCAAGCGAATTTTCCAAAAGAACTCTCTTCACTGCAACATCTTCATTCAATGTTGATAAATCTACACTTTGAGTTGTGATAAAGTCAATTGGTGGTTTTTCATAGATATATGGTTCTTTTGGTTTTTCTTCTTCCTCTTGTGCAAGTGATGGATTTCCATCTCTTGAGAGCATTCCATTTCTTGCAGAAATTCTATCATAATCTCTCTCAAAACTATCTCTTGCATCTCTGTCGTCTTGACTCATGTTTCTATCTTCTCTGTCTCGTCCAAAACTTCTGTCAAACGAAGGCCTGTCAAGTCTTCCACCATTGTTTCTGTCAGGAAGTCTGTCAATGACATTTTGCTCTGAATTTGACTGTTCCATCTCTTGATAAATGTCAGGATTTTCACTCTTTTCTTCTTCAATGGCACTGCGCAAAATGTCGTCAGCACGCTCAACCAATTCTTCACTCTTTACATCTGGCAAAGATTTTTGAGGTTCTTGTGATTCTACATCTTCAACATTGTCTTCGTGATTTTCTTCACTTGAAATTTGAGAATTTTCATCAATATATTCATGATGCGATTCTTCCACATGTTGATTTGAAGTTGAAACATAACTTTGTGATGGTTGTTTATATGTTGGCTGTGTTTGTGTTTGTTGTGGTTTTTCTTCAACATAATCGCTTGAATTGTTTTTCAAAGCATCAAAGTTTTGATTTATTTCTTCTTTCTCAGGTGTTGGAGTATTGTTTTTCTTAACATCTTTAAAATATTCATCAATATCAATTTGCGGTGGCGTCAAAATAAGTTCTCGAAGTGATTTTGGCTTTGGTTGTTCAACTGGCTTTTGAGCGACTGTTGGTTTTTCTTCATACTCATACGCCCTATCTCTTTTCTTGTCAAGCCCCAAAATTTGTCTGGTTGTAAGTTTTTCAGTTTTCGCTTGTTCTTCCTTCAAGTTCCCACCCAAAACAACATTTGGCACTTCACTTTCTGTTTTCTCTTTTTTCTGGTCAATAACAATTTCTTCTTGTGCATCTTCTTCGACAACTTTTCCAGTTTTCTTGTCTTTTATTTGCACATAAACAGGTTCGTCTTCTTGCTTCTGCTTTTTCATATACTTGAGACTGTCAAGCAAAAGTGCTAGGCACAAAACAAATGCAAGTGCAAAAATTATATATGCCCCATAGATGTTTGCCATCCAAAGGAAAATTGTTGTGAAAATTCCAATACAAAAACCGCCTGCTGTCCATTTCAAGTGATAGTTCTTTGCCATATAGTCCCAAAATGACAAATCACCTTTGTTTCCGACAATGGCAAGTTGCAAAATACACAATGCAAAAAAGACGGTCAAAATCAAAAAAACAGTATATTTTTTAGGCATAACATATCTTCTGTTGTTTACAAGAGCAAGTCCAATGATACATAAGATTATGCAAAGTGGGAAACCAAAAACTCCAAAAAGTCCAAGAAAGAAAGTTTGAAGTGCTGGCACGATGCCAGTCAAAAACAAAAAGATGACCGAAGCAACGGCAATCAAAGAAAAACCAACAATTTTTTTCACATTTGGATTTTTTTCTTTTTTCTTCTTTGAATTAAGTCTATAAACAGCCATCAACGCCCTCCAAAAGAGATATGTCAAAAAGATAAATCAAAGATTTATCCAATTTACAATTATGATTATAACATTAAAGCATAAAAACAACAAACAGATTTAACAAAAAATCAAATTTGAAGAGCAAATTTTGTCGCAAAAAAGAAACAACCACAAAATTGAAAGAAACTAACGATAAAAATTTTTCAAAAAACTAAAAATCAGTCAATTTGACCAATGTTTTGAGAAACTGTGCAAAGCGAAAAGCCTTTTTGTTTGAGTGTTTTGATTATCTTGTCGAGTGCATTTTTTGTCGCTTCTGTTGGATGCATCAAAACAAGGTCTCCACCCTTGCAATTCTTAATAGCCCTTTGATAAATCAAATCGCTGTTTTTATCGCGCCAATCAATTGTATCTCGTCCATCAGTCCACATAATTGTGCGGTAGCCAAGTTCAGTGGCGATTTCAACTGTCTTTTTGCTATAAGACCCACTTGGTGGTGCAAACAAATTCATGTCAACACCAACAAGAGTTTTGACAAGTTTGTGAGTGTTTATGATTTCTTCATAATTTTTCTCGGCAGAAAGTTTTCCTTGGTCTTTGTGATAATAACCATGATTTCCAATTTCATGCCCCTCGTCACATATTTTTTTGAGCATTTCACTTTCTTTAACTGCCCAAGTTCCTCCTACAAAAAAGGTGGTTTTTACATCATTATCTTTCAAAATTTGGAGCATTTCGTCAAGATATTCGGTCCCCCAATAAACATTTATCATCAATGATATTTTGTTTGATTTTTCATCTCCACGATAATAAACTCCGTTAACAACGGTCGACGAAGTCACAAAATTTATGCCATACACAGCAACACAAGAAACTGCGACAAGCATGACAAAAATAATCATGTTTGTCAAGATTTTTCTTCCACTAAATGTCCAAAAATGCAATCTTTTCATGTTATAAGATATGATGGACAAGCAAAAAAATTACAAAAAATCAAACAAAAAAAACACTTCATTTTTTGAAGTGTTTTTGAATAGTTTTAACTAACTTTTTCGATTTTTCAGCAGATTTTATTCAGCCTCGTTTGTTTCAACACCTGCTACATTCCCTGCCAAATATTCATAATAATCATAAATCAAATTGTTTAAATCAGAAACAAGATGTCTTATGTTTCTAAACTTCTTTGACACATAATTAAGCCCAATAACAAGCCCATTTACAACCATCAAGTCTCTTTTTTCGCATGCTTTTATGATTGAGTTAAGCACAAATTCAAGGTCGTCCAAAACTTCTGTCCTTTTCTTCTCAAATTTTAAAATTGCAAGCATTTGGTTGCAAGATTTAACAATTTCTGACAGGAGTTCATCCAAGTGTGGAAATTGTGCTTCTTCTTGCTTTTTTTCTTCTTCTTTTTGCATCAATTTTTCTTCTTCAATTTGATTTTTTATATCATCAATTGTGATGTTTGTGTCAAGTTCAAACAATTTGCAAATTGTGTCTCTATATGGTTTTATAACTTTTTCCAAAAAGTTTTGCATTGGTGTCAATTTTTTGTCTTGAAAATATGTCTCCAAAAATTGATTTGCATTGATTTTGTCATTGATGATGTTGTTGAAAATAGTAACAAACAAAGCAAGTTTTTTCTTGTCATCAGTAGGGATTGAAACTTTCACTGCCCCTGTTTTTTTGTCAACAGAAAACGCTTTTGCAAATTCTTCATCTTCATCAAATTCTTCAAGACAAGAAGAAAGAAGGTCAATGACATCTTCGCTTTTTGTCATAACAGACAAAAATTTGTCGAGTTTTTTGTTGAGGTCAAGAAATTTTCCTGTAAGCATATCATTGCACGCCAACACAAATTTTTCTACATCAAGAATATTTTTTGCTTCCATCAAAACCTCCATAACTTACATGCTATTTTATCATATATTCACAAAAAAACAAATAAATTTGCGAAGAAGGTTAAAAAAAATTGATTTTTTTTGCAATTTCATATAAAATGCTACTATCTCTTTTGATATGGAGTTTTTATGGATTATGATGCAGTAACCAACAAATTGATAATTCTCTTCTGTATGGACAAGATGGAAATGCCTCTTACAGAAAACTCTATCATTGAAATTTGCTCCGTAAAAAACAACTGGGTAAATTATATGGATTGCCTTGATTTGTTGTATCAACTTTCAGAGGCCAAACTTATTTACAAGACCGAATGTAAAGAAGGCGAAATGCGTTACAACCTCACTTTTGAAGGAAGAGATTGTTTGTCATATTTTTATAAGAGAATACCAAACAATTTAAGAGATGAAATCACAAATTATGCCAAAGCAAACCGTCTTTCAATCAAACAATCACAAGAATATTATGCAAACTACACTGACGCAGACGATGGTTCTTATCTTGTAACAATGAGAATTTATGAAAGTTTGATAAACACTCCACTTTTTGAGATTCAAGTCAAAGCCCCAACCCGTCAAGCAGCCGAAGAAGCATGCAAAAAATGGCGTCAAAGTGCACCAAACATTTATGAATACATCTTCGACAATTTGATTAACACTGACTAAAAAACACAATCAAATTATAGATTTCAAAAAGATACATACGAACAACAACACATTTACGTGTTGTTGTTTTTTCAATTGTGGTGGATGAAAACACAGCCAAAGCCATCTTTGCAGACACTGAAAAAGCCCAAAAACACAATCTTTCAAAACCTCTTTACTTTTGAATATCTTTTTGATATAATCATTATATGAATAAAAACAAAGTTTTAGAGGTAAAAGGTCTCACTGTTTTAATTAAAGAGCGTTTTCTTGTCAAGGACATAAATTTTTCTATGGAAGAAGGCGAATGCTTTGGTGTTATTGGTGAAGAAAAATCAGGAAAAACAAGCCTTCTCAAAGCAATATCGGGCTCTTTGCCAATCAGTGCAGGAAATGTTTTAATTGAAGGTAAAGACATAATTAAAAACCCAGATATTTTGAAATGCGTAAATATCTGTCTTGACCCACCAATGTTTTTCAAATATCAAACTGTTTTTGAAAACATTAAATATTTGTCAATGTTAAGCGAAAGTTGTGACAAAGAAAAAATCATAAATGTATTAAACAAATTCAATCTTGGACACAAACTCAAAACAAGAGTTTTGTTCTTGTCTTATTATGAAAAGAAATTGATGGCACTTGCGCTTGCCTTTTTGACCCAACCAAAACTTTTGCTTTTGGACGAACCTTTCAAAAGTCTTCCCCCTGACAATATTGCAGAAGTAAAGAGCTTTTTGAAAGAAATTAGAAATCAAGGCACAAGCATCATCATCTCTTCAAACGGTGTTGAAAAATTGGAAGACGTTTGTGAAAAATTTATCTTTATGGAAAACAGAAGTATCAAAGAGGTTTTAACAAACAAAGCTTTCTCAGAATTCGATGACAGCCAAACCTATGCATTTATTGAAGTAAAATATCCGCACTATGCAGGCAAACTTATCATGGATAACTTTGGTTTGCCAGTCAAACTTCTTGGAAAAAAAGTCTTGTTTGATGTTGACGAAGACTCCGTTGCTGACATAGTCAGATACATCACAAAAAAAGAAATAGCAATCTCAAAAGCCGGCTATTTGAGCAAAAAAGCAGAAAGGATTTTTGCACAACTTGCTCCTTATTTCAAGGAGGACAGCCAGTGAAAAAGATATTAAAAATCGCAACATACGACTTCAAGAGATTGATAATAAACCCAATTTCAATAGTCTGCCTTATCACGATTTTGGCAGTTTGTATGATTACTGGTGTCGTTCACAAAATCGAACCAACACCTATTTACAGTGCCACAATTTCTGGTGAAACCGCAAAAGCAGTTTATTCTAACTTCAATTCTGCTTCATATACCCACGACAACAAATCAAAATTGGATAACTGTTTGACAGCAGGAGAAGATTATATAACAGTCCAAAAAAATCCTTGCTATGAATATTCGACATTTGTGTCAATAAACAACGAATTTTTGCAAGTGCAAAGAGAAGTCATCAAATTTAAACAAACAGGCTCTTGTGTTTACACAGAAGAAAACAACATTGACCAAATCGAACTTTCCACCAATCACCTTGAAAATTTTATTGAAGATTTTGAATTGATGGAAGAATTTGAAACAAGATTGATTTTCACAAAAAAAGAATTTGAAAAATTGAAAGCAACCTCAACTTATTTCCACAACCAAATTCGTGCGACAATCTCCATTTCAGAAATTTTAAATCAAATGTATGACAATTCTTCAAGATTTAAGGATTTAGACAACATAACAAGAAATGTCTTTGTTTGGAAAGTTGACAGCGAAAAACTTGAAAATTATCATAAGAATTATATTGAACAAGCTCAACTCAAAACAAGCAAAATTTTGTCTGAAATGAGCAATTTGTATAATGAAGCTGAAGCAAGTGCAACATCAAACACAAAGTTTACAACCGACATGAAAAATCTTGTGACAAGTTACAAACTCACTTGCGAAAGCGGTGCAAAAGCGGTTGAACTCGAACTTAAACTTGCTCTTGAAAAGCATTTTGGGAAACTTCGCAATTTATACCACTTTGACGACATTTCAACAGAAGATACAAAAGTAGCACTTGCAAAAACACAATTTTATTTGAACGACAGCAGCGTTTATTATACACAATATCAACAACCCCTCAATTTCAACACAGCATCATATCAAGTTTCGGTTTACGACCATGCATATTTTGTGATAAGCATAATAGGATTCTTGACAATTTTGTTTGGAATTTTCTGCACTTACAAATTGTTCGGACTTGACAGAAGAAATGGAAAAATCGATATCATTTTGTCACAAAAAGTTTCGTTTAACGAAGTGTTTTTAGGCAAATTCTTGGCAGTAATTTTGACAACTTCATTTGTTTTGGGGCTCTATTCTGTTTTTAGTTTAACTTGGGGATTTATTGCATATCCAGCCCTTGCAAACAACATCTTGGCAGTTTTCAATCTTTCATCTGCTTACACAATCAATCCATTCTTGTTCTTCTTGATAAAACTTATTGGAATCGAACTTCAAGTAATCTTCTATTCAACAATCACTGTATTTGCATTAAACTTGTCAAGAAAATTTGAGTTGTGTTTTGGAATCTCAATAGCAATCTTCGTGGCAGCAACAATTTGCAACATCTTCTTTAACGGGAATTTGATATATTGCTTACTCCCATTCATACACGCAGATTTGACATCATTCCTTGGCGGAGCGACAATGGAGACGGCATTCTTAAGGACATCTCTATACACCTACGGAAATTTCTTCATATCCCTTGTCTATTATTTGGTCGTTGTTGTGTTGTTATTTAACTTTACAAAACAGTTGTTCAAAAAGAACTAATCAATCAAAAAGTCATCAAAATCGGTGACTTTTTATTTTTGTGCTTCATTAAAAGCAAATTTGAGCAAAATTGCCGCAAAAGCATGGAAAATACGAAATAATGCTTAAAAATTTTTAATTTATTTTATACATTCATTTGCAATTTGTTGATATTTTTGATAAAATTAAAAAGTAGTTAGGAGAAACAAAAACAAATGAATTATAAAATAGTAACCGAAGCATCCGTTGATATGCCAAGAGAATTTGCAGAAGAAAATGACATTACAATTCTTCCAATCGAAGTAAATTTCAACGGCGACTTATATCCAGAAGGCTTGCCAAATGACCAATTTTATAAAAAATTGAAAGAAGGCATCATTCCAAAAACAAGCCAACCAAATCAATACAAATTTGAATCTGCATTTACACCATATGCAAACAAAGAAGATTGGTTTGTTATTACTATTGTTATTTCATCTGACCTTGCTGGCACATTGGCACAAGCCCGAAATGCTGTTGAAAGCCTTGGAATGAAAAATGTCTATATTTGTGACTCAAGAGTAACAACCTGGGCTGAAGGTGCAATGATTATCGAGCTCGTAAAATATATAAAAGCACACAAAGATGCCACACCAGAACAAGTCATTGCCGAACTTGAAAAACTAAAATCAAATGTAAAGCTTGTCGCTGTTATTGGTGACCTTAAATATCTTAAACAAGGTGGAAGATTGTCAGCAACAAGTTACTTTGCAGCATCAGTATTAAACATCAAACCTATCATCAATCTTGATGGCGGAAAGGTGAACAATGTCGCAAAGAAAATTGGAGAAAAGGCAAATGAATATATGGTAGCTTGTGCAAACAAGAGAAACAAAGACTACCCTGTATATTTCGGACATTCAAACAACGAAACTTTGGCAAGAAACTTTATCAAAAAATATGCAACCCAACTCGACATAAACCCAGAAACAGCACCTGTTTTTGAAATTGGTTGTGTTGTTGGTACACACGTTGGCCCAAACTGCTATGGAATGGTATATTTCATTTAATCAATCCACTGCATTTGACCAAGCCATACAAAAAATAAACAAAAAAACTTGTGAAAACAAAATCACAAGTTTTTTATTTCAAAATTTTTCACCTTTCCAATGGTTATACAAGCCGATTTCCAAATGGTTTTATTCTGCTTGCTTGAATTTCGATATTAAAGACAAATTTGTCACCATCACGCCTAAATCTCACCACCAAATCGTCAGCAAGCAAGAAAAAATTTCTAGCAATCGGCGTTATTTCGCCTTTCAAAACCTCTGCCACCAACTGCGGATTTGTAAATTTGTCTCTTATCAAAAGCTCGTTTATTTTGTCCATATGCTTTCACCACCATTTTACACAAGTTTTTTAATGTTTCGTTTCAAATACCCCATCAAACCACGATATTTGTAAGTGCAATCATAGATTTTTTTGCAGCCGGTATGTATGTTTTCGGCAAGCAAAGTAAAAGCTCTTGCACTTTCGCAATCCGTCATAATTCTCCCATCCATAGACATTTTTGACACCTTGTCATCTTCTGGAATTACGCCCAAAAGTGGTATTCCCATCGCTTTGACAATACTTTCAATGTCCATCATTTCACCAGAAAGAAGCATATCGCCACGCATTCGGTTTATGACAAGTCCTTTGCTTTCAATGTTGTATTGTGACAAAATGCCAATCACCTTATCAGCATCTCTTATTGAAGAAATGTGTGGCGTAACAACTATCAAAGCCTCTGTTGCTGGATAAACTGCCCTGTGAAAACCAGCTTCTACCCCAGCCGGACAATCAAGCAAGATATAATCAAACGAGTGGTCAATGATGTCAACAATGTTTTTAATGTGCTCTCCAGTAATTTTGCTTGCAGAATAAGTGTGAGAAGACGGCAAAAGATAGAGAGATGGATAATCTTGGCTCTGCACAAGTGCCTGTCTAACTCTACATTTCCCAGAAACAACATCAGTTATGTCAAAAATAACTTGTCTTTCAAGTCCCATAATAACATCAAGGTTGTTTAGTCCAATATCTGCATCAATCACAACAACACGAAAACCAAGTCTTGAAAGATAAACCCCCAAATTTGCACAAACTGTGGTTTTTCCCACACCACCCTTTCCGCTTGTAACAACAATTTTTCTTGCCATAAAGAAAACACCTCTATGAACATTATAAAATTTTCGCAAAGTCCAAACAAAATTATAACTGCACCAAATTATGCGATTTGTGTCTTATTTTGCCAAATCAAAAAAACAAAAAAAGGGGAGGCTAACCTCTCCTTATAAACAATTAAAAACATTTTAATTACAAGTTTTTGATAATACTTTCCAAAAGTTGTTGGTCAGAAAGAAGTTTCCCTGCCCCCAAAATCGTAACATTGTCAACATCTTCGCTTATTTCAAATGGATAATCCAAATTTTTCTTCAAATAATCATCAAGTCCTTGCATTTTTGCACAACCGCCAACAATCAAAATCTTGTTGTTTATGATATCAGCCACAATTTCTGGTGGCAAAGTGTTTATTGTTGTGTCAATAGCTCTGACAATTTCGCTGAAAAATGGTTCAATAGCCTTTCTCAAATCACTAGACAAAATCACAACTGATTTTGGAGATTTTGTTCTGGCATCAACACCTGTTATTTCCATGTTTAATGTGTCATTTGTATACAAACTTCCAACTTCATTTTTCAACATTTCTGCTGTTGGCAAACCAATAACAAGTTCTTGTGTATATGCCAAAAAGTTTGAAATTGAAGCATCAATATTTCTTCCGCCAACACCCAGAGTTGCACCTTTCAAAATGGTTGACATATTTATAACTGCGATGTCTGTGGCTGTTCCGCCTATGTCAACTACCATATTTACCTTTGAGCTGTCAACATTTCTGCCTTCGCCAATGCAAGAACACAAAACTGATGGCACAAGCACAACATAACCAAGGTTTGCACCTTCACAAACATTCAAAATGTTTTCCTTTTCTCTTGCAGTGAGCCCACAAGGAATGATGAAAAGTGCACTATCTTCATGCTCTCTAAATCCAACTTTGCTCAAAAAATGTTTAAGCAAAATCACTGAATATTCATAATTTGAATGTTCGCCACTTGCAGATGGAGTGAAAATTTCAACATTTTCTTTTGTCTTTCCAACAAGTTTTTTTGCGTCATTGCCCATGGCGACAACTTTATATCCGTCATCAGTAGGTTCTGCAGCAATCAAAGTAGGTTCTTTGAGTGCCAAGCCTTGTCCTTTGACATAAATACATGTGTATCCACCACCCATTTCAATCGCATATTTGATTTTTCTCATCATAATATCACCTCGAAATTTTAAAATACAAAACTTACACTTTTAAGTTGAGTCCCCAAAGTGCCAAGCTCGTAATAATAAATCACACCTTTATTTCCTTTTTCTATTTGGTAAAGACTTCTAACAAGTTCGGTCTTTGTGTCAGCAGAACGAGTAAAATACCCGATTTTTATTGAAGAAATGACGTTGTTTTTCCCAAGCACAGTGCGTCCATCATAAACCCAATCTTCAAACAAATAATATCCTTCTGTAGTTCCGCCTGCAAAAGCAATTATCTCATCAGTAAATACTTGCCAAGAGTTGTTGAAATAGAAATATTCTTCTTGTCCAACATTTGAATTTGCCACTGTCGTATAACAATAGATTTCTGTCTTATCAAAGCCCACTACGTTGTCCACAATGACATTTTTGTATTGTGTTTGTTTTTTGTAGTTTTTCACTACATCATTCAAAAACAAATCCACATCATCAATCGGAATAATCACATAACTGCCATCAGTCAATGTTTTGTCAAAAGAGAGTCCCAAAAGTCCCCCATTATCATTGAAAATTGCTCCACCGCCAAAACTTTCGGTTGATTCTTTCAATTCGACTGTATAACAATCTTCAATAATAAAATCAACAGCATTTTTGCCTTCAATTTCGGTTGAGGAATAAATGTTTGTAAGATTTGTATCAACGATCGCACCTGTCCAAACGGTTTTTGTCTTCATTGGAGAACCCACTGCAATCACACTTGAATAAAGAGCCGATTTTGAGATTGAGACATAAGGAATTTTGATTTCTCCTTCTTCTCCCAAGACATTTTTGCATTTCAAAACGGCAATGTCATAGTTCATGTCGCCATACAAGAGTTTTCCGTCATAAACTTTTCCAGAATTTGCTAAAATTGTGATTTGCGTATCGTCATTGCAAAAGCGAAATTCGTTGTATGGTGCAATAATATAACCATCTTGTCTAATATTTACGCCCACAACACTTTTTTCTGTCTCTTCAAAAGTAATTTCGTCAGTCACAGTAAATTTTATTTCCATGGTCGCATCAAGATACATTTCTCCAATAGAATAGTCGGACATAAATGGCCACAAAGACACTTTCAAAGAGATGTTGTATGGTGAGATATAGAAAAAGTAAACCACAACAAACAAATAACACAAGATTATTGTGACAAAACCAAACAATATGGACCAAAGAACTTTGGATTTGCTCCCCTCTTTCTTACTCATACAAACCTTTTGATTTTTAATTCAATTAAATTATTTGCAAACTCTTTTTGAAAATGCGTTTAAAATCATCAGAAATTTTCATGCTTTGCATAATTTCAAATGAAGGGTCAGCAGTTACGACTGTTTTCATAATGATTGAATCGCCCAAAATGTCACAAACAATGTCATTTATGATATTTTTTCTAGATGCATTCAAATTTACTGCCAAATTTACAAGCACGCCGAGTTTTCTAACCGCCTCAACATCTTCGTCAGTCAAAATATCTTTATATTTCATAATTTCAGCCAAGTTGAAGTTGTCAAGATTTTGACAAGTGCAAGCAAATGCTGCAAGCAAAATTTCTTTTTGCGTTGCCCCAGCGATATTTGAATTTAAGATTGTGTAGAAAGAATGTCTTTGATAGTTGCTGAAATTGATAAATTTCCCACAGTCAAACATATAAGCAGCAATTTTCAAAGGTTTAACATACATTCTTGGCAATTTGTGAACAACTTTAAGTTGTTTGAAAAGCAAAATTGCCATATCATAAACTTGATTGTTTATTGCCAAGCCTTCTTTTTTAAATTCATAATAACTATCCAAACTGTTTTGCAACAAGTCTGTATATTTTTCATTTGCAGTGCCAACCAAATTGCTCAAAACAACACCTTCAAGAGCATTTGCTGATGAGACAGTGATTGTTGGAGCTTTCAAGGCTTCATACAAAGCATACATAATTGCAAGTCCGCCATTGATACTTTCAGAACCTTCTGGCCCAATACCTTTGATTTTTTTTACTTTTTGAGCATCAAGGTCTTTTGCAAAGTCGCAAACCTTTGCCAAACCTTCTTGAGTAAGGTCATAGTTGTTGTCAATATCAAGAGGGAATCTTGAAAGTTTTTTTGCAATTCTTGAAATATCAATAAATGATGGTCCACAACCTATGATTGTGTCTTCCTCATAAGCTTTCACAAGAGTTGATTTTTTAAGTTCTTTCTTCATTACAGAAACCATTTCGCTGAAACTAATTCCAGAAGCACTCAAATTGCTGTAACCATAAGGAATAGAATTGTATTCAACAACATTTCTGCGGTTGAACTTCAAAATGAAAGTTTCATATGATGCAATATCAATAATATACCCCTTTGATGCATCAATGTTTGCCATGCAAGACATATAGATATATTTAACTTTCTCTTCGTCATTAACGATGATGAAATTCATCCCTGTATTTGTGTAAATTTCATCCAAAAGACCACGATAATTTCTTGCTTTGACAATAATGTTTGAAGCAAGAGCAATCATTTTGCCAACATTGAAAGTTTCAATCGTATAACGATAGATGTTTAATATTTTCAAGATGTCAGCTTTTGATTTTGGACTAAACAAACAATCTTTTGTGATGTCGTTTGTCAAGTCATAATAATTTTCAACTTCTTCCAAAATTCTGTATCTGCCATTTCTGCTTTGGACAATCAACAATTTTATCTTCTTCTCTGTGAGTTGAACGTAAGCAATATTTTCCATAATAAATCCTCTCTTATTTTTTTGACATAATTTGAAAATGTTTATTTGTCGATATCAATTGCCCCAACTGGACAACTTGCTTGACAAGAACCGCAATGGATACATTTTGCTTTGTCAATTTGTGCCTTTCCGTTTGCGTCAAATGAAATTGCACCTACTGGACAGATGGCAACACAAGTTCCACAACCAATACATTTTTCTTTATCAACCATAATTCACCTCATAACGAAATTTTTACCTTTGTCTAAAACATGACAAAGTATATATAAATTTACGCTATAAATATAACATAAAAATGACATTTTGTCCACTATTTTTTGAATACTTTTACAAATTCTACCACAGCAAGGACACACAAAAAACCGCCAAAAATCATTTTTAAAATTTTCGATGGCAAAAATGACATCAAAACTGCTCCTAAAATGGAAAAAATAACACCAAAAAATATTATCCAAAACAGATTTTTTGTGACGATAAAACCGTTCTTAAAATGTATGTAAATTGAGAAAATTGCCATCACTAAAAAACTTAACAAATTAAGCCCTTGTGCAAGCTTTTGGTCAACCCCCAAAAAGATGGTCAAAATAGGTATCAAAAGCGTCCCGCCACCCATTCCAAGTCCACCAAAAACACCTGACACAAAACCCGCTAAAATGTAGAAAAAATATAGCATTCACGCCCCTCCAAAAAAAGAAAAATTTATCAACCAATCAGCAATTTTATGCCACCTGCAAGCATAACAAAAACAAAGATAATTCTAATGATTTTTGAAGGCAAAATTTTGAGTAAAAATGACCCCAAAATTCCACCCAAAAGCACTCCTGTGCCCACTGTCAAAAATGGTATTGTTTCAAGATTGCCGGAAAGCAAATAAATGACTGCACTGACGAAAGAAATTGGTAAAATAACCACGATTGCTGTCGCATGTGAATATTTGTTTTGCAAATGTAGCACCTTTTCAAGTAAGGGAACACAAATCATGCCACCGCCTCCGCCAAAAAATCCGTTTATAAACCCAATTATTGCTCCGCAAACCATCAAAATAAGTTTGCTTTTGGCTGGCAATTTTTCACTTTTTTCTCTTTTTGTCGTCAAATTTTTGTTTTCCATGCTATTATTGTTAATATTTTTAAAAAAAATATTTGATTATTTATAATAAATGTATTATAATATGTCAGTTAAACTTATGTTAAACTTATAGTAAAGGGTGAGGTATGAAAAAATTTAGAACAATCAAAAGCAAAATCATTATGTTTATCTTTGCACTTATTCTTCCTTTGTCTGCAACAGGACTCGTTTACACATTTGATGCGATGGAAAATGCAAAGGCTGATGACAATGTGTCATCAACAAATTATTATTCTGGGTATATGAAAGAAGTGTCTTTGACAAACAACAACTTCAATTCTTCAAGTTCTACCTATTCAATCAGCACATCTTTGTCTGGTTGGACTGGACAAATGTCTGACAGAAGAACAACGGCCGGAATCATCAACACTGGAAACACATTCCAAAACTATATGTCAAGCACCTACCGCCTTGCAAAGAATCCTCTTAGCAAAGCAACTGACAAACACATTTTGATGATAAATTCAAAGACTGACGACTCTTCTGACGCAGCAAAATATGCTACTGCAAGACAAGGATACAAATCAAGCACAATCAGCCTTGACAAAAATTCTTTCTATTCTTTCCAAGTAGCATTCAAGAGTGACACAAACTACAACTCATACACAAGTTATGTTCACTTTGGCGAAATCAGTGGAGACACAACAATTTCAAAAGAAGCATTTGAAAAAGTTTCATTTGGAAAATATGTATCTTTCACATACAAGAGCAAGAACTATTATCTTTTGAAAGATTTGCAAGAAAATTCAGTTACAACTGATGCAATCGAAAATATCTCTGTTTTCTATGAAGATGATGAATATGTTGGCTTTATGAAAGATGATACTACTCCTGTTTATGTCTCTGTAAACGATTTGGAAAAGACAATAATCAGTGATAACGAAACAAAGATTGATGTCAAAGCAAATTCAAAACTTTATACTTGCTCACTTGTTTATCAAAAAAACAACTCTACTGAAAACTACAAAGTTTTGGACGGAACAAAATATTACACAACAAAAACCGACTACACATCATTAAACGACTATGTTTATGGATCTATGTATCTTGATGGTTTGACAGACGAAAATGGTGACCCAGTTGAAGCAAAATATGTAAAGGTATCTTCAAAAGAATGGGAAACTTTCTATTTCTTTGTTGCAACAGGGAACAAAGCACAAAGCGTAACTTTGGATTTGTGGCTTGGAGAAAATGTTGCCGGTCATGAAAGCAGTGGTGTAGTTTTCTATGATGATTGTCATGTATATCAATATAGTGAAAACAATTTCTGGAAAACATATCAATCATACTTTGGCAAAAAGTATTCACAAGACATCACAAACAGCGACGGAACAACCACAACCAACACATTTGACTGTGTAAACCTTGTAGATTTGAGAAATGACACAAAACTTAATTACTCATCCCACAACCTTGACTTTGAAGAAGGCATCTATAATGAAGATGTAACATCACTCAAAAACTGGAAGAAAGACGGAAACGGGAATGCACAAGTTTTCAATTCAAAAGCTCCTCAATATTTCAAGAGCACAACTGGATATGACTTTGTAGGTTCAAACCTTTCATGCACAGTAAACATTGATGAAGAAGAAATCACACTTACTCCAAACAACTATGTTTTGGGTCTTTGGACAAAAAATAACAATGTAAAAGTTAAATCAAACAACATCGATATCAATGCAAACGAAATCTACAAAATCAAGGCTTACTACAAAATTTCAGAACTTACAAACGGAAATGTTTATTTGTTTATAGAAGAAAATGACACAGTGCTTTCAACATACAACCTTACAAAAGACCAATATACTTTGAAAGGTGAAACAGCAAGCAACAGCGTTTCTTCAAATGCAGCAAACGACTTCACAAACAACTATGGAACAATTGAGTTTTATGTAAAGGGTGGAGCATTATACAACTCATCAATCAATGTTTCTTTGGGACTTGGGAAATCCGATGAATCATCAACAGGCTGTGTAGTTTTTGATGATATAACAATCGAAAAAGCCACATCTTCTGATTATGAAAATGCAACAAACAAAGCAACACTTGACGAAAAGACTGGAACTTTGACAGTTCCAAACGGAAACTTTAACAAAATCACTATTGACGAAGACTTTAAAGCACCATATGCTGCAGAAAACTGGAAAGTTACTGGTGGAAATGGACTTTTGTTTAACGGTGTTATCGGCACAGAAAGCACAACCTACAACAAATATGTAAGTTTGTTTAATGCTTACCAATCAAACCCTGAAACTGCTGACAATAACAACCCATATTACTGGGCATCTTATGCAAATCCTGCAAACAGCCAAAACAAAACAAATGTCCCAGACAATGTGATGATGCTTGCAAATCTCAACAAATCATGGCAAAAATTAACATCAGGAAATTTATCTTTGGAAGCCAGTGCGACTTATCAATTAAATTTCAAATATAAAACATACAACACATCAATAAACAAAGCAAAATTTAAGGTTTCATTGTATTCAGAGGATGGAGTAAAACTCTTTGAATCACAAGAATTGACATCAAATGGTTCTTGGTCAGCAGAAGGATATTCAATGTATTTGAAATCATTTGCTGGTGCAAGCGAAGTTTATATAGTAATTGATTTCGGAACACAAGACAACATGGTTGAAGGTTTCGCCTACTTTGATAACTTTGAATTGAACAAGGTTGAAAGCGAAGTTTATGACAACAAAGTAAACAATGCAGAAGGAAATGAAGATAAGTTTGGCATTGTTAACATGACAGATTTCTTCCTTAACATTCCTACAAACAACATCACAGAAGACTTGAACACATCTACTACCCCTGCATTTACTGGTTCGGTTTCAAGCACTGACGGAAATCACATTCTTGGTGGCATCGTAAAGAGTGACAAGTTTGCAAATGAAGATACTTTGAAATCATTTGAAATCACAAAAGAATCAGCTGATGAAGAGAGCAAAAATGTCTTCTTTATCACAAGCCAAGGCATTGGTTCTTACACAATCGAATCAAACTTCAACATTGACTTGAAAGCGGATACTTATTATGCATTGTCATTCAAACTTAAAACTGCATTTAGATACAGTTCAAACAATGAAGAACTTGACAAGAAAAAGAATTATTCATTTGGAACAACTTTTGGTTTGACAGGTTTTGATTATATGACCAAACTCAAATCAAACAAAGACTATGAAACATACACAATGTATTTCAATCCATCTGAAGCAAAATCTGCAAAACTCCATATTGCATTTGTTTGTGACTCAAACGAAACAATCGGAACTATGGCACTTTATGACATCGTGTTTGAAGAATCTACAGAAGATGCTTACAACACAGCAAAAGAAACAGCAAGCGGGAAAAACTTTGACATAAACGAAGACAGAGTTTTTGTTTCAAAAGCAGATGGAACTACAGACAATGATGACAATAAAGATGATGATAACAAAGATAAAACCGATTCTGAAAAGCAAAGTTTTGACTGGCTCTTGATTCCTACACTTATCACCGCCCTTGCAATCGTGATTGCAGTAGTTGGATTCTTTATGAGAAAAGTAAAGATTAAGAAGATTGAAAAGAAGAGAAAGGAATCTTACGACAGAAAATCAAGCCTCAACATCGACATTGTCAAATCAAAAGCAAGAAGACAAAGAGATGCTGAAGTTGAAGAAGTAAAAGCAACAATTGGCAAATTCCAAAAAGAATTGGATGAGCTTGAAAAAATCCACAAACAAAAAGTCTTAAATCTTAGAGAAAAGGATAAAGGACAAGTTTCAAAAGAAACAGATAGAGAATTTAAGTTGTTTGCTCAAAAGAGAACCGTCATTGCTGAAAAGATTGATTCTCTCAACAAACAAATCGAACAAATCAACTCACCTGAATATTTGTTGAATCTCGAAAGAAAAGTTTATGCCCAAGAAGAAATGAAACAAAAAGAACTTTCAAAGATTTCAAAACAACTCAACAAAGAAAAGAAGGCAGAAGTTGAAAAAAACGAAACAAAAAAGCCTACAAAAACAAAAAAATCTAAATAACAGAAAAAAGAGAGATGGTAATTAAACCATCTCTTTTTTTAATGTTAATGGCAGTTGAATGTTTTACTAACACCTCACCAGATAATAATAAATGTATTTTCTCAAAAATAAAAAGATGATTTATTAAAAATCATCTTCGTCATCTTCATCTTTGTCCTTTTCGTCATCTTCGTCATCATCATCATTGTCATCAATGTCTTCATCATCAAGATCCAAATCTTCATCATCCAATGATTCATCAATATCTTCATCATCAAGTTCGTCCAGAGCTTCTGAATCTAAACTATCATCAAATCCAATTCCTGAATCCAAATCTCCATCGTCCAAAATTTCGTCATCAAGGTCAGTCACTGATGCCATATCACCAGTTTCTTCGTCGTCATAAACAACTTCTTCTTCGTCACGATTCAAATATTCTTCCCAGTCCGTAGAGTCATTTTCTCCCTCAGCTTGATGCTCTTTAAGGCAAGTTGCACACATAATTTCATCTGGTTGAATATAATTAGTTTTGCATATTGGGCAAAGCTCCAAATCAAGGTCTCCAATAAAATCTTCTTTATTTGCTGACAATTCTGCTTTGCAAACGCTGCAGAGTTTGTCTTTCTTTTCAATATAATTAAGTTCACATCTTGGGCATCTAATATACACAGGTTTCTTCATAAAAACTCCTTTTGTTTTCGGTATGTATTCTACACACTTGCGAATATGTTGTCAACTAATTTTATTAATCTTTTTTGTTTTTCTTAAGCAAATTATCTTCCGCTTGTGATAGTCTCAAATACATAGGCAACAATTCTTCCATGCTCACAAACTTTTCTGCCTTCTCTGCTTCATTTGCAAAATCAAGCATATCTTGACACTTTATCTCAAATTCCGTCACCCTTTCATTTCTCAAGTCACCCACAAGCCCGAAAATTGGCTCTTTTATGGCAAGAAACTCATCTTGACCAATCATTCTCTCATTTTGTAATTTTATTCCGTTTTTAGAGAAATATGCAACAAAATACAATCCTGACAATGCATTCAAAGCACAAACGAAGTCTGTGTCACACATTTTATGTTTTGAAACAGCATATGCCATAAGTTCCAACGATGACATTCCTACAAATTTCAAATTTTCGTTTACACAACCAAGAGCTTTCGCAACAGCAGTTCCAATACGAAGTCCAGTAAAGGAACCGGGACCAACCACCACAGCAACAGTGCCCACATCCAAAATGTTGGTGTTTGTTTCTTGACACATTTCATCAATAGTTTTTAAAACATTTTCAGAGTGTTTGCTCTTTGCATCAATATCTCTCAAGACAATTTTCCCGTCACTTGTTTGCAAAGCCAAATTTGCCGTCATAAACGCCGTATTAATCGCTAGCATGTTTTCCCTCCTTAATTGTTACTGTTCGTCTTAAATCGCCATTTTTTTCAATTTCAATGACATAATCTACATCATTGATAAGTCCTTCAACATTTTCTGGCCATTCAACAAAACAAACGCCATCCAATGTGTTTTTGTCAAAATATTCTTCAAAACCAACATTCATAGCTTCTTCCGCAGAAGACAATCTATACATATCAAAATGATAAACAGGAAATTTTGCATTGTAAGTGTTTAGAAGAGTGAAAGTCGGACTTGTAACCAAATCCTCGCACCCCAAAGCAAAAACCACATCTTTAACAAAAGTTGTTTTCCCTGCTCCAAGGTCTCCTGTAAGCAAAACAACCATAGGTGGTTTCAAAACCTTTGCAAAAGCTTTTGCAAGATCTCTTGTTTGTTCCAAATTTGCAAGTTCCATTTTTATTCTCATAATTTTTTCTTCCTTCCTTTTTGAGCAAAATGCATAAGCACAAGCCCCAAAGCACAAATTGTCGCAGAAACAGCAATTCCAGCCAACAAGTCTGTCAAATAATGTTTTCCAAGATACATTCTTGACAAACACACAAGTCCAACATAAAGACTGCACGCCACAACAATGCCAACTCTTGTACTCTTCTTGGTGAAATATTGAAACAAGAAGTATGCCATAAAAATTGCTATTGCAGTTGCACAAGCTGCATGTCCACTTGGCATGCTGTAACCTGTCACAACATCACCAATGTTTTTTATGGTGTCAGTCGCATTGAATGGTCTAACTCTCTGTATGCAATTTTTCATGATATTTACAGTCAAAAGCACAAATCCATATGAAAATAGATACCAAAAGCACAGTTCCTTTTTAAACAACAAAAAGAGTATGCAAAGTGCGACAACGCCAAGGACGCTCCCTATTGCTGATAACACTTGAAATGACATATCAAAAAACGGACTTCGTCCTGCCTGTAAAAATTCAATTAACTTTATTTCAAAACCCATGCTTATATTTTACCAAATTTAGACAAAAAATACAAATAAATAACATATCAAAACAATCGGTTTAAAAACAAATTAAAAAAGATTTCAAATCACACCTTCAAAATAAAAAAATCGCAAGAAATTTGCGACTTTATTTGTTTTTATTTAAGTTTTCGGCTTACACTTACGCCATCTTCAAATTCAAAAATTTGAGTGTCAAAATCTGCGTCATTCTTAAGCATATCCAAAAACTTTCTCAAATTATTGACTATACTGCGATGTTTGTGTGCGATTTTTCCATCACTCTGGACGAGCCCGTAAAACATAACGTCATCAACCACCAAGATTCCGCCTTTGCAAAGCATTTCTTTGAGATACGGAAGATATTTGTGATATTGTCCTTTTGCCCCATCAAGAAAAATCAAATCAAACTTACTGTTTTTATCTTGCATAAGAAAATCCATTGCATCACAATTTATTGCATTATATCTGCCAATAAAGCCTAAATCTTCAAGGTTTTTGACTGCATATTCATGGTTTTGTTTGTCTTTTTCAATGGTCGTAACAAATGCATCGGGACAAGTTTCAAGCATAAGTGCACAAGAATATCCAATAAAAGTTCCTATTTCCAAAATTTGCTTTGGCTTGTTTTCTTTCAAAAGACTTACAAGCAAATCTTGGCTTTGTGGTCTAATTATTGGATTGTAATCATGATTTTCATAGCCAAAAAACTCTTCTTTTTTCTTCATTTTAAATCCTAATCAAGAAGCACAATAGTCAAAATCATAGGTCTTCTTTTTGTTCTCTTGAAGATGAAATTTGACAAGTTTCTTCTAATAGTGTTTTTAATAACAGCAGGGTCAGAGCCACGCAAGTCTTGTTCTTTCAAAGATGCAACAATCATTGCCTTTGTATCTTGAACAAATGCTTCGGCTTCGTCTTGATAAACCACACCACGAGTGATAATAAATGGGTCTCCCACAACATCACCAGAAACATTGTTTATTGTCATAACAGCAACACAAATTCCGTCTTCTGAAAGTTGTTTCCTTTCTCTCAAAACATTGCTGTCCATGTCACCAATTCCATAGCCATCAATAAGTCTTTGCCCAGCAGTTGTAAATCCAACCTTTTTGATGGAGTTTGGGGTCATTTCAATTTGAGCACCAAGTGAAGGCAAGATAATGTTTCTTTCTTCCATTCCAAGACGCATTGCAAGTTGTTTGTGCATTCTCAAATGTCTATATTCACCGTGGATAGGAATAAAAAATTTTGGTTTAACCAAAGAGTGGATTGTTTTGATTTCTTCTTGACAAGCATGCCCTGATGCATGGACTTGTTCGAGTTCGTCATAAATTACATCAGCACCCTTTTGGAAAAGTGCATTGATAACATTGTAAACACTCTTTTCATTTCCAGGAATTGGAGATGAAGAGAATACAATCAAGTCATTTTCTCCAATTTTGATTTGTTTGAAATCGCCTGCGGCCATTCTTGTCAAAGCAGAAAGTGGTTCGCCTTGGCTTCCAGTTGTCACAATCAAAAGTTCTTTGTCCGCACATTTGTCGATTTTGTCAATATCAATCAAAATGTTTCTATTGAAATTTATTTCGCCAATCTTCATGCCGACATCTATAATGTTAATCATGCTTCTGCCAGTGAAAGCAACCTTTCTGCCATATTTTTCGGCGAGTTGCAAAATTTGTTGAAGTCTATGAATGTTTGATGCAAAAGTAGCAACAAAAATTCTGTTGTCTGGATGTGACTTGAAGATTTCTTCAAGAGCTCTTCCGACACTCCTTTCACTCATAGAATAACCAGGTCTGCATACGTTTGTGCTTTCACACATCAAAAGGTTTACGCCTTTCTTTCCAAGTTCGCCAAATCTTTGCAAATCAGTCATAACTCCGTCAATTGGTTCAAAATCAATCTTAAAGTCACCCGTGTGAACGACATTCCCAGCTGGAGTTGTTATGCAAAGAGCCAAAGAACCTGCAATAGAGTGGGAAACTTTGATAAATTCAACAGAGAAAGAACCGATTTTCAAAACATTTTTAGGCTTTACTGTGATTGCTTTATAAGGTGTTTTTGGATGTTCTTTCATCTTGTTTTCAACCAAAGCAAGTGTAAGCCTAGAGCCATAGATTGGTACTTTGATTTCATTTAAAATGAAAGGCAATGCCCCAATGTGGTCTTCGTGACCATGAGTCAAAATAATTGCCTTGATTTTTTCTTTGTTGTTTACAAGGTAAGTAATGTCTGGAATAACCACATCAATACCTGGCAAATCATCACCAGGGAAAGTCAATCCGGCATCAACAACGATGATTTCATCGTTATATTCAAAAGCGGTCATATTTTTTCCAATTTCACCTACACCGCCCAAGAAGGTGATTCTCAATTTGTTGTTCATTAAATCTCCTTTTAATATATATTTGATTGCCCAAAGGCATAAATATCTTTTTAATTTTTTCTATTTGTCTATTAGATGTTCCTGCACAGCCTACTCATACCCCAGTTATATAACTTGCACATTTCGGCTCTGCAAACAAATTTTAAGCCCATCATTAAATTTTAAATTTGAATTTTGTAAATTTGGCACAAAATAAAAATATTTTACACTCCAAATTTCGCAAAACAAAACCTGACACAACAAAAAGTATTGCATCTTTTTCTTTCGCAACAAATCCAAATCAAAAAACTCAATTTAAAACTTTTAAATTTCCAAATAGCATTACAGTATATAAGCAGTTTTGTTTATATTGTCAACTTCTTCAAGTTTTTTAGGTGTCATAATTTTGTTCTCGTTTATATAGAATCTCATTCCTTGGCTAGCGAAGAAAACAACCATATCATAAACACAAAGGACGGTGCTCATAAGTGGAACGATAACGACCATTGGGTAAACACCAAAAATCATAACAAGTCCCCAGAACAAGAAGAAATAAAGTCCTGTTGTGGCAAAGATTGACCAAAAATGTCTTTTAACAGCCTTTATACCTTTTTTGTAAGCACGGAAAACATTGCAATCAAAAACAATAGAAGCCGCACTCCAACCAAGCACAGTGATTTGGTTTAATGTGAAAAGCAAAACCAAAACCACAAACAAAACGAGTGGCAAAAGATAATTTATGAAAGTTGGATTTGTGACAAGTCCAAGTCCATAAACAGATGAAATCATTACAGCCCAGAAAAGAAAGTTGTAAAGAGTATAGCACAAAGCATAAACGACAGATCTTTTAAGTCCTTTAACAAGAGCACTGAAAAAACCTATTTCTGCTTTGCTTGTCATGTAGGAATATAACATTTCATTCAATGTATATTTGCCAATGTTGACAAAGAAAGGCAAGAATACAAACAACACAATAAGCCCATAAGCCATAAGCCCAGCATCGACATTCCAAGCATCAACGCCAGTTGAAAAACAAACATCAATAAGATGATGCAAATTTTGACCTACTCCGCCTTGGAATACACCAGTCAAAGATTTGAAAGTCTCTACAGATTGAAAGTTTGAAATTACCAAATCTTTAAACTTAAAAAAAACAGGCAAAAATAAAGCAAAGCAAAGGCCCCAAACAAAAATGTAATACAAAAACAGTTTGAGAACTTTTCTCCAATTTGAGCCAAAAAGTTTTAGAGAGTTTGAAAACATCATAAAAATCCTTCTATAAGACTTACAAAAATTATCTTGCCAAAATAGGTAAGTGCTATTTATAGGGATAGTATATCAAAAAATACTAAAATGTCAAAATAATTTTAAACAACTTATTGTTTTTCAAGACGAAAAAACATGTTTCTATTAAACATTGATAGAAACAATTTTGTATGTTGTGTCGCCACCTGGTGTTTTAACAGTGATTGTTTCGCCTTTCTTGTGTCCAATAAGAGCCTTTCCAACTGGTGAAACATTGCTGATAACTCCATTTCTTGGGTCGCTTTCTGAAGAACCTGAAATTCTATATTCTACTTCTTCGTCAAAGTCTTCATCATACAATTTTACTACACAACCAACACTAACTGTGCTGTTGTCAATCTTTTTCTTGTCGATAACTTCGGCATTGAGCAAAATGCTTTCCATTTCAGTGATTTCTGCTTCGATTTGTGCTTGCTCGTCTTTTGCTGCATCATATTCAGAGTTTTCTGAAAGGTCACCAAATTCTCTTGCGATACCAATACGCTTGATTACTTCTGGTCTTTTAACAGTCTTATAAAAGTTCAACTTTTCTTCGAGTTGTGCTTTTCCTTCTGGTGTAAGATAATGTTTTTCCATAATTTTAGTCTCCTTTATAAAATGTTTTATTGAAACCATCAACACATTCCAATTTGCCTCGTTTTTTGTTGAGTAGAATTTAGCAATTAAAAAAATCGACCCAAAAGGTCTATTAGGTTGAATTGAATTCTTGACTTTTAAACCACAATATTATATTCAAATTATGCAAAAAAGTCAACTGATTTTTCAATTTTCACAATATTTTATTCATTTTAAAAAGTTTTTATACTTGTATAAATCAAATGATGAATCATAAATTATTTTTTTTAATTTGTGAGTTTTTTTAATATTTTTTCAAATAATAAAGCAAAAGGAGTGATTTATGATAACATTTATTGCCTTTCTTTTGATGGTTTTAGGGTCAATAAATTGGCTCTTGATTGGACTCTTGCAATATGATTTTATCGCTGGGCTTTTTGGTTTTCAAGCCAGCATTTTTTCTAGAATGGTCTATATTTTGTTTGGCATTGGAGCGGTATATTTTGTTATTAGAATAATTGCAAACAAAGGAGATGTCAAAGTTTTTGAACGCAAAAAATCAAAAAAGGAGAGAGAAGAAATGAAACTTCAAAAAAGAGAACAAAAATTGAAAGGGAAAAACGAAAAAGATTCAAAATCACCTACCCCTGCATATGCAAACATTGAAGCAGGCAAAGAATTTGGAGCATCAAATTTCAATGGTGATGAATATTCAAGTGAAAAACACTTTGATTTTGACAACAAACAATCACAAGAACATTTTGTAAATATGCAAAATCCTTCTGTCGAAAGGCATTTTTCTGATGAAGATAATCTTTTTGACGAACATTTCGATTCTAATAACTAACCATTCAATTTATTTGACTTTTTGCCAAACAAAATTGTATTCTTAATTATATTTAAGGAGAAAAACATTATGGTAACTTTGGTTATTTTGGATGGTTTTGGAGAAAAAAAGCAAAAGTTTGGCAATGCAATAAAAAGTCAAGGAACTCCATATCTTGACAAACTTAAAAAGATGTATCCACACACCCTTATAAACGCCAGTGGAGAATATGTAGGACTTCCAAAAAACATCATGGGAAACAGTGAAGTTGGGCATCTCACTCTTGGGGGTGGAAGAGTTATTTTGCAAGATTTAAAACTTATCGATAGCGAAATTGAAAACGGCAAATTTTTCAAAAATCCGGCTCTTTTAAAAGCTCTTTCGCATGCAGAAAAAAACAAAAGCAACCTTCATTTGATGGGGCTTTTGTCAACAGGCGGAGTTCATTCAAGCATAGAACATTTGTATGCAATTTTGAAGCTCGCTCAAAGCTATGATATTCCACATATCTATATCCATGCAATCTTGGATGGCAGAGACACTGGTGTAAGAGATGGTCTTAAATTTGCAATGCAAACAGAAGAACAAATTGCAGGAACAAATGCAAAAATTGGCACAATTATTGGCAGAATTTATGCTATGGACAGAGAAAAGAGATATGACCGTGTCAAAAAAGCATACGACATGCTCTATAATGGTGTTGGAAAACATGAAAACAGCGTTAAAGAAGCCATCGAACATAGCTACAAAGATGGGATTTGTGATGAATATTTTGAACCCACAATCATCGACAGCAATGCTCAAATAAAAGATAATGACAGCTTTATTTTCTTCAATTTTCGTTCTGACAGAGCAAGAGAACTCGCTTTTGCTATGACAGATAAAAATTTCTCAGAGTTTAAAACTAAAAATGTTAAAAACTTTCTTTACACAGCAATGACAGAATATTCTGACAAACTTAAAGATCTAAACACAATGTATCCTCCTATTGTTGTAAAAGACAACTTGGCTTGCGTGCTTTCAGAAAACGGGAAAACTCAATTTCATATTGCTGAGACAACAAAATATGCCCATGTAACATTTTTCTTTAATGGTGGCATTGAAAAGCCTTACAAAGGCGAAGATAGACAACTTATAGACAGCATAAATGTCAAGGATTTCTCCGAATATCCAAAAATGCGTGCAAACGAAATTACTCAAGCAGTTTTGGATGCGATCGCGTCAGCCAAATATGATTTTATTTTAGTAAACTATTCAAACCCTGATATGCTTGGCCACACTGGAAACTTCAACAGCACAAAAGAAGCCATTGAATGTGTAGATAAACAAGCTTATGCTGTCGCCCTTGCCACACTTATGGCTGGTGGAGAATGCATAATCACCGCAGACCATGGCAATGCAGAAGAGATGATTGATAAAGCCGGAAACAAACTTACAAAGCACACAACAAATCCAGTGCCAGTAATTTTGGTAAGTGAGAAAAATAGAAAAGCAAAACTCAAAAAAGGCAAATCATTGACATCAATTGCTCCAACAGTTTTAAAACTCCTTGGCATCAAAAAGCCAGTGTCATTTGATGAGCCTTTGTTCTAAAAATGTCAAATTTTTAAACACGGCAAAGCAAAAAATTGTGCAAACAGCGAAAATTGCTCAAATAAAGATATTCAAAATGTAAACAAAAAAGGCTTGGAATACCAAGTCTTTTTTTTATTGTTTTTATTTATTGTTGTGATATTGTTTCATGCATTTTAAAATTAAAATTATACAATCTTTTCACAATTTTATATATTCTCAAATCCCCGCCAACTTTTTTAGATAATTTCTTTGCCCTGGTCTGCTTGTTTGTCTGGTTTTGGCAAATTGCTTATATTTGCAATAAGTGAAATTCTTTGACAAGAAACTTCGTAGGCAGTTTTCGTTTCCACCTCGCCATTTTCCATTGTTTTTATATATTCACGAGATTGAATTCTTCCAATCAAATCAACTTTGCAACCTGTCGTTTGTGATGCCATAAATCTCGCATTTCTTCCCCACATAATACATGGCACATAGTCGGATTTGTGATAGTTTGCACGGTTTACTGCCAAAAGGACATCACAGATTTCTCTGTCAAACGGCGTCTTTCTGTAGACTGGTTCTTTGCAAACAAAACCTGTCAATTTCACTTCATTAACAAAGCATTCTGGTGTAATATTTTGCAATTCTTTTCTTTCAATTTCTTTGGCAAAAAGATGCAAAATCAACTTACTTCTCTCATCTTGCAGTTTGTTGTAGCTTCTGTATTCTCCCTTTACCTCAACAAAATCTCCCACTTGAAGATTTAAAGAAAGCAAACTTCTTTCAGAAATTGTAACCGGAATGATATCCGCAATTTTTGACAATCTTTCAACTTCAACCTTAAATTCGTAAAAATTTTCACCTTCAACTTGGTGTGATTTTTCTGGTTTTGTATAAACCTTTCCTGCAATTCTCGCTACATTTGTCATTTCGTCTTTCAAATTTGTAAATTCCATTTTATTTCTCCTTAATTTTTATGCTGAACTCCATTTCTGTCTATGGTGTAATCATTTTGATAAACAAGGTCGGATATGCAAGTAACTCTATATCCTTGCACCTTCAATTTGTTTAATGTCAATCTCAAAGCATCCAAGACATTGTCAGAATTGTTGTGCATCAAAATAATTGACCCGTTTTTCACTCTGCTTGTGATTCGATTTGTAATGGCAGAAGCAGAAAGTCCTTTCCAATCCAAACTATCAACATCCCATTGAATTGTTTTAAGCCCCAATTCTTCTGCTGTGTCAAGCAGTGCATTGTTATACGACCCAAATGGAGCCCTAAACAATGAAACATCTTTCCCTGTCGTTTGTTTGATCTTTAAAATAGATGTTTCAAGCTCTGCTTTCATTGTAGATTTGTCGAGTTTAACCATGTCTGGATGAGTGTTTGAATGAGTCCCAATCTCATGGCCAGCATCTGCAATCGCTTTTGCCATTTCTGGATAATCATCTACCCAAAAACCTACCAAAAAGAATGTCGCAGAACAGTCAAATTCTTTCAAGATATCCATGATACCTTGAGTTTTGTCTGCGCCCCATGCCGCATCAAACGATATTGCAACCTGTTTCTCTGTCGTGTCAACATTGTAAATTGGCACTTTACGCGTAGAATATCCAAAAAAGACTGCAGCAGAAGTTGAGCCATTGATTGAAACAGCAAGCAAAACTGTCACCAACACCATAATAGCAAAAATTTTTAATGTTCTTGATTTGATTACGATAGCACGCATCGCAAACCTCGCTTTTATTGTAAGACTTTTGCAATCGCTTCGCCAATGCTTATTTTGTAGCAATGTTGTAGATGTTGTCCTGAATTGTCGAATTGAATGCTTATCCTAAAATAAATATATCATCGACATCTTGTTTTTAGAACAAAAGCCTTCTCACAACTTTTATTTTTTGTCCATATACAAAACAATGCAATAAAAAATCCCATGACTTTATTAGTCATAGGATTTAATAAATCTAAATTTAATTCCAATAGAAAGCCCTCAAAGTATTTCGTCCATTCAATGTCATCCAAATGCTTGAATCAAGCCTTGAATTAACATAAGTTGCATTTATATATGTCGTTGATGGATATGTAGAATAGCAATCCTTAATGTTTGAATTTTCTGTTAATTCTGTTTTTGTTTTTATTCCACCTTCCGTCATATACCAATTTGTAAAACCAGCAAATGAAGATCCCATTGAAATATTTCCTTCATTAAAGCATTGATTTATTGTTGAAACAACCGAACCATTATCTTCTAATCTACCTACAAATCCAGCAGAATTTTCAACACCAGATGCATTTGCTTCTTTGACATTCGCTCTGTTTGAGCAAACATAGAACGAACATCCTTTTGCATATCCAACAAGCCCACCGACATTTCCTCTTTGAGCAAAGTTTTCAGTCGAACTAGCACCACTTGTCAAATAAGTATCAACAACTTTTCCGTAAATATCAACAAATTCTATTTTTGAAACCTTGACATTTGATTTGTAAGTGTTGACATAATTGAATTTTGTGTTTTCTGCATAACCAGCAATCATTCCAACATTGCCATAACCAGAAACAGTACCGCTTGCCACTGTCAAATTTTTGATAGTTGCATTCTTAACGCACCCAAACAGACCTCTGTTTGAAAGATTGTTCATAAATCTTTCGCCAGTGTTTTTATTAACTGCCAAATTCAAATTTGATATAATGAAATTGTTTCCATCATAAATACCCTTAAATGGCTTTGTTTCTGTTCCTATTGAATTAAACACAATTCCAGACATATTGATATCACAAGTTTGCATGATGGTCATTCCTTCAAATGTATAACCAGCATTAACTCTCTCACTGAGGCATATCAAATCTTGTGCACTTGAAACTTGATAAATACCTTTATTGTTTGTCGCTGTGTGACCATCCGATTCATCATAAGTTAAAAATTTTGCCACTATAACCAGTTTATTGTTACTCATCAATGCTTTTGCTGTCTGTGGATTATAAACAAAACTGTAAATCCTGTTTGTTGAAAGCAGTTTATCTTCCAAAGTGTTGTTTGAATTTTGAACTCTAATATACCACCCAGCAAAATTCTGATTTGAATTTAAAGAATTTACATTCAATGTTATTGGTGCATAATACTTTGCTGCAAAAACATTGTTATACCAAATTGTTGTATCATTTGCATTTTTATTCTTTTGTTTTGATGAGCCTTTCAAGTCAAATACATTTGTTGGAATATTTACTTCTACTCCATCTCTTTCCGCCTTTCCTTCCAGGTTATAGCCACCAAGTTGGTAATAAATGTAAATATCAATCGTCTTTGAAGGATTTTCAACACTTTGTTTGTAATTTAACAAGAATGATATAAAGTTGTTTCCCTTAATATCTGTAGCCTTGGTATCATTTATGGCACAACTAAAGATTGATGTTGAAGGCAAAGTTGTGTTTGTCTTAAAACTAGAATATCTATTTCCAACTTCAAATCCATAACCTTTCGCATTTGTATAATCAATTGTGAAACCAGCTTCAACATCTGTCACTATTGTTAAATAATTTTTAGATGTAACAAGAAATGTAGAAAATTGAGTCATATCATAACTTGTCATACCACTGTCAATCACTGTTTTATAATTTTTATCTGTTACTTCTTGATAATAATCCAATTGGTCATATTTGTTTATCATGTTGTGAATATTGATTGTATATTCAATTTTATTTTTAACAACATACAATGAAAACTTGTTCAGCTCAATATCAATAAGTCCTTCTTTCTTTGCCATATCACTCAAAGCCTTAAGAATTGCAGAATCAGACAAAGTTATTACGCCATTACCACCTTTACTCAATGTTGCTTCGGTTGTTGTAATCTGTGCACACTTGTTAAGTTTTACATTGCTTTTTGAATTAACATAATTGCTCAAATAAATTGTATATTCATATCCCACACAATTTGAAACATTAAATGATAATGCATTTCCTTTCTTAAACTGACCATTTATAGTTGAACCATCAACAAAAACATTATAATTGTAAGTGATTTTTTTCATATAGAAATTGAAGTCACTTTCAAAATCATAAGTCATAGTGTCCTGAACTACTCCAAACTCATCAAATCCACTTTTTTCATTGTAATTAGTTTTTATTTCACCCTTGTCTGTGCTCAATGATTTGAAAGCATAACCCAATTTTGGAGTAATTGTGTAATACACTGAATCTTTAAAATACAAAGGATTGCTGCTAGATATATCTGAATAAGAATAATTTGGATATTTTACTGCTGCTGTTCCGATACTGCCATCTGTAACTGCTTTATTGTTATTGTCAGAATCAAGATAATTTATATTTAAACTTTTTACCGATTTACTTGCAAAATAATATCTAAAGCTTAAACTGCTAGGATTAAAGAGTTTAAATCTGGCATAATAAGTTTTGCCATAAGTGATATATGACATATTTTCTTCTTCGTTGTAGCCGACTTTGTATGTTCCCTTGGTGAATGTAAATTTTTCATCTACATAAGTCACTTTTAAAAGATTTTTATATCTATCCGAATAAGAAGAATTGTTGTAATCAGCTCCATTTAAGTAATAAACATAATCGCTTTTTACCCAATCAACCTTTCCTTGCCCCTTATCATAAGAACGAACTTCAATCGCTCCTACATCTCCTTTTGTGTCGGATTCATATTTATTGTCATTTCTCTTATTCCAATAAATATTTACGCTTGCACCATACACCGCAAATCTAGGAACAATTATATATTCGCAAGACATAGCTTTACTCTGTCTTTGAGATGCTGTGTAATAATAGTAAACCAATGATGTTGTACTCCAATTGAAAGATGAATTTTGTGGGTTATAACAGCCATATGATAAATTTGGTGTTTCAAAAGCTACTGATGAATAGCCAGCGTATGAAGTTGTGGTCCAATTTGAACTTTTTGCAAATACTCCAGCACCCGAATATGATGTTATAACACTATATTCTTTACATACGCCAACTTGTGCTGCTGTTGAACTTTCGTTTCCAATTGCCCATGTTGTGCAAGATGCTCCGTTAAAAGATGAAGAACTTCTTGTATAACATTTTTGAACTCTTTCAGGTCCACCTATCATATGTCCAGCTATTTGTCCATACCAATTCCCGCCAGTAACAGGTCCATAGTTTATACAGTTTGTAATATAAACATTGCTCAATTCATCTTGTGTGGTTATATCCCAAAACAAAAATTTACTTGTTTCTTTTGGTTGTCCCGTTCTTCCAACAATACCACCAAGTTTTTCACCGACAGTTCCAATTTTCCCATGGTTTATGCAATTTGTAACAAGCCCTTTATCCAAAATAAATCCAGCAATTCCACCAATATTGTAAACAGCCTTTGAGCCAGTCATTTTGACATCACCATAGTTCGCACAGGTGTAAATGTATGTCCCAGAGTTTGATCCTGCCCCCAAGATTCCACCATAACCAATAGCAGTGTTATTGTCAGTTGTATTTGAGGTTAAACTGAAATCTGCAAAATTTATACATTTATAAATTCGAATTGCTCGCATTTGATTTACAGCAACAATTCCCCCAACATATGTGTTATATACATTTTTTATAGTAATTTTGCCATAATTTATACAACCATAGACTTTATACGAATCGTTTGATGACAAATTAAGCAAATTCCCGATGATTCCACCAACTGCATTTATTAATGACCCAGGTCCCAAATCAGTTGAAATACTTCCACTAAAAACATTCCTATAACACCATGTATAACCCTGGGTTGATCTCAATAATCCAATAATACCACCAGCATACATCCCTGCACTTGCAATACTTCCTGAACTTTGAGATGTAATAGATATATTTGACTCGCTCATAGAGTCACTTATATCATATGTTGTCACTGCAGTAATTCCACCAACAATCAATTCATTAAAACTTGCATTATTCCCATAAAATTTAGCATTAATATTCCCTTTGCTAGAGCAATTACGGATTGTTGCAGTATCAACACATATTCCAACAATCCCACCAATATTCATCGACTTTGCTGCTGTGGCTTTATCACTATATTGATAATAACCAATGTTAACACCATCGTTTTTTGTGTTTAAAATTGTGCCTCCAGCATGCAAACCAACAACTGCACCAACATGAGCCCACAATGATTGATTACTATTCCCAGAACTACTTATAGCAATAGAGCCATTTGAAACTGTCAAGTCTTGTATTGTTGCACCTTTTGTAAAACCAAAGAGACCTACTGTAACCGAATTATAAAAATTGAAATTTGTTGCCTCATCTCCATAATCAAATGGATGTCCACTAACATAATCGCTTGTAAGCCCACCAGCGCCAGAAGCATTGATATACATACCTGAAATTGTATGACCATTTCCGTTAAACGTCCCCGAAAAATAATATGGATGCCATGTAGAACTTGAGAAAATCCACCAACCACTTGTCGTTTCATAAGCTCCAGAACCGATTGGTGTCCAGTAATGCGCACTCAAGTTAATATCGGCAGTAAGTATTACATTTGATTCTTGATATAATAATCCCGTGTCGCCGTTTTTATAATTATTATTAACCATATAAGCAAAACTTGCCAAAGTTACAGCATCACCAATTCGATATGGATCGCTTGCAGTTCCACTACCATAAGGTCTTGTCGTGTTTGCATAATCAGACCAATAACCAGATGTCATGGCTTTTGTTTCATTGTCATCTGTTTGCTCGGTTTCTGCATTTGGTGTTACAAATTTTTCAATAAGAAAACAACTGCCACATGCCAGTCCCAAAGACATAAACACAGCAACAATTCCAATCAAAAGTTTCTTCATATGATTATTATAAACAAAAAACGACAAAAATCAAAATAATTTAATGTATTTTTTATTATTATTTAATTTATTAAATAAATTGCTTGATTTAGCCTATAGATATTCGATGAAACATAATTTATTTGCCAATGAAATAGTGATAAAAAATAGGCAAAATTTGCCTATTTTTGTTAATCAATAAAATTGTAAACACCTAAAAATTTTTTCTTCACTTCTTCTTGTCCAACACTCAATCTATCGGTTGAAATTTTATATTTTTTTGTTTCCAAAATAGCGAATTTCAAGCCATGGTCAACAACAACCTTATCAGCCGTTCCGACATATGAAACTGCTTTGCCAGTTCCAGCAAAGTTGATATACTTTACACCTTTTCTATATCTTGCACAAATTGGAATTTGCAATGCACTGAGACGCTTTACATAGCCATTGTTTGTAACAATCATATAGTCATCACTAGCATTTTGTCCCGCGTAAACTACAATATCTTTATCTTCAAGGTTAATGCCTTTAACCCCAGATGAAACTCTGCCCTGAACTGGCACTTCGTTCTTTTCAAAATTTACGCAATAGCCGTTTTTTGAAAGCATAACAAATGTCTTTCCTTTGACTTCATGTTCTACATTCAAAAGTTTGTCGTCATCAGCAAGTTTTAACACTTGATAATATACTTTTGAAACAAGCAAATCCTTCTCTGAACAGCGTTTTACCATTCCCTTTTGTGTAAACATTGCAACTTCACCATCGCCTTCAACCTTGAGCACTGCAACTGGTGTTTCCATGATGTCGATATTTTTGTCAAGTTGCTTGAGTGGAATACCTTTTTCTCTCCACTTGCACTCTGGCAATTTGTCAACAACTGTCTTAACACAATTTCCTCTGTCTGTAAAAATCAAAACAGTATCAGTCGCTTTAACTTCCAAAAGTTGGGTATGAATATCAAACAATGTTGATGTATCTGAAATTGTTTTTGTTGATTTAGAATAATTCTTCATATTAACTTTCTTCAAAGTTTTACCAGCAGAAAGTGCAATCAAATAATCCTTTGTATCTTCCATTTCTTCAATCTTTGTAAGATTGATTTCTTCACTTTTGAGTTCATGTGAGCGTCTTGGTGTGTTAAACTTTTTCTTAATTTCCAAGATTTCTTTCTTTACAACATCAAGTTGTAACTTTTTAGAATTCAAGATGGCTTCGAGTTCTTTTATTCTCGCTTTCAATGATGTAAGTTCTTCTTGCAATTTTGTTACTTCCAAGTTTACAAGTCTTGCAAGTCTCATATCCAAAATGGCTTGTGCTTGCTTTTCTGAAAGCCCAAACTTTTCTCTCAATCTTTGTTTCGCTTCGCTAACATTTGCTGATGTTTTGATAATTTTTATCACAGCATCAATATTTTTGATTGCAATCAAAAGACCTTCAACAATATGTGCTCTATCTTTTGCTACATTAAGGTCAAATTTCGTTCTTCTAACAACAACATCTCTTTGGAACGCTGTGTAATATGAAATGATATCCATCAAATTCATAAGTTTTGGTTTTCCGCCTGCAATAGCAACCATGTTTATTGCATAAGAGATTTGCATATTAGTAGATTGGAAAAGATATCCCAAAATCTTCTTTACATTGGCTTCCTTTTTCAAACGAATAACAGCACGCATACCATTTCTGTCACTTTCGTCCCTTATTTCACTGATAACAGAAAGTTTGTCCTTATTCTTCTCTTTAAGTTCCGCAATCTTTTGAAGCAGTTGAGCCTTATTTACTTGATAAGGAAGTTCGGTAATAACCAAACTTTGTTTATCACCATTTTGTTCTATACCGACTTTCGCACGAAGCGTAATCTTTCCTTTTCCAGTTTCGTAGGCACTTTTGAGTCCATCACCAAGCAAAAGTTCTCCGCCAGTAGGAAAGTCAGGACCTTTGATGATTTTCATCATTTTGTCAAGAGTTATGTTTGGATTGTCAATATAAGCAACAACCCCATCAATAACTTCTCCAAGATTGTGTGGAGGAATGTTTGTTGCGACACCTACGGCAATACCAGAAGCACCATTTACCAAAAGGTTTGGAAATCTTCCAGGCAAAACATCAGGTTCTTTCAAAGTATCATCAAAGTTGAGCCCCCAACGAACAGTATCTTTTTCCAAATCTCTCAAAAGTTCCATTGCGAGTGGGGTCATTCTTGCTTCAGTGTAACGCATAGCAGCGGCACTGTCACCATCGACAGAGCCAAAGTTTCCGTGACCATCAACAAGTGGTGCACGAAGCACAAAGTCTTGTGACATACGCACCATTGCATCATAAACAGAAGAGTCACCATGTGGGTGATATTTACCCATACAATCGCCGACAATTCTCGCCGATTTTCTATATGGTTTGTCTGGTGTAAGCCCAAGTTCAAGCATAGAATACAAGATTCTTCTTTGAACAGGCTTTAAGCCATCTTCAACTCTTGGCAATGCCCTGTCCATAACAACGTGCTCGGTATAAGGTATCATAGAATCATGCAAAACATCTTCAAGTGGTTTAAACAAAATTCCATCGCCACCATAAACTCCATTTCCGCCATGACCGCCTCCGTTGGCACCATTATTTTCATGGTTTTCATCTTCTCCGTCGACATCATCTACAACATTTTCTACAATGCTGTCATTTTCCACTTCCAAGTTTACTTCTCTTTCTTTTTCATTGTTTTTTGTGCCTAAAATATTTGAAGATTTTTTTTCGCTTGCACCACTTTCATCAAAAACTCTTGTCTTTCTTCCATCAGTTTTCTTTTTCTCAGAAACAACAGCATCTCCAGTCATGCTCCACATGTCAATTTGTCCTGTTACATTTGCTTGAACTGTCTTTTTCTCTTCCACATTTTCTTCCTTTTGGGCAGAAAGAATTTCATCATAACGCATTTGTCCTTCAATAGGTTCTATGAAATTTGGTTTAAATTCTTCGTCAATTTTATTTTTTTTATTACTCACTTTTCGACCTCACAATAATATTTTTAGCGTTTGGATTTTTAGTCAATCTTTTTGTAATCTCTCATAAATGTATCTTCTCTATCAAAGTTTGCATGTTCACTTATGTAGTGCTTTCTTTCTTCAATGTCATCACCCATAAGTGTTGTAATCATTCTCTCGGCTTGAGCAGCATCTTCAATAGTAACTTGAATCAAAGTTCTGTTTGACGGATCCATAGTTGTTTCCCAAAGTTGTTCTGGATTCATTTCGCCAAGACCTTTGTATCTTTGAATCATATATCCCTTTCCCGCACTGGCCACAGCATCACTGAGTTCAGCATCAGAATAAACATATTTTTCGTAATCTTTCTTGTAAACTTTATAAAGTGGTGGAAGTCCAATAAACACATGTCCATCTGTAATAAGTGGTTTCATATAACGATAGAAGAATGTCAACAAAATTGCACGAATATGAGCACCATCTTGGTCGGCATCGGACAAAATGATAACTTTGTTATAGCGAAGTGTTGTCAAATCAAAATCTTCTCCAAAGCCTGTGTCAAGCGCAGAAATAATTGTTCTTATTTCTTCGTTTGCCAAAACCTGGTCAACTCTTTTCTTTTCAGCATTCAATGGTTTCCCGCGAAGAGGCAAAATCGCTTGAAATCTTCTATCTCTTCCTTGTTTTGCAGAGCCACCAGCAGAATCCCCTTCGACAATGAAAAGTTCGCTCTTTGATCGGTCTCTTGATGTAGAAGATGCAAGTTTTCCTACCAAATTGAAATTTTCAGCATTGTTTTTTGCTCTTGTAAGTTCTTTTGCTTTTTTGGCAGCAAGTCTAACCTTTGCCGCTTGTTTTGCCTTGTTGATAATGACTTCGGCATATGTTGCATTTTTCTTATCGGCAAGAATTTTCGCAAGCTCTTGCAATGAAAGATTTTCCACTTCAGTTCTTGCTTCTGGATTTCCAAGTTTTGTCTTTGTTTGTCCTTCAAATTGGACATTGTTCATCTTTACATTGATAACCGTAACAAGCCCTTCTCTAAAATCTTCGCCAAGAAGGTTTGGTTCTTTGTCTTTAAGCAAGTTGTTTGCCCTTGCATAATCATTGAAAGCCTTTGTAAAAGCACTTTTAAATCCTATTTCATGCATTCCGCCTTCTGTTGTAGGGATGTTGTTTACATAAGAGAAAGTGTTTTCTGTGTAAGAGTCGGTCGAAACAAAACTTACTTCCAGATCCACCAATTTGCTTTCAGCATAAAAATAAATTGGATTTTTGAAAAGTGCATTTTTCCCTTCAACGAGATATGTAACAAAATCTTTTATTCCGCCCTCATAATGATAATGACAATCTTCACCAGTTTCTTCGTTTGAAACTTCGATTCTCAAACCTTTGTTCAAGAAAGCGAGTTCTCTTGCACGTCTTGTAATTGTTTCAAAATTAAATTTTTGGTCACCAAAGACCCTATCATCAGGCAAAAATGTAACTATTGTTCCGGAAGTTGTGCTTTTTCCAATTTCTTTCAAAGGTGCAACAGGAATACCACTATGAATTTTCCCTTTTTCGTCTTCATAAGAATGGAATTCAATAAAATATTTCTTTCCGCCTTTGTTTACGGTAACTTTGCACCAACGAGAAAGAGCATTTGTAACAGATGCACCAACTCCATGCAAACCACCAGAAAATTTGTAGTTTTCATTGTTAAATTTCCCGCCAGCATGCAAAGTGGTATAAACAACTTCAACACCACTTTTTTTCAAAGTTGGATGAATATCAACAGGGATACCACGACCATTATCTTCAACAGTCACACTTCCGTCCTTGTTTAAAGTAATTTTGATAGTGTCACCAAAACCATTTGAAATTTCATCAATAGCATTGTCAACAATTTCCCACAAAATATGATGAAAGCCCCTAGAACTTGTTGTGCCTATATACATTCCGGGTCTAAGTCTAACCGCATCAAGACCATCAAGCACAACAATATCTTTTGATTCATATTTTTTCTCTGCCATAAGTCACTCCACAATATATATTCATACTTAGTATAACACAAACGCCAAAATTAAAAAAATAATTTCACGAAAATGCAAACAATAAATTGGATTATTTGTTTTAGTTTGAATTGTTTTGCGTAAAAATTCCATACCGGAATATCAATTTTTTGTTCTCTCGCGAAGTTTTGACGAAAATTTTCATATTCGCCACTCCAATTATTTATATCCAAGTTGAAGCAAACTTGCTGTTTTCAAATTTGTATATTTATGCGTTTTGTTGTATTTTTATGCTTTTGAGAATAATAAAAAAGAAGCACCCCCTGTCTTCTTCATACAACAATATATTCAAATTCCAAACTAGCACCCAAGCACTCAATTCTTGCTTTTCTCTTTTTCCCATTTGTTGAAGTCTGTGTATCAAAACCAAAAACTTTTACATCTTCATCTTCGACGAGTTTTATATTTTGCGGCAAACCATCATTGTCAAAACAAATCAAACGGAATGAGAATAAATCACGACTTCCAACCTTAAAAACAAAATCACTTTTGTCTCCATCTTCAAAATAAAATTCAATTGATTTATAACAAACCTTGTAGCCAAATAGAAAAACAAAATCAAAATACTTTATCTTTGCAACAAAATTTCCAACAGCGTCCGAAGTCAGGTTTGATATGTTTTCTTTCCCTAGTTCAATCTCTACTTCCTTCTTATCGTTTGTCAAAACTGTAACAACAACCTTTCCAATTTCAATGTCTTGACCAAGATAATAAGTGTCTTGCAATCCATCAACTTTGACAATGCTTTTTATTGAAGAATCTTCAACATTCTTTGGCGAAGATTTTTGAAGTTGAATTTTCACTTGCTTTGAGTTCCCTACAACATCTTTTGCAAGCGTCAAGACTTTCGTTTGGAAATCCAAATTTGCAATTGATTTAAAACTCAAAAACGAACTTTTATTTTCCAAATCAACTCTCTTCAAATTAAATTGATAAGTTTTGACTATCAAATTTTGTGCATCCAATTTTTGTGCGACCTTCAAACTTGAAACAACATTTGGCACAAATGATAAAATCTCATAAATGCAACCATCATATTGTTTTTCACTTTGGCCAACATAATTTGAATTTTCTGCAAAATAAAAAACTGTGTAATCAAAATCAAGTTCAAGTCCATCAAACAAAACTGTAGCAGTTCTTGATTTATTTGATTCATTTTTTGTCAATTTTGATGTATCAAGTCCAAAAATTTGCATCTCCGACATCATTTTTTGTGCAACGACATTATTTTCAAAATCCAACAAATTGATTTTAATTTTGTCAAAATCACCATTGTTTGCCATATCTTCATTCAATTCAAAATCAAAAGTATTGTCACTATCAAACTCCATTTTTTTATAATTTATCGTATATGGAATTTTTATTGTAAACTTTTCATAAGTGATTTTAAGTTCTCTTTCTCCAATTTGAGTTGAGTCAAAGTTTGAAACATTTGACTTCTTTATGTCAACAAGTTTCTCTCTATCGTTCTCAATTTGAAGACACAACTTTGCATCATCAACAGAAAGTTTTTCATTCAAGAAATAGTCAGTTTTGAGGTTTTCAACACCCTCTATGCCAAGTATTTTATAATCATAGTTTTCGTCTCCGCTTGTTGTTGAGATAAAAAATTCTGCAATTATAAAACACCCAACTCCGAGCATGATAACCATCAAAATAAAGATACTTTTTCTTAAAACTTTCACGCAACCTCCTTTTGAACAGCAGCGATTTGTATCTTACCACATCAAATTTGTTCAAGTCAAACGTTTTCCAAAAAATTTTTATATAATTTTTTCGTAAAAGCATAATAATAAAATATGAACAAATTTGAATCAAAGAAAAAAATCGTTCTCACTGGTGGCGGAACAGCAGGACATGTTTACCCTGCACTTGCTGTCGCAGAAAAGTTAAAGGACTATGAAATCCATTACTTTGGCAGCAATGGGATTGAAAAAAACATTTTAAAAAATTATCCAAACATAACATATCATGAGATCGAAGCCACAAAACTTGAAAGAAAATTTACTTTTAAAAATTTTTTGATACCATTCAAACTTTTGTCATCAATAAGAAAAACAAAAAAAGAGCTTTCAAACTTGACTCCTGACATTATTTTTTCAAAAGGTGGATTTGTCGCCGTGCCAGTTGCTATAGCTGGCAAAAAACTTTCAATCCCTATCATAAGCCATGAAAGCGACTTGTCTTTTGGATTGGCAAATAAAATTATTTTGCATTTTTGCACGGTCATGTGCACAACTTTCAAGCCGACCGGAGAAAAAAATAAAAAGTGTATTTTCACAGGTCAGCCAATTCGTTCCAACATTTTCGATGGACAAAAATTAAGATTTAATTTCAATCCAAACCTACCCACAATCTTGGTTTTGGGTGGAAGTTTAGGAGCTCAATTTTTGAATGAAATCATATTTCAAAACCTTGATGAATTGACAAAAAAATATAACATTTTACACATCGCTGGCACGAAAAATTTTCAAAACATTATTCACGAAAATTACAAAATTGTTCCATACGC
>ULVN01048173.1_pt1 | contig 61086 bp, 85 predicted proteins | sample 1959491 | NCBI WGS metagenome assembly ULVN01 (sample SAMEA4835787, study PRJEB28245) | human gut metagenome | biome: gut microbiome; material: fecal sample | place: Denmark | collected 2008 | reverse complement strand
ACAGCTTCATGATAATATCACATTTGCTTTTTCCTGTCAACATACTTTTTGTTTGCCAAGTACGTTTACCGTTCAAGCGTATGTTATTATAGCAACTTGTCATTTTTATGTCAAATTGTAAAATCGTGCCGATTCCTATTTTTATCTTTACTATCCATATTAGATGGTACCCTTTATCGCGAATCACTTGTTTACGCAAGGTCGAATAGCATTATAAAATCGTATGCTTTTTCTGTGATAATTTCTTTTTTACGCTTCAATGCCTATGCTATTTCCCCGTTTTCAGTCTTTTCCTTCAGTCTTCTATCTTTATCAGACTGTCTTCAAAATTTCTGATTTCTTTCTTTATACATAAATTTTCATGGAAATTGGCCAAATGACATCACGTTTTCTACCTCTACGTCATTTCGAGCGATGCTGCATGTGGTTATGGATGACGATGCTTTTTGTTCTATTGAGGCTCTGAGCCGAGAAATCTCCTGCCACCATGATGCTTGTGCCATTAGGGCGTGGGATTTCTCCACTCTGTGGAGGTCCTGCCTAGGACCTCCACATCAGCCGAAGTTAGCCTCTAGGGAAGCGCTGACTAAATCACTGTCTGCTTTTATTCTTGGATTTTTATGCAATGCAAGGAATGGGACGACACGAATAGCCAGCTATTTAAGGAGTCCCATGACGAAGCAGTGCATAAAAATTCTTATAAAAGCAGACTCTATGAATTAATCAGTGCTTCCCTAGCCTGCCCAATAAGAGGATTTCCTATTGTCGGCTGACCGGCTGCGGTCGAAATGACAGTGAGGTGGAGCGACAGCGGTGTCATTTCTACATTTTTTACAGCCCCTCCTTTAGTCATTTCGGCGGCCGGAAGAGGGAGCGAAAAAGTCACCCTCCATGCTGCAGTCACCATTGAGGCAGGAGATCTCTCGACTCAGCGTTTCAACAGAGACAGATACCATTTCCCCATAACGGCATGCAGCCCCGCTCGAGATGACGATGGCGGCACGAGGCTGCGTCGTCATTTCGACCGCAGCAAGCTGGCCACTCGGTCCCAACTGCAGGCTGCCTATTCTACAGCAATAGAAAAGGTCTGTGACGGAATGATTAACATTTCTTCACAGACCTTTTTTATCAGTTTTTCAGGGTTGCATTGAAAGTTCCGGTTTTGGAGTCAAAGGCCAGGGTGTAATCTGATTTTGTGTCCCCCTTTTCCAGATGGAGAATGAGGTCTTTCTTCTGTACTTCAAAGGATGCGCTGTCTGCGCCTTCCATCAGGGAAGATGCATTAAAGACGGATGTAAAGTTTCCTTTCTTGTAGGCGATAATCTGTGTCCCCTCCGGACTTCCTGTTTCCACCAGGTAGTACCGCTGTCCGTTTCCATTATTCACAAGGGGTGTCACGGTCAGTTTGGCATCGGAGAAGGCACTTCCATCTGTGCTGGTGCCGGTTTCAATCTTTACCGGCAGAGTCGAAAGGGTGAGTTTATGTCCAGAAGAAGCATGGGAAAAAATTACGTCCGCACTGCCAGTGCTGTCGGCAGTCATGCCTACATCCAGCCGCTGCTCGGAAGAAAGGGATGAATGAAAGGCTGCTTCTCCCCGATTCACCGCCACCACTGTGGACTCTCCGGTCATCCAGTTCGCCGAAACGCCGCAGGAGAGCGCCAGGGACAGAAATAATGCAGAAGCCAGTATCTTTTTCATAGGAAATCCTCCTTTACGGATATATGATTTGTTATTTCTATTATAAGGGAAAAGGGACAGGAGGGGAAGGCTCTTAAATTTGACCGGCCTGCTTGGCCGGAAGGTTCAGAGGAGAAGGTTGACGGGGCCTTTGGCCCCGAGGGTTGTGGCCACCTGACGGCGGCGGGTTGTATCCCCAGAGGGGAAACGACTCACTACATTTTATGCGTCGCTATTGCTCCTATAAAATGTGTTCGCTGTGCATCGCTTCGCTCAGGGGGCGATAGCCCTATCGGGCTGAGGGTGGTTTGGTAGATTGCCGCTGACACGCCCCCTTCCACTGTGCACATCCTGCAGAGGATGTACAAGTCAGCCAAAGTTGGCGCCTAGGGAAGCGCTGATTAAATCACTGTCTGCTTTTATTCTTGAATTTTTATGCAATGCAAGGAATGGGACGACGCGAATAGCGAGCTATTTAAGGAGTCCCATGACGAAGCAGTGCATAAAAATTCTTATAAAAGCAGACTCTATGAATTAATCAGTGCTTCCCTAGCCTGCCCATTAAGGCGCTTTCCTATTATTTGGCTGATCGTTTTCGCGGCCCTCTCCCGGCAATGCAGCAGGGCACAAAAAAGCAGCGCCCTTTGGGGCGCTGGGGGCTGTTATTTCTTTCTTTTTTCTTCTCTTCCTGCTTTCCTGTTTTTCTTATCCGGTTTGGTCACACTGCCTTCGCTGCGGGCGCGGCTGCCGGATTTCTTTTTTGCCTTTTTATCTTTTTTCATTTTCTTGGCTTTGTGCAGTCTTTTTTCTTCCTGGCTTCCCTTTTCACTCTGTTCTTCCATTTCTGCCGCTCTGTCTTCGGCGGCTTCCTGCTGGGCCAGGCGGCCGGATTCCGCATCTTCCGCTTCTTTGCGGGCGGTGAGTTCTTCCGTAGTTTCTCTGGAAACGTCGGCTTCACTCATGCGGGGCAGGATGACGGTGAAGGTGGTGCCTTTTCCTTCTTCGCTGGTCATGGAGAGGGTGCCTTTGTGTTTTTCCACAATGTGCTTGCAGATGGCCAGTCCCAGGCCGCTGCCACCGGTGGATTTGTTTCTGCTTTCTTCGGCACGGTAGAACCGTTCAAATACCCGGTCCTGCTTTTCCTTGGGGATACCGATGCCATTATCGGAGATGGTGAGGGACAGTTTGTCCTCTCCTTCCGGCTGGAGGAGTGCATGGACGCGGCCCCCTTCTTTGTTGTATTTCACCGCATTATCCAGAAGGTTCATCACCAGTTCGGAGAGAAGGGCTGCGTTGCCGTAGGTATAGAGGGGCTCTGCATCCACGGAAATGGTGACGCCCTTGGCTTTGGCCTGGGGCTCGATGAGATCGGCGGCGTAGCGGACAAGGCTGTCCATGGAGACCGTTTTCCAGGTGATGGTGGTTTCTGTTTCCTCAATGCGGGACAGGTGCATGATGGTGTCGATGAGGGTGAGCATGCGCTGGGATTCATTGACAATACGGCTGCCGAAGAGTTTTACGTCATCCGGTTTCTGGTACATGCCGTTGGCAATCATTTCCGCAAATCCGCTGATGGAGGTGAGGGGCGTCTTCAGTTCGTGGGATACGTTGGCGGAAAATTCCCGTCTCATCTTCTCCGCCATGTAGGAGGCGGTCATATCCCGAAGCACGATAAGAAGACCGGTCTCTCCGTCGGAGAGTTCGATTTTATTCATCACCATGCGGTAGGGTTTATCGAAGAGGTTCATGGTGTATTCCTGCCGTCCTTCGGTGCGGTATGCTTTGCCGATAACCCGGAGCCAGTCTTCGTTGTGGTAGAGGCTGGCAATGCGGCGGTATCTCTTGTCCTCCGCCGGATGGAAGATGTCCACGATTTTTCTGTTGTAGTCCACGATTTCTTTGTGTTCGTTCAGAAGGATAATGCCGTCGGAAATGGTGTCCACCACGGTGCGGATGGTATTTCTTTCTTCTTCGATGTCGTCCAGGTAGTTCTGGATTTCATCATGCTGTTCTTTCACCTTTCGGATCAGGGGTTTCAGTTCCTTGTAGTCTGATGGCACGTCGTCCACCTTCTGTCCTTCCATAATCTTCTGTACCAGGTCGCCCAGAAGGTGGAAGGGTTTCAGGATTTTTTCCGTTTCCCTTTCCGCCGCAAAGAGGCAGCCTACGACAAACACGAGAAGAAAGAGGATGATTTCCGGCAGGTAGGCGGAAAATCCTTTATAGGAAACGGTACGGGCGCTGGAGAGGCGGAGGATGGTGCCGTCCGGTGCTTTCTGGGCATAGTAGCTCTTGGGGTTGTCATTGGCATCCCGGTGCACCGCATCGCCTTTGCCCTTTTCCATGGCTTCTTTCACTTCCGGTCCGGAGGCGTAGTCTTCATCCTTGTTGTCACTGTCGTAAATGACGCTGCCGTCCCGGTCAAGCCATACGATATGGATGGTTTTGTCATTGTCCTTATATACCCGGGAAAGATAGGCCTTCCCCGCTTCCTCGTCGTCGGCGGATACGGCGCCTGCCATGACGCTGTTCAGGTGCTGCAGCTCATGGCTGAACTGTTCCTGCATGCCCTGGTAGTAAAGGATGGCGGACAGTATGAATGTGACAATCACGGACACGATGCCCATGAGAAGAAGGCTTCTATAGATGCGGACTTTCATAATAATGCTCCTGTTTATGATTTTCTGTCGCCAAGGCGGTATCCCACCCCGCGGACAGTTCGTATGCAAGCTCCTTCACTCCCCAGTTTCTGCCGAAGACTCATGATGTGCATATCAATGGTCCTGCTTTCCATTTCAAAGGGGGAATCCCAGACGGCCTGCATGATCTGGTCTCTGGAAAGGACGATGCCCTTATTTAATAACAAATAGCACAATAAGTCAAACTCCTTTAATGTGAGCTGCACTTCCCTGCCGCCGGAGGTACAGCTGTGCTGTTCCTGGTCTACCACAATGCCTTCGAAGGAAAGCTGCCTGGATCCCTTATCCTCCGGCTTTTTCGTGCGACGGAGAACGGAGCGGATGCGGGAAAGGAGTTCCATAATGCCAAAGGGCTTGGTAACATAGTCATCGGCGCCCAGGTCAAGGCCCTTCACGACGTCAAATTCACTGGTTTTGGCAGTCATCATGATGACCGGAATGTTCTGCAGCTTGGAGGAAGCCCGGATTTTTTTCAGAATGGTGAGTCCGTCTTCCCCGGGAAGCATGATATCCAAAAGAAGGAGATCCGGCACATTTTTCTGCAGTGCTTCATAAAGCTCGGCCGCTTCGCCGAAGCCCCCTACTTTGTATCCCTGTCCACGGAGGGCATAGCTGACCAGTTCACGAATACTTTCATCATCTTCCACACAGTAAATCAGTGGCATATCAAGTCTCCTTAAAAAACAGTCAAAGCCGGCAGAGCGGCCTGGGGAGGCGGCACTGTGCCGGTTGTATTTTCAAAAGACTGTGAAATGGGCATACCCATTTCATAGATTTCACATATTTATTTTACCACATCAGCCAAAATTGCCGGAAACGTAGCGGATGGTTTTTTCTTCCTTCGGATTTTCGAAAATCTGCTCTGTATCACCGTATTCCACCATTTCACCAAGATAGAAGAAGGCGGTCTTGTCGGCAATGCGCTGGGCCTGCTGCATATTGTGGGTAACCATGACTACGGTATAGTTTTCCTTCAGCTTCACTGCCAGATCTTCGATGTGGGCAGTGGAAATAGGGTCAAGGGCAGAGGTGGCCTCGTCCATAAGAAGTACTTCCGGTTCCACCGCCAGGGCCCTGGCGATGCAGAGACGCTGCTGCTGGCCGCCGGAAAGGCCAAGGGCCGATTTATGGAGGCGGTCTTTCAGTTCGTCCCAGATGGCTGCCTGGCGAAGGCTGTTTTCCACAATATCATCCAGGTCGCTTTTCTTTGTAATCCCCTTCAGTCTGGGGCCGTAGGCCACATTGTCATAAATGCTCTTGGGGAAGGGATTCGGCTGCTGGAAAACCATGCCCACATGGCGGCGCAGGACGATGGGGTCGATTTCCTTGTAAACATCAACGCCGGAAAGAAGTACCTGTCCTTCCACCCGGCAGCCGGAAACCAGGTCATTCATGCGGTTCAGCGTACGGAGGAAGGTGGATTTGCCGCAGCCGGAAGGCCCGATGAGGGCGGTAATCTGGTTCTTCTCGATACGCATATTGATTTTCTTCAATGCCTGGAAAGCACCGTAGTACAGGTCAAGACCCTTGCAGTCGAAAATAATATTGGAATAGACGGAAATGGCGGAAGCGCCTGTAGAAGCCGGTACTGCCATGGACGTATTGTTAATCATTATGCATTTTCTCCTTCTGTTTTCTTGGAAATATACCGGCTCACCATTCTGGCTCCGATACTGAATACTAAAACCATAATCATAAGAACTGCTGAAGCTGCTGCTGCCGTATCCATAGCACCGGCGCCAAGGCCTTCGGTGCGGGCCGCCCACACCTGGAGGGACAGGGTCTCGCCGGGGCGGAACGGATTCAGCGGACAGGCGGGGGATGTGATGTCCCATACATTCCAGTTGATATCGGTACTCATGCCGGCAGTATAAAGAAGAGCGGCCGCTTCGCCGAAGCCTCGCCCTGCTGCCAGAATGACACCGGTGACGATGGGGCCTACGGTGGCAGGAAGCATGACATGCCAGATGGTTTCAAAATGGGTAGCTCCCAATGCCAGGCTGCCTTCCTTGTACCCTTCCGGCAGGGCCTTGAAGGCATCGTAGGTGGTGGAGGTAATGAGCGGGAGGGACAGGACGGACACTGCCAGGGCGCCGGAGAAAAGGTTCCACTGGCTGTGCACCATGATGATGAACACCAGGTATCCGAAGAGGCCTACTACAATGGAAGGCAGGGATGAAAGTGTTTCGATGGCAATGCGGAGGGTATTGGTCACTTTGCCCGGGGCTGCGTATTCCGCCATGTACACCCCCGCCATTACGCCAATGGGAACTGAAATCAGAAGGGAAAGAACTACCAGGTACACCGTATTGAAGAACTGGTTTCCAATGCCGTTAGGCCCGAAGGAAAAGATTTCCGGTTTCATGGCTTTGATACCGCCCCACACCACATAAAGGGTGAAGGCGATGAGAAGCAGTACGAAGGCTGCGGAAATCAAATAGAAGAAAAAGGTAGCTGTTTTATCAGCAAAGCGGGCTCTTTTGAGTCCGCCGTCAATGAGACGGAGGTCAGACATGTTTCCGTTCACCGGTGATGCAGGCTGTGTACTCATGCCATGGACTCCTTTCTTGCTGCAATCAGATGAATAATCAGGATGAAAAGAAGGGAAATAATGAAAAGCAGGAGGGCCATGGTCCAGAGGGCCGCATTCAGTTCGCCGCCGTCCATGGCGCCGCCCATATCGGAAGCAATGGCAGCGGTAAGACTGTTGGTGGGATCCAGAATGCTGTGAGGGAAGGATTTCATCTTGCCGATTACCATGGATACAGCCAGAGCTTCGCCGAAGGCCCTTGCCAGTCCCAGCACGATGGCGGTGAGAATGCCCGGCAGGGCTGCAGGAAGCAGCACCTTGTAAATCATCTGCCAGCGGGTGGAGCCCAGGCCGTAGGCCCCTTCAATGTACTTCCTGTTCACGCTGCGGATGGCATCGGCGGAAACGGAGGTAATGGTAGGGTAAATCATGACGGAAAGGACGATGGCTGCCGCCAGCACCGACTGGCCGTGGGGCAGTTTGAACAGCTTCTGCAGAAGAGGCACCAGCACCACCAGGCCAACCCAGCCATACACAACGGAAGGAATGCCTACGAAGATTTCCACTGCCGGACGGATGATTTTCTCACCAAGCTTCGGAGAAATCTGGGTCATGAATACGGCGGTGGAAAGGCTGAAGGGAATGGCAATGAGGAGTGCCAGGGAGCAGGTGAGGATGGAACCCCAGATGAAAATGGCCGCCCCCACTTTCCCGCCTCCCACATCGGTGTCCGATGGCTTCCAGGCTGAGGAAAAGAGGAATTCCCCTATGCTGTGGTGGAAATCGGTAAAGGTAAGCATGCCCTTGGCCAATAGAAAGCAGCCAATGGCAACGGTAAGAATAATAAGAAAATACCCGCATAAAGTGGATATGCTCTTTCCAAGAATTTCTCGTCTGAACATATGCTGCTGCCGCATATTTCCGTCCATGAATGGTTCTCCTTTTTAGAAACGCCGGTGAGTGCGCCTGGGATCCAGCCCCGTAAAAATCATTATTTTATAAAGACGGGAAAGGCAGCCGCAAATTCATGCGGCCGCTTTTCCCGCAGCTATTTCATATACAAATTCCGTCCGAATTATTTCGTCTTCATTTTGGAGGATACGCCGTAGCCCTGTTTTTCGATTTCCACGCCATATTCATCGGAGAGAACATAGTCCAGATAGGCTTTCACAGCGCCGGTGGCTTCGCCTTTGGTGTACATGTGTTCATAGCCCCAGACTTTGTACTTGCCGTTGTAGGTATTTTCCAGGCTTGGTTCTACGCCGTCGATGGCGATGGCAGCCACATCCTTATTGTTGACCAGGTAAGGAAGGGCTACATAACCGATAGCACCTTTCGTCTGGGCAACGCTCTGGATCAGTGTGCCACTGTCGTCGGTTTCAAGGGACTTGTTTGATGCTTCTTCCTGTCCTGCCAGTGCCAGTTCAGTAAAGAGGGCACGGGTGCCGGAGGTAGTAGGTCTGGTAACAAGAACGATCGGTTCATCCGGGCCGCCTACATCCTTCCAGTTCGTTACCTTGGCAGTAAATACATCCTGCAGCTGCTGGGAAGTAAGGCTCTTCACCTTGTCTGCAATGTCCTTATTCACAATGGTCGCTACGGTCATGGTGCAGACCTTGTGGTCTACCAGTCCCTTTGCCTTATCAGCGGGGAGCTTCTTTTCTGCCGGTACATCAGAGTTGCCGATGTTTACAGAGCCTTCAGCTACCTGTTTCAGACCGGTGCCGGAGCCGCCTGCATTCAGTGTGATAGATACATCAGGGTTCTTTGTTTTGAACTTGGCAGCTGCATCTTTAGCCAGCGGAAGAAGTGCGGATGAACCGGAAACAGTAACCTGTCCGGAAACCTTGCTGCCGGAAGCGGCGCCGCTTTTAGCAGGAGCGGAGTTTCCGCCGCAGCCTGCTGCTGCAACCAATGCTGCCGAAGAAAGAGCCAGAGCCATCCACTTTTTAAGATTCATTATAAATCCTCCCTTGAAACGAATGATGTTTGCTTTTGTTTTCGATGTTTTAAGTGTAAAGCAGGGATGTAAAAAACAAAGGGAGAAAAAAGTATAGCTTTGATTTAGATTGTAAAAGAAACGTAAAGGGAGCTGCTGCTTAGAGGGACACACCTTCGGTGTGAGGGTTGACGGGGCTTCGGCCGTGGACACACCTTCGGTGTGAAGGTTCTTAGGATTGACCGGCCTGACGGCCGGAGGGCTCTTAAGTTTGACGGCCTTTTAGGCCGAGGGTTGTGGTGGCGCCCGCAGGGCGCAGATTTTAAAAAAGCCGGCCCGCGCCCTCCGTCATTTCAACGAAAGCGAAGCGGAGTGGAGAAATCTCACTCCTCCATGGTACATAAAGCATTGAGACAGGAGATCTCTCGACTCAGAGCATCATGGGAGCGGTTCCTGTCTGCCTCCCATAGCGGCATGCAGCTCCGCTCGAGATGACGGTGGCGGCGAGCGGCATACTGTCATTTCAGAAGAGGGCGAATGACAAAAACGCTGCCCTCATCCCCGTCATTTCGACCGAAGCGAAGCGGAGTGGAGAAATCTCACTCCTCCATGGTACATGAAGCATTGAGGCAGGAGATCTCTCGGTTCAGAAGGTTCAGAGGGTTCAGAGGGTGGTGGTGGCGGCTCCGCCGCAAGTTTTATAAAAATAAGGTTCCCCCTTTTCTCCACGAAAAAAGAGCCGTGAAAAAATGTAAATCATTTCTTCACGGCCCTTTTCCCTTATGCCCTTATTATCTATTGTATATGTTATTATCTATTGTATATGTTCTTATTTTACGCCGAAAGCAGCAGCGGCGTCTCTGACCCAGTTGAATCTTTCGGGATCAATGTCCTTGGGCACGGTGCAGTCGGCGCCCAGGATGACGCCTCTGGTGCCTGCTTTTTCCAGGATCTTCACCGTTTCTTTTTCTACTTCTTCCCTGGTACCGGAATAGAGGACTCCTTCCGGGTTGTTGTCAAAACCGCCGATAACGCAGCGGTGGTTAAAGATTTCCTCTCCCTTTTCCAGAGGCACTCCTTCGAAAGCCACGGCCCAGTTCACGGCCTTGAAGGGATAGTCCCTGTACCAGGTCAGGTCGTTGTGGCAGCCCATGTAGCCGCAGATGTGGAGCAGGTTATAGTCAGACACCGAGTTTGCTGCTTCCAGCACGGCGATTTCAGAAGGAGTAATGAATTCCCTGTATTTCTCATAGGTCATATCGGGATGGGGAATGTTCTGTACTGACAGGTAAATCCCGTCGGCATGACCATCGGCAATAACGGCTTTGGCCAGGGTGGCAATGTCTTCCGTAAGCACTGCCATGACTTCCTTCAACGCCTCCGGGTCTTCTTTCATGAAGCGGGTAATCACGGTCTTCGCATCGCTCCCGGTCTGCTGGAATTCAATGCACCGGGTGGGGGCAAAGAGGTTGTATAATACCATCACTTCTTTGCCGTATCTTTCTGTCAGGATACCGCAGAGTTCTACCTGTTTCTGAATCCAGTCCGAATCTCTGCCCAGAGGTTTGATGTTTTCCGCATCCCTGATGGACTTCAGGTCATGAAGCTGGTCATGGGGATAAAGGAAAAATCCGTCAGTCATGATTTTCACGAAATCCGGTTTCCAGGATTTATAAAATCTGTCATGTCCCGCCAGGTTGTCCACCCAGGCGGAGTGATGGGCCAGTGCGTCTGCGTGTCTCTGATCTGCCAGGAAATGATGCCAGAAACCTACCGGTACTCGGTCTACCGGTTTGCAGTCAAGAGCTGCCTTTACGAGTTCTCTCTTAGTCTGTGCCATATATGCCTCCTGCATTTCAATAATTACCGTCTTCGAGAAGCACCGATTCATTCATAGAGTCTGCTTATATAAAAACGGGCCATGATCATGTCAGTGCTTTTCCAAAGGCTTTCCATCTATCATATCATATAGGGAAAAGGGAGCGCCATCAGCGCTCCCTCATTCTATTCTTCCCCGTTCATCCTTTTGATTTCCGCCAGAAGGTCTTCCGCTTCTTCCATGGACGCCTTCTCTCTTTCAGGATTTTCTGTGAAATCCATGTCCACAGCCATGCCTTCATGCACATCAGGCAGCCAGGATGCAGGAAGTATCACCGTTTCCTCATCGTCTGTCACGAGGACGGCCTTCTTCCCTTCGATACGGTCTACAATGGCTTCTTTTTTCATCATGCCCTCTCCTTCTTGATCTGATAACTGCTGCCGTCACTGGTCAGTGTCACCGTGCCGTTCCTGTCGGTGCGGTAAACCTTCACCTTTGCCTTTTCCAGCTTATCCAGGGTCACCTTGTGGGGATGGCCGTAATCATTGCCCTGGCCGCAGGAAATGAAGGCTTCCTTCGGTGCCACCGCCTTCAGGAAGGCAGGGCTGGTGCTGGTGCGGCTGCCATGATGGCCGGCCTTCAGCACATCGCTCTTCAGGGTACCCCCTTTATCCAGAATGGTCTTTTCTTCCTCTTTTTCCGCATCGCCGGTAAACATCATGGAGAACTTACCGTAGGTGAGACGTCCCACAATGGAATTATTATTGAAATCGGAATTTCCCTTCTGGTCCTTAATCACCTTCACAGGCCCCAGCACATGGAACTTCACGCCGTCGAAGAAATCCACCTCGTCCCCTGCCTTCAGCACATGGTAGGGAATCTTCTTTTCCTTAATCTGCTTCAGGTAGTTCTTGTAGGAGCCGGTATTGGCAGGCATGCCGTCATCATAAATGGCGTCGACCTTGAAATTTTTGAAAATGGCATTCATGCCGCCCAGGTGGTCTGCATGGGGATGGGTAATGATGATTTTGGAAATTTCCTTCACCCCGTATTTATGGAGAAGGGCCACGATCTGGTCCCGGTGCTCAATATCACCGGTATCAATCATGACGAACTTTCCGTCCTTTTCCAGAAGGAACGCATCTCCCTGTCCTATATCCAGCATCCGTACCGTCAGTTCGCTGCCGCTCTTTGCAGCGGCCTGGGGTTTGGCGCCGCCTGCTGATGAGGCGCTTCCGCAGGCGGAAAAGGCGGCGGTCAATGACAGTGACAGCAGAAGCACTGCCAGAAATTTCATCAAGTTCTTGAATATATGCATATTTATCTCCCTGTTTTCATTACTTCAGCCCGGGCCGCCGGCACAAGCTCCGCCAGGTCACTGGCCCGATAGCCCACCGGCGTCTTTTCCGCCGCCAAATCTCCTGCCAGCCCGTGAAGGTAGACCCCTGCCACGGCGGCAGGGGAACCATTCATGCCCTGTCCTGCCAGGGCGGCAATGATACCGGTCAGTGTGTCCCCCATGCCGCCGGTGGCCATGCCCGGATTGCCGGTGGAATTCACGAAGGCGGAGCCATCGGGCATGGCAGTCACCGTAGGCGCTCCCTTGAGCACCAGCACCACATGGTTCTCCACGGCAAACCGGATGGCTTCGTCAATCCGGCCATCTTCGATTTCTTTGGGCGAAAGTCCGGTGAGATGGGAAAATTCCCCTACATGGGGCGTGAGGATGAGCCGCCCGGGACAGGTATCCAGGGCAATGTTCTCTTCCTTGACTGCAAAAAGGGCATCCGCATCAATGACCATGGTCTTATCAAAAGAAGTGATGAGACGCTTCACAAACTTTCCCGTTTCCTTCTCTCTGCCAAGACCGGGCCCCAGGGCTATGACATCGTAGGCCTTCGCCTTTTCCAGCGCTTCTTCGCTGTCCGCTTCTGTAAAGAAGGGGCCTTTCCCGAGAGAAGAAACCATGAGCTCCGGAATCCGGCCTGCCAGCGCAGGATGAGCATCGGCAGCCGTCACCACCGCCACCTTGCCACCGCCGGCATAGAGAGCCCCCTGGCCTGCCAGAAGGGCCGCTCCTTCCATGCCATAGGAGCCGGCAAAAATACCGATGAAACCGTTCTTTCCTTTATGGGACACCCGATTTCTCACGGGAAGGATATTGAACACATCTTCCTTTTCCGTCAGATGGACAGGAAAATCCATGCGTGCCTCATCAGGAATGCCAATGGGCGAATAGAGCAGGGTGCCGGTGTAGGAAGAACCGGGATACAGCACATGGCCCCGTTTCACAGATCCCAGTGCCACCGTATAGTCTGCATCCACCACCACCCCGGCAGCCTTGCCGGTATCGGTCAGCATGCCGCTTGGCACATCTACGGATATGATAATGCCCTGGGCCTCGTTCATCAAAGTAATCAGAAGCGCCTTTTCCCCTTTCACCTCGCTGGAAAGGCCGGTGCCTATGAGCGCATCCACCAGGATATCGGCATCATGGATATAGGGAGCCCCTTCTTCAGCCCTGGAAATAGGAATCACCGGGATTCCCATTTTATCTATAATATGTCTGTACTGCTTCGATGATTCGCTCATATGGGCCTCATTTCCCATCAGAAGCACCAGCACCCTGGCTCCCCGGCCTGCTGCGTAGCGGGCTGCTACGAACCCGTCGCCCCCATTATTTCCTGTGCCGCAAAGAATCACCGTAAAGGCGCCGTCCCAGTCTACATATTTCTCTGTCAGACGGACCACCGATGATCCTGCATTCTCCATAAGCACCATTTCCGGAATCCCATACTCCTTCATGGCCATGGAATCCAGAAGCCTTGACTCTTCAGTCTTTGTCAGTATCATTCCTGCCTCCTGCCATTACAACCACTGCAATGGCCATATTCTCTTCATGGGAAATAGAAATGGACGTATCCTTAATCCCCAGCTCCTTCGCCCTTTTGGCAAAGGTGCCCTGCAGGTGGATGAGCGGCGCTCCCCATTTCGTCCAGGTCACATAGGCATCCTGCCAGGCGGAGCCAAAAATGCCGATGCCCAGTGCCTTCCCTGCCGCCTCCCGGGCGCCCCAGAGGGCTGCATAGGACTCGGCCCGCTTCTTTCCCTTCTTCTCGCAGTGGGCGATTTCCTCTGCCGTGAAAATCTTCTCCGCCCGGGCGGGGAACTTCTCCAGGATCCGTTCCCATCTTTCAATCTTCACCAAATCTACGCCTACATACATATGATTCTCCTTTCCCGGAAAAGTCCCCCTTCTGCAGAGGCCAGACTCCCATCCGGTTTCTCTTTTCTATTGTACAGAAGGACATGCCCTTATTCAAATAAAAATATGGAAAGTTTTCTTGCCATGGAAAAGAAAATATGATAGAATGGCATGGTATGAATAATGCAGACGGGAGGTGAAATACATTGCCACAGATTAAAGCCAACATGAAAAGCATGAGACAGGACGCTGCTAAAAGAGCTGCCAACGCTGCTGTTAAATCCCAGATTCACGGCGCTATGAAAAAAGCTGTAGCTGCTGCTAACTCTGACAATAAAGAAGAAGCTTTCCGCGCCGCTGTAAGCATCATTGATAGTGCTGCTCAGAAGGGCGTCATTCATAAGAATGCAGCTGCTCGCAAAAAATCCCGTCTGAACGCAAACGTAAACGCTGCTATTGCAAAAGCTAAAGCTGCTGAAGCAAAAGAAAAAGCTGAAGAAGCTCGCGAAGAAGCAAAGGAAGCTTACAAAGAAAAGATGGAAGAAAAGGCCTGAGCCCTTTCAAAAAGAACTGTGCCATTTGCGGCGCAGTTTTTTTATTACCCATACAAAAGGGGCTGTGAAAAATGTAAACCATTCTTCACAGCCCCTTTTGTCATTGCCCCTTTATTCATCTATACCAGCCTGTTTCCTCCAGGTCAGGAAGGTGCTGATACCGGTCCAGATGAGCGCCGCCCCGGCCAGGTACATGAAGAGAAGACCCGCTGCGTCAGGACGGAACACAAGGGCAAGCCCCAGAAGGATCTGCACCAGCGCCGCCGCCATATAGAGACCGGGACTCCTGACTGCCTCTTTCTTCTTCGTCCGGAGAAGAATCATGAAGATACCCCGGATGAGGATATAAAGGGCAAAGAGGAGGGGCAGCATGAAAGCCACCACGGCAAAGGCCAGGGACATCATCATCCACAGGCCGAAAACCGTATCAAGGACGGCCATGAGAAGATGCCAGAGAGAATGACCGGCGCCCTCCGTTTTCATCCAGCGGAGAATCTGGCATACCCCGCCAAGGACAAGGACAAATCCGATATAATATCCCACCGCCAGAAGAGACTCCGCCGGCTCCGCAATACAGAAAATACCGGCGCCTATAAAAAGAATACTGCCAATAAAAAGCAATGCTGATGGAAGCATACCTATCGCCTCTTTCATGAAAAAAGAAATAGATTTCATGAATGCTTCCTTACTTTATCTCCTGTTTATATTATAGTCCTTCTGCGAATCATGTTCCAGAGGTGATTCCCATTTAGTAAGTATCCCATGCCGGCCCGGAAACTTCATAGACCAAAAAGGCTTTGGAGAAAGGATTCCCATTTCTCCAAAGCCTTTTTTCAGATCATTCTGTGAGCTTCAGCATGCTTTCCAGATCCACTGCATGGAAGGAGGGGCAGGCCGGCTTTTCCTTCAGCACCGCCGTCACATAGGACAGCGCCGCTGCCACGCCGGTAACCAGGCCCTCTTCAGCAATGTCGAACTTCGGCGTATGATGGGGACTCCCGCTTCCCACATCCTTGTCATAAATGCCGGTGAAGAAGAATACCCCTGGCCAGGTGGATTCGGTAATGGAGAAGGTTTCCGTAGCCATCCACATGGGGCAGTCTTTGTCCACAGCCCCTTCTCCCAGCTGTTCTGTAACCGCCTTTCTCGCCAGTTCCACGCATTCCTTCGTATTCACGGTAACCGGGAAATACTGGTCCTCCACCACTTCCACCGTGCAGCCGTGAAGGGCCGCCGTATTCTTCGTCACTTCCAGAAGAGTCTTACGGAAGGCCAGGCCATCCTCATTCTTCGTGCACCGGGCAGTGCCTGCGAACATAAGCTCCGAAGGAATGATATTCGGTTCATGGCCCGCCTCCACAGAGCCGAAGGAATAGGTGAAACTGTCCGTCGGCGCCGTTACCCGCATGCGATAGGAACGGAGTTCGGAAGCAATGGAAACAAAGCATTCGATAGGGCTCACCGCCATATCAGGCCGGGAACCGTGGCCGCTCTTCCCGTGGATCTTGACGCGGAAGAAATAAGCGCCGGCCATGGTGGTGCCGTAAAGAATGCCCACCTTCCCCGCAGGCAGATCCCATTTCACATGGGTACCGAAACAGGTATCCACATGGATATGATGGTCGCGGAGATACCGGAGCATAGGCGCAATGCCCCTTTCCCCCATTTCCTCCGCTTCCTCAAACATGAGCACCACTTTCCCTTCCCATTCATCCTTGTGAAGAGAAAGGATTTTGGCCTCCGTCAAGAGCATGGCCATATGGCCGTCATGGCCGCAGGCATGCATGACTCCCTCGTTTTTAGAAATGCACACCCTCTCCTTTGACAGATTCTCCGGGTCTTCCCTGATGGGAAGAGCGTCGATATCCGCCCGCATAAGCACCGTCCAGCCCGGTTTCCCGCTGTCCATAAAACCGAATACCCCGCCATGAGGCACCCGTACCGTTTCAATGCCAAGATCATGAAGGAACTTCTCAATGAAATCCATGGTCTTGAACTCTTTCTGGGAAAGCTCAGGATTTTCATGGAAATGGCGGCGCAGTGAAATCACCGTGTCCCTTTCCTTTTCAGCCAACTCTCTGCAATGCAAAAGAAACCCCTCCTTTAAGAAATCTTCGGTCAGCACGATTCATGAGATGAACCATGTCTCCCAAAAGAATATCACTCCCGCCGGCGCCACAGATGAAGAGCCGACAGCACAAAAGCCGCCACCACAATCACCGTGGCACAGAGCGTCATGAAATCATTATGCTCATACAAACGATACAGACTGAATAAGGCCAAAAGCCCCAGCAGCACCAGCTTTATATTCACATTCTCATCTCCCTTGAAAAGGATACCTCCATCATAACACAGAGGGACAAGAGGTTCAAAAGGGTTCAGCGCCCTTTGGGCGCGAAGGGGCGCGGCCGGCGCCGCGGGTTGTGGAAAAGGGTTGTGTAAAAGGGTTGTGGAAAAGGGTTGTAGAAAAAGATTCTTAAGATGAACCGGCCCGGGTTCAGAGGGTTCAGGAGGTTCAAAAGGTTCAGAGGGTGGTGGAGGCGGCTTCGCCGCAGTTTTTATAGAGGCTATTCTCACCGCTCCGCAGGCTCCTTCCCTAGAAAGGAGCCTGCGTTACGTGCTTCCCCCCCATTTTTTCATTGACGATAGGTCAGTCTGTATGATAAAATAATTACCGATATGCCGGAGTGGCGGAATGGCAGACGCACCAGACTCAAAATCTGGCGATGGCAACATCGTGCGGGTTCAAGTCCCGCCTCCGGCACCAACTTAAAAAGCACCGATAAAGTCGAATGAAATCGACCATCGGTGCTTTTCTGTTTGTCCTAAAATTCTGCAAAAATGAACACGTGAATACGATATTTTTACGATATTGGAGTGTCCCGCATTGATTACCTATCAGCGGCATCTACTTCCCGGTCAATTCTTCTCCATAGAGCCTTTCCATTCCCTGGCGGGTAACTAGCCACACCCGCGGCCCTGATCTACGGCATTCGTCTTCTGTAAATCTAGGTGGGTATCCCTTTTGCCCAGAGCAGGCTTTTTTTATAGTTACCTCGCTAAGTCCCCAACGCTGAGCAGCCTCGGCTGTGGTCATGACTTCATTTATTATTTTCATTTTCTTGTAATCCTCCACACGACATAAGCCCCAATGGTAATCCCGCTAATTAATGCTTCAATCATACCTTTGTTCCAGTTCAATACATAGAGCCCGCCCGCCGCCGCAACAGCGAATGCAATATCATATATTTTCATTTTAAATCCTCCTGTGATATAATGCAGGTAGTGGGGGAGGTTCCCGCCTCCCCTTACCTGCGCCTTCTTAACGGTTTCGCTTGGTACGCCTATGCCGTTTAGAGGGCTTCTTTCTTATGATGTAGGGTAGAAAAGCGATTATCCATGTTGATAAGAAACTTGCCAACCACTCTACATCTGATTTATCTACTTGCATTTTTATCACCTCCTTTCTTAACTCTGTATACATTATATATCTTTATCGGTATATTGTCAAGAGGAAATAGCCAGATTTCTTCGATAAATACTGATTTTTTTACTACAACAAGATGACCGCCGTTCATATGTTTTCTCTTGACGATATCTTATTAAAATTGTATTATGAAGATACCAAGTTGATCCTTGTGCATACGGATGGACCCGGTCCGGTTGTTGCCGCAGCCGGAAGGAACTTTAAAATTTTAATGTTTCCCGCCGTTCGTACGTGAAAAGCCCGCCTTTATAGGTGGGCTTTTCACGTTTTTGCTTTATTTACCTGTTGTTCATATATTATATTTTACTTTATGTATGGTATAATCTAATTGGTTCATCCTAAGCCGAACTAAAGCCTTCGGGCAGAAGGGAGGTGAAGTATGTACAAGGATCAACATGGCTGGGACATTCTTCGAGCCACTAGAACCGATAAGAACGGCGTAGTGCACTATGCCCGCGATTACGGTAAAAGATGCTTCAAAATTTATATTATAAGATTCTGATAGCATTAAATAGTAAAGCCGAGGGATGAACCGAGAAGGAGCAGCGGCAACTGCTCCTTCTTTCATTTAGCACTATAAAAAAGCCGTACCAGCCCATCCAAAGGATGAACTGATACGGCTTTTCGTTACCATTCGAAAACAGTGTACAACACGCTTCCGCCTTTTGGCTTCCCATTCCAGTCAAAGTAAGCTAGGCCTTCAAACCGCCCTGCCTGATACCCTGCAGTGAAATAGCTTTTATTATATACATATGATATACCTGTTTTTACCTTGTGGGCTTTCCGCAGGTTGATTTTATAAACGTCAACTTTTTTGAGGTTCTCATCCGGTGTGACAATGGTTCGGTCTGATTTCTCCAGTGCTTTTGCGGGGAGTGACTTATCCTTGCTTTCCAGCTGCTTTGCTGTACTCTCAGCAGCCTTCTCGACAGTTGGAGCTGTCACATAGTAAGTGACGGAAGGCGTGGATCCGGATGATTTTTCGATTTCTCTTACAATCGTCTGGGCTGCAGGCTCGCTGACGTGAATCTCCTTAGCGACTGTCTCCGGCTGCTTCACCTGCTCCTGAGTCAAGACTTTGGGCTCATGCCTGGCTTGGTATTGTTCCGACAGATAAGTGGCCAGTCCGGCCACAGCCAAACCTGCCAAGATAGACAGCCCTAGCGCAATGCCCTCGAACTTATAGTCACTCATCCCAACCATCTCCGGTGATATCGGCGTCAAATTCCTGACCATTGATTTTTTCTTTGAACGAATATTGCCAAAGCATACAGCTTACTCCAGGTCCCTCTTCGATTTTCCCTGGGCTCGCAATCCACAGGCCTGCTCCCCCGGTCTGACTCATATCAATATGATTATAGAGCCAATCGAAATTACAATATACGCCTGCAGGTTGCAGTCCGGCATCCCACAGCTTATTAATCGTGAGAGTTACCATGTTCGTGATTGTCTGCAAACCGTCCGGGCTCATATCCAGTCCGTGGCGCTGTCTCCATCCATCATCTTCTTCGTCAATCCATACCCCCATTTCAAGGTTGCTGGAGTTCAGGCCACAATCTTCCAACGTCTTCACAATGTAATCCGCTTCATATTCAGCATCCGATTCATTTGTGGCGTAAGAATAATAATATACCCCCAGCTTTAATCCGGCTTTTTTCGCGCCATTGATGTTTTTATAAAAGTTTGAATCCAAATGGCCGTGTCCGTATCCAAGGCGTACAATCGCAAACTCATATCCGGCCGCTGCTACAGCTTCCCAGTCTACATTCCCGTTATTTTCTGAAACATCAACTCCTCTCATGTCCCACGTCTCCTTTTAATCAGACTTACAAGATCATGTACTGCACTCACTCCGGCTCCATCGAGGTTTTCGATGATAGACAGCACTTCGCTGGCTGCCAGATAGGAAATGCAAAGAGGCATCACCAGTCCATAGCCGTGGGCATGAGTGGTCATAATGTCCATGATGTTCCCCGCCATCACTACGATCACATACACAATAATTTTCCCGCAGAACTGCGTCTTCATCTTCTTGCTCGAAATGATTCCTTCTCGATGGGCTTCCGGGATAGCTTTGATAGATTCCAATAGATCCGGAGTGTAGGAATCTGTCTTGATAGTCGTGTAAGAGAGCTGTATCCATTTCGTGGCCAGATCGATAATGATCAGCAGTGTGAAAAGGGCTAGCAGTTCTACGTGAAACTGCACCGCAGTGATGATTCCCGCCACAGCCACTTTCGCCTCCCAATACTCGCCCAATCTGGATGCAGCCTTCCCAATGGCATCAATAAACTGGTTCAGCTCCATCAGGTCTTATCCTCGCTATCACTATCCTTCTTCTTATCCTCGGCTTCGGCGGCAGCCATGGCATCGATAATCGCATTATGAGGGCAATCGTCCCAAGGGCAACGTCCGTCATCATTCAGTACATTCCCGCAAAATTCGCAGAATTCCATAGTCCATTCCTCCTTATGCGTTCTTAATCTCGGTACTCATAGCAGTCAATACCGATTTGTACTGGGCATCAATCTTGCTGGTATCCGCTCCCAGCATGGCAGCCTTGACTCTGGCCTCCACCATGGAATCAATCTGCGTCTGGTACTTAGCTTTAATAGTTGCAATGGCAGATGCTTTCTTTTCCGCCGCCGTCGGCTCCGGAGCCACATAGGCAGCAGGCTTGCCATCGGTGCCGCGGATGTATTCACCCGATACATACTTGTCATAATCTTCAGCGCCGATGATTTCGACTACAGTCGCATCGCTGAAAAGACTCTTACCTTTTTCGATAAGAGCCGTCAATTTGTCTTTGTTTTTATCTTTCGTCGGGTTGAAATCGCAGATGATTGACCCCACTCGCTTGCCGTCTTTGTCAAAGCCAGCACAATAGTAATCTACGTTTGTTGCACTCATACTTTCCTCCTATACTGAATTCGAGGTGATATAAAATGAGAAAACCTAATGGATATGGAACTATCAAAAATACAGTACAGTACTAACATAGGATGAATCATTGGTTTTTCGTGAGGCAATGGTTACAGTGCTTGCATGCGGCTGTATACCAATAGAATTACAATCCCCACCTACGTCATTAGCTACTGCGGCGAAAGCATCTAACATCGACAACGGTAATGTATAGTCATGGGGACTGCCGGTGCTATTGATAAGTCCCCACTGTTTAATTACCAATAGCGATGAAATACATCATATCTCCTGAACCATTGTCACCGTTACCAGAAACCTCGTCCCAATAGAAAGTAGAATTATTTGAATAGTCAATAAAAGTCCACGAATAGCAACCTTGCCCCCTAATCCGGTTTATTAATACACTAAACGCTTTGTTTGGGAAAGCAATTGGATATGAACCATACCACGGATGATTACCATTTGGCCCGGTAACTCCCCACTGTCTATGCTTTTGAAATTACAATGTAAAAGAGACCGGTCAAGTTTTCGCTTTGTTGATAAAAACATATTGTACTAGAATTTGCTCTGGTCCCTATTGGGCAGGCACCAAGACCCGTATCGTTAGCTAATGCAGCGTAACTTTCGGAGCTACTAATTGGCAGTGTATCTACCCATGTTTTTGTTTTTCCAACACTATGTCCCCACTGTATAATTAAGCCGCCGAAAAATGAGCCAAGGCATACATACCCATTCTGTGCGATCGAATACTTCACGCCGCTTGCGGTCAGAACCAATTTGAGCAGCTGTCCGAACCAGCTATTTGTCTGCAGGGCCGTCACAGCCGAGATTGTTGTCGTAAGAGCCAGCTTCTTTATGATATCATCGCCGAGGTTTTCGATTTTTTCGAAGAGCTTGAAACGGCTTTCATGGGCATCTGCCGCCTCATTATGGGTCTTGAGGTCTGTCAGTTTGGCAAAGAGCTTAAAGAGATTGGAATGGGCGTCATCGCTGGTATTGTGCTTGTCCAGATCTGCACTGGTCAGCAGTCCAGCCGGATTGATTACAGCTGTCACGGAATCAGTATTTGTGATGGCGATAGTCACATGCAGCGCAATGGAAAGAGTAGCACTGGTGCCTTTTCCCTGCAGGTAGTCAGGATGTGTATCGGTTTGGACGGCATAGAGGATTTCGCCTTCGTCCGGATCCGTAGCGAAGATACCCATTTCGCGCATGTAAAAGCCCCTATCCATATCTTTGTTGGTTATGACGCATTCAATGTCACATTCACCAGTTTCTGATGGTGTAATGGACGAAATACCAATGTTCTGCTTAGGCGAAGCAAGATCAGTCATGCTTTCTAAGTCGGAAGGAGTGCCGTCCCCTACTTTCAGCTTGGTCAGTTCCAGTTTACAGGTCCCTGCTTCTACTTTCGCCGCCAGTGCACGGCCTTTGTTTGTCAGAATTGCTCCAGTCCAGTTAGCCATTTGTTCCTCCTATCCGGATATCTTTGAAAATATAAGTAGCTGCAGCAAAATACTTTTTCTGTGCTGCGTTGATTGGTTCTACCTTTGGCAGGCCGATGATGATGTCTTTATGAGTATCGGTAGCGATACCGTAGTACTTAGCCACGCCACCATCTCTTGACCATCTGAGTTCATCGAGCCATGACCGCACATTCTTTGCGTTATCAATCGCCCGAACTAAAGTATCGACCGCCTTCCCGCTTTTGACTTCATCCGGCATGTTTTCTACGCGGAAATGGTAATGTTCTCCGCCGTATTCATACCATTCTTTAACTCCAGCACCACCTGCCAGGTTATCTACTACTTGGCGAACAGCAAAGGCAGTACCTTTGTACCTGTGAATAGCGACGGCAGTCTTTATCTGCCTGCGCTTGACGTCGATATCGACAGTATCATCGTAGTCATCCACATGAAATTGCCATGCCAGTATATCGAGGATATCGTCCGGCAGTTTGTCAATGCGGCTATACACGAGTTCCGCCGGAATGAGATTGATTATAGTTGCAAGGGATAATGAAACAGCATCCGCCGCATTCTGTACATTTGGGTCAGATGAAATAGATGCCGGCAAAATTGTTTTCAGGTCGAAATCTTTAATTCTGCTCATTCATCTTTCCCCCCTAAGAAGTTTACAGTCACTTTGCCTGCCACAGCCAGTTCGGTCTGCTGCAGTGTTTTGATAACAGGCGAAGTTACGGTAACTTTCTTCGCTCCCGCCTGCACCATCATTTCGTAGAGTTTGGACGGGTCAATGTCTCGCCCCAGTCTTGATTTCTGCCAAAGGACATATTCACTGACCGCCTTCGTCACCGCATTCTGGATGGATGTACTCTGAGACTTATCGTCCGTATTGATGTAATAAGAGGCATTGATATCATACGAAACGGTGGTTGGCGCCTTTGCCGTGACTTTATCCGTAAGTGGCCGTACCTTTTCGGCATTACATACTTCCAATACATCGTCCAGTACTTCCTGCTCCGGGATTTCTCCGCCGGAAAGGAGAGGTACAATCTGTACTTCCCCCGCAGCCGGTGAAGATACATTCACATCGATGATGTCGGCATTGGCGGACTTCGCAAAGAATTCATAGGCTCCCAGGGAGCCTGCATCAGAGAATGACTCCGGTGCCTCGTGAATTCGTTCACGATATGAATCATCCGATTCTTCATCATTGCCTCCTGCAGAAACGGTGGTATTGGAAACGCCTGCGATAAACGGCAGAGGATCTACCTGTCTATTTAAGCTCCCCACTTTGAAACCGTTTCCTGCGTCCCCGGTTTCTGTACAGGTCGCATGCACCAGGCATGAAGTCTCACCTGCAGGGATGACAGTATCTTCATCCACCGCGAAATAGGTAGTACCAGCTTTATTTGTGACTCTTGTCCCTTTCGGAATCGTGTAGGCGCTTCCGATGTCATCTGTTGACAGGGCATATTTTACAGTCACCTGGGCAGCCTTCGCAGGTATTCTTTCTACATCGAGGAGAGCTCCCAGGTGATCCAGGTAGTCTCCCTTCGCATAAGCAAGCAGGTTCATCTTTCCCGTGTAGTTGATAAGGTTTCGCTGAATGATGAGGACATTCGCTACCGATAAAAGGAAAAGCCGGATAGGGTCTGCCGAGGCGAGCTTACGTCCTGTCATTGTCTCGTAGGAAGAAACCAGCGTATTCTTCACCGTATCCGCATCGTCATCAGCAAAGGTAATATCCGGCAGATTATTCAGATTCATTGATTCTCACCTCCACTTTCGGCACAAGCTTTCCCTCCATGCTCCTCGTAAAGGAAATGGACTGGAGTTCAGCGCGGGGTTCATATTTCTTGATTTCGGAAAAGATGACGCTGGACAGGATAGCTTCCGACTGCGGCATGGGCTTATCTACCACTTCTCCGGGAATCCCCAGTTCCCTGTCCAGCGGCGTTTCGTACCTGATGGTGGTAAGCAGCGTCCGGACATTCTGCAGGACTTCCTTTACCGTGTTACCTGGTGCAAAGTCTATATTCTCCAGTTCATCTGCTGATACTATGTAGTTCATTTTTTCACCCCGCTAAAACACTGCGGTCAAAACATTAGCGATAGATCCGTACAGGTTCAACTTGGATTTTTCCTCCGCATAGTTGCTGTTGTCGTATTCCTTAAGGCTCACGCTGGCCTTAGCCCACATGAGTTTCCCTGTCGGCGTGTAATACGTTTCGCCAAGTTGGACGCTGCGCAGCGTCCAATAGTTATGACTGACCGGCCGCCCTCCAATAATCAAAGGGAACACAGCCCCCGTCTCGCACATATTCCGCAGCACTTCATATTCCGTTTTCGGATTGATGCCATACTGGGAAGCCAGGATAATATCAAAAGACATATCCTGCAGTTCAGGGCCAAGGAATTCACTGGAAGGTTTCTTGTAGATGATTTCATGGTCCTGCCAGCGGCCTGAAGCGCTCTGCTGCACATTGGCAGGCGTCAGCATGTACCGCGAAGATACGATGAATACAACGCTTCCCATATAACCGATATACATGACTACCCTCCTATAAATACATTCTCACTTCCTGCGGCGGCCGTACCGCCGCAGGAGACTGAATCTCCTATTCTTGCCGCACCGCGGCCATTGACGAATACAGTGGAGGAAGCAGAGGAAACAGTCCCGCTGTGCGATGGATGCACCTTACAGGAGTGCGGATTGTAGCTGTCCCCCAGTCGGCCCTGTCCCCTGCCATTCGTTATGACATTACTGCTTGCCGTAGAAAGGGCCACAGGCGGGCAGCTGTCATGCCCTGTATTGTTGTCGCCAAGACGATGTGCTGCCGGCATAGTGCCACCTCCTTAGTTCAAGTTGATATGACCGCCGGAGGTGATATTCACATCACCAGTTGCATGGATGTTGATATTTCCATCTTTGTACTGTACATAAGAGCCATCAGGGAAATGAATACTCTGCGTCGCAGCATCGTCCTCAACCGGCACATCCCGTGTGCTGTAGAAAGCACCCAAAACAAATCCATCCCCCACGCCCTTACCTGAGAAGTTTGGTGTCTGGATGCAGAGCACCTGGTCTCCAATGGCAGGAATCCAGAAATCTTTCGTATCCTTTGTCCCCCGTTGCAGTACCATGAGCTCCGCAGTCACCTTGTTTTCTTTGTCTTCACGGATGACCCGGACAGTACCTTTTGCCGGATCCTGGCTGGATACAATCCCGTAGAAGATAAGATTTTCCAGGGCATTCTTCGTCTTTGCATCAATATCCATTGAGGCACCTCCGTAAGTCGAGTTGGCAGGTATAACCACTTCCCATCTTGTGATGAGCCCGGGTGATGATGTACTTCCCGTCAAACTGGCCGAAATTTTTGAGTTTCACAAGCATACCTGCTGAATAGGCGAAATCACCGGTCAGCGAGAAGGAGGCCTGCACTTCATCCTTATTCTTTTCCCGCAGCTTTTTCTTTGCCAGCCGTTCCGCTTCTTCCACAGTCTTTACCTGCTCATTGACCTCCAGTGTCTTCCCGTCCTTCTTATCCGGAGCCGTGAAAGTTGCTTCAATGATCTGGGCATCTTTGCCACTCTTGTATCGCACGTGGCATGCCTTGTAGATATCCCGCGTCTTGGCAGTCAATCTATAGGAGATGAAACTGTCCACCAGCTTTGTGTTTTCCTCCTGCATGGTACCGGGGCGAAGAAAAGTAATGGCCGCATCTCCTTCTTCCTGTTTCTGCTCATCAAAGATAATGACCTTTTTCGCATCAATTTTGAGGCAGAAGCCCGCATCCTTTACTACCTTGCTAAGGAATTCAAGGTCCGATTCATCAGACTGTTCCACATGGTCAATGTTCGGATTATCATCACAGTACCAGCCCAGTTCCAGGCCATTCCCTTCTGCGATGTCGCTGGCACATTTCCAGATGGAAATATTCTCCCACGTCCGGTTCTTTTTCTCACCGCGGAGGGAACCATCGGAAGCGGCACTCACCCCTTTGACCTGCACGGTAGATGGCATGGCATTTACTTCGATTTCATCAATCTCAAACTGACCCGCGTACAATTCTTCTAAGCCGCTGGAAAGGTTATCCTTATTCATGACATAAAGGGTAACTGCTACCTTGGAACCCGGCTCCGGATACCATGCATCCTGCCAGAGCTGCGCCTTATCCTCGAGGGTGATGTTGATGTCATCTACCTGGCCCATCATGTTGTCTGTATAATCCACCGACAGCATGAATGGCATCAGGCTTTGGGAAATATCTTTACTTTTACTTTCTCCTTTGGGCGTATAGATGATTTCCGCCCATCCGCGGCGTGACATAAAAGTACCCGGCGTCAGCTCATCTAGCCATTTTTCTATCGTATCAAGTGCAGACATAGGCTACTCTTTCCACGGCGGTATAAGTTTCTTGGCTGCCGTATCAATCTCAGGGCATATGATGGAAATGCCCGCCGGAAATACAACGATGTCATTATACTTTTGGTTGGCATGAAGCAGCTCCGTCATGTAGTATTCATTTCCATAGACTTTGAAGGCGATCATGTCCCACATGTCGCCCTGGATAGTCGTGTAAATCTTACTCATAAGAAAGCCTCCTCTTATTCGCATTGATATCGTCAATCATACGGGGAAGGGCTTCTTCGAACTGTCTTGCCTGTTCATTCAGTGCCTGCCGAATCATATCGACTACATCCGGTGTTGCATTGCCCTGGATGTTAATGGTCGGCTTGAAATCCAGCTTCACATCCGTATTCCTATTGGAAACAGGGGCGACAGCGACAGGGGATGGTCCAGCCTCTGCATTTCCGGGGATCGTCCCCAGGATATGTCCTGCCTGTTCCCACAAGGATACTGCCCTGGCGGAATTATCGAGAGGGATAGCGGCTTCTGCAGAATCTTCGGCAAAAGTTGTCAGGAATGCGCCTTTGCGGTAAATACCGCCGCGGGCATTGTGCCCCACTTCCTTAGACCCCTGTGCTTCTGCCTGTTCCTGGACATCGGACGCTTCTCCTCTTAATGTCCGAATGATATTGCTGACCCCATCAGTAATCCGATTGAAAGCACCAGATATTGCATCAATCACATCCATTACGATCTGCTTTGCGTAGTTCCACGCACTGGCCCAGTCCCCATTAAAGAGAGCCGTGATGAGTCCGATAACATCCCCAACAGTCTGTACAATGGAGCTGACCAATCCGGCTATTACGGTTATGGAAGTAGTAACAATCCCTAGTGCGATATCGAAAGCTGCCCCAATGGCAAAGCCAAGTTCATTGAAAATTGCACCAATCAGTTCAGAAGATGCCAGACTCTGTCCGGTAATACTGTTCCATACCTGTGTAATGGTATCCAATGCCTGTTGGAAAGCTGCGCTGATAACTGCCGCATAAGCTGAAATAGTTCCGGAGATATGATTCCATACAATCATGGCCACGTTTTCGAGCTGGTCAAAGTTCGCACTAAGCAGCATAACAACAGCCACTATAGCGCCAATGGCTAACAATATAGGGCCAAAACCAATGGAGCCAACAATCCCGGCAACTGCAGAAAGCCCGCCGGAAAGCGAAGACAGCAGCGTTGGCAGCAGTCCTATCCCTTTCGTGAGTTTTCCCACGACCCCGATTCCGGCCTTAAGTTCCGCATGAAAGAGAGCCATGGAACTCTGCAGATAACTGATGAGCGATGCCACGAAGCTCAGTCCAAGGAATGCCAAAATCATTCCGCCTACAGCAGCCCCAACAGCAGCAATAGCAGATACAAGCTCCTGGTTCCTACTAACCCAATCAGAGATGCTCTGGATAATCGGAGCAGCCGCCGTCATAAGAGACGTAAGAGTTGGAAGCAATGCGTTCCCAATGCTTACTTTCAAAGCCTTGGCGCCATTCTCGAGAAGCTGCATCCGGTTAGCTGCGGTCTTGCTTCGGGCCGCATATTCCTGCTCTACACTGCCTGCATACTTTACAGAGTCAGCGACTTTATCGAAGTTATCTTCAAGTGCATCCAGATTTGAAAGCAGCGGAGAAATAGCTTCAATAGACTCTTTACCAAATAAGCGGGAGAGCACACCTGCCTGTGATTCTTTGGGAAGTGCCTGAATGGCCTTCATCACATCCAGGATGGCGCCTTTGGCATCCACCTGCATACGCTGTGCCACATCGGTCGCACTCATCCCCAACTGGGCAAAGGCTTCCTGCTGTGACTTCGTAGCCGTCTCTCCGGCTACCATACCGAGAATAAGGTTTTTAATGCCGGTTGCCGCTACATCACTCTGTACACCAGTTGCCACCATAGAAGCACCAAGAGCGGCTATTTCACCGGAGGCAACGCCGCCAATTTCACCCAAAGGTCCAATTCGTGTTACTACATCGGAAATCTTTGGAGCAGAGGCAGCAGTCGTGTTGCCCAGGTAATTTATCTTATCCGCCAGTGACTCGACTTCGGTCTGATTCATCTTGAAAGCAGACCGCCATTGGGCCATCATATCGCCCGCCTGTGATGCAGAAATATCAAAAGCTACGCTCATCTTGGCAGCGGCCGTAGCAAATTCAAGCAAGTCCTCCTTCGCAATCCCGGCCTGTCCACCAGCGGCCACAATCTGTGCAATGCCTTCGGCCGTCATAGGAATCTTCTGCGAAAGGGCAAGAATGGCATCTCCCATTTGCGTGAACTGCTGCGGTGTATCAAAGTCTACGACTTTGCGTACATCGGCCATGGCAGATTCAAAAGTCATGGCAGCCTGTGTAGCCTCTACCAATGGCGAGGTAAGCACCTTTGCCACGTTGACTCCGGACTGCAGATTTACACTTGAAAGGACAAGCGAATTCTTTGCGGCATTATTATTTTTTCTGGAGACGGCAACGTCGTTCTGCAACTTTTTCACTTTCATACTTGCTGATATAGCAGTGTTGAGCTGCTTCTGTGATTCCGCAAAATCTTTGGTCTTAAATCCGGCATTTTCGAGAGCAGTTCCCACCTTGGTCAAGTTCATTTCTTCGGCAGCGATAGCTTTTGCCAGGCTTTCAGCGGCAGCTTTCGCATCATCAAATTGTTTCTTGCCTTCCGAAGTAGCCGTATTAGCCCCAATCATTTTCTGATTGGCCTTTGCAAGCTCAGCATTCAAACTACCGATGCTCTTTTGTATTCTTTCATAGGCATCGGCGTTTTTTTGGGTTTTAATCAGCCTGTCGAATTCATCATTCAAGTCTTCTACGCTGGAAGCCGCCTTTTTAACGGATGCGGGGAGTGAATCATCAATTTTGCCTTTTATGGACAAGGCGAGTTCTAGTAATCTACCTGCCACTTACTTGTCTCACCTCTTTTATGCTAAAATGAATACGGAAAGGATGATGTCCTATGAGCAATTATGATTATATTGGCGCAATGGGCGACTCTGACTGGTTGTTGCCTTGCAATCAATTGGATAATCTGACATTGTATGATTGCAAGCATTGCCCGTATTACGGTCAATGTGAAAGGGGCGCCCATATTATATCTTCCCTTCAACTTAACGATATTGAGGCTTTGCCATTAGAATTACAACATAGAATTCTCGCAGGCCAACTTTCTGGAAGAGAAGTCTCTGACTCCGATGGCTTTGATGAAATTGATAAAATTGATGGTATTGATGACAATTTTGATGATATAGAAGAGTATAAAGGCGGTCTTCTTCCTGATTGGTTGAAGGACTAACGCCCAAAGGCTAACCCCGCGAATTGCGGGGTTATTTTTTTTTGGACGCTTTTTTCATTTCTTCCGTTTCCCGCTTGATTTCGGAATTCATGACATCCACCCATGCGTAGAATTCACTCAGGGGCATCTCCATGAAATATCCAATTGGCGTATTGCTGTATTTAGCCATACGCATAGCAGAAAGCCGGATATCCTTTACGCTTCCGACTGTAGCAAAAAACTTTGTGCCTTGAGCGTGACCTTGATGAAATCAGGTCCTTTCAGGCTCAAAATATCATCATACCGGACGCCTGCGGCAACGGCCGCAACGGCTGCCTGGTAAGGGAGAGAAAGTGCCGGGACGCTCATCACCGGATCTTCTTTCTTTGCGGATTTGGCACAGTTGATGAGGGTGTAGCCTGTCACCTTGTCCCAGTCAAAGACAAGGGTCGTCTTTCCATTTGGGAGTGGGCTGATGAGGTCCACCACGTTGTTTTCGTCAATAACCTCGGCCACTACCGGTTTTTCTTTTGTTTCTGCCATTTACGTCTCCTCACATACCAAGATTCTGTTTGACGTCGGCCAGCAGGTCCACGCCGTTAACAACCGCCTTGTAACCGTACTTATCGATTTCGCAAACGGTAGTGCCATCATAGTCAGCTTTGACATAATGGGCTTCCATGGTAATCTTAGTGTCGGTCTTGTCGCCGCGCTGCAGTGTCCCCACTTCAATGGATTTGATTCGGCCTCTCAGTGCGATACGGAGCTGTGAGTGGGCATAGGAGTTGGTACCTGCATCGAAGTTCTGTACGTCCGCGTAGTTTTCCAGTTCAATCGGAGCACCTGCCACAAAGGCCATGGCCTCTTTGGTCGGTACACGCATAGTAAGGCTCGGCTCGATGGAATCCAGCTGGCCTACGACAGGCGCATCGATCTTACCTGCCACACCCACACCTGTGACTTCGGAGGTAAGGGTAGAGAGGGTCCCCGGTTCGAATTCGGTAGTCGGATAGTAGTCTGCATTCCCATTAACATAAGTACGGGAATCGTTAATCATTTCCGGAATTTTCGGCATTATTTTTCACCTCTCTCAATTAAAAAGCGTATTGAAGTTGGAAACATCGTATTCCACAATATCTTCGATATCCTGTGCAGGTACCGGAGGAGTAATGCTGGTATGAATACGGACGATACCGGCCAGCAAGTCGGTCTGCGGGTTTTCTTCCTCCAGGAACTTGACGGAAGCGCCAAGCATGTAGCCTCGTGCAACAAGCCCGTTCAGCCGGATCTGTTCACTGTCTACGATGGTCTTGATAAGGCGCTTGCCCAGTGGCTGGTCAACCTTCTGCCAATAGTTCAGGATGAACGTCTGATACTGCCAGTCAAACATGCGGCGTACACAGATAAAGGAATCTTTCACATCTGTGATGGACGGATAAGCACCGGTGTAGTTCCCCCAGGACTTCCAGCCGCCGGAGAAATTGAGAGCTGTCATGACGCCCTGGCTGTTCAGCAGGTTAGCCTGGGAAAGCCCCATATCCACTTCAGTGCCGTCTTTCAGACAGATTCCTGTAGCCTGGAGGGAACGGTTGGATGGAGACTGGTACGGCACATCATCATTGGCTGCATCCATGACGCCGATAATACCCATGATATGCGTGGACATATGGAAAACAGAATTCCCATTTCTCACACATGGCCAGCAGACCACCTGGTTCGTTCCGGTATAGTTGTTCTTGTTCTTCCATTCGTTAACGCTCTGGTAATCCTTGGCTTCAGCTGTATCGACATCGGTAAGAGCAATGCAGCGGAAGATACTGTCAATGTTATGAGCCTTGCTCTTCATTACGGAAGCGACCGCCGGATTCTCAGAATAACCGGGAGCCAGTACCATGCCAGGCACAAAGGAAAATCTGCTGTAAATGGTATCCAGCAATTCAAGGCCTGTCACCTTGCCTTCAGCCGAAGCGCCACCGATGATATCATTGGATCCCACCTTGGACGCATCCAGTGCACTGTAGGAAACCATAATGCTTTCGGAGCTGGCAGCAGAGCCGGTCGGCAGCAGAGTAATGACCACCTGGCCGTCATCGTTGAAGGCGGCAGTATAGTCGGTATCCTTCTTCAGGTCCTGGGCCGCTTCATTTTCACTGCCCTTGACGGTGAGGGTAGAGAGAACTACCGGTCCGGTGAGGGTTACAGTCTTGTCTGCGGCGACCTCATGCGTTTCATTGGAAACGGCCTTCGTATGTTTAGAAGGATCCAGTACATTTACGAAAATAATTGGGGAAATATTATACAGCTTGAATGCTGCATACATAGCTTCGCACAGTGTGAAGCTATCCCAGTCATCAGAATAGCCCAGCGCTTTGACAGCTTCGCTCCAGTTGTAACAAATAACCGGCTTGTTGACATAAGCAGATGGATTTTCCGTAGTATTGACAGGCGCAGTACCGAATACTACCGGAAGGCCTGCCGTAGTCGATACGGTGGCCAGTACGGAAGTATCGATTTCAGATGCCTTTACGCCATGGAAATATGCCATGATTACTCTCCTTTCGAGTTATGTTCCCTGACAGCCTTATCATAGAAGACTCGCATCATGCTCCCTTTTTTGGTAAGCTGTGCCTTTGCCGCTTCCAGCTGTTCAGGAAAAACGAAAAGTGCTTCATAGACAGTCCCTTTGTATCTTTCAGGAATGCCATCAGCAAAAATACTGTATGTGTTTAATGCGACATCACGGAAGCCCGGTCCCACATAAATCACTGGTCCCCTCTTCACGGGTGCCGTTTCTCTTTTTCTTGCCATTTTTACCTCCTGTGTCAGAGGATATTCTTAGATGTCCATATAGGCTGTGGCAGGAAAACGTCAAATTCCAACATGCCAAACCACTGTGGATACGGCTGTTCATCCGGAATCGTTGTCTTCATCCCGTCGGCGATCTGCCATTTGTTTTCCACAGGATTCTCTGACAGAAGAATGAACCGCATGAATTCAAGCAGGTGATAAAGCCTGTCGCTTCCATATTTCATATCTTCGTCATACACCGTGACATAGGCGATGATGGTCACCCTGGTGTCTTCTTTGCCGTCTTCGATGAGCTCAGGCCGAAGAACCACGGCAGGGCACATGCTCTTGGCTTCCTGCCGTGTGGATGCGCGGGGAAGAAACCCGGCATATACATTCACGGCCTTTTCTGCACCGGATTCATTACCTTCAGCAGACTCCGAATATTCCTTGAACCGGCCTTTCAGGTATCCGGCCAGTCCACGCGCACAATCTAACGGTGTCATTGGTCATCCTTTCAGCCGGTGGTCGATTTCATGATAGAGCCGGTCTTCAAATACTTCCCCTGCCCGTTTCTGCAGGGCCTCCATAACCTGCGGATTCTGGAAAAGCTGTGGAATAGCAGGTCCTACCACGCCACGGATAGGCAGGCGGGCCTTTCCTTCACGTTTCATGAAATGGTCACCATAAGCAAATCCTCTTGGTACCTTGAACTCATTCCCTCGTTTAATGGTGACAAAAAGTCCGCGGCTATTCTGCCGTGCCTTATACGTTTTGACATTTTCAAAAGGTCCAAAGACATGGAGCACAGCGCCATCATCAATACGTTCTATCCTTGTCCGCTTCTTGATGACCGAAGACCTGATGGCATAGACATTGCAGATTTCCTTGATGCCCGCAAGGCGCCCGGCGGTAGCGGCACGTCTTCCCGCCGCCCTTGCCGCCTGCTTTGCCATCTTCGGGTTGATCTCCTGCAGGGTATTCAGGATGGCATCCAGCCCTTTGGTTTCCACTTCAAGGTCCATTGCCATTCCTCCTTACATGTGATGTTTATGCAGCGTGATGGTAAGAATCCCCATGTCGGCGAGGCACTTGTCTACAACACAAGGTTCTTCATCTACCTTCAGAATTTCCCCTTCCGCCGGGCGTTCTCCAAAATCGTCTTCTTTGATGTGAATAACAAGAAGCTCGCCATGGATATCTTCAAACCCGTCGTATCTGTTATCGATGAAGAATTTCTCCTGCTCCTCCGGGCTCTGAAAGATACAGGTGTAGGTCTTCCCGTTGATTTCATGAGAATCCGCAAATTCGGAGAGATTCAGAAAGATGTCACGGTCCGCTTTCACCTGTTCCTTAAAGGCAGTCATTTTCCCACCGCGCCTTCGATGTCCGGAGCGGGGATTCCTGCCGGTTTCTCCTCCTGCTTTTTCTTAGAAGATTTCTTCGCGTCCTTTTTCTTCACCGTCTGCTCTTCCGACTCTTCGGCTGCTTCCCCTACTCCTTCCGGAGGTCCCAGTTCCACCAGTTTAAGGAAGGGAGATTTCATGAGCCGATTTGCGTCTTCATCATCCAGCTCCACAACTTCGCCTTTTGAGATAATTTCTCCCCCGACGGAGATGCATCCTTTCTCAACAAGCACAAACATAGGTGCCTCCTATCAGCCTTTGGCTTTAATAACGGCCCAATCGTTGACGCATTCCGGTGCCAGGATGCAGCGGGAATACATGGCAAGGGCCACGGTCTGGTCATCCTTGCTGCCAATGTAGTACGGAACATACGGTGCGGCGAATGTATCGTAGCCATTGCCCGCTTCATTGACCAGGGTAACTGCACCATGGAGCTGGCGTCCGCGTCCGGTGATACCGATAATGACATCATCATCACCGATGAACGGCTTCTGCGTTCCGTCATCATCCATGTAGGTTTCGCCATAGGTGTAGACTTCGAGGTTCAGAGCCTGGATAAGGCCTACACGGTTTACCTGTGGGGATGTAATCTTCGGTGCGAAGGAGAAGATACCCAGATTCTCACGGGAAGGCACAGCGAGCCATTTCATGATCTGGTCATTGTTCAGCATGTAGTCAAATACATTCTTACCGATAATCATGGCAGTCGGAATCTGGCCTGCATTTGCCTGAATTTTTTCAGACATGCCTTTAATGTCGCTGTAGATAGTAGCGCCTGCTTTATCCCAGGTGGTTTCCGGAGTAAGAATCTGGTCAAATCCGTAATCGACGGAGTCAATCAGCTCTTCTTTACCGTCATCGGCATAACCCATGATGTCACATTTACCGGTAGTAAGGATATCAGCAGCCATTTTGTTTTTGCGGTTGATGATATCGTTCTGCAGGTCCACCAGGTCATAAGCCTGCATGTCAGCCGCACGCTGTTCCGGAGTCTTGGTGGAGTAAATACCTTCGCCAAAGCCACGTTCAGCGATGATATCCGGATCCAGTACGCGGCGAGGAGCCATCATTGGGGGCTTGTAAACCTCAGATTCTACGGGATCCCGTTTCATATTGATTCCCTTAGCGCCACGTACTACGAAAGGAGCGAGGCGGCGTGCCGCTTTTCTGTACTGCACTTCAATCTTAGCGGTCGGTGCAGTGTCAGGGATACGCGGGAAAAAGGTATCCAGCAGGAAGGAAGCAGGAGGGGTAGCCCGTTCTACTGCTTCAATGAGACTTACGGTATCTCTGTAATCAATAGCCATTCTGTTTGTCCTCCTTATTTCAGCGCGGTGAAGTAGATGCCCTTACCGCGAAGTTCATCTTCATGGGCAGCCACGGTATCGCCTGCAGCGGCGATAAGCATTTCACGATGGAATCTGCCGGAAATATAAACAGTAGCCACAGTAGCTTTATCGTCCACATCCTGTGCCAGGATGGAATCAGCCACACCGGCTTTGATGGTCGCCGCCGCTGTGCCATCGGTGGTAGTGAGAAGGGTTCCCTTCTTCATGGCAGTGCCTGCGGCAATCTTTACATTCTTTGTGAGATGAACCACTTCCGGACCTGCAAGGAGGCCGTTCAGTTCCATATTTTCCTTTTCTCTCAGAGCCATTATTTTGTCCCCCTGATCTTGTTAATACGATCAATGATATCTTTGATTTCAGCCTGTTTCTTTTCCTGTGGTGCAGGTTCTTTGGCCTTTGGCTGCGGTTTCACGCCGTCAGCGCCGGAGTCAAGGTTGTCTTCAATGAGAGCCTTGATTTTATCGAATACCGGGTTTTCCTTGGCAACAGGCTGAATGCCGGCCAGTGTATCAACGAAAGGCTTTGCCGCTTCCGCAGTGGTGCCTTCACCTTTACACTTCTCAATGAATGCCACCACATAGGGATTAGCATCTTCCGTTTTCAGCGCTTCCAGATCAGAAATACGCTGACGTTCAGCTGTAACTGCCGGATCTTCCTTGCCCTGCGGCGGCTGTCCGCCAAGGCCAAGGAGATTTTTGATTTTGGCAAGAAGTTCTTTATCTTCCATCTTTTTCTCCTTATCCACAATGTTTCTGATTTTAGACATGCCTGTATCACTGAATTTCATGGAAACGGAATTCATGATAACCATTCCGGCCTTCATCTGTGTCTGTACAGTATAATCTTCGTCGATTTCATCCACGAAGCCATTGGCCAGGGCCTCGTCGGCATCCATCCAGGTTTCCTCATTCATGAGGCCTTTCAGCTTATCCGGTTCGATTTTATCTTTGCATTTTCCGGCATACACGCTGACGATAGTGTCTTTCACTTTTTCCATGATATCCGCTGACTTTTTCAGAGTTTCAGCATCCATCATGTCAAAAAAGAAGGCCTGCGGATTATGAACCATGTAAAGCGCATTGCGCGGCATGATTACGGAATCGGCAGCACAGGCCACTAATGTGGCAGCGCTGGCACAGAGCCCATCAATGTGGACGGTTACTTTTCCTGAATATGCCTTCAGCAGGTTGTAAATTGCCTGCGCGGCGAATACATCGCCCCCCGGACTATTAATGCGGAGGAGGATGTCCTTTCCGCCCAATGTTTTGAGGTCATTGGCAAAGTCTTTCGGCCCTGTTTCATCCCCATACCAGGGCTGGTCGGCCAACTGGCCATAGATAAGGATTTCGGCAGTTTCACTTTCTGCTTCATTCTTGATTTCCCAGAATTTTTTCACTTTATTCACCTTCTTCCTCTCCGTCTTTATTTGCTAATACCTGTGGGCTTTCAAACTGGAGCCCCAGTTCTTTTTCCCTCTGCTTTTCATAAGCAATGCTTTCAATATTTTCTTCGTAATCTGTACCGGTCATTTCCGCAGCTTCCCTTGTCCTTGTGGAGAGTCCGTAGGTCACGCGAAGTGCGCTGCCATTTACGTCTCTAACGGGGTCAAGGATACTCATGGTCGGCCCGAACCAGTCAGCACTGCACCAGTCTTTCCTGATGCGGGGATCCTCAAAGAATCCCGGCGCATCTACGCGGCCGATTGCCACTGCTTCTGCAAGCCATGCCTCATAGACTGGCTGGCAGAAATCATTGGCGAACCATTTCCGCCGGAGCTTGTATTCTTCCCATGCCTGCAGGAGGGCCGCCCTCGATGCTGAGTAAGAAGAGGTAAAAGACTTCAGCAGCACTTCGTATGGCTGCCCAATGGCTGCGGCAATCTGCTTTATGAGAGTTGTCACAAATGGTTCGAATACATCCTGCCCATTGCTGGAGTCCACCGATTTTACATCGACCCCCATCGGCAGAGCATTCAATGTGCCGGCAGCAAGGCCATACTCATTGACGTCCACCACTGGCGCTTTCGGATCATAATCCGGAGACTGCCCAAGGATAGTGTCCAGGCTGTTCCCTGCACCGGTACTGGTAAAGAATAAAGCGAAAAAGCTCTTCACGATGGCCGAAGTCAGCTCTGCTTTCGTATACCGGGAAACCTGTTTAAGCGTTTCCAATACCGGCGCCAGATACGGCACACCGCGGTACTGTTCCGCCCTGGCATCGTGGCAGACCTGCAGGATGTTCGGCTGTCCTGTCCTTGTTCCAAAAGCCGCTACCCTCACCCACGTAGTAGGCGTGTAGTCCGTCGGGTCACAAGGCACCTTGTTGCTTATCCAGTACGCCGTGATAGCTCCATCACGATCGATTTCCACACCATCCACGATGCGGTTCCCATTTGGGGCCTTCATTTCCACAGCGAACGGTCCAATCGGACCCATCATCCCCTGCCCAAGAGGGTTGGAAACCCGGTTGGCTTCCACCAGTTGGATGCGAAGGGAATAGGGCATGATAAATGACGGTGTTTTCCGCCGAAAGATGGCAAAGGAATCACCATCAGTCAGGTAGGTGACGTAGGCAATGTCCTGCAGGTCATAAAAATTATTCCGCTTGTACTGGTCGCACTGCACGGAAGAGGCCCACAGGTCAAATTCACGGGCTGCATTCCGTTCCCACTGCTTTGCTTCAGCTGCCGTCATCCCCAGTGATTTGAAGGGAATCCGTGGGGAGAGCCGTAGCCCATCCCCGATGGCATGGAGCGAGGATGTGTTGATTGCCGCGGCTCCGATAGGTGTATTCGTGACCTGGTCAGCACTGCGGCCTCGCAGCATTCCGATATTGGCATCGATGTCCGACTTTGCGCTGGACCGGATCGGGTTCCATGCTTTCAGGATATTGCTTGTGCGGCTCCCGCCGCCCTCCGAATATCCCGTATTCAGGAAACGCTTTCCGGATCTTCCATTCGGCGCCCGGATCCTGTGGTCCATGCTGATTCTTCTCTTTCTCATCAGTATTCCTCCTTAATCAAAGAACACCACGCGCTTCATAGATCCCCGCGAGGCGGTATCCTCATCATCTGTCGTTGCCCCTGCGGCGAGAAGATTTTCAATAATCCTTTCCACAGTCGCCAGGTTGGCGCGGGTCAACGTCCGGTTACCAATGGTGTAGGACTGCCCATTAAGGATGGCTTCTTCCGCTTCCAGGTATTTCTTCAGTCGTTCATTCATTAATTTGCTCATAGTTCCTCACCAGATATTCACCCGCCGCTTGACCGGGACATTTTGTTTCTTTACTGCCGCCTTCTTCTTCGCCGTTGGTCTTATCTCCGCTCCATGCTGCAATGCCTTCTCATAAGCATCCCAGTCATGGGACAGGGACTGCATACACGCCAGGTTATAAACGCGGAGGTCCAGTGGCTCATTCCTGACGCTCTTCGTAGTCTCCCATATTTCATGCAGCACGCCATTTCTCCGTACCAGCTTCTTATGTTCAGATACGATGCCCTTGAAATAGAGGTCGTTATATCCGCGTTTATCCGTCTCCTTGGCCTCTTTTTCATCCAAGGGGAAGTGGAAGTATTTGGCACCGACTTCCTCAATGGAAAGCCTGGCCAGCACCATTTCCTTCCCATCATCGACTCCCAGACGGACAAGCGGCAGACTGTTACCTAATGTCCACTTAGTATTGTTCCTGTCATAAAGCGGCATACCGGGGCTGCCTACACCTTTGATGGCAAAGCGCTGTTTATAGATATTCTTCCGGCAATAGTCATAAACAGATTTCGTATAATGACCGCCGGAGTCAATGAACGTCCGAAGGACCTTGAGGCCTATCCCATTCTTGAATTTGTAGATATGGTCAAGGACTGCATCCAGCTTGTCCCATGTGCTTTTGGAGTCAGGCACGCCCATAATGATTCCTCTTCGAATGCCCCACGATTCCTCATCCCGTCCCCAGCCGCATATTTCGTATTCGAGACGGTTATCCTGCGTATCGACAGCAGCTGTAAGGAACAGGACCCCTTCCGGCAGCTCTGCTCCATATTTTTCCCGGCGGTTCAGGAATTCATCCCCACTGTCAAAAGCCTGCGGCAGGGAATACGACTCGCCAAATCTTGTATTCGCTACTACCTTCTCAAGCTCCGGATCCCCCTTTGCCTCCAGCCATTCCCTTACGATTTCAGGCCATGATATCCATGGTGAAGAGAAGGCATTCAGCGAGAAGGACCGGCATCCGTTTTCAATGGCCTTTTCATTGGTGACCACATACTTCTGCGGCGCATCCTTCATCTCCCTTTCTGTAGATGAAAATCCGCAAAACGGGCATCGCCATTTCACAGATTTTACAAAGATGGTCTTACGTCCGGATGGAGCCTTCACTTTTTCCGCATCCACGACCATATCTGTATACTTCAGCTTGACGAATTCACCGCAGTGCGGGCATTGATGCCTCCATTCTTCCATGGTTCCCGCTTCATACTCCGCATCGATGCGGCTGTGGCCTTCGATGGTAGGTGTAGAAAAGAGCCCCATGACTCGATTCCAGTATGTTGTCATACGTTTTGCCGCCAAGCCCACCGGATCGCCTTCGGTGCCGGCCGATGAAGGAAACCGGTCTACTTCATCACAAAGCAGGATTCGTACCGGTCTGGATGCCAGGCCGGCAGGCGAGTTTGCCCCCGCCATAACAAGACGGCCACCAGGAAAGATCTTGTTCAGGATAGTGTTATTACTATCCCTTGTCTTCACGTCAATGAAAAGCTTACTCAATGCCGGTGTGTCCCGAATCATTGGAGCGATACGGGATTTTGAAAAATCCTGTGCCATTTCAATGGTCGGCTGGATCATCATGATAGTGCAGGGATCCAGATGAGCAAATCGGCCGATCACGTTGTTCATGATGTCAGACTTCCCCACCTGGGAACACGATTTCACTACCACCCGGTGAATTCCCGGCTGGGTAAATGCGTCCATGATTTCTTTCTGGTAAGGCGCACGGGATGTCCTCCACTTGCCTGGCTCTGCCGACGTACTCGAAAGATATCGGTAATCGTCCGCCCATTCTGAGACTGAGGTCTTTGGAAGGGGCTTCAGCCCATGGGACGCAATATATTCCCAAAGCTGCTTAGCCGTCTTCATCTTCGTCTTCCTCTTCATCATCTATCTCGTCGGAGAAAAGGTCAGGCGAATAGGCAGACAGCTCCGCCAGCTTCTCCTCGATTTCCGTTGTAAGGAGTGAATAGATTTCCTCCTTGCTCTTCCCCTCAAGCATCGGCGCCAACTTTGACGGAAGCCCCAGCAGCTGGGTACGAAGGTTGGCCGCCATGGCCGTCATGACGTACTCCACCACTTTGGCTGAGTACGCATTCTTCCGCATCTTTTCCAGCTTCAGCTCTGCGATTTCCCGCTTTGCCTTCTCATGAAGAGCCCGTTCTCTATCGAAATCCACCTGCGAGTCATCGTCCCCTGCTTTTACAGACAAGAAATAGCGCCGCATTCCTTCAACAAGAAGAACCGACCCACGTTCATCAGTCGGTAAAGTGCCGTCTTTAATCATCTGATTCACTCTTGGCTGTGAAACCTTGAGCGCCCTCGCCATCTGTGTCTGTGTTGTAACGACATTGTTGATATCCTTGGAAATTTTCAATTTACTTATAAATTTTGATTGAGTTTTTCTTGAAGTGTTATTACTTATATTTGTCAACAAAAACTCACCTCTCTAATTTATAAATAAGTCCGAAAAATCTCTAATACCTAGCTCATTTTTGGGCCGTCGAACGCCTTCGCAGTCGGTGGGGGTTCCGGAAGGACCCGTCCAAAATTCAGGAAATAGAAAAGCACGTACCTGATCGACTTAAGTACGTGCTTTTCCTTAAGGAAGTATTACGGCGTGTCATTCAATCCCTGAATTCCACACTATCATAATACCCCGTCTTTTTAAGAATTAACATGAATTTTTGTGAACTCTTTTTCCAAATCTTTCAAAGCCCATCCATGCAGCTTCATTGTCCACCGGAGGGAGAAGTGCATGTCCACGGCGATCTGTTCCCACGACTGACAGAGGATGTAGTACCGATACAGCACGCATCGCCTGTACTCATCCGACTCCTTGTCAATCAGCACCTCAGCCTGCTCCTTCATCTCTTTGCAGGCATCCCATTTCCTGTTCACCTTGTCGGCCTGGGATTCCATCTTCTCAATGATTTCATCCAGCGAAGAGATGTGATTGGTCTGGACCTTGTCCCCGAAGCCTGGGCTTGAGATATTCACCATCCTCAAACGTAACTCCGACAACTCCCGCTCGTAAGTCAGCAGCACACTGTTCTGCCTTCGGACTTTATTCAGAAATTCCTTTACAGTCATGCATGGCCTCCTTTGTTTCTTGCCATCTTCCGCATGCAGAAGGCAAGCAGGAAAGCTACATTTACGACCCCGCCTACCACATATCCGATGACGAGTCCAATCACTACTCCCATCATTTCCCCCTCCTTGCTGAAGATGAAACTCAAATCACTTCATTCTGTATGATTTCATATCTCAGGTATCTATACGGATTTTCCTGTATTTTCTTGGCCACTTTCTCCGCCAGGGCTTCATCCATCAGCACCATCTGACCACGACTGGCTGTGTATCTCACCGTGAGGATTGGTTCCTCATCCGCTTTGTGGCTGCTCTTGTAGACCACCACCTCGCAGACGTTTTTGTGGCCAGGGCAGTCCCACGGCCTCACCATGATCCTGAGATAGGTGGCCATCATTACGTCTACAGAGAAGTCACTGCCATGTTCTGCATGCGTTGTTGCACCTATTTTGGTATGTCTCATTTCCCCACTTCCTTAACCAATCTCTTTAAATCCATCAGACTCAGCTGCAGGATCTTTCTTACCGGGTAATTTCTGCGAGGTTTGCAGAACAGCCGGTAGGTTTCCCGCCTCGTGTCATTCTTCCATCTCCGCTTGCAGCTCTTTCTCATGGATGCACCTTCTTCGGTCTGCCCGGTCCACGTTTCACCGGCTCTTCCTTCTTCAGAGCTCTATCCGGTTCAGTGCCCGCCGGAGTTACCGGCATCGGCTTACCATCGTCTTCATCCGGATGGGCTGCTTCCCACTCTCCAATGATGCCCGCTGCCACTTTCCCCTGGTCCACTCTCTGGAGCGCCGCCAGGTGATGGGCATCGTTCACCAGCTGTTCAAGCAGCTTCTTTCGCAAAGTGAATTCCCCTGTGTCCATGGCTGCATTGATGAATTGGTACACACAGTCAAATGTGTCCTTATGCTCGCCAATGATTTGTTCTTTGTCCATTCGGTTCCTCCCATCCGCCGGAAATCCGGCATATCCTCTCCCTGCTATAATCAATTCAGGAAGGAGGTGATACTATGGTTGATTTGGCATCTCTTGTCCTCGGCGCATCCTTTTCCCTACTTTCTTCTTTGGCTGTTTTTAAATACCAAAGCTGGAAAAAGGATGTATCCGAGCGAGTTCGTTTTTTCCTACAGGCCAGACGGCAGATTCATATCAATTCCACAATCCTGAATCAGACCGTTTCCAATACCAAGGCTCTTGACCTTCTTTTGGAAAAGGTATCTTTTCTCCAGCCCTACCCTTATGCGGATTTCTACCTGCTCGATGATACCTTCCAAAATATCTGTGCAGGATATGAAGAAAATTTAGCCTCGTTTCTTTCCGGAAACATTGGAATCGCTGAGTTTAAACAGCAAAGCGATGAATCTCTAATAAGAATTCAAGGCCTCATGACTCTTTGGAACGATTATCTTCGCCGCTACCTGCTGCTGTACTTTTTACTTCCTTCTCTTCTGAGGAAAATCACCGATAAATATCTCCCCCGGGAGAAACCCTATTGGGATAAGCAGCGGTAACATATTCAGAAGGCTTTTCCCTTCATAGAGAAGGTAGATAAAGTACATCGCTGCTATGGCCAGCATGATGTATACAATAATCCTGTACGGCCTTGTTTCCTTCTGCCATCCAATGAGAAAGTCCCGCTGCAGGTCTTCTACACTCTTTTGCTCTTTATCTGGCTTCATTCTTACCTCCTTCTTCCGGTTCGTATTACAGTACGATCCGGAAGTTTTCTTTTCCGCCGGAAACATCCGGATCATTCTCTCGGATTGATTTTTTCAGCCCTCATGACCAATAAATCCCAAGCCGCATACTGGGCCATCTTCTCAATATCCTTCATCTCGGTCCCTTTGAACCGTGCCCGCAAGGCGTACTTGATGACGTTTCCCAGACAGAAACCGTGCATCATTTCCGAAGTGAAATACATCTGCATGACCTCGATAGGCTCCACCTCGGCCTGCTGGTAGTGTTTCGCATCCGACGCCAGCCCTCCGGCAGTCCCCTCTTTCATGGACTTGGAAACCTTCTCTGCCAATTTATCCAGATAATCGTCATCCGGTATTGTACCAGGGATGCCGTTTCCATTCAGCATTGAGCTGATAAATGCACGCTGGTCCCTTTCAATTCCTTCCGGTTGCTTCATGATTATTTCCTTCCCTTTCGTTTATATCGTCAATAAGCTCGAATCTATATTCCTGACTGGCCATCGGATACTTTTCACGGTCCACCAGACTCATGAACATACCCGCAGGCCTCACCCATTTCTTCTCTTCCCCATACCGGTGATATACAACCATGGCATCTCCTGTTTCTGTATGCTCTGCCACACAGTCGATCTGATACAGCGCCCCTTTGAAGTGCCTCCAGATTTCTCCCGGTTTCGGTGCTTTTCTATGGGAAATGTGGCCATTCTCTACCACCAGGGCAAGACATTCTTTAGCTTCCTTCTCCTGGATGTATACAGGTTCTCCATTCAGCTCAATTTCCAGTGGCTCTATGTCCCATTTGAGATTCATTGCCTTACCTCCCCGTGCTGCCGAATCCACCGGAACGCTCTCCGGAAGCATCGTCATCATCCACCGTGAGATACCGCAGGAACACGCCCTGGCCGATTCGTTCTCCTGCTTTGACCTCCAGTGGCTTATCTCCATGGTTTGTAAAGGCAAACATGATGTTCCCGTCATTGTCCTTATTGCCGTAGTAGTCCGCATCGATGAGACCCACGCTGTTTGGGATGGAGATCCCTTTCTTGATTCCCCAGCTCGACCGCTCCATGAGGAGAAGGCACACATCGGCCGGCATCCTGGCCTTTACCCACGTCTTCACTACCACCGTCTGCCCAATTCCTATGGCAAATGGATAGGGGCTGAAGAAATCATATCCTGCTGACTTTTCGGTGCTCCTCTTCGGCAGCTTCACTTCAAAGGGGCATCCCTTCACCACTTCAAACTTCATCATCGTCTTTTCCCTCCATACGTTCTTCCCTCAGTTCTTCAGATACTGCTTGTGATATGTCATTGTTTCCTACCCGGTTCAGCTCTGCATAGATTGCATCGTTAAGCCGGTTCAATTCTCGGATGTAGTAATTCGGATCAAATCCCTGGTCCCTAAGCAGTACTTTGTACCGCCGGAGCATTTGGGTCGCATGCTCAATCTCAAACTGGACATTTTGCACCTGCTGCAATGCATTTTCATGAGTCATGGCCTGAAGCAGCGTGTAGGTTCCTGTTTTCCCTTTTAATTTCACTTGCTATTCCTTCCTTCTCATCCCTCCATGTTTAATGAAGATTGCCCATCTGGTATGTCCCCTTTGGTCACCCAGCAGAGGTCTGTACGGAGAAAGTTTCAGCACCTCTTCCATTGGGATGTCCGATGTTGACCACTTGAATACCAGCACACCATCATTTCGAAGGACCCTGAAGCATTCTCGAAATCCCTGCCCCAATTCTTTCTTCCAGTCCTTATCCAGGGCTCCATATTTTGCTCTCATGAATGAATGCGGTCCCGCTCTTTTGAGGTGAGGAGGGTCAAATACCACCAAGGCGAATCCTTTATGTTCGCCGCCATCCTCGTATGAGAGATTGGTGAAATCCCCTGCCACATCCGGATCTACAGTGATTGTCCTTCCTTCACCTGCTTCAAACGTTCCTCGACGGATGTCCTGAAATGTAACTACTGGCGTGTTCCGTTCATAGTAGAAGAGTCTCCCGCCACAACACACATCCAATACCGGTCTGAGACTCGAATAGTCTATATCAATCATCTTTCCTCCTCACTTCAGCACTTCCCTCAGCTCCGGTGGCACTACGCCACTGGTCATGAGGCCTTTTTCTGCTTCCTTCCGTTCCTGGAGGATCTTTTCTTCTGCCTCCCGTTTTGTGTCCTCATAGGTCTTTTTCTTCCCTGTGGCCACCCGGTCCGGCAGGTCAAAGCTCTTTTCCATGTCCCTCATCCCCTTTCATCAGAATGGGATGTTCTCATCATTCCCCGCCGGAAAGGGTGCATTTCCCTGCGGCTGCTGGAAATCGCTGAGGGTTGTCTGCTGGGGAGGCGGCTGTGTGGGCTGGCCGAACTGGCTGAAGTCTCCCCGCTGCGCCGCATCCACTCTCGTGTCCAGCGGCCGGGCGATGAGGCCTGCCACTACTTCGGTCACATATCTTTTTGTACCATCCTTGGCATCGTAAGAGCGAGTAGAGTATCTGCCCTCCACGAGCACCCGGCTCCCTTTATGCAGCTGGTTCCCTACGGCCTCCGCCAGGGCTCCCCAGGCGGTGACATTGACCCAGTCCGTCAGTTCCTTGGCCTCGCCCTGCGGTGTTGTGTAGTTCCGATTGACTGCCACAGTAAAGGAAGCTACTCCCCTGCCGGTCCTTGTTGCCCTGATCACCGGGTCCCTTGCCAGATTGCCCAAAATCCATACGCTGTTCATAGTTCGTCTCCTACTTCGAATTCATCTTTCAGCCACGCTATGGCATGGTTCTTCGTTTTGAAATCCTCTGTCCAGCAGTCACCTGTCCTGTTATCCAGGGCCGTATAGGTTCCATCGCTATTCCTGCAGTAGAGCCTGCATTTCAGTTCCCTTGCTGTCTTGTCTTTATTGCACCATCGTTCCACAAAGCCACCCAAGTCTCCCGAGGTGACCTCCGTTATCTCATCGTCCATTTCTTCTCACCTTCTTCCGTCTGGCCTTCTTCCCCTTGGGTTTCTTCTTCCCAATGGTGAAATTCTCTATGGCAAACTGCCTCACGAACTGATATGGGAAGCCCTCCAGGGTGACTCCGTTCTCCAGCTTCACGATCTGGAATCCTTCCTTCGGCTTCGGCATTTCTTTCCATGAGCGGGCATAGATTTTCTTCTTCGTCACATGAGGCTTCTCCAGATTCCTGGTCATGCCCCAGCGCCTTTTGATTTTTCCTTCCTTCACGGACTCGCTTGTTTCCTTCAGGAGATAGTCCGAAAGTCTTAGGGCATCCTCCGGTGAGCCATCGTAGAAACGGACTGACCGATAATTGAATGTGGCCCACGGCCAGCACTCCTGCAGCTTGTCCCTTGACAGGCCCACATTGTTCACTATCAGATGATGGTGGATTCTATGTCCCTCTTTTTCTGTCACCCATATGGCCTTCAGCTCCTTTCCCAGTTTCTGGTATCTGTATTTCAGACGGCGAACGAAAGCCGCCCTCCTTTTCTCGGCCTCCTCCGGTGTAGGCTCCGGATCTGCGTAGGTGAGGTCTATCCGGATATCGTCCCTCTTGAAGTTGGTCACGATGTACCGGTAGAGCTTCACCCTGGCAGCCCGGTCATTGGCTTTCCGGTGTGCCTCGTCTGTCGGGTTGACCTTCGGCATCCTTTCTTTTCTCCCTGCCTGGTAGGTGTGATACTTTTTCACTTCAACAACCAGTGGGGCGACAAAAACTTCCTTGATGTATGGCATACTAATGACCCCTTAATTTTTCTTCGCTAAAATAGACGGGATATCAAGACGGGAAACGGGCCGCATCGCCCGTTTTTATTGAATTATCCATGCACAAGGCTTATAATATAGACATGGTGTCGGTGCCTAATGCACCCGGGCCGCCCGGATTCTTCCGGGCGGTTTTTTATTGCCTAGAAAGGAAGCCCCTTTCTCTTCTTGGGAAGGCATCCGGAGCGGATCTGCTTGATTCTCTCTTCTTCGATTTCCTCATATACCGCATCCAGCTCCCTCTTGTGTCTCTCCCGCCACCGCTTCACGGCATCGCAGGAGAGATACAGGAGCGCCTTCCGCTGCCTTATGGGCTCCGCATGGCCCATAGATGTATGAAACTGGGTCCTGTGAATCCAGGCATCCAGGGTGATAAGATTCTCTTCCCTGTCCTCCCCGCCTTCGCCATGGGGACGCACATGGTGGACCTCCGTCTCTCCCATGGGAAACGGCAGGCCCAGCATATCTATATATACATATTTAAGGGAATTGTCCCTTTCCTTTACCAGTTTCTTCAGTTTGTTCCATCCCGTCCTGTTCTTCTTCATGTATTCCCCTCTTCTCAGATGATTTTCTGCAGCCCCTTTTCATCAGCGTAGGACTCCAGTGTCTTCTCCGCCTCTTCCCGGCTGTCGGTCCAGTCGATTCCTTTGATGTCCCGCCAAGTCCTGCGGCCTCTGCCGCCATAGTCCGTTCTCCGTTTCTTCATGGCTTTCCACTTCCTGCCATCCGGAGACGGCCTCACGATGTAGGTATACTGTTTATCCCCATAAAGGCGATGATAGGCAAGTTTCATGGCGTCCTCCTTTTGTACTGGCAATTCTGCATGTAGGGGATATACCACGGACAGCTCTCACAGTGTTCCTGGCAGATGTTGCCCCTATGCCGCCTGCATACCACGGCGCTGTGGAGTTCTTTTCCGCATACTTTGCAGGCCCTGTTGTCGTAGCTCTCGACCTGCTTCCCTCCGCAGAGTGTAATCATTTCTATCCCTCCTATAAAAAGGAAATCAACGAAATGCCTGAGCCATCTTCCCGCCGGAAATGCGGGGATCCTGCTCAGGTACTCCATTCATTTCCTTTAGATAACTCTTTTCATGCCATTTTCCCTCTGATTTCAGCACTGGTAGTTCTCCCACATATAGGCTTCCGCTTCACTTTTGGTTTCGAATGTTTCCCGGACTGACTCATTCTGCCAGTTCGGCTCTCCGGCATGCTTCCCCCTGGTGTAGTACGGAACAAAAGATACAGAATACTGGCCTTTTTTGAAGTGATTCCAAAGGCTTTCTGGGATTTTTCCTTCCTGTTTCTCCTCTACCGCCCAGTCCGGGATGGGGAAGTGCATGAGGCATGCCAGCCCTTTCCCTTTGTTCCATGGGGCTTTTGCCTCCTCTTTTTTGATTCCGTGAACCCTGAAAAATTTCTCAGTCATTTCTTTTCCCTCCTGTCACTGAGCCCTGACGTCCGATATCCACCGGAATGGCTTTATCCCGTTCTTCATCGGTCATTAGAGCTCCCTCGCTTTCTCAGATTGCAAATGAATGGAGTTACATAGGTATCGAATATCTCTCCGGTTAAAGTATTGCCATGCTTTACTATGGCAGGTATGCCCCATAATCCAAGCTGAGCAAAAGTCATATGTACGCAACTAATATCCAAGTCTTCTGCTTTTACAAGGACTTGAGTCTGCGGATTATACCCAAGCTCTCGGATTCTCTGGCATGCCGCCAGTACTGTTGAACCTCCTCCGCAAGATGGCTCAATGATTTCAATATAGCCATGATGTTCCATGGCATCGACGCAGTCTTTTTGGCTTATTGCTAATGCCGCCATCAGTCCGGATATGTGACCAGGCGTGAAGAACTGTCCAAGGTTGCTGTTTCCAGCGGAAATCTGCATGTAAAGATTCCCGAATACGTCATGAATTACCCCTTTCTGTGTTAGATACATAATTATCCGCCCCGTGACTTCCGGGAAGATTTTCTGCTGTTTTGCGGTGTATTTCCCCATAACTGCCTTGTAGCGATCATTAAGTCCGTTCTTTGGCGGGATGTTCGCAAATGACAATGCCAGGATTTCTACGTAATCAGCGAATGTACCCAATGGATTCCGACCCGGGTCTATTGACGTGATCAAGTCTGCAATGTTTTTCAGGTCTTCCATGCTATCCTCCCAGATATTTTTCGTGGCTGCGTTTCACATCGGCCTGGTCTACGCATGTATAAATCATTGTGGTATCGATACTGGAATGCCCCAGCATCTTCTGCACTTGTTCCACGGGCATGCCTCTTTTTGAAGCCCATGTTGCTGCCGTTCTCCGGAATCTATGTGGATGGCAGTTCTGAACTCCAGCTCGTCTGCCTAATCTTCTTACAATTATTTCCACTCCAGATGTGCGCAAACTTGTAATTTCCTTTTGACTGTTATGCCGGGTTCCTATAAAAAGAGCATCCACATTATCCGATCTTTGGGCTTTATACTTCATGAACCAAAACTTAGCGGAAGCATTAAAGTAGACAATGCGCTCTTTAGATCCTTTGCCAATAACTCGAAGCTCTCCGGTTCCCAAATTTAATCTGGACAGTTTTGCATTGGCTATTTCGCTCGCCCGGCATCCTGTGGATAGCAGCACCTCAATGAGCGCACGTTCTCTAACGTCCACGCAAGCCGATCTCAGCTTTTCCATTTCTACTTCAGAGAAAGGTTCCTTTAGTGTTTTCTCGCATTTAATTTTCTTGATTCGAAGCATAGGGTTCTTAGCGACAAAGTCTTCTGCAGTTAACCAAGCGTAGAAACTGCTCAAATAACGTCTGGCGTTGTCGGCAGTCCTGTTTGAAGCCCCCCTTAATCGGTATTGCGCCAGATAAGACCGTATGTCATCCGTTCCCGCTTTATCTAGACGTACCTGTTTGCCTAAATTAACGATCTCCCTAGTATAGTTCCTTAATGTTTTTTCACTTAGTCCCTCCAGCATTTTTGTAGCAATAAATTTTTTTACCAGGAAATAGTTGCTGGTTGGGTCTGTTGCTACCAGGTCTTTGCATGTTTTGGAAAACTGAATTCCTTTTGTGCAGTAATAAAAGCAGGCGGCGGCCAGCTCACACTGATCCTGCGTAAATCCAGATGTAAGCATTTTGAGCTTAAACTTTGAGAAAATTTCTTCCTTCAGACTTTCGTTCGGCCTTTTGGCAATGCTTTCATCATCCATCTTCTCCGCCTCCTTTTTCCTGAACTACTATTTCAAGTCCCAGCACTTTCCTATTTGCGATTTCGCCGATTCCCATGTTTCCTCCATCCTGCCGCTCCCCAGCGGATGGAGCAGTCCCGGTGGCAGGGACGTATCTTTCCATCCTGCCATGTGGGCCGCGCCAGGCATTCTTCTCCCGGCACTATCTCCTTTCCGCAGAAGCAGCATATGAATGGTTCCTTGCTTTCTTTTCTCATAGGGTTCTTCTTCGTGATATAATTGAATAAAACAATTTTCTTGTTTTAGGCTCTGACGTGTGCGAGACGTCAGAGCCTTTTTCCTTTATCCCAAATGACCTTTGATGATAAGTTCTTTCAGCATCGTGATAGGTGCATCGCCTTCCACGCAGATTGTCTGCGGCCCTGAGAAATACCGCTGGATGGTAACTGCCACAATATCCCCGTCCCGTCCTTTCTCCGGTTCGAAGCGGCTTACATCTACTCCGGCTTTGACGCACATGTCACAGAGCCTGTCCAGGCAGTACTCTTTTAAGTCGTTTTCCCTTTCAATTTCCTCGTTCATGGCCTTCCTCCATTTCTTTCAATACTTCATGCACTATGCACTGACAGCCCAGGGAAAATTGATAGGCCCTGTTATCTCCCAGGGCGTTATACTTCCGGATGTCCGCCTGCAGAGCTTTGTCCCAGTCCAGAAGCTTTGCTTTCAGCTTTTCTTCATTCATTCCATTCACGCTTTCCCAGATTGCCCTTTGAGATGATTCTCTTTACCATGTCCAGGGCCGACATTCCTTCAAAGGTGACTTTCTTCTCGCCGCCGCCCACATAGTAGATGATGGCGGCGTCTATGGCGTTGTCCACGCCGTAGACAGGAGAAATATCAATTACCTTGACACCGGACTCATAGCACATGTACACGAGATGCTGGAGGCAGTTTTCTTTCTTCCGGTTCTCCGCGGCGATAGCTTCATCTTGTTCCTCAGTCATCACAGTTCCCTCGCTTTCTGCACACGGATAATGAGCTCCGTGCCCGGCTGCAGGTGCCCCGGGTCGGAAATCCGGTTATCATGCATGACCTGCCAGGTGAGGCGGCTCATATCTTCCTTATCCGTGGCCACTTTGGCCACGATGCCCCAGAGGGTATCGCCCTCCTCCACGGTGGTTCTGTATTCCACCAGCTCCGTGGCCAGGCTGTCCATATAACAGCTATAGCCGACGGCGCCGGCGGCCAGGATGCCGCAGAGGATGCAGCCGATTTTTACCCAGCGGATTCTTCTGATTAAAGGTCTCATGGTTCTTACCTCCTTTTCCTTTACTTTTACAAAGCTTTCGGCGGGCTCGCTGGGCCTCCCGCCATCTGAGGTTATGCCGTGGAACTTTGCGGTACAGGGAGGTGAAGAGGATCTCTTCGAACCTTGCACTGCTCTTGAGCACCGCTTCCAATTCCCCGATGCTATAGACGGCCTGGAGTACCCATCCGGCTTTCTTCTTTTCTTTGGCCAGTTTGAATTTCCTATACTTCATAGCCACGGCCCCTTTCTTCTCCCCTTCTCAGCTCGGAGGAAGGTTCTCCAGCGCCTTGGCTTGCGTTCCATCAGGCCTCCCTCCTTTTCTTTCTCCGGTTCTCCAACACTTTCCGGAGCACCGGAGAGGTTGGCGGCATGCCTTCTCTTGCTTCCGCCTTATTCCGAAGGAAATTCCGAAGCGATTCTGCAGGGATAATGGTCTTCCCGTTTTTCTTCCCCACTTTGAAAGCAGGGAGCTCGCCGGAATATATCCACTCCTCCAGCTGTTCTCTTCCGATTGCTGATGAGACTGCCGCCTCATCCAGCGTGAAAGCCGTCCTCTCGATAGGTCTCATAGGATGCCTCCTTTCCCGGCAGGGTTTTCATGGCCGCCGGAAATACCCATAAAACGATATATCGTTTTATTTATGCGCAAAAAGAACCTCAAGCGGCATATCACTATGTAATGCACGCTTAATTGCTAGGCATTCGTCGAATTTAAACTGGGAATCTCCCCTAACTTTTCCTACCAATGTCTGGTATTTAATTCCTGTTTTTTCTGACAACTGCAGGATATTGCATCTATTTTTTGCCATCTCGATATTCAAATTCTCATACATAATCATCACCTCCTTAAAAACGATATATCGTTTTGCTTATCCTTATAATAAATCGATTAATCGTTTTTGTCAATCATTTTTCGTTTTTATTATTGTTATTTCGTTTTAGCTATGATATTCTATGGGCAAGAGGTGATTTTATATGACTCGTGAATACTATTTAAGGTCTCTAATTTCTGACAATGGCTCGTTGAAAGACTTTGCTACAAAGATTGGCATGCCGTACAGCACTCTTCTTTCTATTCTCAAAAATGTCGGTGGTGCTGCTTGCGATAATGTTTTTAAAATCTGCCAAGGCCTCGGAATATCTGCAGATAGTCTTTCTATGCTTGATAAAATTCCATCTAATGTTATCCTCCTGGAGCTTACTCCCGCCGAGCAGCAACACATCAAGAAATACCGCAAGCTCTCCCCCGCCGGAAAGAAAGAGGTGGATCACTACCTGGACTTCCGCCTCTCCTCCGAAGCACCCCGGGTTGAAAAAGATTCAGAAATATCCTCTTTGTAAATTTCAGACGTTTCTAATAAAAATCGCTTCGAGCTCCTCGAACGGTTAAAATAACCCCTTCGGCATCGTGGAAGCACTAAAATCGACCGTTCAACCATGTGGAAGCATTCCTTCAGATGGACGACTTTTATGCAAAAGTCACCCAAATCGGAGGACTTTTATATAAAAGTCCCCAAAATATCGCATCGTTTTTTACGCAGCAGAAAAAGGCCCCTCCGGATTGTCCAGGTCCGAAGAGGCCAGCCGTGAAGCAAAAGAAATGATCCACGTCTCTGAGGGCAGGAATGCATGATTGTATATACACAGAAAGGGAAAAAAGGAAAGTAGATGCTGCCCTACCCCTCCAGTTTAACATATCTTAACGTAACCGTCTGATATCTAACTCATCTTGTCACGTTAAAATCATGTTACCAGCAAGTTACCGGCAAGTTATTTTTAAGCCGAAAAAGTCAGCATCTATCGGCATTTTTACATGTGACCGTGATGTGACTCGGTCACTTCAGCAAGTTACTTGAAACCTGATGCTGCTGATTATACTGCTGATTCCAGCAGAACGTCAGCAGAAACCTCATTTATAAAATCCCCGTTTTTTGTGAATGACGTTGGTTTACATTTATAAAAAGGGCCGTTTTTGTAAATGTGTTTTGCAAATATCCTTAAAATTTCTCAAAAAATAAAGGTATTATGTTGATATCGTTTCGCCAACGTTGGCAAAATGATAATTCCAATTGCCTATAGATTCATTTAATGATTATCTAATTTTGACATTTTCCCATTTATCAGTATAATGGAGTTAGAGATAGTGCTGTTACCTCTACGGGGGCCAGCGCGGGTACCTTCTCCATTATGGAGGAGGTATTTTTTTATGCAAAAGCCATTTAAGACCATTAATGAGCAAGTAAAATTACTGCAAGCCAGAGGCCTTGTTATAAATGATATTGAACAAGCCGAGAAATACTTACTAAGCAATAACTATTACAACATTATCAATGGTTATAGCAAATACTTCCCTCGAACTGGTGAACAGTATACGAACGGCACGACTTTTGAAGAAGTATCTCGCTTATATCTTTTCGACAAAGAAATTAAACAATCGTTCTTCAAAGCCACGATTGCTGCCGAATCCCACTTAAAATCCATTTTCGCCTATAGATTTGCAGAAATGTATCCAAATATTCCATATGCATACTTAAATATTAATTGCTACGACTCAAACAAGTCTTTATCTGTCATTTCTACAATCGCTAAACTCTCCAAGATAATCAACCGGTATAATTCCTTGAAATACCGTGGCAGTAGTATTTATCATTATATCCATAAATATAATGAACTCCCTATTTGGGTATTGGTTAATTATTTGGATTTTGGCGAGCTTCGTTTCATGCTCGATGCCTCCCCGACTAAATTACAAAATCTCATTGCCAAAGACTTCGGCGAATTTATCGGTCAGCACATTCATTCACCTTTCACATTTCCGCCGGAAACACTGGTTAGCTTCTTAAAAAATATAAATGAAGTGCGTAATGTATGCGCTCACAACAATCGCTTGCTTGGATTTAAATGCCGGCAGGATCTAAAATACTGGTCCCCCATTCATTCCATCTTCCCAACAATCCCAGTATCTGGCACTAGATCAGATGTGTATTCTACTTTTATATCGATTCAATGCTTCTTGAGCTACACCGAATATGCAATGCTTCACAACTCAATTCGCAAATCGATGAATAACCATTTGAAAAACCACTTAACGTCTGTAAGTCCAAATACTATTCTTCACACTTTAGGATTCCCTGATGACTGGAATTTAAAAATCCCCAAAATCGTTCAATAGCCCACGTAAAAAGCCTCACCCATGTCGCCACATGGATGAGGCCCTGGCCACCGGCTCTGCACAGTCGTGGCCATTGTAACCGATGTCGATTAGTGAATCAGGAGGTTACGGTTATATTATACCATTTCCTCCTTGAACCATCAGCAAAGGAGGCTGATTTCCATGCCCAGGAGAAAAGACGGGTATTATGAAGTTACTGCTGTCATTGATGGCAGGCAGCGGCATTTCTACGGGAAGACAAAAACTGAAGCCATCAGCAAACGGGATGCCGAGGTGGCAGCCTATGAACGCTTTCCCCTGATGAATGACCACATCCTGCTGGGGGAATGGTGCAGCGCATGGCTCGAAGGCCTTGGAGACTCCGTGACGCCCAAGACCATAGAGTCCTACACCTGCGTCATGAGGCACATCACCGATGCGCCTATCGGCTCCATCCCACTGGACAAGCTCCGGCCGGTGACGTTCCGGATGTACTGGAAAGATCTCCTGGACTCCGGCCTGTCTCCCCGCACCGTGGCCTACTGCCATACCGTCACGAGCACCGCCCTGAAGCAGGCGGTCCTGGATGGCGTCATCCCGGTGAATCCACTGGCAGCGGTGAAGAAGCCCCACGTGCCCCACACGAAGGCCATGGCCCTCACCAGGGAACAGCTGGAGACTGTCTTCTCTCACATTTCGAATCCTGTACTGCTCCGGATCTGCCGCTTTGCGGTGGTCACCGGCATGCGGCGCAGCGAGATACTGGGGCTCCGGTGGCAGGACGTGAATTTCTCCCGCAAAACGGTATCGGTCAATCAGACCTGTCTCGTCCGTGATGGGAAGTCAGCCGTCATCACCCAGAGCACGAAGACCACCAGTTCCAGGCGTACCCTCTCCATTGACGAATCCACCATCGCCATGCTGCGGGAGCAGAAAGCGTATTGCCTCCGGCTAAAGCTCCGCCTTCCGGATCATAAAGCCTGTGACCTGGTATTTCCGTCGGAGAACCTCACACCTATTTGCCCGAACAATGTCACCCACGATGCCAAAGCAGCATTCAAGGCCGCCGGGCTGCCGCAGTTCTCTTTCCATTCCTTCCGCCATACATCGGCCACCCTGCTCCTCCAGGCGGGCATCAACTACAAGGTGGTCCAGCAGAGACTTGGCCACTCCTCCTGCGCCACCACCATGGACATCTACGCCCACGTCATGCCAGGCGCCGATGAAGAAGCGGCCAAAGTCCTGGAGGCCCTGTGCACCTGATTGTCATCGGTCAATAAAAAAATGGCCCCATTTTGTACGATACCAGTAAGATATCGTGCTCAAAAATATGGTAAAATATCGTAATTTATAGGGCTGAAAAGTGCGATAAATACGGTAAATACTGAATACTGTAGAGACTCAAAATCTGGCGATGGCAACATCGTGCGGGTTCAAGTCCCGCCTCCGGCACCATAAAAACCAGCCTGCAGGCTGGTTTTTTGATTTCTACAACATAAAAGCCGTGAAGCGGTTTCCCGTTTCACGGATTTTCCTATTTCCTTTATTTCTCAATACCTACGAAGGTGTAGTCCTTGTCTTCGATGGCTTTTTTGATATCTCCATCGGCCACTGCCTTGTTCAGGGTGAGGATGGCGGTGCCTTTTTCGTGGGATACGTCTGCCTTTTCCACTCCGTCCAGGGCTTCCAGGGCTTTCTTCACTGTCATTTCGCAGTGATTGCACATCATGCCTTCGATTTTAACTGTTTCTTTCATGTTTGTTTCCTCCTTTGGAAATATGATGCCTTTATATTCATAATCCGCCTTGGCCAGCGCTTCTTTCATGGCGGCCTCGTCGGGTTGTGAGCTGTATGTAATGGATACGCGGCCTGTGGTATGGTCCGCTTTGGCTTCTTTGATGAAGGGCAGGGATTCCAGTGCTTTTTTCACGTGGTTTTCGCAGTTTTCACACATCATGCCTTCCACCAGTACTTCCGCCCTGTTTTCTTTGGAATTCGTTTCTTCTGTCTTTGCTGCGCTGTTTTCGGAAATCTCCTGCCAGTCCGGCATGGCTTTTGCCTTTTTCTTCCGGTCATGGGATGCATCGTGGACAGGGAAGAGGTTAAGCCGGAGGGCGTTCATGCAGACGGTGAAGCTGGAGAGGGACATGGCAGCGGCGCCCCACATGGGGTTCATCTGAACGCCGGGATAGAGGCCGGCAGCCAGGGGGATAAGGAGCAGGTTGTAGGCAAAGGCCCAGAACAGGTTTTCATGGATATTCCTGAGGGCTGCCCGGGACAGGCGCACGGCGGCGGCGACGTCGGTTAAGCGGGAGTTCATAAGGACGATGTCGGCGGAGTCGATGGCTACGTCGGTGCCGGCGCCGATGGCAATGCCCGTGTCGGCCTTCATGAGGGCCGGAGCGTCGTTAATGCCGTCACCCACCATGGCCACTCTGCCATGGGCCTGCAGTTTTTTGATTACCGCTTCCTTGCCGTCAGGAAGGACGCCGGCAATCACGTGATCCACCCCTGCCTTTTTCGCCATGGCGGCGGCGGTCTTTTCGTTGTCGCCGGTGAGCATGACCACCTGGATGCCCATGTGTTTCAGCTGCCTGATGGCTTCTGCAGAGTCTTTCTTGATTACATCAGCCACGGCAATGAGGCCCAGGAGCTTTCCTTCTTCTGCAAAGAAGAGGGGTGTCATGCCTTCTTCTGCCAGCTTTTCCGCTTTATCCTTCATATTTCCCATGGAAGCGATGGTGGAAATATAGGCGCCGGAGCCGCCGGAAAGTTTCTTGCCGTGGCAGGTGCCTTCCAGGCCGTGGCCGGAAAGGATTTTGAAATCGGTGAGGGGCAGCGCTTCCGCTCCCTTTTCATTTCCATAGGAAACGACAGCCCGGGCCAGCGGGTGCTCCGATTTCATTTCCAGGGTGTATGCTTTTTCCAGAAGTTCTTTTTCCGTCACTCCTTCCGCCGGAACGACATGGGTGACCTGAGGTTTTCCTTCTGTAATGGTACCGGTTTTATCCATGACGGCGATGTCAATCTTTCCTGCATTTTCCAGGGCTTCGCTGGTCTTGAAGAGGATGCCGTTTTTCGCGCCCATGCCGTTTCCTACCATAATGGCCACAGGGGTTGCGAGGCCCAGGGCGCAGGGACAGGAAATGACGAGGACGCAGATGGCGTATTCCAGGGCGGTGGATACGGGAGCTCCCAGTATGATCCATACAGCAAAGACAAGGATGGCAATGAGAATCACCGCCGGAACGAAGACAGCGGATACCTTATCTGCAATGCGGGCAATGGGGGCCTTGGTGGCGGCGGCATCGCTCACCATGCTGATAATCTGGGCAAAGGTGGTATCTTCCCCTACCCGGAGGGCCCGGGCGCGGATGAAGCCATTGGTGTTCATGGTGGCAGCGCTCACCCGGTCTCCCGGTTTCTTGTCCACCGGCACCGATTCGCCGGTCAGGGCGGATTCGTCCACCGCCGTTTCTCCTTCCATGATTTCACCGTCCACCGGCACCGATTCGCCGGGCTTCACAAGGAAGATGTCTCCCCTGGCTACCTCTTCCACCGGAATGAGGATTTCCTTCCCCTCCCTTTCCACCCGGGCCGTTTTCGGCGCGATTTTCATGAGGCTTTTCAGGGCGTCGGTGGTGCGGCCTTTGGAAATGGACTCCAGCAGTTTTCCCACCGTAATGAGGGCGGGAATCATGGCAGCAGACTCAAAGTAAAGCTGGTCGTGGAAGAGGGGCATAATGTCCATGTTCGATGCCCCTTCCGTTATGAGCCAGGTCATTTTGTAGAAAACATAGAGAGACCAGAGGAAGGATACAGAGGAGCCCAGGGCCACCAGGGTATCCATATTGGGACTGCCGTGGAAAAGGGATTTAAATCCCGATATGAAGAAAGCACGGTTCACGGCCATCACCAGAAGGGCGAGAATCATTTCCGTCAGGGCAAGTCCCAGATGGTTATGATTCAGAAAGTACGGCACCGGAAGGCCCAGCATATTGTGGCCCATGGTGAAGTACATAAGAACGGCAAGGAAAATGAGGGAGAGGAGAAGCCGTCTTTTGAGCTTCGGCGTTTCATGATCTGCCAGGGCTTCCTTCTCCGCTTCCAGCTTTGACTGGCGGCCGGATGCCTCGCCCATGGGCTTTGCCCCGTAGCCTGCCTGCTCCACCGCCTTCACCACGGCGGCGGCCGGTGCGTTTCCTGCTACGGACATGGAATTGGTGAGAAGGGACACAGTAACGCTGTCCACCCCCGGCACTTTGCTCACCGCCTTTTCCACATGGGCCTGGCAGGCGGCGCAGGTCATGCCGGTAACCATGTACTGGCATTTATTTTCACTCATTCTATCACCATCTTTCTATGATTTTGACAGATGAAATTTTTATTTCATCACTTTCTGCAGCATACTGCAGAGCTCATCCACCTTGTCTTCTTTGCCTTCCCGGATATCTTCGGTAACGCAGCCCCGGATGTGGGCGGCAAGGAGGAGCTTGTTGAAACTGTTCAGCGCATTGGTGACGGCAGATACCTGCATGACGATGTCAGGGCAGTAGGCATCATTTTCCACCATTTTTTCAATGCCCCGGATCTGGCCTTCCACCGTCTTCAGCCGGGTCATCAGGATTTTTCTTTCCTTCTCCGTCCTCTGGGTGTGACGGCATTCGCAGCTTTCCATTTCTTTTTCTTCGCTCATAATAGCCTCACTTATTGAGAATTCTTATCTTTTACCTTTAACGGCTATAATACTACACCCCCCTGGGGTCCTCTGTCAAGGGGGGGATAATGCCCCTTCGCGGCCAAGGTTCAAAGGGTTGTGGTATCGCCTGCGGCGATGAGTATGAAGTCAGCGTTACGGGACTTCCCGCCGAACTCGGTCATTCTATCCGAGCGCCAGCGAAGAATCCCGGTACCTGCAGTCAATGAAACCATTGTTATTCATGCCGGGGCACGATACTTCACTTCTTCCCGCCGACTGGTATTTATCGACATTTCACCCACATGCGATTCTTACCGAGATCCTTCGCTTCGCTCAGTATGACGGTGGGAGGCGGGAAGAACGACAACGGACAGCCGATAGCCGATAGCGGATAGCGGATAGCGGACAGCCCACAGCCCACAGCCGGCATTTCTGGTCATATCTTTTCTTTGTGAATTGGTGATTTACGGATATTCAGCAGACAGGTACAATACAGGTATTCCCACATCACAGGAGGTAACTATGTCTACGAAACGTGTTCTTGCCATTCATGATCTATGCGCTTTCGGGCGCTGTTCTCTTACGGCGGCGCTGCCGGTGATTTCTGCCATGGGGTTCCAGGTGAATCCCTTTCCCACCGCCATTTTCAGCAATAACCTCACCTACGGTGATTTCACCTTTACGGACTTTACGCCCCATATGAAGGAGTTTATGGACAAATGGCAGAAGCTGGGCCTTGCCTATGATGCCATTTACAGCGGTTTCCTGGCAGATGCCGGACAGATCGGGGTGGTACTGGACGCCATTTCCCGGTTTGCCGGAAAGGATACGCTGGTGGTGGTGGATCCGGCCATGGCGGATGACGGGAAGCTCTATCCCGTTTTCAAGCCGGACATGGTGACGGAAATGAAGAAGCTCATCACTGCCGCCACGGTGGTGACACCGAACTATACGGAGGCATGCCTTCTGACAGATAGGCCCTATGAGAATAAGCCTGCCACCACAGATGAGCTTCTTTCCCTCTGCCACAGCCTGGCCGACATGGGGCCGAAACAGGTGGTGATTACCAGCGTTCCCTCGGAAGAAGGAACCATCCGCATTGCCTGCTTTGATGCCAGAGAAGGCACCTATACCGACTACAAGGTAAAGCGCATCCCCTTTGCCACCTGCGGCACCGGCGATCTCTTTACCAGCGTGGTGACGGGCTCGCTCCTTTCGGGAAAGAGCCTGGCGGAGGCAGTGAAGAAAGCGGCTTCCTTCCTCTCCTATGCCATCGAATACACCTATAAACAGGACAGCGATTACCGGGAAGGTGTGCAGGTGGAACCCTGCCTGCCCAAGCTCTGGGAGAACTGATTTTTTCACAGCCCCGGGTTCAGAAGGTGGCGGTGGCGACTGACGCCT
>ULVN01093326.1_pt1 | contig 61174 bp, 56 predicted proteins | sample 1959491 | NCBI WGS metagenome assembly ULVN01 (sample SAMEA4835787, study PRJEB28245) | human gut metagenome | biome: gut microbiome; material: fecal sample | place: Denmark | collected 2008 | reverse complement strand
ATTTTTCTTAAAAATGTTGCATGAAAATTTGCTGATTACACAAATACTTCCACGATCCAAAAGAGGAGCCAGAGCAGACAAAAGAACTGCTTTTATATGATGAATATGGATGGTATATAAGCAGCTATTATTTCCCTGTCGATGGAGACTGGACAGTTTTGGCATCAAAGCAAGGTATTGTGGGATGGATATATCTGAAAGACATTACTAATTCTATAACTAAACTAAAAAAATGAAGATTGCAGAAATTGAACCGTACATTGACTCACTTCAGTTGAAGAAGCTCGAGGTGAAGTTAGAGCAAGGAAGAGAGGTAAGGATGTTTATCTGTGCCGACAACGTCGCTGAATACAGCGAGAGAGTATATGGTGACATCGTCGTGTTCGACAGCGAAGGCCATGCATGGAAGCTTGACAATCAATGCTGGCAGAAAGAAAGCGGTATAGATGTCCAAAAGGTAGCCGTCATAGGCGACCAGGCAGCCTATACCCTCAGAGCCAATAACATTTTTATGAAGCGGGTGAAAAGCCTCGACTACAAAAGCGATTGGAGATGACGTATAGAAAGATTAAGAAGGCCTTTGTAAAGAGATTCGGTGTTATAATGACGATTAAGCTATATCGCAAGAAGGACGGGAAATGTAACATCAAGGCATCGAAGAAAGTAACAGCCTCCAATATGAGAAGAATACTCATTGGGAAGGCTAAAGGAAGTCTGTCGTATTTTGCAACAGATAAATAGTCAGCTAATTTTGCCAAGCGACTTTCAAACATTTATCATGATCAGCAACAGAACCATAGAACAAGTACTCAACCGGGCCAACATCGTCGATGTGGTTTCGGAATATGTTCATCCGCTGAACAAATCCGGAGTGAACTATAAAGGATTGTGTCCGTTCCACTCCGATCACAATCCCAGCTTTATCATTTCTCCAAGCAAGAATATCTGTCATTGCTTTGTCTGTGGCAAGGGTGGAACGCCTGTAAATTTCATCATGCAGGAAGAGGGCATGACCTTCCCGGAGGCCATCCGGTTCTTGGCCAAGAAGTATGACATCGAGGTCGAGGAAGATAAGACACAATATACCGATGAGCAGATCAAGGAACGCAAGAAGAAGGAGGCGATGTACATCATCTATGATGCCGTCGCCAAGTTCTACAGAGAACAGATAAAGGTCGATACACCCAAAGCAAAAGCGGCATTGGCATATGTCAATAAGCGATGGAACAGCCGTATCGAGACGACAGAAGGACATGGTAAACTCAAGAAAATCGTCAAGCGAGAAGATGAAGACCGTGACTTCACTGAGATTAAAGAGATTGGCTATGCTCCGGACTCATGGGACACTCTCGTACAGTTTGCCAAGGCAAAGGGTTACGATCTGAAGCTGATGGAAGCAGCCGGCCTAATACAGATGTCGAAGCGCGGCAACTATATCGACTTCTTCCGTGACCGCATCATGATACCGGTGACAGACCGCTGGGGACGTGTGATTGCTTTCACTGCCAGAACTATGGTGGAAGAGCCGGGAATGATGAAGTACCTTAACAACAGGGACTCCTTCATGTTCCATAAAGGCGCAGAGATCTTCGGACTCGATATCGCACGAACGGTAGCACTCCGTGAGGGAAAGGTCTATTGCGTCGAGGGAGCTCCTGATGCAATGAAGCTACAGTCACTCGGCATTGATAACACCATCGCAGCCCTCGGAACGGCATGGACGCTGGAACATTTTGCCAAGCTCAAACAGCTCTTTGGCCATACGGCCAATGCAACGATCTGCTGGATCCCCGACTCTGACCAGACACCGCTCAATCCTATAGGCCCCGGTTTCGCCGCTGTGATGAAAAACGGCAGGACGGCCATGGAGAACGGGTTCCGCGTCACCGTGAAAGAGATCAAGCAGAAGAGCAAGGGCGTAAAGGCCGATGCAGACTCTGCCATCACATCCAAGGCCGCACTGAAAGAAATCGAGGAGGAAGATTTCCCTGTATGGTATGCGTCAAAGGTATTGGACAAAGACGATAATACCACTGAGCGAACCGAGAAGATCAAGGACGTTTGCTCTCTTGTTATCCTCATCGATGATGAATACACGCAGAATGCGCTCATCGAGAAGTTAGGCAATAAATATGGCGGCAAAAACATCTGGAGGTCGGCTCAGAAGCAGGCCATCAAAGACCGTGAGCGACGTAAGGCAGAAGCCATCAGCAAGCGCGGGGACATCGACCTGTTGAAGAACTACGGATTCTATGAGGAGCACAACTGCTGTTATTCATCGAAAGGTGACCAGTGGAGCAACTTCACCATGAAGCCGCTATTCCACATCAAGGATCCTTATAACTCAAAGCGAATCTATAAACTCGTAAATGTCAACCATGAGGAAGCGCTGGTTGAGATGAAAGAGGCAGAGATGAACTCTCTGCAGAACTTTCGGGAGCGCGTCGGGTCAATGGGAAACTTTCGATGGAAGGCCGGCCCTGTGGAACTCTCGGCACTCGGCGACTATCTCTATGACAATACCGAGACGGCAACAGAGATCAAGCAGCTGGGATGGAACCAGTCCGGATTCTTTGTCTGGGGTAATGGTATCTTCAAGGACGGCAAGTTTATGAAAGTCGACGACTATGGCATCTGCCGTATCGACCGCTATGACGATAATGGCAACATCAAAGGTACAGACAACTACTATCTACCAGCCATGTCGAAGATCTACACAGAGCGCAAGGATATGTTCAAGTTCGAGCGGCTCTTCATCTTCGATGACAACCACTCGAGCATTTCTCTGCCTGACTATTCGAGGATGATGGCCACGGTATTTGGCGACAATGCTAAAGTTGGCCTGATGTTCCTCTTTGCGACGCTGTTCCGTGATATCATCGTGAGCTACACCAAAAACTTCCCTATCCTCAATCTCTTTGGTCCGAAGGGTAGCGGAAAGTCTGAGTTCGGACACACGCTGATGTCCTTCTTCATCAAAAACAATACGCCGCTCAACATTCAGAATGCCACCATTGCTGCATTGGCCGATGCCATTGCCCAATGTTCTGATGCCTTGGTCCATATTGATGAGTACAAAAACAACATCGACCCGGTGAAGATAGAGTTTCTCAAGGGGCTCTACGATGGTACTGGCCGTAGCCGAATGAATATGGATCTCGATAAGAAGAGGGAGATAACGTCAGTAGACTCTGCCGTGATCCTCTCAGGGCAGGAGATGCCGACAGTGGACATCGCGCTCTTCAGCCGTACCATCTATCTGACCTTCGACACGACAGTACACGACCGGGAAGCCAAGCAGAGGTTCAACGAGCTCGCTGTCATCCGGAAGATGGGCGTGAGCCATCTGACCAACGAGATTCTATCCCACAGAACAGAATTCGAGAATGAGTTCTACCAGACATACAACGAGGTAAGCAGTGATATTGCAGCCGGACTACAAAGCAATGAGGTGGAAGACCGTATATGGCGCGACTGGTCAGTGCTGCTGGCCACATATAAAGTCCTCGGTGAGAAACTCAATATGCCATGGTCATACAATGAGATGAAGACCATCACCATCGACGGCATAGTAAGACAGAACAAGGAGTGCGCAGCTTCAAATGAGATGGGCACGTTCTGGGATGTCTTCCAATATATGAAGGAGATTGGATATATCTACGAGGGCAGTGACTACAAGATCAAATACATAGACTCTTTGTCTACCAATCTTATCAAAGACCGCAAGTTCCCGACGACAACGGCCATCTTGATGATAAGGCCTAAGAAGATCATACTGCAATACAAGCGGGCCGCAAAGTTGACAGACTCCAAGGCTATGAACGAGCGGAGCATCAGGTTCTATCTGCAGACATCGCCGGGCTTCCTTGGCAGTAAGTATGGGGCTGAGCGTTTCAAGATCATCACGGACGGAGTGACCAAGAAAAAAGAAATAGCAGCGGGGAAGTGGATAGATATTGAACAGACCGACCATCCGTTCTGTTTCTACTACGATACGCTGAAAGACAAATTTGGTCTCAACCTTGAGACTACAACGGAAGGCGTCGATGAAGACGACGACACTCCTTTTTTATAGGGGTAGATTAACCAGATAAATGTTTGAAAAGCTGACGCATGAGGGTGCTGCACCGTGAGGTGCGGCACCCTTTTTTCGTAAATTAAGGTCAAAAACGGTTTTTTCGCGCGTATACCATTTTTGCACAGACACGTCAGACACATTCAGACACAAAATTATATATATCTAATAATCAATAAGATACGAAATAAAAAATATTGCACACCCCTATTTTTGTGTCAGACACATTCAGACACATTCAGACACAAACTGACACAAAACCTCTCTTTAGACACGATTCAGACACAAATTAGACACATTAGACACAATTCAGACACAAGGAATTTGGCAAAAGATAGTTGATAATCAGAGAGTTACAACTTTGTGGAAATTTGTGTCTGATGTGTCTGACCAGTAAACACGTGCAGGCCTGAAAACGTGTTTTGGGGCAAAAAATAGATAAAACTATGATAATCAAACGATTAAGATGGATTTGCCAAGATTATAATTCTCGATATACAACATAAAAAAGGGACAAAATACCAAATATATGCGGAATTTTCCCTAAATTTGCCATTAAAAACTAAAAGTCATGAGCAATATACAGATCTACATCAAGCTGCCGGAATACGAACGTCAATGGTGCAGACACCATTTCGGAGAGCCGTGCACCTTTCCAAATCAATCGAATATCAACAGCGTCATCCGCTACTTCACGAAGAAGCGTCCGGAGGGGGCAGAGGTAGAGACAAAAAAAGAAGGAGAGCTTGCCATATGCATTCCGGATTCGCAAAGCAAGGATCCATATTATTACAACTATTTGACGGCACCAGGCAAGAAGGCCATTGCCGAAGCCATCAACGACATATTCACCAAACAGATGTTTGAGGATCTTTCGGCAATCCAATTTCGCGCAATACCGCTCACGCTCATCATCCGTGACTGGATGGCCACAAACGGCATAAGCTATGATCAGGAGCACAACATCATCCAAAAATATACACGCATTAAGGATGCCTACCGCAAATGCGGAGTAAATATCAGCCGTGGCTATAAACATGAGGATATTGGGATGAACCGCAGAAAGAGCGTGAAGAAACGTTAAATAAAAAGCGATTTGCCATCCACGAGAAAACCTTATTTTTGAATGGTAGAGATAGTACGTGATACCCCGTGATAGGAAGAGATAAGGAAAGAAACGAGAAATTGTATAATTTACAAGTAATAAGTCTATGATCCAGAATTTGATTAAAATTGAGGAATGTGACTGTAGCGAGCTCCTCAATGCCGGCATTTTTGCAGAGCAGAAATGTCTTCTGACCGCAAATGTTAATTTTGAGGAAATTAACACTGTTGGAAACATCCAGGTATCTGATGAGAGCAGCTACGAAAACAACGAGCTCATATGGACGACCACTGTCACATACAAGGTGAAGTCGAAATCTCCACGGGCGTGGCGGCGCAAGGCATTCCGGATGACGGCCATCGACGGAACAATGTATCTGGTGGGAACGGGTGACCGCCCTTTCCCCGTCATCAAAGAGAGCAATCCATACCCTGGCCTACCTACAGGCACGACCCTCATGACAATTACAGTATCTTGGAAATCAAGCCATGGACTGATGAAAATAATGTAATATACCGTATTTTCTGTAATTACGTCCTGAAGTTAACTTTGTGGAAACAACAAATAGAAGCAATCTGTATATGAAATACGATTACTACATTACAGGCGTTATCGGCGAGGAATACGACTGGTGGACAGGCGAACGCGGTACCACCGCCTCTATGGTTAAGGAGTTCCTCGACGAACACAAGGGGAAAGAGGTCAATATCCTGGTCAGCTCACCCGGTGGCTTGCTGGACCAGGGCATTACCATCGGTGAGTACATCGCCGAGCACGGCCAGTGCAACATGTACATCGTGGGTATGACGGCTAGTGCAGCCACTCTCCTCTGCATGAAGGCCAAGACCGTCAACATCGCTACAGGCTCTTTGATGCTCATCCACAACAGCAGCCTTGACATCGGCTTCTATGGCTCGGCCAACAAGCAGGCCATCGATAAGCTCGTGAGCAAGTTCCAGTCAAAACGGGACGAACTCGACACATATGACAAGGCCATCGCTTCGCTCTACTCCTATCGGAACCATAAATCCATCGAGGAAAACATGAAGAAGATGGATGAGGAGAAATGGATGCTTGCCGACGAAGCCAAGGACTTTGGCATCGTAGATTCTGTTTTTGACGATGAGCAGTCAAAAGCGGCTGCCAAGAACGTCAGAAACCGCGCTGCTGCAAAGGCTGGTTTCACCGAGCACTTCGCCCTTCCCAACATTCCTGTCTCCAAAGACAGCAATGAGGGATTTTGGAAACGATTCCGCCGTGACCTCGGTGGCATCGTGGGACTCGTGAACAACATCGCTCCAATCGAAGATAATAACAATCAGACAAAAACTCAGACAATGAAGAAAATCGTAATGAATTGTATGTGCGCCATCTTGGGTGTCACAGACCTGGAGGCTGCAGATGACGGTAAGGTGACACTTACCGATGCACAGCTTCAGAAGGTGGAGGACGGACTGAAGGCAAAAGACACATCCATCGCCAGCCTTACTAAGGAACGTGACGATGCCAAGAATGCGCTCACAGCTGCCAACGACGCCAAGGCGCAGGCAGAGAAAGACAAAAAAACAGCCGAGGACAATCTGACCGCCCTTCAGGCAGAGTTCGACGCTTATAAAAATGAGCAGGGCGACACCTCTAAGTCGCATGCCAAAGTAGAAGACGGTGACACGCCAAGGACCGCCAAAGATCTCTACGATGACATTAAGGACCTTCTCTAAGTATTTAACAGCATAGAATTTATTATTTGAAATGGCTAAAATTTCCACAATGACACCTGATGAGATGAAGCAGAAGGTAACTCCTGAGATTCTCGAAGAGAGTTGTCAGCAGTTTCAGCAGGAACTTATCCAGATGCCTATCTTGACGATGCGCGAGTCTGGTACTGCAGATTACATCACTATAGTCCCGGGTGTCCGCAATCAGCTGACATGGGGCGAACTTGACGGTGATGCCCAGCTCGCACCATGGAGCGAGAACAACGAGGACGACGACAACTCAAAGATCGTCGGCCGTACACTGGTCGTATATCCAGGCAACTGCGCTAAGAACTTCAACCCGATGCCATACTTCCATTCTATCTATGGACAGAGCATCGCCCTCGGTCAAGCAATGACCGCAAACACCATCGCGCGTAAGGTTGCTTCAATGTTATCTGCAAAGATTGGCAAGCACCTTGATGAAGACGCTATCTGGTTTGGTAAGCGTAATGTTAAAGGTAAGACTACCGCTGATCTCTTTGATGGTTTCGATACAATCCTCAATGCAGGAATTGAGTCTGGTGAACTCTCCGTTGATAACGGCAACTTCATGGAAGTTCCTGTTATCAACGAGACCAATGCCGTAGACGTATTGAAGAGTATTTGGAGAAAGAGGAACAAAGCCCTTAAAGAAGGCTTCATGTATATTCCTCCTGAGATTTACGACTTCTACGTTGACGACTACCAGACACGCCATGGCAATGTGCCTTACAACACATCCTACGATAAGGACACGTTGGAAGGTTCTCGAGGCAAGTGTAAGTTTGCAGTCGTCGACAGTATGGCAGGCTCTAATCTTATCAAGATTACCAAGAAAGAAAACTTCCTTCTTGGTACCGACATCAACGCACAGGAGAATCAGGTGAACATCGCCAAGTATAAGTCTTGGAAGCTTACGTTCGAATATGCTGGCGTATATGGCGCTCAGGTACGCACCTTCTCGAAAGAGGCATTAATGGTCGCACGAGTAGCCAAAGCTGCTGCGGACGCTGGCGCAGGAAAATAAATTATAATGGTGGCTGACTCGCTCAGCCACCTTTAACACAATAGACAATTTCCAATTATGAGTGATTGCACAGTAGATAAAATGTACGAATCCATCGATGCTTGCCCCGGTAAGAAGGTCATCGCAGGAATCAAGCGGCGCGTGTACTTTATTCCGAAGAGTGACATCGCCAATTGGCCGAAACTTCCGGAAGTAGGTAGCGAGGATGCAAAGAAGATGGGTGACCTCGCTACGTATGTCGGCAACTTCACGCTGAAAGCCGAAGCCTATTGGCGCCACTTCGATTTGAAGGATAACTCATCAGGCGTGACATGGGATACAGCCGGTGAGGTCGGATCTCAGATCATCGAAAACAAGGCAACGTTGATCATGGTAGGACCGTCCAAGGAAATCATAGGATTCCAGCGCCAGTGTAAGAACGATGACCTTGTGTATGTCGTTCAAGAAAAAGACGGTGGTTTCCATGTCCTCGGTAACAAGGACATCAATGCCACAGATAGCAAGCCGTCGGGAGACCTCGGTACGGAGATCACAGGCGCTAAGACTTGTACCGTTGCTATTCAGGTCTACGACGATTGCCCCGCACCTTACTATGAGGGCGACCTGCTCCTGTCCAAGGACACGAAGCTCAACTGCCTCACAGGCGAGGAGGAAGCTGTCCCAGCGGCATAAGAGAGAAAATGACTGGTTTTCTTTTTCCATAACAGATTAGATAGAAAGTGTATTGGGTGGCCGCGGCAGTGATGCCACGGCCATTTTTTTATTAACCGAATAAAAGTGAAGATATGGACAACAACTTGACCATGAGGATGGGTGCCTTCTTGAAAAAGGAGCAGCCCACGGATAAAGAGATTATCGACGCTGCCGAGATACTCTTGCAGCTCGATCCCGGACGCGAGCGGGGAATCTATAACTCTGCCTGTCAGCGTCCGCAATCATTACTGCCATGGGTGCGCGCTGACCTACAGAAGTTCTACAAGATCCGCATGGATGGTATCACCAACGCCGAGGTCGGACAATATGTCGATGAAACGGAGAAGGTGGTCATCGAGGACCTGCAGCAAAAACCGGAAGGCATCGAGAGCGTCGCCATACCGGATAATCCTGCCATCATATCTGTGCGTGGCAAGCGTGCCGACCATGACTCGCTGCCTGACGACATCAAGGCTCTATGGGAGGACAACGCCAAGCGCTGGCAGAAGATGCGCGAGCTCCACAATCAGCTGGCGTTGATGGTGGCCAAGCCAGACTATCAGAAATGCGATGGCTATGAGCTCTGCTATACCTTGCGACAGACCGACAACGCACTGCGTAGTGCCTACAAGCAATATGACGAATATAAAGAGCCTGACCATCCGGAGACACCCGAGGAAAAGGCGCAGCCCACGGATAAAGAGATTATCGATGCTGCTGAGATGCTGTTGCAGCTCGATCCGGGACGTGAGCGTGGCATCTATAACTCTGTTTGTCAGCGCCCGCAGTCTTTGCTGCCATGGGTTCGCGCGGACTTGCAGAAGTTCTACAGAATCCGCATGGACGGCATCACGAATGCCGAAGTCGGAAAATACATCGATGAGACGGAGAAGGTGGTCGTCGAGGATCTGCAGCAAAAGCCGGAGGGTATCGAGAGCGTGGACACTTCGGACAATCCTGCCATCGTCTCTGTGCGTGGCAAGCGTGCCGACCATGACTCTCTGCCTGACAATATCAAAGCTCTGTGGGACGAAAACGCAAAGCGTTGGCAGAAGATGCGGGAGCTGCATAGCCAGCTGGCATTGATGGTGGCAAAGCCTGACTATCAGAAATGCGACGGATATGAACTCTGCTATACCTTGCGGCAAACCGACAACGCACTGCGCAACGCCTACAAGCAATATGATGAGTACAAAGAGCCGGATCATCCTGAGACTCCGGAGGAGAAGGCGCAACGCATCATCCGTGAGACAGGAGCCGCACGGACCTGCATCAGCCGTACACTGACAAAAGAGGAGCTCGCTGACAAGGATGTCGACAAATTGCAGGCTGCCGTCAATACACTCGTCGAGAACAAGGCCAACATCAAGCCGGAGACTATCGAGAAACTGAAAGCCGCCGGCGTGACAATTCCGGAGGACTATGAGCAAGGGCAGACCGATTGATGAGATGCTGAAACCGTTGGCCGGGAATCCCATACAGGCTTATCTCGGCAACGGCCTGCATACGCTCGGACTGCTCCACTGGATATTGTCGCAGACCGGAAAGGCTGACGTGTGGGTGTCCTCCTACTCTACCTCGGAAGCATTCCTCAATGGCTTTATGCTCATGAAGATGAAGGGGACGATAGGACGCTCCATGGTACTGCTCGATCAAAGAGCTGTCAAGAAGACCTTGAAACTGGTGGGTGAGATGAAGATGGCCTTCGACCATGTATTCTTCGGGCAAAACCATTCCAAGATAGTGCTCGTTAAAAACGAGTGTTGGCAGGTGGCTGTGGTCACCTCGCAGAACCAGACCTACGGCGACAGGGCGGAGAGCTCGATTATCACTACCGACTCTGGAGTCTTCGATGTTATCATGCGGCAGTTTGTCGAGCTCGCGGGGAGAAATTCTGTAGAATTCATTATCAACGACAACGATGAAACCGAAGGATTTGAAAGATTACTTTACGGGCACCATCATATCGGGGGCACAGCTCCTCGACACGGAGGAGATGGAGACAAAAGTGGAACATCTTGCGATGCTTCTCCTGACACCGGAACAGATTGGGAGCCTTTTGGAGTTTGATGAGCAAACTGTGGCGGAGTTCCACAACCCTTATTCCCGATGGGGGAAAATCTACCGCAAATGTCTCGCCCGCAAGGCCAAGGATCTGCATGAGCAGACCATGAGACTGGCCATGGTCGGCTCGCCGACAGCCGTAGATGCTGCCAACGAGTGGCTGCGGCAGGCTAAGAACAGTATTGAATGAGAAACGACATTGACATCTATGCTGACAACATGATGTTGTCAGAGCAGGAACTGAAAGCCAAGAAGCTGCAGCAGTCGGTCATCGACCGCATACTGCGGCTTCGTGACATTCATGCCTACATGCTCCGCAATCCTTTGAAGAAGGACCGGGAGTATGTAGACTATATCGTATATAACTCCGCAAAGTTGGGCAATGGTGGTGAGGTCACACGCCGCACGGCCTACAGCGACCTGGAGATTCTTCATGCCCTCGTGGGATCGCTGGAGAAGTGCACCAAGGAATGGCACCGGTGGCGGCTCAACAACATGATCATGGAGGCCTACAGCATTGCCGTGAAGAAGGAGGACGCCGCGGCTGTGGCCAAACTGGCCAATGTCTATGGCAAGTACAATCAGCTCGACAAAAACGATGAGAAGGATGCGAGGTATGATGAGATTCCTAAGATTACCTTCACCTTCGATCCGACCGTGCTTGGATTCAAGCCTATACCCAACGTGGCCAGTGTCATCGACAAACTCGTCAAAAAATACAGCGGTTCTAATTACGAGGATATCGAAGCTGATGCCGAGGTTATCGAGGTATCGACCAATAATGTACCGAACGATAAAACTAAGAAACTGGAGGTGAAGGATGCAGAGTGAGCAGCAGCAGTATCTCAACAGGGGACAGGCCTACGTCCTCGCAATGAATACCAAAGATATCACCTGTGTGGCTGGCCGTGGATTTGGCAAGGGACTGATATGTGCCTCGCTCCTGCGTCGTAATTTCGAGCAGATGCCCGGCAGCAACACAGGACTCGTAGGACCTAACTCTAAGAGACTTTTTACGAATATCATCCCGTCGTGGGATGAGCATCTCCGACGCTGGGGCTTCGTGCCTGATGTTCACTACACCTGGGGCAAAAAGCCTGCAAAGGCGTGGGGATGGAAAGAGCCTATCATCGCACCGATGAACTGGGAGAATACATTGAGCTTCTGGAATGGCTCCATAGCCACCATCATCAGCCAGGACAGGAAGGGCACGTCAAACTCAAAGTCGTTCGACTTCCTGCTCATCGACGAGGCTAAGTTTGTCAACTTCGAACAGTTCAAGGATGAGACGCTTCCGGCCAACCGAGGCAACAACAATATCTTTGGGCATCTCTATTTCCACCATGGCATTGCCAAGTTCTCGGACATGCCCACGACAAAGAAGGGCTCGTGGTTCCTCAACGACCGCGAGAAATGTGATCCTGCAAAGGTGCAGCTGCTTGAAGGCTTACTGGCCTCGTATGCGGAGCTGCGCAGGCAAGTCAATGACATGATCAGTGAGGGGAAGAAGCCGGACGCGCAGACTACCTTCCGGCTGCGACGTCTTTCAAAAGTCATCAACCAGCTGCGGGCCGACACGCTGCTCTACAAGGAGTTCTCATCTATCGAGAACCTGGAGATCCTCGGTGAGGACTTCATACGTCAGTGTAAGCGCGACATGCCGCCTGCCACCTTCCGCACTACCATCCTCTGCAAGCGCGTCGAGCACTCAGAGGACAGCTTCTACAATGCCAAGACCGATGCCAATCTCTACCAAGCGGCCAATAACTCTTACATTGATTCCATTGGCTTCAACATGGAGAAGCTCCGACATGCAGACTGCCGGTTCGACGGGGATCTGGACTGGACGGCTCCGCTATGGGTGGCATTCGATGCCAATGCTAACATCAACTGGATGGTGGTGGGACAGCCCGGCAAGGACATGAAGCTGCGCGTGGTCAAGTCGTTCTTTGTCAAGTACGAACGCCGACTCCCAGAACTGGTCGATGACTTCTGTACATATTACGACAGCTTCAAAAAGAAAGAGGTGGTTTTCGCATACGATGCCACCTTTGTCGGCAACGACTATGGCCGGAGTGCCGAGGGATTTGCCGACACAATCAAATACTGCTTCATCAAGCATGGGTGGGTCGTGCAGGAGGTGTATATCGGTTCTCCGTGGCGTCATCCTGTCAAGCAAAGCCTGATCAACCGTATGTTCCGGGGTGCTGATACCAAATATCAGATTCTCTTCAATGAGGAGAATAACCCGGATCTGCTCAACAGTATCGACGGGGCCATGTCGGTCAATGGATCCAACAACAAGGATAAGTCTGAGGAGAAAGGACCGGAAACGGAGGAGTCGCCGCTTGAGAGCCGCACTGACGGCTCTGATGCCTTCGATACTCTCTGTATCGCTGTAGAGGCCGGACCCATGCCGTCGTTTGTCGGTGGCGGGGATGCTGGCGTGGTATAAATGTTAAAAGCCCTGGCACGGCTCAGTGTCGGGGCTTTTTTCATGTCAGCCTGCCACCGACCGCAAATGTGGCGGGGGATATGTAATTGCATCGTCACACTGTCATGCTGTAATCGGTAATTGCTGCTACATATACCGCTGCTGCAGACCTCTGTAATTACGGTTAAGGCGTAGGGCGGTGCAGGGGCGGTTCCGACGGAGTCGCTTTTTGGAAAAGCGACGCAAAACAAAAGCGGCTGAAAATGGGGAACTTAGGCCTTTTGTGGTGTTCACAAGATTATCTCGAATGGCTCTCTAAGAATCTCTAAGGCTCTCGAACGGATCTCGAACAGCTATCGAACGGATCTCGAAGAAATGGGGACGAAATGCCGTCAATAAGATGGAATCTGCTAATGTCGGAATGATTTACAGCAGATGGTGGAGAAAATGGAGGTGGAAATGGTGGCGAAAAGAGGGGAAAGGTGGAATTTGTTCTGCAAAATACCTCGTTTATGCGGAATTTTAGCTATCTTTGCAGCAGATACCAAGATAACGTAGGATCCCTTTCATGGTATCCGATCATATATAGAAGGTGTCGGGGGCGGATGCAAAGAAGATAGGGCCCAGCAAGCCGCGCCCATTTGCATTGAATCAGTTACTTAGCCATCCATAACGTAGCTGTGTTTATCAGTGTCCTCAATAGGTATAAAATTAAAATACATAGGAATCTCCTTTCCTCGATTTAGTGAAGTTCATAACGATAAATTAGATTAAGCAAGTTATTTGAGTAACAGGAAGGCCGGTTTTCGTGAGAAAGCCGGCCTTTGGCATTGGTGAAATGTTAAATCTTTCATTTACTATCAAAATAAATAGTTTATTTCTTGCGTAGTATCTAAAAAGATAGTATCTTTGCAGTGTTCAAAAGAAATACAGTAACAATGAAGGAAAAGCAGAAATTCAAGATGGAGCTCTCCTTTGAGGAGAAAGAGCTGATTGAGTCAATCAGAAACTATTGCAACAGTTATCCAAACGGCTATCCGCAATTACTGGAGTATGCGCAAGACCTCTTCGACAGAATAACGGACATGCCCAAAGATGAATGACAAACAACGGCTCTCCTTCCAGGGAGAGCCTTAAAATAGATATAATTATGGAAGTAGCAGTGAAACAATCAGAAAAGATTACGGACATGAAGGCGCGGATGAGTGACATCTATCTCGCCGTTTCATGGAGGGAGATAGCACGTACTTATTTTGACAAGTCTGTGCCATGGTTCCAGCATAAGATGTATGGCATCGACGGCAACGGCGGTGTGGGTGGCTTTACTGAGGATGAAGCCGGCCAATTGAAAGGCGCACTCCTCGACCTGAGCGAGCGCATCCGCCGTGCAGCAGAGAATATTCCAGCCCCGGCCACTGTATAGCCGTTTTGAACAAAAGCCGCCGCTGGGCTGGCGGCGCAACCATTTTAGTGCTTCGATAAGCACGATTTCATAATAAAATGAACTCTTGGAGCCGTCTGCGCGTGATGTGTGGACGGCTTTTTTGCTGAAGGAAGTGTTAAACATCGTCTTGCAAACAAAAAAGTTAGCAAAATATTTGGTTATTGCTTACATATTTGTTATCTTTGCATCGTCGTAAGACAAAAAGTTCTTTCACATCATGAAACATTCAGAACTAATTCGGCAGTTGAAAAAGGCTGGATGCCTTTTGAAACGGCATGGTGCTTCGCACGACATCTGGATCAATCCTAAAACGGGAGCCAGAACGGCAGTGCCGAGGCACGGGAGCAAGGAAATCAAAGACAAGACCGCACAGTCTATCTTGGATGACCTGTTGAAGAAGTAAGATGGAGCCGCCCGTAATATGGCGGGCGGCATCCATTTTTTGAATGGGGACGGGTGTGACAGAACTTTTCAAATAAGGAGACTGACTATGGAAAAAGTTATTGCAAAGGTAGAACGTGAGCCGGGAGAAAAGAACTTCTCCTGCTATATGAAAGTTGAGAGCGTGAAGACAGGTGTCCTCGGCCAGGGCAGTTCCGCCCGTGCCGCCATTGCCGATATGCTGAACGGATGGGAGGATGCCAAGAGGGATCTTCATGAAGACGGGAAAGAAGTACCGGATATTGAGGTCGCCTATACTTTTGATGTGGGTTCCCTCTTCAACTACTATGACTTCATCAACGTGGCAGGTGTGTCGAGGGAGATAGGTGTCAGTCCGGGTCTGATGCGGCAGTATGCTATCGGCAAGAGGAAGCCGAGCAAGGAGCGCAGGGCTCAGATTGTAGAAGGACTAAGGTCGCTTGCCAGACAGATGGAGACGGCAAGCGTCTATTAAGATATTGAATGTTTCAGACATTCAACAATGTGAAAGAACACTTGGAGCCTCCTGCGCGTGATGCGTGGGAGGCTTTTTACTTTCATCTGTTTTGTAGTCTCAGAAAGAATGATTAACTTTGCCATCGTAACTGGAGATATTTTTTAAACACATACATTTATAACACTTCAAGGGTCAGGGTCTGTGAAGATTTTGACCTTTTTCTTTGTGTGAAAAATTAAAATTCAGTATCTTTGCAAGAGTGTTTAAAAAATATAATATGGATATTTCTGTTCTTAATGAATATGTTCAAACCATAGGGCATACAGCGCAATACTGGATGGTCAGAACTATGGGCGGACAATATTACGAGAGTTTCGTGAGTGGGCATTATATTGCTGTTGGCCCCAACGATATTACACTTCATGACATACGTGAATATTGTGCGGATGGGAAGAAAGACCATTCCGGACTCAGGTCGTTGGTCGCCAGTAGGCATCCAGATGTGGCACGCCCTGGGCATATTGCATCTCAGCTCTACCGCTTCTGCAATAACCTTCAGGTTGGCGATATCGTTATAGTACCATCCTATTCGTCCTTTGAGATAAGCATTTGCCGCATAACGGGTGAGGTCTATGAGGATGCCAATGCCAGTGGTGCCGATGGTGATTGTCCGTTCATGAAAAGAATACCGGTAGAAATCATTAAGAAAGTGAAGCGTGGAAGTCTGCCGCCCAAAGCTCAGTTGATGTTCAACTCAAGGCATCCGATATCTGACATCTCGGAGTATGCCACCTATATAGACGGGACATGCCTTGACTACTACAATAAAAATGATGAGATACATGTGGTGCTTAAAATAAACACAGAGGAAGCCGTGGCAGCTTCTACATTTTATAATATGCAGAGGCTGTTTGATATAGCAGAGCGGTTCTGCCGTGACAACGGCGTGGACGGCAATGCTTCTGAAGTGACCATGAAGGTACAGATGGAATCACCTGGTGCATTGCACTTCATATCCAAAAACAAGAATTTCCTCGCCATCGTAGGCCTGGTTATATTGTTTATCAATGGTGGCGGCCTTAAAGTTGATTGGGACCAGTGTCACATCGATCTGTCAACAGACGGCTTTTTCAAGAATCTCAGCGAATATCTTGACCGACAGACGGACCGTGAAATGAGAGAGTCCATAAAGAACACTATGGACAGTCTGAAGATAGATACTCCTTCTGACTTCAAGAAGGCTATGATAGAACTCTACCAGACCCAGAATGAGAATCGAGAGAAATATTAATAGGGATAATGGAAGAAAGGAATCAGCGCAGCTGCAGCTAAGAGACATACAATTACCGTTATGCGTTCTTGCATAGCTGTTAAAGTGTTAGCGTTATGGATACATTTAATAAGACTCTGAGCTATGATGAGAAACACCATAGCAATCACTGTGTAAGTGCTGACAAAGGCAAGAATATTGGCTATGATCTTCATACAAAATAACTTTTCTTCTCGTGCAAAGATAGTCATTTTTCGGTAGATTTTGCCGTTTGAATTGTTAAATCTGCTCATTTTGCTCAATTTTCTCCGCCATTTTCTTTGCCGTTCCGCTTTTTCTCCCTATCTTTGCCAGCGGATATAAGACAGTGGTAGTCCACTCCGGTGAGCAGCGGTTATTGCTCGGACATCAAGGTCGGGCTTTTTTTATGCTCGAAAAAAGCGTGAGTAACTACTCGCAAAAGATATTGGCGGTTGCCATTCCGTAGATTTTGATCAGCCCATCGGGTGAAGTCACTGTCTTATATCCAGCGGAATCGGCAGCCGCTTTTCTATTCTGCCAAAGCAAAGGCCCGGCTATCCGGGAAGGATATAAGACAGTGCATTATGCAGCAAGCAACAATCAACTTCACCGCGCAACAGGTACGGGCGCGTGTGAACCTTGCAGACAAGGTGAGAGAACTGTACCGCAGTGTTAATCTTTGGCTGGACGCCAGAAGCGCGTTCTACAGCCGTATCGCGGAGTTTGAGGTGACGCGAAGAGTGGCCATCCGCATCGGCATCGTGCTCCCACTGGCCATGGGCATGACGGTGGCTTGTGTGGAGCAGGCTCCGATAGTGAGTCTCACGGCCATGATCGTGAGCGGATGGATAGTGTACCGGTTGAACAAGAGCGAGAAAGGAGGCCGGGCATGAAAGCTAAGTATAGGCTATTAGTAGAGGCAAGCGATGGAAAAGAGTTTGTCGTCGTCATTCGTGAGTACAGTGCATCCACTAAGCCTGCAAGGATGTTCAAGGAACAGGTGAGCGCTTTTGATGGCTCTAAGATGAACATCTCCAAATTGGCCATGATGAAAGTCTATCTGAGAGAGCTTGCTGAGTCCATCAATGCCGAAAGCCGTGGCAAAGGCACTATTCAAGTTGACTTCCATGATGAATGGTGCGACTTGAACGGCCACAGATGCATGGGGTTCGAGGTGTATTCATACGACGGCAAAGGTGGTCGTCCTATATGCAGTATATACTTGATTAGAATAGATGCCAGTGTAAGCTTCTACGATTTGCTGGCCGCGAAAGGAGGCAATCATGAGTAAGTGGAATCTGCAAGAGCATGTGTCTCAGGACATGAACGCCATAGAGTTGATGGTGGTAGACAGCTACTATCCATCATATCTCGTGGTGCTGGTAGACGAAGAGGGCAACGAGCACGTGATCCGCAAGATCGACGATGCCAAGCTGCGTGAAGTGTTGAACAGAGCAAAAGGAAAGGAGGTGGAGCATGGCTAAGCGAATCGGATTTGTCCACTACGACAAGGAGAAGCCGGCAAAGGATGCACCCATTGCTGAGGACTCGCAGGTGGAAATGGCGCTCGATGCCTACTTCTGCAATGAGAGTGACAGCGGGCGGTTCACATCGGAGGAAATTGCTTTGAACCTGCGAGAGACGATCAAGATCAGCCCCTCCCAGGTGTTTGCATACATGAGCTCTCACGGCTACCGTCTCGAAAGAGTCGATGACCGCCTGGTGTGGGTAATAGATTAGAGAAGTTTTAAAAAACAAATAGCACATTTTTTTTGAGGGCGCATGCGTCGTGAGACGGATGCGCCTTTTTTGCGTATTTTCTTTTTGCGCGTGCGCGGGTTATCTTTGCCGATGAAACATCTAAAAAGATAGACTTATGTATAAAGCTTATTATGAATCCCGCCGCACGATGCTACAGTATGACAACCGGCACATCATCGGATATCTAAATGAGACAGTGGTCGATGACTACGTCCCCGAACACTATGAGGGCGACACAGCCCCGGAACCACGCAAGGCCTACTGCTATGAAGGCACGGAGAAAGACGGCGGCACCATCATGCCGTGCGAGGACATGACCAACTATCACGACGTGGCCAATGCCATCATCCGATCGAAGTACAGCGAGAGTGAGGAGCTGAGCATCGTCCGCCATAAGATCAATGGCGACGACAGCGCCGACGGCGCCAATAACACCGAATTCACCGAGTTCAACGCCTGGTGCGAGCAAGCCAAGGTGATCGCAAAGGACTGGTGCGGAATCAATGAGTAGCCTATGTCGACGGTCATCAGTAAACCCGGTCCGCTGAGCTTCACGGGCACAATGGAGAATCTCGTGCTCAAAAGCCCGTCCGCGCAAGTGCGTGTGTCCATCAAAGTAACCTCGGACTATGGCACGCGTGAGGTGCTCAACGAAGTGTATTACCCCGATGAGAGCAGCTCTGTGACCATCTACCATCCCGGAGATCTCTGCGAGCCCTACGCGCGCCAGTATGGTTCCGTGACAGCTGCGGCCTCCGTCTATGACATCACGGGCTCTGGTGTGCAGGCCGCTGCCCTGGACGTGGATCTTGGCACCGTGCTCTTCGGCAATGTCGACCCTCAGATAGACGCCGCCACGTTCTGTCAGCGGCACTTCCTTAACATCCTCATGGGCACGAAAGTAACCGCCATGGGGCGCAAAGAGAGCCTGAGTGCCTACGATGCGGGCGATCTGACTGTATCGGCCTGCTTTGTGACCGCTGATGGCTCGCTCAAAGAGATGCCCGGCACTTTGGCACCTGTCAACACGACGGGCAAGGTGCAGGATTATGATGTGTCGCCATCGAAGATCCTGGCAGCCGTCAATGCCGATGATGGAGCCCGCCTCGTGGGCTACGTCTGCAAGTCAGGAGAACGGGAGCAGCCCTATGAGCTGGTGGTGGATAAAGTTCCACCAGCCCCGTCCCTGGCCTTCCTCAACTCCTTCGGCTGTTGGGAGTATATCCACTGTACCGGCACGCACAAGAAATCGAGCAAGTTTACCTACTCCACCGCTGTGGTGGGTGATAAGACCCGCAACTATGCCATCCAGGAGCAGCGTCAGCTGACCGCGAACACAGGCTCTCTGAACTATGCCATGGCCGAGTGGGCTGATGAACTCTTCCGCTCGCAGCAGGTCTACCTCTGCACAGGCGGTAAGATGGGCAAGGAGGTGGTCGTCTCCGACGTCAAGGACGAAGTGACCAACGAGGACGACAACATGCCCGCCTATGAGTTCACATGGATGTACGCACAGAAGCTCCACAATGTCATCGACACCGAGACCAAGCGCTTGCGTGTCTTTGATGGAACTTTTGATTACACATTTGAGTAAAGGAGGCAGAAATATGGAAAAAGTTCTCAAACCCATCAGCCTGCAGGAGGCAAAGGCGTATCTCGACGAATGCGCGGCGAAGCATGAGGCGGTGAGTATCATGGCACTGGCCCACGACGGCCATAAGGTCGTGCTGAAGGGCTGGACAGTGACCTCCGGCAACTCGGTAGGCCGTACGCATAACTACCGCAACAACGAGAACGGCGAGGTAAGGAAAATCATCGACGTGCTGCTGTTCTACGTGAACGGGCACCCAGTATATATATAGAGACATGGAAAAAATTACATTAGCACCCGATGTGCTCGACATTCCGGTGAACCGTGTGATCCCGGTCGAATCGAAGGATATCTACACGCAGAAGGAGAAGCAGTACACCACGGGCATATCGGTCGGCAACCGAAATTATCAGATTGTCCTTTATGGGGCGTCGAACCAAATCCCCTACCGGCTCACAGAGCTTGTGGAGAAGAATTCGGTGATGATGCAAAACAAGTACTTCAACCTGCTGACGTGCTACGGCCGCGGGGTGGAGTATATGGACGCGTCCACACGTCAGGACAAAGAGCCCAAGCCGACCATGGATCCGGAGATAAGACGCTGGATGATCCGCAACAATGTCAAGAAGTTCTTTGCGGAGCAGATCGTCGACATGAAGTATTTTGCCTTTGCCGTGACTGTGGTCATCCTCGACCGCGACCGGAAGAAGATCGTGCGGCTGGTGCACAAGGACGCGTGCAACGTGCGCTTTGAGCTGCCGGACGAGGACGGGAAGGTCAACAACATCTTCTTTGCCGACTGGGACGATAACCAGCAGCCCGAGGATATCGAGGTGATACCGCTGCTCGACGAGGACGATCCCGTTGGCGACCTGCTCGCCCGCACGGGTAAGGAGCGCGATGAATTGGGCGTTTTCCGCACGGACTCACCCAAAAATCATAAGTATGCCATCGTCACGCGTATGCCGACGCCGAACTGCCGTCTGTACCCGACGCCCTACTGGACGGGCGTGCTCCGTGACGGCTGGTACAACATCTACGGTCAGCTCACTGCCGCCAAGCTGGCCAAGCTGAAGAACGGCTCAAACATCCGCTATCATGTGGAGGTGGCTCAGGAGTTTTGGGCGAGTCGTGCCCACTCCATGGGCATCAGTGAGGGGACGCAGGCATACCAGGACATGAAGAAAGACTTCCTTGAGAATATCAAGAAATGCCTGACGGGCTCGGAAAACAGCGACAAAATGGTGTGGAGCGACTTTGCCACTACCATCGACGGAAAGGAACGCCACAACCTGAAAATTACGCTTGTGGACACGTCGAAGGCCGGCAACGAATATAACGACGATATCGCTGAGGTGAGCAACATGCTCTGCTATGACGACAATGTGCATCCCAATCTTGCCGGTGCCAATCCGGGTAAGAGTCAGATGAACAACAGCGGATCGGACAAGCGGGAGCTCTTCACGATGAAGCAGGCCCTGGAGACGATGACCCACGACCTGCTCCTTCTGCCACATCAGGTGGCCATCCTCTTCAACGAGTGGGAGGATAAGGTCTATCCCGATGTGCCGATGATCCTGCTTACCACACTTGATAAGAATACCGATGCCAAGCAGACGACAATAAATAGTGCTTCCAACATAAACGAAGAAAAATAACCATGGACGTAACGAAAGAAATTACCAAAGAGATTTTTGAGCAGTATGTGCCTGCGGCCAAAATGCCGGAGCGCAATACGAGCGTCTTCAACCGCATGGTGCCGTATTTCAGCCGCTCTTATCAGCATCTTCAGGATCTGCTCTTCAAGGGCAACGCCACTCTGATGGATGCTGAGGACATGAAAGGCGGTATCCTGCAGTTTGTGTGCATCCATGCCTTTTTTCGGGCCATTCCATCGTTGGATTTGGTGTTGACGGGCACGGGCTTTGGCGTCGTCTCGACAAACGACACGGCTCCGGCCTCTCAGACACGCGTCAAGGCGCTGCGTGACGAAATGGAATGGCAGTCGCTCATGAGCATCTCGGCGCTGCTGGCAGTGCTTGTGAAAACAGACAAATGGGGAGACTCTGTGGCGGGTAAGAATGCGATCCGGTGTCTATACTACGATCCGTGCCAAATAAACGAGTACGGGCCAATCGACAGGAACCTGTCCATGGCCGAGAACTGGCGGCGGGTGTGCCAGTACCGCGCCACGGCCGAGCAGATGGTCAGACGGGAAATCTCACAGGAGTACTACGACGCGCTGCTTTGCCGACTGCGTACCGGCAAGATGACAAATGCAGACATCGGCATCTACCAAAGTGCGGTAAACTATATCGCCCGCAGCATCGGTGATATGGAAGCCGGGAAGCCTTGCATGGTGCCAGCGCAATGGGAACTGCGTGACTACATGGAAAGGTATGCCGATATGCTGCCTGAATACAAACAATCCAAACTATATGCTTCAATCCATGGAGACAGATACGAAAACAAGCCGGAAGACCCGACGTTCTTCTTTGTTAACTAAGCAGATGGAGTTCCGCATACCGAAAGGATGGCAGGAACTCTCGCAAGGACAGCTGCGCTATGTTATCAGCCTGTATAATATCTACGACGGGCGTGAGGACATGATGCAGATGATAGCCATGGCCGCGCTGTTCCATTTTATGGGGTGCCGCGTTGACAGCGAGACAAAAGACGGAATACTCTGTTACCGTGTGTCCACTGGTGAGACTTTCTTGCTCAATCCCGAGTTCCTGCCAGATATGATAACCGCGGTGGAATGGGTGAAAAGACCCAATGAGATGCGCTGCCGTTTGGCCGTGCTCCACCACTGTGAGGCCGTCAGCTTCGATTTGCGCGACCTGGTGTTCGGCGATTACCTTGTCTGCGAGAACTATTACCAGGCGTGGATGCTGTCGCACGACTGGACAAAGCTCAGCCCGATGTTGGACACCCTCTACCATGTTCCCGACGGCGGTAAAATGGTCAAGACGCAGTTCGACTATGTTTCCGTGGCTATGTGGTGGACGGCCGTTAAAGACTATTTCGGGCAGCTTTTTCCACATTTCTTCCGCCGAACGGGCGAGGGTGAGGAGATCACACAAGACGTGCTGCGGGAATATACCGACGCGCAAATCCGCCTGTTGACCAAGGGCGATGTCACCAAGGAGGAATATATACTCAACAAGACCACAACCCTGCGTGCGCTTACGGAGCTGGACGCTCAGGCACGCGAGAGCGAGGAATTGAAACGTATCATGCAAAAAAACAAGTAGACCATGTTCGACGCTATCAAATACTTTACCAGGATGACAGAGATGAATAAGCTCTGCCAGCAGGAGAAATTCAAGCCGGTGGTGATCAGCAACACCGACAATCTGGAGGGTTTGCTGGAGGAATACCGCGAAAATGACCGTTTCATCGCGATTGCGGACACCAACACGGAGAATCTCTCATCCGATGACGGCACGTATGCCTTCACAAAAAGGCGCGCTTTCACCGTGATGATCCTTTCGGCCTACAACTATCCCGACATGGAGGACCGGCAAAGGCAGCTCGACCTCTGTAGGGAGGTGTTCAAGCAGTTTGTCACCCGCATCATCCGCGACAAATACACCTATGATGAGCAGATGGTGCAGTTCGAGACACAGACCATCCCAAACTCGGAGCTGGGCCGTTACTATCTCTCCGGCATGACCGGGCTGTTTTTCACGCTCTACACCCGTGAGCCGATCGATTTGGAGTACAATAAGGAGGAGTGGGATGGCTGAGCGTAAGATACAACGTCCGGTGACAGAGGACGACATCCGAAAGTGGGAGCAGGACTGGATGAAGATGATGATTACCATCTGGCGTGAGCAGATTATGCGCCTGGGCATCGTCGACACCATGAAACTGTACAACGACATCACGGGCAGCATGAGCGTGGGTGATCGGGTGACCATCGTACATGAGTTCATGAAGTATGGCATCTATGTGGCCGCCGGCGTGGGTAATGGCTACAACAAGGGCAATGGCGGTGACCTCGATATCCTCGACCCGTCGCTGCGCAAGGCGGCCCGTCTTGACAAACCCCGGAGCCGTGGCCCGCGGTGGAGCACGAAACACATGACGACGGGTAAGCCGCGTGAGAAGCGCGACTGGTTCACGAGTAAGTATCTGCGGTCCATCGATGTCCTCGGTGACGTGGAGCGGAGCCTTTATGGGGAGGCTTACATGGGCACGCTGTCGAATGTGGTGAGCAGACTCTTCACTACCATCAAGGAGGAGACGAACGCGCTGCGGAACCTGTAAATACGTATTTTCAAAGCAAGGCAAGATAACGTAAATTTGCGATATGAGTTTAGAGGCGAAAGACATAGAGAAGCACATCGAGCAGATACGTGATGAGCGTCGTGAGGCTGCCAACACCGCAAAGCGGGTGGGCAGCACCATGATGGAGATCTTCAAGTATGTGGCCGCGAGCGTGGAGACTGCGCTGGCAGATATCTCGAATGGGTATCTCTCGAAAGAGAAAGATGACGTGGCCAAGGGCCTTATCACCTTCCTGAAAGGTATCAAGATCGATGATATCTTTCAGTTCGATAAGGACGGCAACATCATAGCTTATACCATTGCTTCGCCAGAATTCAGCGAGAAGATTAAGACTGGTTTTGCCATTGCCGTAGTTGACACACAGACGGGGAAGTACAAGCTCTGCGTCGACCAGATTGTAGCCTGGGCCAAGGCCACGGTAGGCTCGTTGCTCGTAGAGGGCAACAGCGTATTTGGCGGGGATCTGTCCTCTCCTAAGTATCAGTCGGGCTTCCTCGATGGATTCGGCTGGAGACTGTGGGGAGAGGCCGTGCCAAATGCCGCTGGGAAGACAGAACAGCGCTACACGGCCGAGCTAGACAATCTGATCGTGCGCGGAACCATGCGCGTCTATGAGATGATTATCTCGCAGCTGCTCGGGGAAAATGACAACCGCATCTTCACCGGAATGCTGGAGGTCGACCACTACGATGCAGAGAGTGGGAAGGTGTATCTCGACACCAAGGAAGGTCGGATGTACAACCCCTTCCGCAAGGATGATATCATCATGGTGCAGCAGTACAACGGTGCTCCATCGGCCGCCAATGACCACTACGTCACCAAGCACTATGAGCTCATCGTGACGGAGGTAGGTTCTGAGGGGACGGGGGAGGACATGCTGGCCTGGGTGAAGTTTCGCAACTTCACTTCATCCATGGAAGGCGCCACTCCGGAGAAGCTCATCAAAAAGAAGGATACCTTCGTACGTGTCGACAACCTTACGGATGAGGACCGCAAGGGTATCGTCAGCATCACGACGGTGGGGCCAAAAACGCCCTACATGGATATCATCTATGGGCTGAAGACGGATCCGGATAGTGCATTGAAGGGGCGGCTCGGCAACCTGCAAGGTATCACCCATCCCAGCTTTGGCCAGCTGAAAGGGTTCGGTGAGCTGCTGCAGAATCTCTATGCCGTCGGTGACCTGGTACTCCGCCGGACGGGTGAGAATATCGACACGAAATTTCAAATATTGACCGACATCTTCTCTTCCAACTTCACCAAGACGCAATATGAGCTGACAGACGATACCAACTATCTCCACAATGGTCAGTTCCTTACCGCTGTGGGTGAGGAGACGTTCATTGACGGGTGGACTATCGACGACTCGGACGATACAGCCTTCTGGATGGACCCCGTGACCAATATGCCGGTAATGGTCAACGGGCATGCAACGGCCGGAGGCAATCACCGGGTGGAGATAGAAAGATCGGAGGGGCGCCAGGTTCTGAGGGTGCTCAACTGTGGGCTGACCCAAAAGAATGCACTAATCGACCCGCCCAAGACGCACAAGGAATACAGTAAGCCAACTGGCCAAACTTCTACGAAGACAGACGCCAAGGGCAATAATGCTGTCGAGCTGCGCAAGGCTACGGACGGAGCCATGGAGGATGTTCAGGACACACTCTATGTGTCTCTGCGAATCTATGCGCTCACATCCGGGCAGCTGACCATCGGCTTCACTGACTGCAACGATGTGGAAGGCAAAGCCAATGACTTGGCAGTGCGAACCATAGACGTACCCTATACGGGCGAGTGGGCAACAATCAACTTCAACGGTAAATGGAATGGCACGGGCGACTTCGTCATCCGGTACACGGGTGAGTGCCGCATTGCCTTTGTGGCCATCACAGACACCGCACTGAGCAATCTGTCACGCACAGTAAGTACGTCCATCGAGCAGATAGCGGAGGCCATCAAACTGCTTGGCCAGAACGATGATGCCATAGCGGGAAAGTTCACGTCCTTGGGATTGGTTGTCGACGCGCTGAACGCACAGGTGGATTTGTTCGTCAACACCACTTATCCTGCAGATAAGTCGGCTATCGACAACCGGATCAAGGTGAACGCAGCCGGGATTTCGGCATTGAGCACAAAAATTGATACTGCCAACAACAATATCAAACAGCTGGGCGTGAATATCGATGCTGTGAACAATCGGGTGGATACTTTTGTCAATCAGACGTATCCTAATGACCAAAAAGAGATCCGAAGGCTCATATCGGTCAACGCAGACGGCATCAGCATCAATGCAAAGGATATCGACTCACTCAACGGAAAGGTGAGTGAGCTTGGTACGGATTATGACACGCTGAGCAAGAGCGTGACAACATATGTGAATGACTACACAAATGGATACAATAAACTGAATTCTCGTCTCACTACGGCCGAAGGCCAAATCAGTGCGCATAACACGAAAATCGGCAGCTTGGAGACCGAATATTCAACCCTGTATACAGATTTTACGAAAGTACAGTCACGTGTCACGCAGATTGGAGTATACTATGACGATAATGGCAATCCCATCGGTGCCAAATGGACGGAAGCGGGGATCCTCACAACTGCCGACGGCAATGTACTCTATGCCGGCAAGGGCGAGTCGTCGGACAACCTGCTCGTAGGCACCGGATCAGGGCAGCTCTGGACGTTGGAACAGGACCGGGAGACCGCAACGCTTGACTTTACAGTCGATGAAAGAGAGTTCGTAGTGCGCAATGCTTTCCCGATAGGTGACGTGAGCTTCTCAAACAGTAACTCATCAAGTCTCGCAGCTTTGTGCTCGCCAGTGGCCAAGACAGAGAAGGGGAAATATTATATATTGTCATTCAGCACACTTGTATCAGATGAAAGCGTATCTGACTTCTATGTGCTGATCGGGTCTGCATCGTCGAAGGATGGGGCCTATACCTACTCTGAGGGGATCAACTACAGCAGCAGGGACGATGATGAGACCGCGCATACAACCATGAGAATGTTGCGGTACCGCAAGCTGGATGACGGAATCGAAAAACGCTATTACATCATCTTCCAGGCCACGGGGAAATATACGCGCTTCAAATTCGTCAATCGCAGCTATCGCTCACAGGTGACGTCATCGACCGTAACGAACTACTCAACGCAGTCTGGCATCCCCGACAACGTTACCGTCTCGCAGGACAGCGGGAGGGTGCGTGTGACACGCAACTACACAGGGACAAAGCGGTCAGACGGGCAATACGACATAACCGAGACCGTGACAACCATAACGGCAACAAAGGGTTACTTCTATGCGAAGAAAATTCAGCTGGAGCCGGCCGTCAACACAGATCTGGCTGATGTCGTCCCGTCTTCCTACAAGGAGGGACAGAACACCATCGAGAGTTTGATTAAGCAGACGGTTGACAGCATAGAACTTCGTGCGAGCAAGATCATCTTTAAAGGTGAGACCATCATTAACGATAAGTTTTGGGTCGACACCAACGGGAAAGTCCACATGAATGAAGCGTATGTAAGCGGGACAATCAATGCCAACACCGGCAAGATCGGTGGACTGAATATCTCGGAGAACTCATTGTCTGCCGGTGCCGATGGGTATGGAGTGACCGTTACCCCACAGCATATCTATCTGCAAAGATATGATAACGAAGCGTCGTACAATTACACGGGCAAATATATTCATATGGATGCGGAAGCAGACAATATGATAGACGTGCAGTTGAACGGCGGTAACATGCAGAAGACATACACGGGTATTAAAATAAACGGAGCCCCCTCTGAGGCTTATGGTAATTTCGTAGGACTCGACATAGATAGTGATATAGTCGGTGTTTATGGAGAGAGAATCGCGGCGAAGCTACATAACGGCATAGTCGATGGAGTGCGAACACAATGGTATACACTGGATTCAGCATCAGGGGTAACGGTAGAAAACGATTGCTTCAAGGTAGGTGGGGAAGAAGCACTATCCGGGACAGTATTCTACATGCTGAACACGTCACCGCTCACAATCCATTTCCCCATAGATGCGCCTCCCAACGCGCATTACACATTCATAAAAGTGGGGAATGGCAATTTAACGTTCAAGGCGGATCGTGGCGCCATAAGGTACGGTAGCGGATCTAAAACTGAATTTAATTCGGCGTCGGATTATGAAATTCTGGATTTTTACGCGTATGATGGTAATTGGTACCTAGACGCTTCAAACCGTTAAAAATAATAGAATATGAAAAGAAACTTCAACAGACCGGTAATGAACTACAGCGGGAAACCACTGATAGGTGAAGACCAAAAACAACAGAGTATGGGTAATCTCATCGCCATGCAGCTCTATTCCGTCGGAATCAACGATGGAGCTACGCCAGAAAAGAAGTTGCAAGCTTACAAATTGCTGAACAAACTGTCTGGGGCAGATAAAGAGATAGAGATTACTACAGAAGAAGGAGCACTCATCAAAGAGGTAGCAGGACGGGTATTCGCCGCCGGCCTATACGGGCAAATATACGACTTCATAGAGAATGGTTAGTTTATGATTGGTGTAAGTAATATCACAAGTGAGGAGGAGCTGCAGGCGTTTGTTACAGACTTTGCACCATACTTCTTTAAGTACCTTTCCAAGCAGTCGAAGAATATCTTTGACTGCGAGGTGGCAACGAGTATTGATCATATCAAGACGATGCCAGCCCTCTACGATGACGGCAACGGCATTCGCAAGCAGGTCGTGGCACCGCTACAGCTGCTTACCAAAGACGTCGATGCGCAGATCGCTGCTGCCAAGGATGCCGCATCAAAGGCTAACTCATCATCGCAGAAAGCCGACACGGCTGCCAATAGCGCCAATGCCGCCGCCAAGAAGGTGACGGACGCCATCACTGAAATAACGCAGGAGAAACAAGCAGCACTTGATGCTGCAGCCTCGGCCAACAGTGAAGCCGCGAAGGCAAAGACAGCCACTATCAATGCCACTTCCGCTACAGCATCCGCCATCGATGCCGCTGCCTCTGCCAATGCGCAGGCTGCATCGGCACAGGCGGCAGCCAAGTCTGCCAATGATGCCGCTGCAACGTCCAAAACTCAGACGGCCGCCTGCAAGGTGCAAACGGATCGCAGCAAGGAACTCAACGACCACCCGACAATTCAGGGCGATAACGGCAACTGGTGGAAATGGGATGAAGCGACGAAGGCGTATGTCGACACGCACAAGATAGCCAAAGGCGGAATGATGTACCCGAGCTTCATCTTCAAACGCAACAGACTGTATGTACGAGATAACAGTTCGCTGATCGCAGAAAGAGTGAGGCTCAGAAGAAACAAACTCTACATAAAAATATAAGGATATGGCAGAACAGACAGATATCTATGTCGGAACAACCGTGTTTACCGACAAAGGCGACTGGGTGGACGGGTACAAGTTCACTTATACCGACCCGGACACGCAGGAGACGGAAGAGATTACCGGCTATGATGAGCATGACATCGCCCATACGGCCAATGGCGTACACCTGTCACTAAAAGACGGCAACACATCGAATCCAGACACAGACAAAAAGAACTGGCGTACATGGGTGGATCTTACCGCACTCGTGGCAGCCATAGCGGCTGAGGAGATAAGAAAAAAGAGTGAGGCGGAACGCATAGCCAACGAGACTGCAAGAAAGAAAAGCTTCTCGGAGATGGTGGACGCGTCTAAGACCGCTACAGACTCGTCCACAGCTGCTGCTACCTCTGCAACATCAGCTGCTGCCTCGGCAACAACGAAGATAGCGGAGATGGAAGCTCTCGCCAAGAAAATTGCGGCAAAAGAGGTGCTCAAGCCGGAGGAAATGTATGTCGACTATCCGACAGATATTTCCATCCGCAACAAAGTCCCGCAAAGTATCAATGCGAGGTTGGTACCAGCCTACTACCCGCAGAACGTGCTTTTCCAAAGGGCAAGTGGCGACGCTATGGATGTGGACCCGGAAGGTAGGCTGACCATCAACGGGGACGGAGACACTTGGTTCTATGTAATTCCGCCGAACAACACAGCTCTCTATGTAAAGATCAAGATTACAGTAAGACAGCCTTATATGCGGCTATCTGCATCCGGCGCCCTCAGAAAGGCTAATGGTAGTATCAGAATCGTATAACTCATAAATCAATATATTATGGCATTAACAACAGATGAAGAAGCAAAAGTGAAGCTTATTATACAAGCTTTTGATAATGCGAAACAGATCGGAGACCTCGACCTGGCGAGTATGGACACAGCGGGGCAGTATGTGGAACTCTACGACTCACTGACAGGTAAGGCAAGCCGTATGCTGCTGAGCGACGCCGTCAGCCAGGCCGGCGCAGAATGGTGCGGTATCCGATATAAGGACGCAAAGACAGAGACGGAAGTCGTTGGCTCTCTTTCGATGCTCAGACAACTGCCTACACTGCTCAATCTCGGTGGATATCTGGTGCAGAACGATCACTCACGACGTAAGCTATCGCCCAAGACGCACCTGCTGCTGGAGACTGGAGAGGCAGCAGCCCTCGATGGCACTATGGGACATTATCAGTGGGGATGGGACAAACCGTTCTACTTCCAAAACTACAAGCTGGCCGGATATACCTACGAGACGATATCTTTCAGTAAGCGTAAGGGCTTCTGGAACTACTATATTCCTGTTGGCTCACGCTCAGCAGCCGGGTATGCCGTATATGACAGCGCTACACAGTCGTTGAAGAGTGTAGGCACGGCAACGGTTCCAGTTTTCAACAAATCGATACTTACTCTGCAGACTGCCGCGCACAAGAATGGTGATCTATGGTTCGCCAATGAGCGTGTGATGAACTTCGTGACGGGAATGCTCAAACGGCTGATTTTCCATAACAGAAGTATACAGGTCGACTTCAATGCTAATTTGACCACGGATGGACTGCATCAGGGTGGAACTGGCATGGGATGCTCAGAATCATATCCATGGGATAATGGCTATTTGCCACTTAATGCGCTTGTGGAGGATGGAGACGCGCTGGAAGTAGGATCGTTCAAAGGTAGTACGACGAATAAAGATGGTACGGCCAAGGACATAGAGTATAGCGCCATTCCGAACTTCTATGGATTGAAGAACGACTATAAAGCGCTCTGGTGCATGAGCGAGAACATGCTCATCAATTGTAACGAAGATGGCAGCCAGAGCCTATATATCGATGATAGCGTTGGCAAGACTCTCTTCAATCTGAATTCGTTAGATGGGCATGTATTGCATAGCAGGGCACCATATAATACCGAAGGATGGAAATACCCGAAGGCATACAATATGTCACATCTTGCATTTTGGCCGTCTGAAGATGGCGGAAGCCAGTCAACGTACTTTGGAGACGGATATTATAATCCGGGATCTAAGAGCGGCCTCCGTGGTGTCGCATTGTTGGGCCTCGGTAGCAGTGGTGACTATGCCGGCTCGCTGTACGCCCGTGGCGGCGTTGGTGTCGGTGATGCCCCTGTGAGCTGGTCCGCGTTCCTCTGCGAGTGGGCAGAGGCATTCAGCACGAATCCAGTGCTGGCGGAGTAAACAAGAACACTAGAGCACGAGAGGGCAAGGGGGCGCAGGAAACGGGGATCAAGAGAACAAGGAACCCCGGCGCGAAGCGCCCCGCCCTGCAAGGGCGCCTAGTACCGCGAAGCGGTCGATTTTTTTTTTGATTCCTGAGGAATTTTGATTATTTTGCTCAAATTTCGCAGGAATCATTTTGATTTCTGACATTTATGCTGTATCTTTGCACCCACTTCTGCATTTCTGCGGAAGAGGTGGACTCTCCTGGAGCGGCCTCCGTGGTGTCAAATTGTTGGGCAACGGTAACAATGGTGACAATGCCGGCTCGATGTACGCCAATGGCAACAATGGTGTCGGTGATGCCAATGTGAACTGGTCCGCGTTCCTCAACAAATTATTAAAAGGAGACGAGCCTTCCCCATTGGGAAAACATATCGAAAGATGACACTGAGACAAGTAGCCGGAAGCGCGAACCTCATACGTGCCGGAAGGAATTTGCAGACTTCCAATCAAACCATCGAGACCCCGCCGAAATTTCGGAACAATAAAGACCCCGCAAGATCCCGTCCATTACAGTAAATATGAAAAGAATCAAAGATAAAGTCAGCGAGGTCGAGAACATGGAGAATGCGCGTGCTGCTTATGATACATATTCGTATCAAAAGCATCACCGAGACTATGTGGAAAGATTTGATAAGAATCTTGAAAAGAATCTGCAGACAATTCTTGAATCTTTATCATCCGAGGAATGGACTCCAAAGGGCTACAAGCGCAAAATCATTTTTGAGAAGAAAAAGCGAATCCTTGCCAAGGCACCCATCGAGGACCATGTGGCAGAAGCCATTGCCATCAGGCCCTACGAGAAGGAGCTGTATGATTACTCTACATACAGAGCTCCAGCCGTAAAACCAGGCCTCGGTACGCACGCATTTGTGAGGATACTTCGGAATGAGCTATTCAAGGAAGACCAGGAAGAAAATATGTATTATGTACCGCTCGATGCTCATCATTATTTCCCAAGGATGGACCATGGAATTCTCAAAAAAGAGATAGAGCGGAAAGTGAAGCCTGGAAAGCTCAGGAGAAATCTTTTCAAGGTTATCGACAGTTATCCTCAAGGAACACCACTTGGCATTAAGGTGAGCCAAATTCTTGGTCAGATTTATCTCGCACGCTTTGATCGGCTGGCCATGAGATTCTTTGACATCGGAGAGAATAAGGAAAAACTCGATTTCTGGACATCAAAATATATCGAAGGCAGAGTAGCGACTGCAACAGCGGATGACTATACGGATCTCTGCAAAGGCCCCCAATACTTGTCACATGTATTCCGAGGCTATGTCGATGAGGGCATACCGCATTATTTAAGATTTGTGGACAATATCATTATCCGGCACAAAGATAAGACTGCGCTGCATATCATCACACAATTATGTATCATGCACTTGTCACGTGATTGGCATATAGAAGTCAATAAAGACTATAATATCCGTCCGACATGGATGGGGATAAGGGTATGCGGATATGTATTCTATCATGACAGAGTGCTGGTAGCCAAGCGCAACAAACAGAAACTTGCAAGGAAAGTGCATCAACTTCAAAAGAAAGGATACGATGAAGAAAGCATCAGGCGGAAATGCGCATCACAATTAGGCTATATCAAACATGTAAACTCAATACATCTCATCAAATCGTTAGGAATGGAAAAGACATTAGGTAAGATCATCCGCCGGCGGCGGGTGAAGGCTCCCTTTGAGGGATTAACAGCTGAAGACAAGGTTAAATTCTCCTCAATCTGTAATTACGCAAGCGAAAAAACGGGGGGGGTAATTCCAGCAACAAGATTTTGTTAATTGATTATAAGGTAGTCAAAAGTAAAATCGAGAAGGAAAAGGTAACGACTAAAATTAAGGATGGTGAAGGGAATATGCAGGACGTAGTAAAGGAGGAAGCAAAAGACGCACTCACCATCCGATTCAAGAAGATCTTAAAGACATACACAGACCAGGATACTGGAGAAGAGGTCTATGTGTGCGTTAAGAAGAAAGACGCTGAAGGACATGACACAGCAGTTGATGCAGAGTACTACGCCTTCACCGGGTCCAAGATCCTTATCGACCAGGCCATCAATGACTTCACGAAAGAGGATCTACCATGCCCGACCGTCATACAACAGTTTGCGACGTCCAAAGGACAGACCTTCTTTAAATTCACATAAACAAATCCCCGGCACGAATCCGTGTCGGGGATTTTAATCTATCAAACGAGGACTTATTCAGGACTATTTGCGTATTTTCAAGAACTTAGCACCTACATTATCTTTGCGTAAAAAACGAAGATAATGACCGAATCCATGTACGACATAGTTAAGAACACGATGATAAGCATCTTCCTTGCCGTGATTGCTTATCTCCGCCCACTACAAGGAGAACTGAGCTCCCTATTCTTGATTTTTTTTGCCAACTTCATTTTTGGCTATCTATCCGGAATGATAGCAAATAAGGAGGATTTTCAGTTTAAGAAAGCCGCTCGGTGCATTGGAGAGGCGACGGTATTCTTCGTCTTCTGTACATGCATCTACGCAATAGGGAAATTCAAAAGTCAAGAGCAAGGCACTTTACAGTGCGTGAGTTATGTAACGTATGTGGTGATATACTTCTATGGGCTGAATATCATCAAGAACTGCAAGAAGATCTTCAAGAAGGGCTCTACGCCTTGGATGATTTTCGCATTCCTCTATTACGTACTGAGGTTTGAGTTCATCGAGAGAATTCCATATTTAAAATCTTATCTGAATACACAAGGCAATGAAGAAAGCATCAAAACAGCTGCTGGAGCATGTCAGACAGGCCGAGGGCCTGAGTCTGACAGCGTACAAAAAAAGTGATGACACGTGGACAATAGGTTATGGCCACACCAAAGGCGTGAGACAATATGACCGAATCAGTAAGAGTGAGGCGGAGCGCTACCTGCTGAGTGACCTCGCTCCCATCGAGAAATTCCTGTCAGCGGTTCCTCAGGTGAAGACACAAGGGCAGTTCGACGCTCTCGCTGACTTCGCCTTTAACCTCGGGCTCGGTAGGTTGAAGGGCTCTACGCTCTTAAAATACGTCAAGGCGGGGCGTCCGGTGGCAGAGGTACAGACTCAGTTCCGGCGATGGATATATTGTAACAACAAAGTCCTCGACGGACTTGTGAAACGTAGAGAGTGGGAGGCCCGGAGATATGCGCAGTAGATTTCACTTTGATATATGGGAGGCTTATGACAAAGTGGTCATCGGCCTGTTTCTCATAGGACTGATAGCGCTGCTCTTCTCCTCATGCGCCTCGAAGAAGGTCCTCGTCCCGGAGGTGCACGAGCGCATCGTTCATCAGCGCGACACCGTATATCGTGTTGACAGCGTCTTGACGAGTACCACGACCATCATCCGTCAGGCTGACTCGACGATGATGGCCGACTATGGCATCCGTATCGGGAAGCAGGAGAAAGCATGGCTCGTGAAGCTGAGCCAGACGGCGAACAGCAAAAGCGCCGTCAGGTTCATCATGCGAAAAGACAGCATCGTACATGATTCCATCCCGCAGTATGTGCCAAAGAATGTATATGTAGAGAAGGAGGAGCCATGGTACGAGAAGGTGCTGGTTTTCCTTGGGATATGCGACGTGGCGGTTGCGCTGATTTGGGCTTATTGTAAATTATCTGAAAGAGCAAGAAAAATAAAATAATTATGCCTGGTAATACTGAGAAATTCCGTGCGGAGATTGAGCTGAACTCACGTCAGGCTCAATCTGAGTTGAAGAAGCTGGAGGAGCAGCAGACACGATTGAAGGAGCAGCAGAAGGCTCTTTATGCATCGTCCTCTGCTAAGAACCATCAGCTGGCCGCTGACATGCAGAAGGACATTGATAGCGTTTCCTCGAAGATTAGGGAGCAGAAGAAGTATATCAATGGGCTTTCGACGTCAGTCAAAGACCTCTCGCAGGCGAGTTATAAAGAGCTCGCCCAAACGGTGCGTGCGCTCAACAAAGAGCTGCGCTCTGGCAACGTGGCACGGAACTCAAAGGAATACAAGGCACTTGCCGACCGTGTCAAGGCCTGCCGCACCGAAATGCAGAGAATGAACGAGGCAACAAGGGAGCAGCCAAGTGCCTTCGGCAAGATCGCTGATAAGCTCAACCGCTACCAGACGGCACTCGCGGGTGTGGCGGCAAGTATCGCTGGCATCACTATGACCATCCGAAACTCGGTGCAGGACTATGCCGAGATGGACGAACAAATGGTGGACGTGCAGAAATACACGGGTTTGGCGAAAGACCAGGTGGTGGCTCTCAACGAGGAGTTCAAGAAGATGAACACGCGCACTGGACGGGACCAGCTGAACCAGCTGGCAGGTGCCGCCGGCCGGCTCGGTATCGGCTCGCAGAAAGGGGCAAAAGACTTTGTCGACGCAGCCGACAAGATCAATGTAGCCCTCGGCGATGACCTCGGTGACGATGCCGTGGCGCAGATAGGTAAGATGGCCATGGCCTTTGGCGAGGATGACAAACATGGATTGAACAAGGCTATGCTGATGACAGGCTCGTGCATCAACGAGCTGTCGCAGTCGTCGTCAGCCAGTGGCGGTTATCTCGTGGAGTTCGCTGCCCGTATGGCGGGCGTGGCCAAACAGGCAGGGATGACAATACCACAGATTATGAGCTTCGGTTCCGTCCTTGACCAGAACATGCAGGAGGTGGAGGTGTCGGCCACTTCGCTCAACCAGCTGATTACGGCCATGTTCAAGGAGCCGGCAAAATTCGCACAGCTCGCAGGCGTGGACGTGAAAAAGTTCACGACCATGCTGAAGACCGATGCCAACCAAGCCCTGCTCCAGTTCTTTGCCACGATGAAGGGGAAGGGCGGATTTGATAAGCTTGCTCCTATGTTCGACGAGATGGGACTTAGTGGAAGCCGTGCCGTGCAGGTGTTGTCGGTATTGGCCAATAAGCTCGGTGACGTGGTGACCGCAGAGAACACGGCAAATGCGGCATACGCATCCGGGAAGTCGGTGATGGATGAGTTTAACCGTGCCAACGAGAGCGCACAGGCACAGCTGGACAAGGCAAAGAAACACTTTCAGGATCTGAGCATAGAACTCGGTGAGCAGCTCATGCCGGTCGTAAAATACACCATCACCGGCGCGTCGGCACTCGTACACGCCCTCGCTGTCATTGTACCATGGTTGAAGAATAACATCGGTACGATTGCAAAGCTGGCCATTGTCATAGGCTCATACTCTGTGGCCACAAAGATAGCAGCCAACTGGACGAAGATCATGACCGTATGGCAGGCACGCAAGACTATCCTCGACAAGGCGGAGGTGGCATGGAACAAGGCAAAGACCGTGGCCATCGCACTCTATACGCTGGCCGTAGGCGCCCTGCAGAAGGACACTGTGGCACTGACAGTGGCACAGACAGAGCTCAACGCCGTGACAAAGGCCAACCCATGGGGATTGTTGGCGTCTGTGCTTGCAACAGTAGCTGTTGGCGTCGTCAGCCTGATAGGGTATTTCAGCGACCTGAGCAAAGAGGAGAAAGCAGCTGCCAATGCTGCCAATCTGTATAATCAGAAAAAGCAGATAATGGCGGAAATCGACAAACAGGCAAATGAAGACACGGCAGAGCAGATAACAAAGCTGAAGCAATTGGAGCGCATCGTCGAGGACAACAACCTGAAGCTGGAAGACCGGCAAAAGGCGCTCACTCAGTTGAAGAAGATGGTGCCATCGTACCATGGTACGCTGACACGAGAAGGCAAGCTCATCAACAACAATGTGTCCGCGCTGCAAGCCTATTGCAACAACCTCATAGCAGCAGCAAGGGCACAGGCTGCCTTTAACAAGATAGTAACCTTGCAGAGCAGTACGCTGAACCATCAGACGATGTTAAAGGCTCGCCAAGGCAATATGCAGTTCTATCAGCAGCAGATGGCTGCCAACGGTTTCAATGATGAGACCGACCAGATCATGGGTTCTACATTCCGAGGACAATATTGGATCAGACGTAGGAACAAGAATGGCACTATCTCGGACGTGGAGATCACCAAGAAGCAATACGAGCAGATTAAGCAGGCGCAGGAGATGGTGGCTTGGAACAAGACACGTATCAACCAGGAGCAGACAATCATAAAAAATAATGAGACGATCTCCAAAGAGTTGGAAAAGCAGGTAAGAAAGAATTCTAATCTGCTGGACTCTCCGGGGAAGACAGATATCAAGGAGCCCAAGGGTGGGACATCGACATATACAGACCCAAAGAAGACAAAAGCAGCCGCAAGAGCAGCTGCCAAAGCTGAGCGTGAGCAGCGGCAAAGACAGCGTGCCGCTGAGAAGGCACGCAAGGAAGCCTTAAAGAAAGAAGTTGACGAGGTCAAGGCGAACTACTCCGAACAGCTCGCTATCGCCATGACAGCCTACTCAAAAGGAGACATTGCTTACTCTGACTATATCAAGACAAGGCATGATGCTGCTGTCGCCTACTACGACAAGCTGAAAGTGATATATGGAGCAAACTCAGATGATTACAAGAAGCTGCTCGATGGGCGTGCAAAAGCAGATCAGGATTATCAGGAACAGCTCAATGATATCCAACGTCAGGACATGGAGCTCGACCATCTACGGCGGGAGGAATCTTTTCGCAAGCAATATTACGACAAGACAAATGCCATGGCCTATCAGAACGAGCGTCTGCTGGATGAGAACCTCTTCCAGGAGAAGATACGGTACATCCAACAGCAGCAGTCGCTCTATAGCGCGGGGTCGAAAGAATGGCACGGGCTGGAACTGCAGCGCACGAAGGAAGAGGCTGAGCACAGGATGCAGATGCAGGAAGACTTTGAAAAACGGCTGCTGGAATACCGCAAGGAGATGGGAAAGACTAACCTCGCCGAGCAGGAAATCCTCGAGAAGGAAGGTATCACGCGGATGTTTGGTGTGCTGAAAGAGACCGGGCAGATGACACAAGAGGAATATGATGCCATCATAGAGCACATTAAGAATAAATATAAGGATCTGCGCGCTGAGCAGAACTCTGACAAGTTTCTGCGCCAGCAAGGTGCCGACGCGCTGCAAAAAGCCAAGGGTAGGGCTAACGTCGACGATGACAATAGCATATATAACAATGATAATCCGGCTATCTCCACATTCGCAGCTTTCGACGCAGTAAAACAGCAGCAGACAGTCAATGAGAAGCTGACGGAGCTCTATAATAACGATGAGATTACTTTCGCGCAGTATCAGGAAGCAAAAAAGCAGCTCAGTCAGGAAACGGCGGATAAAATGATCGCCGCCGCACAGGCAGCCTTTAGTGGCATCAGCAATCTCATGGGCACGGCTTCGTCCTACGCTCAGGCGTGCAGCGACTTGGAGACGGCAAAGATCTCGGCCAACTATCAAAAGCAGATAGACGCGGCGGGGAACAACTCGAAGAAGAAGGAACGCCTCGAAAAGAAGCGGGATAAGGAGCTGGCCAAGGTCAAGACGAAAGCCAACAAGAAAGCCATGAAGATAGAGATCGCCCAGGCGCTCGCCTCCACGGCTCTCGCTGCCATCAATGCCTATGCGTCAGGTTCTAAGATAAACGTGTGGCTCGGACCCGTAGCAGCTGCCATGGCCACCGCTGCCGGCATGATGCAGATCGCCACCATCAAGAAACAGCACCAGGCAGAGGAAGCCGGCTATTATGTCGGCGGATTCACAGGTGGCAAGGACTACCATAAGAAGGCCGGCGTCGTGCATGAAGGTGAGTTCGTGGCTAACCACGAGGCGGTGAACAACAGCAAACTCCGTCCTGTCTTCTCGCTCATCGACGCAGCGCAGAAAAATAATCGCGTTGCGTCACTGACAGCGGATGACGTGACGCGGACGCTGGGAAAAGGTGACAGCACTGCCATTGCCTATGCACCGCAGGTCAATGTCACGACTGACAACAGCGACATTGCCGGGACGCTCCAAAAGACCAACGAGACGCTCAGCAAACTCGGGCAGGCCATTGATGACGGCATTGACGTGTCGATGGAGAAATTCAAAAGAGCGGAGAGACACTGGAACCATCTGCAAAACAATAAATAAGATACGCTATGATAGTATGTACACTCAATGGCAAGAAGGCCTATCCCCTTACCACGCAGAATATAAAGATTACCATGGAGAACGAATACGTGAAGTCGTCAGGGTCCTACACCTACGACATCACGTTTCCCCTGGCCATTGCCGCGAACCGGGAGGTGTTCGGCAACGTGCAACGCCTCGACGTGCGCAAGAAGATCGCGGATTTCGATGAGTGCCGCCTGTATGCTGCCAACAGACTCGTGATGAGCGGCAAGGGAATCGTAACGGCCATCACTAAGGACGAGGTGAAAGTACAGATCACAGCCGGGAAAAGCAGGATGAAGTACAACTCGAAGTTCGAGAAGCACTTTATCGATGAGATAGACTATCCGGAAATAGTCTTGGACTCCGGACTTGACACGGACATGCTACAGCGGTTTGGATTCTATCCGCCATATAAAATATCTACGTTGAAGAACTATGCCCTGCATATTGACCTAAGCAGCACCAATATTGTCGGACAGAAAGGCGTGGCCATTTTGTCTACAATACATGATGAGAGTAATTCCGTGTTGGCCAACAGAGTAGTAACATTCAAAGGAGAAATGAAGGCAAACGGGCATAAGGAAAAGGGCACTTTCCATTTTATGTATAACCTTGCGCCGATGCCTTACTTATTTTATATTTTAAAAAAGGTGATGGACTATGAGGGATATCACATATCTGCCAATGATCTGGACAAAGATCCATGGAACCGGCTGGTGATCGTATCTGCGTGCAGAACCGGGAAGATAAAAGACGCGCTACCACATTGGACTGTCTACAAGTTCCTGGATGAGTTTCGGAAATTATTCAATGCTTCGTTCATTTTTGATGAGACAGCCAAAACGGTAAAGATCAAGGCTACAAATGAGCTGCTTGCAAAAGGCGTGGTCACATATGAGGCAGAAGATGACTTTAACGTAGAACACGACGAGGATGGGAGCCTCGAGAACTTGGTGACATCAAATGTATCCTATGCCTTCGACGATGCATCTGACAGAGACTTCAGAGAGTTCATCTCACAAGATGTATTCAAAGACTACGAGACCATTGAATATGGTACGCGCAAAGAAATGCTGGATGCCATCGAGAAGATGACAGCCAGAGAGCAGCGCACAAAAATATTCAAGCAGGGCGGAAATTATTATATCTACGCAGAACTGCCTGTGGACGGGAACCCCGAGAACGAGAATCTGTCTTGGCAATTAACACAATGCGGTTTATTCAATCCCATTATCAGGGATATCAAGAGTGATAACCAGGAAGAGATCGCCATTTGCCCGACTGCCATGATACAGCATCGCAACCAGAACGATGATGAGAAAAGAAATATATGGAACTCGATTCTCGCAGGACCGGCATCATGGATGATTATGCCATCCGTAACAAATGCGAAGCAAGTAGCTATGGAAGACATGCAGGTAGATGATGACGGAGATTATTACTATACTGTACAGGATGCCATGCAGGGATCTTCGGAGTCTAAAAATGAAGAGAGTACAGATGATACAAGTATGCCCGTCGCATTCCAAGCAGATTGTGTCGTCAATCTAAAAGCGCACAAAGCTGTGAAGGCTCCCGGCAGACTCGATAATGAGGATTTGAGTTACAGAGTGCCCGTGTTATACACTGATTATCGACGGTTCCCAACTTATATCGTCAATACTGAGAGCGGGAGCCTGTCTTTGGAAAATATTCATGTAACAACAGGCAGGCACTTTGGCAACAGGGGAGGCGGAACAAACGAAAAAGAATTCAAGACCTTGAATATAAACGCTAAAGATGAGATTGCCATCAAGTTCCTGACAGACGAAGTACCCGATCCGACCATGCTTTATATGTTCTGGAACAAGAAGTATATATGCAGCAAGATAGAGATGACCGTCAAAGATGATGGCATCGAGAAAGAGAAGACGGGATACTTCTACGAGTTTTAGAATATTTGTACTACTTATATTGTAATATGTAATTTCGTCGGGGAGCGGTGAGTGATCATAGCTCCCCTTTAAAGTGCTTGGTCTCATCATGTGCATAACGGGTATTCTTCAGATATTTATTGGTGACGCTGACGTCGGTATGCCGCGCCTGGTCTCTGGCCATAACAATCCCTTCGGCATTGGCAAGGTCCCGTATTCCGGAGTCTTTAAGACTGTAGAACTGATAGGACATAGGCCAGCCCAAAGCTTTGCGAACTTTCGACCACTCATATCTATATTGGTTGATGTAGGACTGCTCAGGTCCGGGAGTGAGGTCGCGGGATATCAGATAGTGGTGGGAAGGATGGTCAAAGACACGCTGGTCAAGCATGATCTTTATCACCTGGTCATTGAGGGCGACATACTGACCCTTGCGGTTCTTGGCGAACTCTGGGTGGACGTAGACCGTCTGGTCCTTGATGCTAATATCCCCGATCTTCACATAGCGCAACTCATCCGGGCGGATGAAACAGTAATACTCCATCATGCAGGCGAGATAGAAAGCCGGCTTATGCTGCAGCCCGTAGATCTTCAACCGGTGCAGTTCCTTTTGCGGGATAGGATCACGTTTTTTATCGCCTTCCTTCAGTAAATGAATCTCCTCCATGAAATTGTTCTCGATGAACTGCCGATCTTTAAGCCATGTGGCGAATGTAGACAACCAAGTCCTGTAGTTATTGCGGGTCTTGGCCGACACATCTTTATCGAGAATAAGATAATCGAGGAAGTCGATCACGAACGCTTTGTCAAACTGATAGACGAACTTGATTTTCACATCCGCCTCTTTGAGATAGATCCGAAGCTGCTTGAGCCGGCTACGATAATCCACAGCCGTTTTATGCTTAAGGATATTTTTCTCCTCAGCAGAGAAGGTATAGTCCTCATATTTTTGTAAGACATCAGAGAACGAAGCCTGAGGCCGAGTAATGATAGTGGAGGCAAAAGGATTCCAGCCTTTTTTAAGCTTTTCAACAAGATTACTGATGAGAATAGCTGCCATCGTGTCACGTTCACGCTTGGACGTAAACCTTCCAAGCATGTACTTTTTTCTACGCATAGAATCGCTGAGAGAATCGTAGAAAAAGAAGTCTACATAAGATACCTTCCCCTTATGCAGCTTCGGAAAGGTAAAACCGAGAATCTTATTATTAGATAAAAGTTCTTTTTTTATGGAGCACATTTTTTTAACATTGTCTGCACAGATGCAGCCAATGCCATCCATATTACTGTCCCATTTTTGTCCCGCTACTAACGGCAATGCCCGTAAGTCCTTTGATTATAAGACTTTACGGGCATTATAGTTGCGGAGGCAGGACTCGAACGTGCGACCTCCAGGTTATGAGCCTGGCGAGCTACCAACTGCTCCACTCCGCGATGTAATCTGATTGAGAATATGTTTGTTTCTCAATTGCGACTGCAAAGGTACGACGATTATCTGAAACCTCCAAATATTTCTGAGAGAATCTGCTTATAATTATCACTTATTAACAAATAACGATACAATAGAGAAGAATTAGAGCGATACACGTGATTATCAAAGAGTGGTACACATTATTATATATATGGCAGAATAGTCTTGCTGTCTGTATTGCAGAATAGTGACGCAAGCCCTGTCGAAAGAAGACTATGGAAAAACAAAATGATAAGAAAATAAGGCAAAGAATAATAAATCGCTCTTACTATTTTGCTATCTCAGAAAAATCAGTTATTTTTGCACATAGATTATAAATGTGCAACATCAGAACGCACGAAACAGCAGAAATAACATGTCAATCTCAAAGACAAGGCAGAAATTAGTGGATGTGGCGAGACAGCTCTTCGCCAAGAACGGACTTGCCGGCACGACGATGAATGACATTGCCGTGGCCTCGGGCAAAGGCCGCCGCACGCTTTATACTTATTTCAACCGCAAGGAGGATGTCTACTATGCGGTGATCGAATCGGAGTTGGAACGATTGAGCGACAAGCTCGACGAAGTTGCGGCGAAGAAGATTCGTCCGCAGGACAAGATTGTGGAGCTTATCTATACTCACCTGAGCATGATCAAGGAAACTGTGGTGCGCAACGGTAACCTGCGTGCAGAGTTTTTCCGCAATATCTGGACGGTGGAGAAGGTGCGCAAGAATTTCGACGAGGATGAGATAGAACTTTTCCGTAAGGTTTACGCTGACGGAAAAGCCGACGGAGAGTTCGACATTGACAACGTGGATCTCGTGGCTGATATCACTCATTATTGTATCAAAGGCTTGGAAGTGCCGTTTATTTATGGACGGCTTGGCCACGGACTTACAGAAGAGACAAGTAAGCCTCTCGTGGAAAAAGTCGTCTACGGCGCACTGGGAAACAAGCATAACAGTTTGATGAAGTAAACATGGATAACACTGACAACGACATTCGCAACAACAACTATCATACAAACGACAAAGAAGAGCAGATACTCATCAGTGTCACGGGACAAGACCGCCCCGGACTGACGGCTCAGATCACAAACATACTGGCTAACTACGACGCTACGGTGCTGGATATTGGCCAGGCTGATATCCACGCCACGCTCTCTCTGGGCATACTCATTCGCATCGATGACCGGTCGTCGGGTCAGGTAATGAAAGAATTGCTATTTAAAGCCAACGAGCTCGGCGTAAACATTGGCTTTTCTCCGGTTACTGACGAAGAATATGAAGACTGGGTCAGCCGCCAGGGCAAGAACCGCTATATCCTTACCGTCATCGGACGCTCGCTCTCAGCACGTGACATTGCCGGGGCCGCAAAGATTGTAGCTGCACAAGGGCTGAACATCGACTCCATCATCCGCCTCACGGGACGTCCAAGCATCATGCATCCCGAGCGTAACGTGCGGGCTTGCATCGAGTTCTCGCTTCGTGGCACACCGGAAGACCGTCAGCGCATGCAGGCTGAGCTGATGCAACTCTCACAGGGCATGGGTATCGACTTCTCGTTTCAGCGCGACGACATGTACCGCCGCATGCGCCGTCTGATCTGTTTTGATATGGACTCCACGCTCATCCAAACCGAGTGTATCGACGAACTGGCAGAGCGGGCAGGCGTGGGCGACAAGGTCAAGGCAATCACAGAGCGGGCCATGCGTGGCGAGATCGACTTCAAAGAGAGTTTCACCGAGCGCGTGGCTCTGCTGAAAGGACTCGACGTGAGCGTGATGCAGGACATTGCCGAGCATCTGCCCATCACCGAGGGCGTGCCCCGACTGATGACTGTGCTCAAGCGCTGTGGCTACAAGATCGCAATACTCAGCGGTGGCTTCACCTATTTCGGCGAATACCTACAACGCAAGTTCGGCATCGACTATGTCTATGCCAATGAGTTGGAGATAGGCGAAGACGGGAAACTCACCGGACATTATGTCGGTGACATAGTCGACGGCAAGCGCAAAGCAGAACTGCTCAAGCTCATCGCACAGGTAGAGAAAGTCAACCTCGCGCAGACGATCGCTGTGGGCGACGGTGCCAACGATCTGCCGATGATCACTGAGGCCGGACTGGGCATTGCCTTCCACGCCAAGCCGCGTGTGCAGGCTGGTGCCCGGCAGAGCATCAACAGCCTGGGCCTTGACGGTGTGCTCTACTTCCTTGGATTCAAAGACAGCTACATCGAAGAACCCAAGTCCATGGAGACAAAGGGCTAACACAATATGACAATCACAAAACAAGAAATGTAATCTATAAAATATTGTAAGACATGACAAAAGCTATTATCACGGTAGTGGGCAAGGATGCTGTCGGCATCATAGCCAAAGTGTGCACCTATCTCGCCGACAATCAGGTGAACATCTTGGATATCACGCAGACCATCGTAGACGGATTCTTCAACATGATGATGATCGTTGACGTGACAGACACACAGAAGACCTTCGAGCAGGTGAGCAACGAACTTTCCGAGATCGGCAAGAGCATCGGCGTGCAGACAAAGATACAATTGGAAGAAATCTTCAACCAGATGCACCGCATCTAATCATGGAGGAATAAGACGATGATAGACCTATCAGAAGTCCTCGAAACCAATAAAATGGTCGAAGAGGAAAATCTCGACGTGCGCACCATCACCCTGGGCATCAGCCTGCTGGACTGTGCTGACGACAGCGTGGACGCATGCTGCGAGAAGATATACAACAAGATTACCACATTGGCCCGCGATCTGGTGCGCACAGGTGAAGAGATCTCGCGCGAGATCGGCATCCCCATTGTGCATAAGCGCATCAGCGTGACGCCTATCTCACTCATCGGTGCTTCGTGCTGCCACACCACGGGCGACTTCGTGAAGATCGCCCAGACCTTGGACCGCGCAGCCGCCGCTGTGGGTGTCAACTTCCTCGGTGGCTTCTCTGCACTTGTCAGCAAGGGCATGACACCCGCTGACGAGTTGCTCATCCGATCTATTCCGCAGGCTTTGACCACTACCGACCTTGTCTGCTCGAGTGTCAACGTGGGCAGCACAAAGAACGGACTGAACATGGACGCTGTGAAACTCATGGGCGAAATCGTGCGTCAGGCTGCCGAGGCCAGTGCCGACCGTCTGTGCATTGGTCCTGCCAAACTCGTGGTTTTCTGCAATGCGCCTGACGACAACCCGTTCATGGCTGGTGCCTTCCATGGCGTGAGCGAGGGCAACGCCGTTGTCAATGTCGGCGTTTCCGGTCCTGGTGTAGTAAAATATGCATTGGAGCAGATGGACCGCCGCGCCCGTGAGAATGGTGGACGTGAGGCGAACTTCGAGACGCTCTGCCAGACCATCAAGAAGACAGCTTTCAAGATTACACGTGTAGGACAATATGTGGCTCAGGAGGCCAGCCGACGCTTGGGTGCCGAATTTGGCATCATCGACCTCAGTTTGGCTCCGACACCAGCCGTGGGAGACTCCGTAGCCGACATCTTGAAATGTATCGGCGTAGAGCAGCCGGGAGCACCGGGCACTACAGCTGCCTTGGCATTGCTCAACGACCAGGTGAAGAAAGGTGGCATTATGGCCAGCTCTTATGTCGGCGGACTCTCCGGCGCCTTCATCCCCGTCAGCGAGGATCAGGGTATGATCGACGCTGTCAATGCCGGAGCACTGAACATCGAGAAGCTCGAAGCCATGACCTGCGTCTGCTCGGTGGGACTCGACATGATCGCCATCCCCGGCGACACTCCCGCCACCACGATCTCGGGAATCATTGCCGACGAAGCTGCTATCGGCATGGTCAACCAGAAGACCACCGCCGTACGTGTCATACCAGTCATTGGCAAGCGGGTCGGCGACAGCATCTCATGGGGCGGATTGCTTGGACACGCACCCATCATGCCGGTCAACACCTTCTCTTCCGAGCGACTTGTCAACCGCGGCGGACGTATCCCTGCCCCTGTCCACTCGTTTAAGAACTAAAGGGGGCCCCTACCCTATTCCACTATACTGTAATCCCGGACAACGACCGTGTTGCCCGGGATTATTGTTTTATAGACTATCTGAACATCTGTGAAGGACATGAATATTATGGTCTTCAAAAGTGCAAGTTGTTTTAGAGTTAACGCTCCGCTACGCGGAATAAAGAATATAAGCGAATATCAAGAAAATATTCACATATAGCATTGGGAAAGCACTATGCAATCAAAGAAGCTTTTAATCGTTTGTTTTGGTATTTGTGGGAAATTTTGTAATTTTGTGAATGATAACCATTGACAAACGAAATTTGAGATATGCCTACACTTCAGTGGATTGGGAAAGAGAAGGTGGTGAGCCATCACCACGACGTGGCTTTCCGTACATTGGAACATCAATACGGGTTCAGGGCAGAGCAGCCCGATGACACCTCTGAAACATTCAGCGGGAACAAGATTATCCATGGTGACAATCTTGAGGTGCTGAAGGCTCTGCTACCTGAGTATGAGGGGAGGGTAGATTGTGTCTATATCGATCCTCCCTACAACACAGGCAACGAGAAGTGGGTATATAACGACAATGTCAACGACCCGCAGATACGTCGTTGGCTCAATCAAGTAGTGGGAGCCGAGGGCGAAGACCTCTCGCGTCACGACAAGTGGCTGTGTATGATGTATCCGCGGTTGACGCTGCTACGCCAGCTGCTTTCCAACAACGGGGCCATCTTCATCAGCATCGGTGACGACGAATGTGCCCACCTGCGGCTTATCATGGACGAGATATTCGGCCGGCAATGCTTCGTGGGCGACATCATTTGGCAGAAAGCATATTCGCCCCGTAACGATGCCAAGGGCATCCCCACCGAGGCCGAGCACCTGTTGGCTTTTAGCAAGAGACCGGGATGGCAACCCAACAAATTGGAGCGCACGGAAGAGATGGACAGCAAGTACAAGAACCCTGACAACGACACAATGCCATGGACAAGTTCTGACGCATTCGCTTCCGATGCCGCTACCCACCAGGGAATGGTATATGCCATCCAACATCCCTTCACGGGCGAGCTGATCTATCCCTACCAGGGGGCACACTGGCGATATGAGCAAAACGCGATGCTGAGCTATATGGAAGGCTGGTGCCCCTACGAGCTGCGCGACCTGCACGACGATGGGCGCCGGGCGGAGGTATGCGGCGTGCCCAAGGAACAGGTGCGGCCTGAGGTGAAGGCCATCATGCTGAAGGAACCTCTCGACGTTTCAAGGGAAAAAGCACAAGCCGTGTACAACCGGGGACAGTGGCCGAGATTCTATTTCACAAGTGGAGGAAAGGGAGGCATCCGTCGAAAGACATATCTTAGTAATGTAGAGGGGAAACTGCCTACTAATCTTTGGCTTCATACTGAAGTAGGCCATACAGACGAAGCAAAGAAAGAACTGAAGGAATATTTCGGCGGCAAGTCTCCATTCGACACGCCCAAGCCTACACGGCTGATAGAACGCATTTTGGAAATTGCTACCCATGAGGACAGTATCATCTTAGATGCCTTTGCCGGAAGCGGAACCACCATGCACGCCGCCCTCCGGCTGAACAAGCACGATCATGGCATGCGCAAGACCATCCTCGTGGAACTGATGGACTATGCTGAACGCATCACCGCCGGGCGCGTGCGCAAGGTAATGACGGGCTACGACTACCAAGGCACAAAGAAGGAGACGCTCTATGCTAAGAAACTCACTGTAACCGCACTGAAGAAAATGGATAGATGGCTCGGCGAGGCCAACAACGTGATGGAGATGTTTCGGTCTGACTATGACAGCGTGAAGATGCAGCTTTCTGACAACACACTCTCTGTGGTCGGCAGCAAGGCTATCAAAGGACATTGCGAAGGATTGGGCGGTCAATTCGACTTTTATGAACTGGGGCAGCGGCTCTTCACCGATGACGGCAACATCAACGAGGAGGTGGGCGAGGAGAAAATCCGGCAATACATCTATTACACAGAGACCCACGACCCGCTCACACGCCGGCGCGCCCCAGCCTATCCCTATCTGCTCGACTTTAAAGACGGCACAGGCTATTTTTTCTTCTATGAGAAAGACCAGCAGACCTGTCTGTCATTAGGGACTTTGGATAAAGTCGTGAAGAAGGCCGACCGCTATGTGGTCTATGCTGACACCTGCTTGCTGTCGCCGGAGATGTTGCAGAAGCTGAACATCGTGTTCAAGAAAATACCAAGAGACATCAACCGATTCTAACCACACCTGTCTATGGAACTGAAAAGCTATCAAAAGCGCACCCTGCGCGACTTGGAAGATTATATCGACGTGCTGAACCACTCAAAGAGTCTGTCGGCCGCATACGCCCAATACTGGATGAACAAGGGCTTGGACCTCAACGCCAGAACCACCGACGCATTACGCCCTTACGTGAACACGGTGCCCCGTTCACCGCGTGTGACGCTGAAGGTACCCACTGCCGGCGGCAAGACTTTCATTGCCTGCAATGCCCTAAGCACAATCATGGAGCGGCTCAAGACTGGTGTGGAGAACAAGGTGGTATGCTGGTTTGTTCCAAGCGACATCATTCTAAAACAGACCTTGAAAAAGCTGCAGGACACGAGCCATCCCTATCGCCAGCGCATCGACGCCTTGTTCGGACATAGGGTGAACGTGATTGACAAGACGGCGGCTTTGGCCGGACAAGGCCTCCACTTACATGAGGTGCGTGACAACCTTACCATCCTCGTGCTCAGTGCGGCCTCTTTTATCGAGAATATCAGAGTCAAGAAGAATGCAAGCGACGAGCAGAGCAAGCCACTTGCCTACCGAGAGAACGGCAATTTCATGGAATATCGCGATAAGGTTAATGCTACCAGAATAGACGAAGTGGCTCCAACGGCCCTTATTCAAGTGCTTGCCTGTTTGCATCCTGTGGTGATAGTTGACGAAAGTCATAACTTCAAGGCTGACCTGCGGGTGGAGATGCTTTGCAACCTCTCCCCCCGCTTCATACTGGAATTGACAGCTACGCCCCGCGACAACAGCAACGTCATATCGTTTGTGGATGCCATGGAATTGAAAGTGGCCAACATGGTGAAACTGCCCGTGATCGTGGAAAACCGCCACAGCACCGGTGACGTGATTGCCAGTGCCATCCATTTGCGCAATAGTCTTGAGCGCCACGCTCAAATCATGGAGCAGGCCGGAGGACGCTACATCCGTCCTATCGTTTTGTTTCAGTCACAGCCACGTAACGATGACGACAGCGTGACTTTTGAAAAGATAAAAGCACAACTCATAGAACTCAAAGTCCACGAGGACCAGGTAAAAATCAAGACAGCCAATATTGACGAACTGCAGGGCATAGACTTGATGTCGCGTAGTTGTGAAGTGCGCTACATCATCACGGTGAATGCGCTGAAAGAAGGATGGGACTGTCCGTTTGCCTACATCCTTGCCTCATTGGCCAACCGCACCAGTCAGGTGGATGTGGAGCAGGTGCTGGGGCGTATCCTGCGCTTGCCTTACACGGAAAACCATGCGGATAAGCTGCTCAACTTAAGCTATGTGTTCACCAACAGCAGTGAGTTTCAGGACACAGTAACGCGTATTATAAAGTCGCTGGAGCGGTGTGGCTATAGCCGCAAGGACTATCGCGAGGTAACAGCCGACGAAGACATCAGAAAACAGCAACCAGAAGAAGCACCAGACTTATTCTCTACGATGAATGAAGCGAAGGATATGAATGAGCCGGGCGGATCGGAATCAAACGACAATCAACAAAAGGAAGATGAAGAGAACGACGGCTCGCTCCATCTGACGCCAGATGAGGCCGAAGCCATCAAGCAATCAGTTAATGCAGCAAGTGATGATGACAGCGAAACCAACCAATTTGAGCAGGAGAGTCTGAGACAAAGTGATGATTTTGACAAAAAGACGGAAAAACAAGAACAAGAAACTTCTCACGACCCTTTAGCTTCGATAGGAGGAGATAATCTGTATAGCGTAATAAATGACGACTACTCCAATGTTGCTTTTGAAATGAACATACCAATGTTCATCAAGTATGTAAAAAAGCCAATCGGCATTTTTAATCAAAAATCTAGTGATGATGATAACGACCCTATTCTACTTGACAAGAGCATGCTTAACGAAGGATTCAACTTGGAATTGCAAGATGCCAACATCAAATTCGATTTCAGCAATCCGGAGGATACCACGATTGATCTTAAGAAAAGTGGTAAGGACGACTATGTGCCGGTGAGAAAGAACAATAGCGAAATTCTCAACGATATCAGGAAATACTTTGTTGATTTATCACCCATAGGCCGAAAACGTCAATTATTACAGAAACTGGTAAAAGAGGTGGAATCTGTGCGTGGACTCGACTCTATCTCCCATAGTGCGCTCAATACTTATGTGGAGAAAGTCATTAGTCCCTTCGACGGTGATCAGATCATGTTCCTATGGGATCATCTTTATCAAGCTAAGAACAACATTGTTGACAAGATCAACAATCTCTTGGTTGGTTACCGCCAGAATTTATTCAAAAGTCAGATTGCCAAAGGCATCATTGACATAGAGCCACAATACACTTTCTTGAATAAGGTTACTTTCGCCAAGCAAGAGTTGGTAGGCGTTGACAAGGGCCTCTATGCCAGAGAAGAAAAGGTGAACGGATTTGAGGAACGAATGATTCAAGCAGTGGCTGACCTTGACAGTGTGTTTTTCTGGCATCGCAATCCCGAGAGACAAGATGGATTTTGCATCAACGGCTTCATTAATCACTATCCCGATTTCATAGTCAGAATGAAATCTGGGAAGACGGTTCTCATCGAGACAAAGGGCGACTTCCTCGACAACGATGATTCGACGCGAAAGAGAGAACTCGGCAAAGAATGGGAGCGACTATGTGGAAGAGACTACAGATACTTTATGGTATTTGAGAGTAAGAAGGTTGACGGAGCATTGACCCCGAGCGAATTACTTGATGTGCTCAAGGATCTTTGATGTTATCAACAAAACGTAGCCGGTCATCCACAAAAAAGTCCCAGACAACATCATGTTGCCTGGGACTTTTTATTGTATAGTACGATAGCTGCCTTACGGCAGAATCACTTGCTGTCTATTAGCAGACCTTCTCCAACTTCTTCATCACAGAGAAGATGAAGATGAAGCTGGCAAGGCAGAGGGCGACGAGCACACCCCAGACCATCGTCAGTGGCACTGCCTTCCACAGATAAGCAGGGATCTGGACGAGGAAGTTGCCGATTGCCGTGGCACCGAACCAGCATCCCATCATCAGACCCTGATATTTTTTCGGAGCCACCTTGCTGACAAACGAGATGCCCATCGGTGAGAGCAACAGCTCGGCAAAGGTCAGCACGAGATAGGTCGTCACCAACCACAATGGAGAAACACGCTGCGCGTCATTGAGATTATAGCTCAGTCCGACAGAGGCACAGATCATGATCATATAAGCAAAACCGGCGACAAGCATACCGAAACCAATCTTGCGAGGCGCAGAGGGTTCCTTTTGTTTGGAGGCGAGCCAGCCAAAGAGTCCCATGCTCACCGGGGTGAGCATCACGACGAAACTCGGGTTGAACTGCTGGAAGATAGGAGCCTCGATGCTCACGGCACCAGCCTCATGGGTATAACGGACGACGAGATAAGCCACAGCAGCCAGAATGACGACCAAGGAAACGATCTTACCGCGTCCCGTCTTGCTTTGGAACAGGCCGAAGAGTGAATAGACAATGAAGATGACAGCCACGAGATTGGTCACGTCGAAGAGCATTCCCACCCAACCTGTTGCGGAGGTCTGCGTGAAGTCGCGCGCGAAATAGGTCAGCGTCAGACCATTCTGATGGAAAGCCATCCAGAAGAAGATGACCACAGCGAAGACAAGGAAGAGTGCCACAAGACGGCTGTGTGTGTCAGCTTTCTCCTCTGGAGTCTCCTCGTGTGCCACAGCATTCTCGGCGACGGTATCCTTGTTCTCGGCTTTCTTGGCCGTGTTGTCTACCGAAGCGAAGGTCCAACGGAATCCATAATAGATGAGAATGGAGACGAGCAGCGACACGCAGGCTACGCCAAAGGCATAGTGATAGGCCGAAGCCTCGGAAGCGTGGAGCGAGTCCATAGCCCACTGATGGAGCTTCACGGCAGCCGTCGGAGCGAAAAGCGCACCGATGTTGATGGCCATATAGAAGATAGAGAAACCGTTGTCACGCTGGGTAGCATAGCGGGGATCGTCATAGAGCTTTCCGACCATCACCTGCAGGTTGCCCTTGAAGAGCGACGTGCCGACAGAGATCAGCAGCAAGGCAGCAGCCATCATCGCGATAGCAGCCACGCCATTGCCGGCGGGCACAGCAAGAAGCAGATAGCCGATGAACATGACAAGGATGCCAAGCGTCACACAACGCCCGAAGCCGATCTTGTCAGCCACGGCGCCACCGACGATCGGCAGGAAATAGACGAGCATGAGGAACGTGGAGTAGACCGTACCGGCCAGACCCTCACCCCATCCGAAGTTGGCCTGCAGGAAGAGCACGAAGATAGCCAGCATCGTGTAGTAGCCGAAACGCTCTCCTGTGTTGGCTAAGGCTAAGGCATAAAGCCCTTTGGGTTGATTTTCAAACATAGCATTAAATTTATGTAGTTAATAATTCACGAGACTCTGATTTGCTTTAGTGCGCCAGATCAAAGAGATAAGTCAGCCTGATGCTGATGGTCTGATAGTTGCTCGACGCAAAATAGTCGCGTTTGGTGTCGCCATAGATATTGCCCAGACCATAGTAGTAGCGGCCCTCAAGCAGGAAATGACCGACCTTCGGGATGGTATACTCCACACCGAGACCTGCCGCAATACCATAGTCGAACTTGTGCTCCACCTTCATGGTGTCCTGGGCTACGACGCTGCTGACGCGGTCGGCCATGTTGCGCTTGTCGAAATCGAAGTTGCTCTTTGTCGACTCGCTGAGGCAGACACCCAACTGCGGTCCGGCATTGACAAAGAAGTTGAGTCCTTTCTTTTCCTTGCCCCACGCTAGGTGTGCCAGGAAGGGCACCTGGATGTAGTTGATGGTACGGCTGTAGTTTTCGGCGACACCCGTTGTAGCATTGATGACGGGATTGTCGTTGATGTCCTTGATATCCTCCTTCCAACCCATCTGTGCGTAGTTCATCTCCAACTGTATGGAGCAGATGGTGGAGAAATACTTCTCTACGGTGTATCTCAGAGCTACGCCGCCGGAAAAGCCTCCCAAGCCTTTCTGCTCTACTTTCGGCGTGAACTTGATGTTGGTGATATTCCATCCCGCCGTCGGTCCCACCGACAGCGTGTTGCGATGCTCACCGATCTGCGCTGAGAGCGACCAGGGCAGAGCCAGCAAGAGAAATAGTATAAGCAGATGCTTCATGTGCGATGATTTCGAATGTTAATAGGTGAGTGACTCGATGCGACCGCCGGTTGCAAAATGGATCAGCTGGAAGTTGTCGTTCTGCATGCCTTTGTCCCCCACCTGCTTAAAGACGAGTGGAGTCTGGAAAGGCCGGTAAGTACTCTGCCCCACTGTACCCTTGAAGGCTTTGCCGTATTTGGCCAGTCCACGGAGGAAGAACTGTGCATGGTCGTAGCCAGTGAGGAAGAATCGCGGATAAGCATACATCGGCTGCTGGTGGAACCATTTCTGATATTCTGCCTCCAAGGTTTTCGTACGCGGATCCACGCTGTTGTAATAATAATAGGAGGGCACGCAGGTATCGAAAGAGCAGAACGTATCGACATTGCCCGGTGCATACATCAGCCACTCGTTGTAGCCGAAGAGAGCCACCCGCAAGCCATGCTGCTGGGCACGCAGCGCACGCAGCTTGGCAATTGCCTGATTGAGCTCGGGCGAGCGCCCGGTATTGAGCACCACCACGTTGAGGCGGTTCATGTCAAAGGCTTTTCCAAACATGTCCAGACTGCTGTTGAGGTTCGTCACCCGATATTCCTGCCCACGGGCGGAGAGCCTGTTGCGCAGGCCAAAGGTGAAGTTGCCCTTCTTGGAAGTCTTGTCGTTGCAGTCGATGAGCACGACACGCGCATCTTTATAGCGTTTGAGAAACGCCTCGATGGCGTTGTTGTTGAGTTTGTCGTCGCTTTGCCAAACCTGAAAGATCTGGGCATAGCTGGTCACGTCGTCCCCGGAGATGGAGAACGGTATGACGAGTTTGATGTCGCGTGCTTTGCAGAATTCAGCCAGCGCATGCACCTGTACGGAATAGAGAGGACCAAAGATGATGTTGCACTGAGCGGCTGCCGGGTCGTGTGTCATGATCGTGGGATCAGCCGTAGCATCGAGGTTCCAAGAGTGAATATCGATGGAATATCCAGCCCGTTTCAGGCTGTCGCAAGCCAGGAGAATGCCGCGATAGTATTCGACCATGCGCTTGCCGTCGCCGTCGACATTGTGCAGGGGCAGCGCCACACCCACGCGCAGCACCTTGCCCTGCTTGGAAGTAGTGCCTGAGGTCACGGGAGTATTGACCGTGCTGCTTGTGGCTGCGGCATTCCGGGGAGCAGGTATATAGAGGTGATCGCCCTTATGGAGCTGGTAGCCAGGCAGTTTCATCTCTGGATTGGCATTGATCAGCTGATCTACGGTGATGCCGTGATAGTGGGCGATGCCATAGAGTGTGTCACTCTTCTTTACCTTATAGATATGATTGGACGTGTCTTGTGCACAAGCAGGGACCGTCACTACAAAAAACAGACACAGCAAAAGCAGCCACCAACGGGATGCTCTGCCTGAAAAACGCTGAATCATTTCTATCTTTTCTTTTTATAATCGTATGAATGAATACTTCTAAGAATAATCATTTGCAAAAATACAAAAAATATCCGTATCTACACTTCATTTCCTATAAAAATCACTAACTTTGCATCAACCGATTATCGTAATGAACATCACTCACATCATCATCTCCGTAATCCTGACGGCCTGTCCGCTGCTCAGCTTGGCTCAGTCGACACCCGCCATCGCCCCATCGTTTACCTATACCGACAGCGAAGGCAACGAGCAAACCGTGACCTCCGCCGACGACCAGGCTCCCCTGGCAGCCTCCTTCCACGCCAATGCCACCGATACCGAGGGGTGGAACGCACACTATGAATGGCATTTCTACCTCGAAGGCCAGCGTTCCAATCCCTATCTCGTCAGATATGAGACCGACACGCAGTACACATTCACCAAGGCCGGCACACATCTCGTGGAGCTCTGGGCTACCTTTGTGCAGGGCAATGACACCATCGCCTATACCGATACTTACTGGCAGAGCGAGGGCACACCGCTCTCCATCTCCATCGCGGAAAGCAAACTGGAAATGCCCAACGCCTTCTCGCCCAACGGCGACGGCATCAACGACACCTACCAGGCCAAGAGCGGATACAAGAGCATCGTGGAGTTCCATGCCACTATCTTCAACCGATGGGGACAAAAACTATACTCCTGGGACGACCCTGCAGGAGGATGGGACGGCAAATTCCACGGCAAGGACGTAGCGCAGGGTGTTTATTACGTGCTCGTCAAGGCCAAAGGTGCCGACGGGCGAAACTATCATATCAAGCGTGACGTGAACTTGTTACGCGGATACTCAGAAACGACAAGCAACAGCAATGAATAAGAAAGACAGAAGTCTCTACCCTCAGTTCCAGAACGGATGGATCGACGTCTATGGCGCACGCGTCCACAATCTGAAAAACATCGACGTGAAGATTCCGCGCGGCTCACTCACAGTGATCACCGGACTCTCGGGGTCGGGAAAGTCGTCACTGGCCTTTGACACCATCTACGCCGAAGGACAGCGCCGATACATAGAGACATTTTCGGCCTACGCCCGCAACTTTCTGGGCAACATGCAGCGGCCCGATGTCGACAAGATCACAGGACTGAGCCCCGTCATCAGCATCGAGCAGAAAACAACAAACAAGAATCCACGCTCCACAGTGGGCACCACGACGGAGATCTACGACTACCTCAGACTGCTCTACGCACGCGCCGGTACGGCCTACAGCTATCTCAGCGGACAGAAGATGGTGAAATACACGGAGGAGAAAATCGTCGACATGATCCTCCACGACTATGCCGACAAGGCAGTGTATATCCTTGCGCCCCTCGTCCGCCAGCGCAAAGGCCACTACCGCGAGCTCTTCGAGAGCCTGCGCCGCAAAGGCTACCTTTATGTCCGCGTGGACGGCGAGATCAAAGAGATCGCGCGCGGCATGAAGACCGACCGATACAAAAACCACAATATCGAGGTGGTCATCGACAAGCTCCGCGTCCGACCCGACGACGGCGAGCGACTGGCGCAGACCATTGCCACGGCCATGCGGCAGGGCGACGGTGCCATCATGATGCTCGACAAGGAGACGGGCGAGTGCCGAAACTTTTCCAAACGACTGATGGATCCCGCCACGGGCCTGTCCTACGGCGACCCTGCTCCGAACATCTTCTCGTTCAACTCACCAGAAGGTGCCTGCCCTCACTGCAAAGGACTCGGCGTGGTCAGCGAGGTGGACATGAAAAAGGTGGTACCCGACCCTACTCTCTCCATCCACCAAGGGGCCATCGCACCACTGGGCAAATACAAGAACCAGATGATCTTCTGGCAGATAGAGTCGATACTCAGCAAATACGACTGCAACCTTAAGACCCCTTTCAAGGACATACCCGAGGACGCTGTCGACGAACTGATGAACGGCTCGCTCGAAGAGATACGCATCGACAAAGACAAAGTGCACACCTCGACGGACTACTTCGTGGCCTTTGACGGCATCGTGAAATACCTGCGTACGCTCATCGAGAGCGACGACAGCGCAGCCGGACAGAAATGGGCTTCACAGTTTCTGGCCGACAAGGAGTGTCCCGCCTGCCATGGCAAACGGCTGAAAAAAGAAGCCCTTGCCTATCGTGTCTGGGACAAGGACATCAGCGAGGTCAGCAATCTCGACATCGACTTGCTGCGCGACTGGCTCGACCAGGTAGAGGATCATCTCGAAGAAGGCAAGAAGCGCATTGCCCACGAGATCATCAAAGAGCTGCGGTCCCGCGTGTCGTTCCTCCTCGACGTGGGGCTTAACTACCTCTCCCTCAACCGCCAGTCGGCAACGCTCTCGGGCGGTGAGAGCCAACGCATACGTCTGGCTACACAGATCGGCTCTCAGCTCGTCAACGTGCTCTATATCCTCGACGAGCCCAGCATCGGACTGCACCAGCGCGACAATGAGCGGCTCATCAACTCGCTCAAGGAACTGCGCGACCAAGGCAACACCGTCGTCGTCGTCGAGCACGACGAGGACATGATGCGCGCCGCCGACTGGATTGTCGACATCGGACCGAAGGCGGGACGCAAAGGCGGTGAGGAGGTCTTCGAAGGAACACCGGAAGAGATGCTCAAGACCGACACGCTCACCGCTCAGTATCTCAATGGTGAGCGTGCCATCGAGATTCCGGCCGAGCGCCGAAAAGGCAATGGCAAGATGATCACCATCCACGGTGCGTCGGGCAACAACCTGAAACATATCGACGTCTCCTTCCCGCTCGGCACGCTGACAGTGGTCACGGGTGTATCTGGATCGGGTAAGTCCACGCTCATCAACGAGACCTTGCAGCCTATCCTCTCGCAGCACTTCTACCGTTCGCTCAAAAAGCCGATGCCCTACGACAGCATCGACGGCATCGACAACATCGACAAGGTGGTCAACGTCGACCAGAGTCCTATCGGCCGCACACCGCGCTCCAACCCTGCCACTTACACAGGCGTGTTCAGCGACATCCGCAATCTGTTTGTGGAATTGCCCGAGGCTAAGATCCGTGGCTATAAACCGGGACGCTTCTCGTTCAATGTCAAGGGCGGCCGCTGCGAGGCTTGCGGCGGCAACGGCTATAAGACGATAGAGATGAACTTCATGCCCAACGTCTATGTACCCTGTGAGGTGTGCCACGGCAAACGCTACAACCGTGAGACGCTGGAGGTGCGCTACAAAGGCAAGTCCATTGCTGACGTGCTCGACATGACAATCAACCAGGCCGTGGAGTTCTTCGAGAACGTGCCAACCATCCTGCCTAAGATCAAAGCACTACAGGACGTGGGACTCGGATACATCAAACTCGGACAGAGCTCTACGACGCTCTCCGGCGGTGAGAGCCAACGCGTGAAACTTGCTACAGAGCTCAGCAAGCGCGACACAGGCAAGACGCTCTACATCCTCGACGAGCCGACAACGGGTCTGCACTTCGAGGACATCCGCATACTCATGGCGGTCTTGGAAAAACTCGTCAGCCGTGGCAACACGGTGATCATCATCGAGCACAACCTCGACGTGATCAAGTTGGCCGACTATATCATCGACATGGGACCGGAAGGTGGACGTGGCGGTGGTCAGGTGCTCTCCAAGGGTACGCCGGAAGAGGTGGCCGAGTGCAAACTGGGATACACGCCACGGTTCCTAAAGGCAATATTAGAGAAAGCAAAATCCGACAACAAGATCTGATAAGAAACACAGCCATGCAGTTCACCACACCCGTCACCATTTCGCCCTCACCGTGGCAGATCGATCCTTGCGAACGGATGCTCTTCGTGGGATCGTGCTTTGCCGACAACATCGGCAAGCGGTTCAAGGAAGAGAAATTCCGCGCGATGGTCAATCCTTTCGGTGTGATGTACAATCCAGTGAGTGTGCTCCATACCGTGAAGCGACTTAGCGATGCCGGTCAGCTGCCCTTCAGCACTGATGAGCCAAGTACTGCTGTCTTCACGCTCGGCACGAATCATGTCTACCGGCTCATCGCCACGGGTGAGATCGTGGACAACTGTCAGAAGCGGCCGCAAAAGCTTTTCCATGAAGAGCAGCTGACTGTCAGCCAGTGTGCCGAGGCACTTTCTGAGGCGATCCGACTGATTCGCTCTTCCTTCCCCCAGACGCGCTTTCTGCTCACCGTGAGTCCTATCCGCTACCGAAAATACGGCTATCACGGCAGTCAGCTGTCCAAAGCCACACTGCTGTTGGCTGTCGACCAGGTCATCAAAACGTTTGATGACCCGACGGTTGCCTATTTTCCTTCCTACGAGATTGTCAACGATGAGCTCCGCGACTATCGATTCTATCAGCAAGACATGCTCCACCCCACCGAGCAGGCTGTTAGCTATATCTACGAGCGCATGGCCGACACCTATTTCTCTCCTGCTACGCTCCATTTCCTTGAGCAGTGGCACCCCATCCGCAAAGCCCTTGAGCACCACCCCTTCGACCCTCAGTCTGCTGAATACCAGCAGTTTCTTCACAAGGCACAAGAAGATTACAAGGCGCTAAAGGACAAATATCATTTCGAAGGATAACAAAGCCGACAAATCTCACCCCGCCTACGCAGGATGTGGTCAGACACAAAAAAAATCGGGTGTCTCACGACAACCGATTCCCAAAAAACAAACTACTTAAAAACTAATCTACTAAAACAAATCAAAATTTCTTATTGCTTATGTTACACGTCACTTAATGACGTCTACTACTTCTACATTTCTTTATTTATCTATCACAAAGTTAGTGTTTTTTGCGCTTACTGCCAAGAGTTTATAAAAGTATTTATTGGGGATTTAAGTATTAATAACAATTACCTATAGTGTTACCGCGCACAGCATTTGACATAAATCAATTAAACCTAATATCCGCACCACAATAGTCTTTAATATTTTA
>ULVN01030927.1_pt1 | contig 61704 bp, 63 predicted proteins | sample 1959491 | NCBI WGS metagenome assembly ULVN01 (sample SAMEA4835787, study PRJEB28245) | human gut metagenome | biome: gut microbiome; material: fecal sample | place: Denmark | collected 2008 | reverse complement strand
AATACCTTACGCAATTCATCAAACCGGAGGTCTTTTGATAATGCATATATTCTCGTTAATAGTTTATCCCATTTTGACATTGTGAATACCTCCTGTCTATATTATATGTGGTGTCACATTTGGTGTCAATATTTTTTATCAAAAGAGATTTACATTCAGAATAATATCTATCATTTCTTGCTTTCCATTAGTATATGCCATACAATTATCTTTCATATATTTCTTTCTCTTTTCGTATTTCCATTTCTACACAAAGCATAGCATGGTCCGGATATCCCGCAGGAATTTTCCATACTTTCCCCGGCACTATATCAGCTTTATCCGGATACACATCGGTATCTTCGCTTAAGAAATCCCAACAATACGATTCATTGCATGTGATTCCTTTATATACAGCATGATCAAGTCTTTGAAAACTCGTAATTATACCATTCTCAAAATTATCCACAAATATGGCTGAGCAATCATCAAATCCACCACTATAAGAGCCTTTATAATCGCGATAATTCTCACTCATTCTCATCTGCAAAATATTGAAATCCCCAGCAATAATCCAAGGATTCTTCTGCATCCTAAGCTTCTTATTCATCCATTTCGATATCAATAACGCATTTTCTAAGCCCTGAATATATCTGCAACCAATGATTGTTAATCTTGCACCATTTGTCGTTCTAAAGTTAACGGCAAGCGTAGCCGGTGCATCTGGTCTATCAGGATCAAGCATAAGAAATCTTGTAAAATCCGGTTCTGTTCCCGGCTTTACTATACTTTTCTTTACAGCCACCAACACGCCATTTCGTCCCTTCCTTATCCTTGTATCATAAAAATATTCTTCTTTAATCCCATCCTCAATTCTTTTATCCGCTGTATATTCAGTAAGAATAATTGCTTCGTATTTCTTGATATAATCAAGTACAAAATCAGCTGCAGCAACATTCTGTGTCATTTTATGTATATTCCAAGCAACAAGGCTAATATTATTATTTAAATTATTTGTAACCATTATAAAAACTCCTTTTCTTTCAATTTCTAAACATCAATTCGTAAATACTTCAATACATTAGGCTCTGCGCAGCAGAGCCCCATTATCACTTGTCAAAAAAATATCCCCATACTCTTCATAACCGGTGGTAAGGTTATATGTATAGCAGAAAATGTAATCCTCAAAAAGCCGCTCAGACGGCCAGTCTTCTCTGTTTTTTTCTTTTGAAACGTAAAGGAAACAAAGCATATGTCCAAATCTTGTTTTTGACTCAATGACATGATATACATATGCGCCATTTTTCTTTTCAAAACTTTCTACAAGTTTCGGAAACCTTGCATCCCATTCTATGGTATCAATACATCCGAACAGATCTTCAGCCACTAAATAGCTGTAATAAATTCTGCCTTCACTAAGATACTCACACAACTTTGGATTAAGGTTAAATGTTTCCGTCAACTGTTGAAGTCTCAACAAGCCTTCATCTTTCTGTCTTTTTGTTGCCATATCAATTCTCCTTTCAAATCATAAGTCAAATTGCAATTTGTATTACTTACATTTGAAATTATACCATTTATTTTGTATATTCCAATGGACATATCTTATTCAATTTTGTATAATAGTTAATGGATATATGTACAAGATTATGTACATTACTATTTGGACTTTTGGGGTAAAATTTATCCGTAATATCAGGAGGAAGAATATGTTTACAAAATATCATTTTGACAAAGAGCAAATTAAATTAAGATTAAGAGAATGCCGTGATGGTGCCAATCCTAACAATAATAAATATACTCAATTGGAATTTGCGCAAAAGATAAAAAATGCTCAAGGTTTGCACATAAACGAAGATGCCGGAAGGTCTACTGTCAGCACCTGGGAACAGGCTAACAAAAGCATTCCTAACATTGAAGATATGTTGGCCATATGTAATGTATTGGAGATGGACTTTGATGCCCTTATAGGAAGAACGACCATTGATTCTAAAGATATTGATGCAGTTATGACTGCAACCGGACTTGATGCGAACGCTTTACATGCTCTTGATGGTAATCCTGACAATGCCGCCTTTGTAAATCATTTGCTTAAATGCGCTTCTTTTTCAGAAGTAGTCAAATGCAGCAATCAGCTTGCTATGTCATCCATTATGCGTGATTTAATTGAAACTGCATTTAGTGATTCTCTGATAAAACTTATAGAAAACTGGTTTAATGAATATTACTATTCATGCTTTCCTATGGATATGTCCATTGATTCATACGCCAATTACATCCGTAATCATTGCGGAATATCAGGAGCGGATTTGTTCCAGAAACATTTTCTTGAGGAAGGGCAGAATTACATTCTTAATGAACACGGGAATTTCTCTGCTCTTTCAAACGATGAAAAATTCACTATCGCAACTGATACAATAGCTCAGATTTCATACGATTATTTAATCAGTACTAATGTAATGGCATTGTCCCGCAAAAGGATAATTGATATGTTTGCAGATATGCTGGATGACTATATCGAAAAACAATCTGATAATATACATGCTCGTATAAAGGCCAATGCAGCTAAAGCAAAGCATTTATAATACCGGTATTGAAATTATTCTAGATTACACATCTGACAACCTTTTCCTCCAATGCCAGCTTTTTATCGTATTCGGTTGCTTCAACGATTAAATCTTTTATATATTTGTATGTTTTTCCATTATCGGCACCTTGTGCAAAATTTGCACAAGGTGAATTTTCATCAATTCACCTGCTATCTCATTACTCAAGACTCTCATAATACTGTCATCACCCCTATCTTTCGCCAGAAGATTAATATTACCATACCAGACTACTTCCTGGTCAATAACGGCAAAACACTCACATGATTCCTCTACTGTTTTAATATAAAATCCTGCTTTGTGCATTTCTTCATGTAACTGCATCCAATATGATGTATCTCCAAATCCATAGGAGTCCGGTGTCCATGTTACTATTGTAATCTGAACTCCCGATGCCTGTTTTTCTTTTAGCATATTAATCAGTTCATAGACTTTTTGGCCGCTATAAACTGGCAGAACTTATGCCCTGGTCAGAAACACTTCCCGATTGCTGTAAACAACTGAAGAGATAATCAAGACTCGCCGCCTCTATCAGGTGGCGATACTTTTTGGGATAGGCGAGTTATTTGTTTTCTAATAGGTTGTAATTGTATACTAGGATAAAATAATTATCACTTTCTATTTCTTTTATTGGTTCTACATAGTTTTCACTATATTTATAGGTGACATATTCATCAGCCTTCAATAATAAGAAATATTCCTTATAGGAATTGTCCTTATACCAGTTTATGTTGGTCTGGTATGCTCTAGGTGATACGCCTGACTCGTTTACATTGATACATCTGACCTTTACATCATTGTCGGATAATAATGTGATACTATTTGCATTCCAGAAGGTTCCATAGCCATATTGAAGATTATTTTTTTCTAATGTATCTATAACATTTTCTAATGCCTGATTACTTTCTGACCGGGTATTATTAATTTTTAATATACCAATTGTGGAAATAATCATTAATATTTCTATCGGAATTACTATAATTGCAAACATTCTATGATACTGCTTTTTATCATATATCCATTTTGCAAACATAATACATAAAATAACAGATGTCCCTACAATTGGAGATAATCGCCAACAGGCTGTATTTAAACTTCCAAATACCCAGCCTAATAAAATCAGTGCTGTCATAAATGAATGTGTTAATATCATAAGCTTATAGGCTATAGTTTCAAATTTGTTATACATTATTGTCATTATAATAGGAACAATCAAAACTACTAAGGAGCATATTATTTTTAACAGCTCTATAATACCCTCGCAAGAATATATTAACATTCCGCTTCCAACCTCTACGCCGAATAATGTAAACCATTGCGGAACAAAGCTTAGAAAATTATCCAGCCACTGACTTTGCTTAGAAAATTCCGAATATCCTTCCTGATAGCCTGCTACTATGTTTCCATTTGCTATTTTTCCTAACAGCATACCTACAATAATAGCTAATATTAAAGCTAAAATTATTTTATATTTATTTTCATTTTTTTTGCTGGCAAAAGGTGTTTTTACATCAAAAAATATATTTGCCATAAATGCTGCCAATACCGGTAAGCCATATATAGTAAGGGCTTGTATACCGTTCATTGAGCATAGTACTGTCCAGATTAAAAGTAATATCATATATTTCTTTTTTGATTTTTCACAATTAAGCACTCTTAGTAAAAGACCTAATCCTACCATAACAAAAAGTAGTCCCAGACTATAATATATTATGTGGCACCAGAATATTTCTCTTAGCTTTTCGCTTATGGAAACTATTAAAAACAGTGCTGAAACTCCAAAAACACTCCATTTATAGCTAAAGTTCATAGACCTTAGCAAAAAGGCAAGTGCCAGGCCAAAGCATATTGCAAATAACACCATACCACATAGCTGTGCTGTCATACTGACACCAAATATTGCTACAAACGGAACCATTAAAAGCTGTCCACCAAAAGGCAGCAGGCAGGCGTAATAAAAGTCGCTGTTCATAAGAGCCTTTCCATCTAAAACAGCCTCTGCCCAGGTAATAGTATCTGTACAGTCGGCATGATAATAGCCCTTTGAAATAAAAATAATATAAAAAAATACAATTCCAATAGATACTGCTCCCATCAGGGATACTGCTACTTTTACTGCCATATTATTTTTGCTCATGATATTCCCCCTCTGTATTTACATTCCATATATTAGACTTGTCCTTTCTGTCCTTTGTGATGTTGTCTACAGCCTCAAAAGAAGTAACCATTGAATGGTCCATATTGTTATATCTATGCTGACCGTTTCTGCCTACACAATACAAATTGTCATAGGTATTTAAATAATCTACTAATTCATCTATCTGGTCATAGGTATCAAAATATGCCGGATATGCTTTTTTAACCTTTTCCCTGTGTGCATCAAGGACAGCCTTTTCATCTGAAATAATACCCATTTTAACAAGCTCCTGACTTGCAAACCTTATACATTCTTCATCTGACATATTGTAAAAATCGTCACCCTCATTGCAGAAATACTCTAAGCCTATCCATACCTTATGGTCTATGTCCTTTACAAGATATGGCGACCAGTTATTAAATATCTGGATTCTTCCAAGCTTTACATCAACGTCCTGTACATAAATCCAGCAATCCGGAACAATGTTGTTAATAGTTTTTATATTTGTCTGATTCTTAAGATTAAGCTTATCCACCAATAAGCCTACCGTAACAAAATCTCTGTATGGAAGTCCCTTTGCAATAGCAGCAATATTTTCCGGAACGCTATTCATCCCTGCTGTTAAATCCTTAAGTGGCATTGAGGAAATGAAAATATCGCCCTCAAGCTCTACCTGCTCTCCGGCCTTCTCATAAACCACACTCCGGATTTTTCCGTCTGAATTGTTTATTTTTACAACCTTTGCATTTTTAATAATGCTTCCACCCATATTTTCCACTTTGCCTGCTGCTACCTCCCAAAGCTGTCCCGGACCATACTTTGGATAATAAAATTCCTCAATAAGAGAGGTTTCCACCTTTTTATTTTGGGAATTTTTCTTAAATATTTTTGAAAATACATCCTTTATAATTGCGACTATTGAAAGTCCCTTAACTCTTTGAGCCCCCCAGTCTGCTGATATTTCTCTAGGGTGGCGTCCCCACAGCTTTTCTGTGTAGCCCTCAAAAAACATAGAGTACAATTTTCTTCCAAATCTATTTATGTAGAAATTTTCTAAGGAGGTTTCTTTTTTCTTAAACACACACGCCTTTAGATAGCTAAAGCCTGCACATATAGTTGTAAAGAAGCCCATATTTTTTATAGTCTCCCACTTTAAGCTAATAGGATAATCAAAGAATTTTTTCTTATAGTATATTCTGGACACCCTATTTCTAATAAGCATTACCTCATCGTCCTTTTCCGGGTCCGGTCCGTTTTCAGCTAATGCTTTTTTTCTTCCTAATATTTTGTCATCATAGGCATCTGCACCCTGAGTAGGCATAATTCCAGCCCACCACTTCGTAACATTATCATCCTTGGAGAAAAATCTGTGTCCTCCTATATCCATACGATTTCCATTGTGCCTTACAGTTCTTGAAATGCCTCCTATTTCATTACTTTCCTCTAATATAATAATTTCATATTCATCCTTAGTATTTTTCAAAAGCTGAAATGCCGCAGTAATACCTGCCGGGCCAGCTCCAATAATAACTACTTTTTTCATAATAATCTCCAATCTATTTTTTTCTATACAAAGTAATTTTTCTAGCTACAAAATTCCAAACTAAAACTATAATAGTCGCTATAACTTTTGAAACCATAAAATACAAGCCTGCAATCTCTGTAAGCACATACATTATTATTTCAGTAAATCCTAAGCCTATTACGCCTATAATTCCATAGACCAGAAATTCTATCTTTCCGTTTACGCTGCTGTTCTCAAAAACCAGCAGCTTGGATAGTCCATAATTAACGGCAAGACCTATAACAAAAGCAAATATTACGGATATTAAATAGTTTACACCAATAGTTGTAATTAAGAAAAGGCTCCCTCCGTCTGCCAAAAATGCAACTCCCCCAACAAATATGTATCTAAAAAATTGTATAAAGGTATTGTTGCTTTTTGTTATAAACAGACTTTTGAAGTCTAACTTAAATATATAATCAAATAGTTCTTTCATATAGTTCTCCTCATAGCTTCATAATTAAAATTATATATAATTATTCATACTCTTTCAAGCCAATTTTCACGATATTAAACTGTTGTTTACACCTGATACAGTCTATACATATGCACTAATTAATTTCGTCATTTAAAATTCTGACTGCCACTAAAAACTGCAAGCATTTTGCAAGCGCAGAAAACGGGAAGCATATCAAAATGCTGGTTTCCCGCTGTTTTAACATTATTCAAACTCGCCAAGTTCCGGCGAATTAAACTCTATTTCCCCACTTCTCTGGAGCTTTATAAAATACTGCTTTATCTTTAAATAACTGTATTGCATCCTACTTTTAAATGTTTCTTATTGACATTATGAATTTATCGTACTAACCTAAACTCGTAGAATATATTTCAATAAATGTAATGTTTCGAAAACTTTTGGTTCCGATTATAATAGAGCAGCTTTTAGCATCTCTCATTGGAACCTGCCAGTGCAAATCTCTGCTTTGAGACGATTCCCTTTATCACAATTACCAAGCCAATCTGTTTGGTACCATTCTTCATTATTCACAATTCTGTATAAATAAAGAACAACTCATGTGGGATTGGGGATATGCCTCACTCATTATTGGAATAAGAAAATAACTGCAAAGGAGATTTTTACTATGAAAGAAATAATTTTAGGAAATCACATACGAAAGGTTCCTTCAGTTGCAGTTGGATGCATGCGCCTTTCTGAAAAATCGAAGGATGAGATGAATCGTTTTATTCATGCAGCTCTGGAACAAGGTGCATATCTCTTTGATCACGCGGATATCTACGGTAATGGTATGAGCGAGAGCATATTCGGCGAAGCGTTCGCAGATGATTCATCCATAAAGCGTGAAGATATTTATCTTCAGTCAAAATGTGGCATCCGCCAAGGCTTCTATGATCTCTCAAAGGAGCACATTCTGAAATCTGTCGATGGCATTTTACAAAGGCTCCATACAGATTATCTTGATCTTTTGCTTCTTCACCGTCCGGATGCACTCGTAGAACCGGAAGATGTTGCTGCTGCATTTGATGTTCTTTATGAAAGCGGAAAGGTTCGCCATTTTGGAGTTTCAAACCATAAGCCGATGCAGATTGAACTGCTGCAGAAATATGTCCGCCAACCACTCGTTGTCAATCAGGTTCAGTTCAGCATCCCTGTTTCCAATCTTGTTGCAAATGGCATGGAAGTCAATATGGAAACCCCAGGTTCAATCGATTACGATGGAAGTCTGCTCGACTACTGCCGCCTCCACAATATCACTCTTCAGGCATGGTCTCCGTTTCAGATGCCGGCATGGAAAGGCTGCTTTCTCGGAAGCGACGAATACCCTGAACTGAATAAAAAACTTCATGTGATTGCCGAAAAATATAATGTCAGCAATACTACTATTGCGGCTGCGTGGATTTTACGTCATCCGGCAAATATGCAGATTGTTACCGGCACTGCAAGTGAAAGCCGCCTGAAAGAAATTATCGCGGCATGCGATATTACTCTGACTCGTGAGGAATGGTATGAGCTGTACCTGGCGGCAGGTCATCTGCTTCCGTAGGGATTATCGATTACCGGCATTATTTTCAAAATGCCGGTAATCCTTAGAATTAGCAAGTTGTACAAAAGAATCTTCTCTTTTACGAAGTCTGATCTCATAAACGAGATAAAGGTTCTGGCAGATGCAGAGCTTGTGTTGAGCAGATCAGAGTACACGACCTCAGACACAGTCACGCCAGCTTACTTATTAATCAGGGCTGTGATGCCTTGATGTTAGCAGACAGGCTTGGACATGAAAAAGTATCCACAACACTTAACACATACACCCATCTGTTCCCACATAAACAGCAGGAGCTTGTGCATATTATGGAATCATTGCAGGCAACAGATTCGCCAACACCTGAACCACCACCTGATAACCCTCTGCTTGAAGCCGCAGGTATCACATGTGAAGTGCCGCAGACTTAGAGCAATGGCACAGATGTAACCGCCCGACCTCAGTTCGGACCTTCATTAGTACCACCAAATACCGCATCAGGGAAAATCATCCAGATGCCACAACGAAAGATCATATAGTAGAAATCCCGCAGTCATCAGGGTTTCTTACTATTAAAGTTAAAGCCAACATATGAAAACGATAAAAAAAGAGTAGTTACTATTAGTAGCAGTGCAAAGAAAAAGTCTCGGAAGCCGCTTGTTTGATATGCTCCCCATATGATAGACAAAGGAAATATCCAAAAATCTATCATATGAGGAGCACATTTTTATGTCTAGGAAACAGTATAGTAAAGAGTTGAAGCTTGAGCTTGTAAAGAAACACCTTGAGGATGGAATCTCTTATTGGAAATTAGGTAAAGAGTATGGGATTGAGGCCAGTATCATCCGCAGATGGGGATATAAATACGAAACATTTGGAGAAGATGGCTTAGAAAAGCAAAATGCTGATTTGTGTAATTACTCTGCAGAATTCAAGAAGAAGATTGTTCTTGAATATCTTGGAGGCAATATAACCAGTCAGGATTTAGCTTTTAAATACAAAATTCATGCACCAAGTACTGTTCGTAAATGGATTAAGCAGTATAATAACCATAAAGATTTAACAGATTCCAGAAAAGAAAGTGTATATCTCATGGTAAAAAACGGTGTTAGAAAAAATACAACCCTTGAAGAAAGAATAAGCATTGTCGAAGAATGCATAAACACGGGATGTGATTATGCTTCGGTAGCGAATAAATATGGTTGCTCCTACGGACAGGTTTATGCATGGGTTAGAAAATATAAAAATAAAGGAATTGAAGGATTATATGATCGACGAGGTAAGAACAAAACGAGTTCTCAATTATCAGATATTGAGAAGTTGAAAGCTGAAAGCTGAAAACCGACTACTAAAAGCTCAAACACAGCAGCAACAAATGGAGATTGATTTCTTAAAAAACTCAACGAAATAGAGAGGAGGTGAACCTGACCAAGACACGCGATGCAACAAAATACCTTGCAATCAAAGAATTATCTGATGAAAATAAGACATACTCCTTATCAGTGTTATGCGAGTTTGCTGGAATAGCTAGATCAGCCTATTATAAATGGCTAAGTCATGTAAATAGTGATAATGATAATCTTAATGAACGCATAGCCGAAACCATTACAAAGATTCATAATGAACATCCAGATATGGGTTATAGACGTATAAGGAATACTCTAGTACATGATTATAAAATAGCTGTTAATGACAAACGTGTTTTAAGGATTTGCCGCAAGAAGAAAATCCAGTCGTATATAAAGCATCGGTATAATTGTTGTACTAAACCTGCGTCTGATCCAGCTTATGTTGCCGAAAATATCCTTAATAGAGAATTTAAATCGGACATGATAAATCAGAAATGAGTAACAGATGTATCAGAATTCAAATATGGTGTTGGAGAAGACGATAAAAAAGGTAAACTATATTTAAGCGTAATACTTGATTTATGCGATAGGAGGCCTGTCGCTTTTGTATATAACACCAGAAATGATAACCCTCTTATTTTTAATACATTTGATAAAGCTGTGGCAGCAAATCCGGGAGCTACACCACTACTTCATAGTGATCGAGGCTATCAGTATACTTCGAAAGCATTTAGGCAGCGAATTTTAGCTGCTGGAATGACACAAAGTATGTCTCGCGTGGCAAGATGTATCGATAATGGTCCCATGGAAGGATTCTGGGGACTAATGAAACGAGAAATGTATTATGGCAAAAAGTATAAAACAGAAAGAGAATTAATTCTTGCCATAGAGAAATACATAGATTATTACACAAACAAAAGAGTTCAACGAAATCTTGGGGTACTTACACCAATGGAATTCCATGAACAAAAACTAGAAAACGTTACATAAACAACCCGGTACATAAACTGTACCAGGTAAGAAAAAATTTTCGTTATTTAATTTGTCTACTTGACAGGTAGCACACCAGTTTAGCGGATTCCAAGACTTGTGGCTATTACTCAAACTCTTGGGCAGATAGATTTATCTGGCTGTTTCCTGGTACACATTTGTGTGTTTTATTCTTCATATTCATATTATTTTGCATTTTTGTGTACCACGATTAAAATCTTTAGAGCCAAAATGGAGCCATTAAATTAGTACATCTCTTAATCTTTTTTTTGCGTTTCCTGTAGTTTCTGAATCATTTTAGTCAAATCATTAAACTCACGTTTTGAATTCACAGCAAATGCCTGTGCCAAAAGAACTGCTTGTGTTACATCATCCTTTCCCGACAATTCTTTTAAAATCAAAGACGATGTTTCTGTTCTTTGTTCCAAGGGAATTGATAAAATATATGCTATTCTCTCTGAAGCTTCTTTATTTTCCTCTATAATTCTCTTATATTCATCATTTTCCATAGATAATGGCATCCCTAATTCGTAATATGGAATTCCATTATCTGCAATAATCCATAATAAACCAAACACTCTTTCCTTTTCTAGTGTCAATAGCGAATGTTCAAATATCGTATTCCAAAGGAAATAATAAAAATCTCCAGCAGTTAATTTTTGACTAACCACTTTCTTCCTTACAGAATTAATCGTCTCGTCAATATAATTTCCATATAATTCTTTTAATCTATCTACTTCTCCATCCTCAAAATGTCTTTCTAACTTTTTACTTTCATCTGAATCAATCTCATTTAATTTTTCACAAATAAACTGAAACCATTGAACTCTTTCTTCCACATTTTCTTTCATCAACATATGATATAATTCATAACATAAGTCCTCGAACTCTCCTGACCATGTTTCCAGTAATTCAACATATTTATCCATTTTTTCTCTCCTTATCATCCATCAATATATTTGTTTATCCAATCACAGTACAAATCACTTGGTAAACTAATAAGCAATGCCAATATTGTCAGAATGTCATTTCCTTTACTTCCTATATCAATAAGGTTCCAAAACATTCCTGCTAACACACACATTAAAACAAATGCAATTATTATTGCTAATCCAGATATTATTCTAAACCTATCTTTTTTATAATTTTTAACATATAAATTACCATACACATCTGCCAAAGCAATTATAGCACCTAACAAACTAATAATTTGTATTCCCTTGCTTTGTTCATCTTTTAATATCACTCGAATCAACAATACTGCAATCAAAAAAATAAATACAGCCCATTTATATAATTTTTTATCTTTCATGTTAGATTTATCAACCTTGCCTTTTTTAACGCGAATACATCTATATACTTTTCTTGTATACCGATATAATCATCCTTAAATACACAATCCAAATATTTTTGTATTTCATCTATTGCTTCTTTTTCAAAGTTTACTATCTGTATTTGTACACATCGCTTTTTCAAATATATATAATATTTTTTCTCATCGCCTTCCACGATATTGGAAATACCTCTCAATTTATAATATTTCCTTGTTCTTAACAGTATTTGAAAATATGGTAAATACTTAGGAGTAGTAATGTTAATCATCATTTTCACTACCTCCTGCAATATTAGTTATACCCCCCAATAAATACAATGGGTTTCTTTTGTGTGGAGCTTGTTTTTTTATGTATACATTTAAATTTTCAATTTCATCAAGAACTTCATTAGTTATATTATCTTGATTCCAATCTTCTGTTTGATTTCTAAGGTTTTCTATTATTTCATGTGAATACCCAAGTTCTTCTGCTTCCAAAAATAACTTTTCCCTTTTCTCTACTTTCATATACATACGAAGTCCAGCATCTTTTCTGTTTTCTAATGTATTTGTTTCAAGAATCTCCAGTTCTTCCAATCGTTTCTTTATTTGCAATTTTTCTTGTTGTATTTTTCCCAATTTGTTATCATATTCTTCCAATGGGTTCTTCTTCCATATTGCCACAAGGATACACTCCATCTCTTTTAGTATACTAATTTAGTATAACACACTTTGGTATATAAATACAAATAAAATTCGTCCTATCATCCTATACTATTCATTATATTTAGCTCTCATACCAAAAAACTCCCTAGCCATCATCTCCGCCATAGCCAAATTATACCCTTTCTTCTGCTATTTGCTTTTCTGATACAATATCATTTAATTCCTGTTTCTTTACTGAAACCTCTTCGCCAAGCTGTGCAACTGCCGAAGCTATTTTCTGTTTCTGGCTATCTAATTCTACTACTTCCTTCGCCCGTTCTTTCTTTTCAAATTCTAGCACAGACAAATGTTTCTCATGTGTGCCCTTTTGAAGCCATTTCACATCATATCGCTCCATTACAGTTGCAAGTTCCTGCTTCTCTGATGCAATCCATTGATTTAGTTCTGTAGCACCTCTTGTGCCACCTTTGAAACCTTCTGCAGCTAGTGCTGACTTTAATGATAGCTCTGTCAATTTCATATCCTCTAGGACAACACTGTGTAAAATTGAATCCCACTAATTCCGATGCCTCTTTCCATGTATTTCCAATATTCCCCTTTGAACCCATAAAAAGACATTCCTTTTCCGAGTAATCCACATATTTCTTTAAAAGAGGATACAAATCTGTTAATATCTCGCATGGACGATTTAAAGCTGTCATAGCATTTATAATTGGAATATACGAATGCTCCGCCATATACTCTATCAACGACAAATCCTTGTAACGGACAATAACCATATCCGCCCAGTTTTCCAGATATCCTATCACATCCTTAATATCTTCTTTTTTATCAAGCGCTTGCAGCGGAAACAAAATTGTATCGCCACCCAACATTTTTATTCCCTTTTCAAAAGAAACCCTCGTTCTAATGCTGCTTTCCGAAAAAAATAATACAATTGCTTTTCCCTTCAACCAATCACATTCTCCGTTATCTGCTTTTAACTTATCCGCCAATTCAAAGATTTGAAAAATTTCCTGCATTGAAAAATCGTTCAAATGTATAAAATATTTCATTGTCCTGCCTCCTTAAATTTCTCCAATCTATAATGATGTTCTTCATCCAACTCCTTAACACCATTCTTATAATCATATCCAAATTTTCTGTAAAATTCTGTTGCTGTAATAGAAGCAGGTATCTCAATACGAGTTGCTCTTACATAAAACTCATCCTGTTCCAATGTATTTATGATTTCTCTTCCGATACCTTTCCCATGCAATTCCGGCAAAACAAAAATAGTCAGCAAAATGCTTTCTGTCTTACTTCCCCAAAAACTGGAAATCGATCCCGTGCCAACTATTTTACCATTCCATTCAAATACATACATATGTGCATAATTGCCAATATTTAGAACTTTCCCTGAATCATAAACTTTTGCAAGTTTCTCCATAGCTGCAATTCCATAATCCTTGCTATTAACTTCTAAGAAATTCCTTACAACTAACTTGCTAACCTCTTCTGCATCCTCTTCTGTAAATCTTCGTACACTAATACAATTTTTTATATACTTAACCAATGTCATCTTTTTATTTACAACTATTTCCTCTCCAGTCCTGACAAAGCCGTATTTTTCGTATAAATGACAATTGCCTGTTTCCTGCTTAATCGTATCTAAACGCCATTCTATTGTATTCGGATAAATGCCAAATAATTGTTCTATCACCGTGCTCGCAATCCCTTTATTTTGAAATTTTGGAATTATGAAAATAGGAGATATCCAATTAACATTTTCATGCACCTTTTTGCCTTGATGCCATCTGACTCTCACACCTCCAACTTTTTCTCCATGAAACACAATGAAGTAAAAATCCGAATTTTCCTCAATAATCTTCTCTGTTACTCTTTTCAGGCTTTCTTTTGCCGGACTTGTATCATCATCTTGATATTTTTCATATAATGGCATAAACGCTTCTACCTGTAGTCTGTGCAGACACTCTGCTTCATCTTCTGTTACCAATTTCAATTTAACTAAATCATTCATTCCATGAACCTCTTTCACGCAAAAAAATCGCACCAAACATTCATTGTCCAGTGCGGTAATTCCAATTTACGATGTAATATATATTAACACATCACTTACATTCTGGTTTTATGCACTAAACTAATAGACCTACCAGCTATAAGTCAATGCATTAACCTTGCAAAGCTTATAACACAGTATGTCTATAATACATGTACATATAACGTCTTGAATGTAAGTTCTGATTCATTTGTATGCTCTCCTTGTAATTTTGGTAATAAGTATACTATCCATATTCTCTTGCGTCAATAAAATTTTTATTTCAAACCATAAAAAACTTTCCATTACTCAATTCACAAATAGAGCCAAACTAGAGCCATTTGATAAAACAAATGCCGGAAGCCCGCACACCAAAATACAGGCTTTCGGCATTTTTGTCCGTTATTCAAACTCTCCCCAAAGGAAGTATCATCAAATCAAAAATGCTGATTTAATGCAGCATTCCACCGCATCTATTTCATCAAATGTTACTCTTTTCATATCGTTTTCAAAAACTTTAGTAGCAAATTAGTTGCAATAATTCACTATTACTCCTATGAAATCCATGGCAGATATAATCTACTTTTACTACTAAAAAACGAATAATCCAATGTGACTTGTGGGGGCTTAACTGTGCCTGCTGCCACACCCACTATGAAAGGAGCTTTTGTATGAGCAATCAACACAAACATCCAACTATAAGTTTTAGAATCAGCGATGCAGAATATGACTCATACGCAGATTTTGGCACGCTTTTTTCTGCTTTTTTGCACTCTATATCAACTTTTTCACCTTGGTAAATGAGTTCCTTTAACTCCTGCATATTCATGTGTTGCACCTGCTTTCTTTACCGTATATTATGACAATAAGTGCGTTTTTTATCAATCCACTCATAGATTTATACTACTATATCTTCAAATTTGGCTATTGCATTTCATTGGCACACATAAGCTTAAAAATATATTATGCAATAGAAAAAATATTCAACTTATTCAGCATCTTCTCCTTCAATTTCTCTTTCAAGTGCATTTTCAAGATTGCATCTAAATTTTTCTTGTCCCTCAAAAAGTGTGCCTTCTTGCATATGCGAAAAAAAGGCTGGATAACCATCTGGTGATAAAAAATGAAATATATACTCTTGATCTCTGACTTTTTTATTTAAAGCCGCAAAATGTCGCAATGCATACTTATATTTTGCAACATTTTCCTCGCTTACATCATTATTCTCTTTTATTTCTACTACAAGAATATATGTTTTGCCATTTTGGTTTACTCTGATAAAAAAGTCCGGATTAAACTTTCCAATTTTATATTTACGAGTCTTCGCCCCTGGCATACCATATCTATAACTATAATCTATTTCGTAAAATCCCTGATCCCTTGATTTCACCCAAGAATCTATATAACCTGCATTATCTTTACGGCAAAGCTGCTCCACGAATTTTCTTTCTGGTTCTGACGATGTAATCACAACATCAAGTGGTGTTTTAAAAAGATAAGGGTTAACTTCTTTAACTGCCGATCTTGGTAATGATTCATCATCTATTATCTCTTTTAATACATCCTTTTCATCACCAACCTTTTCTTTATCCCAATCTTGGGAATAGAAAATGGACGAACTATGTCTAAGTGCACCTATACCAATTGATACGCTTCCCATCTTATCTGTATCCACGGTAAAAGTATCTACATATTCTCCATCAGTTACAACTGTCTTATTCTTTTTCCTTAATATAGGTGTAAAGGCTGTAAGAATTCGTCTGACATTATCTTCTGTTATATCATCCGTCTTATTTCCTCTTTGGTTCATTGATTTTCTTATCAACTTTTTTATTTCTTCTCTTGGAGGAAGTTTTTTCTTTGTATACTCTTCTTCTCCTAATTTCAGCACCCTTCCTTCCCAATCACGTTGTTCAAATTCATCAAATAGTTTATCTAAAACCTCGTCTATAGTTTTTGTTCTCATACGCAATGAATATTCTTTCAAACGAGATGATGCATCTCCACTAACTGACTCATATGTTGTTGACTTAATAACCTCAATTGTTTGAGATTCTAAGGCAATCCCTTCGCGCTTCATTCGGCTAAAATCAAAAGTCTTTCCATCTGCTAATATCTCAACCTCAGTTGTAGAAACTTTATAAGTTATATTTTCAAGTTGAAAATTATATTTCTCTCTTTCACCGCTTTCAAGTACCCTACTAACTATACGTGTCTCTATCTCCAACACTTCTTCTATAAGTTTTTTTATCTTAGAACTCCATGATTTATGATTGAAAACAGTAACCTTCGGTTGCGGAGTATTATATGCATTAGGAATTCGTAAACCTCGCCCAAGTACTTGAGCCACAAGCAATTTTGAATTAAAAGCCCTTTCTTCCATTGGGACAATCTGAAAAACATTTTTTACATCCCAGCCCTCTGTAAGCATAGATACCGAAACAACCCATTCATAACTATTACTTTTTTCATCAATAGTTCGCAATAATGGCAAGTATTTCTTATGTTTCAATGCCGAGGTAACTATAAGCACTTTGTTTTCAGCATCCTCTAACTTAATTTTCTCTTTTCTAGTTAAAAAATCCATGAATTGATTTCTAAGTTTTTCTGCTTCATTTATATCCCTTGTAACCAGTATTGTGATAGGCTTTATAAGAGCATATATTTTCTTATTTTCTACATGATTACTGTATATTTTTTCAAACTTTTCATCCTGATCTGTGCTATCATCCTCTCTAACATAATCTATATTTTTCACCACTTTCTCATCGATAGCATGTCTTAATGAATATCTATATATTACGTCTGCAAAATAATCATCCTCTATGTATGCAGTTCCAGTAAACCCCAATATATATTTAAAATTATACTCAGCACCACATAAAAAATCTTTCCATTTCTTAACATCATCATCTGCTCTATTAGTTATTTTATTGAAAATGTGATGAGCCTCATCATTTAATACAAGAACCCTTTCTCCCGTTCCTATAAAACTATCCTTAATAGATGATCCTGTATTCTCATACACAGCATGTATATTTTCAATACAGATATCTCCATTCATAACACTTGAATCTGCATTGATGACCCTTGGATTTTTTATAACTGCTTTATCAGGAATTAATTTTCTAAGATTTGCATCTGCACATAACTGTTTAAATTTATCTGTTAACTCTGTCTCTATTGTAATGGATGGACATAAAACCAAAACCCTATCAACGATTCCTAAGCCAAGCATCATCTGTGCTATACCATAAATCACATATGATTTTCCAGTACCCGTTGCTAAATCAATCGTTCCATATAATTTATTCGGGATTTGGAGAACAGCTTTAAATTCATCAAATGATCTATATTTATCCTGTAAATATGGATTTTTCCCAAAATTTTCTTCAGCCAATGCTTGTAATGAATCATATTTACCAGAGCCAAGATATACTACTGCTTTTATGATTGCCTCTTTTTGATATTTTCTATTATTGCAAAGTGCATCAAGAAATTCTTCCCAATCAACTACAGGAAGTTTAAATGGATCATACGAGTCTGTAACTTTTAAAACTAAATCCTCTTGTTTAAATATTTTTGTTTCTAATACTGCCATCTCTACACCTCAAACTCTTCTGAAAAATCATTGCCAAATATGTCTGTGAAAACCGCCATAATCTTCTTGTCCACCATATCAGTCTCTAATTCAATAATTATTTTCCCTTTTTCGATCTTGAGTTCTTCAGAGAAAAAAACATCCGTCATCTTAAATGCATTCCCATCATACTGAGCATCAACAAATACAGCTGACAATGTTTCAAATGAACTTAAATCCTTTTCGCTTTTTCTTCTTCCACTTATTGGTTCTTTACAATCAAAGTTTTCAATTATAATACTTACATTTTTACTTGTTTTGATCATCCTTGCATCAACTACAGGTGGATGATTAAAAGAAAAACCAATAGATTCATCCACTTCATTTATTTCATTTTTGGACTTTGGTTGTCTAACTTTTGCAAAAGGCTTTTGATGAAGTTCCTCTATGTACTGATACGGAATTTTCAAAAAATAAAACTTAGTTCCATCAATCTCCTCATAATCAGTCAAAAAGTCCACTCTACGCTGAGGACTTATAATATATATCCTACTTCCCTTATAACGAGATCCTACAGATATATTAACTGATTCCAAATAATTTTCATCCACATTTGAGTCTTTAAATTTATTATATGGGAAAATTACAGTTGGATATCCATCTTTCATTCCATCAATAGTAAAGCCTCCAATATTTTGCTCTTCAAGATCTACATCAAACAATTCCGAAACAAACTTCTTATATTTATCCCATTCTAAATCTAATGTTGTTCCAAGTTCATACACTCCTAAACTACATGTTATAAAAGGTTTCGCATCTTTTCCATATATCTTTTTTGTCTTAGAAGTAAGATTCTTTGACTCTCTTATTTTTAGCATTCTTTTTTGTATTGTATAGAATGAAAGTTTTCCAATATCACACGTAACCCATCTCCTATCCAATTTTTCTGCTGTAGCTGCTGTAGTTCCAGATCCTCCAAAAAAATCCAAGACAATGTCTCCCGGATCTGTACTAGCTAGAATTATTCGTTTTAACAATAGCTCTGGCTTCTGTGTAGGATATCCTGTGCTATCAGCCTTTGTATACGCATATGTGCCTACAGGCTCATCATTAAAATGGTTTGCAAGTTCTTTGTTTCCAATCCATACACTCCATACTGGCTGTGGGCGTGATTTATTAGCAAAAGAAATTGCCTCTGCCTTTGTCATTGAAGGATCTTGAGAAACATATGTTTTTAAAGCCTTCATCCCTCCGCTTGATTCTCGACCACGCGTATAATACCACCCCTCATCATCTTTAACCAAAGCTCCAGTAATTCTTTTTGAAAGTCCCAATTTATTTTGTGGATTAAAAGTTGCTCCTTTTGTTCTATAACAATATATAGTTTCATGTGCTTTAGGGAAAAACTCTCCACTCCCCATAAGTCCACATACCCATACAATCTCTGCAAACTCAAATTCTGCAAACACTTCATCCATCATAACTTTAATATAGTGACCCATTTTTGCGTCTAGGTGTACATATATACTTCCATCGGATGCCAATATTTCCTTAGCTACTATCAGCCTTTTTCTCAGGTACTCAATAAACTCAGCACCTTTCTTTTTATCACTATATGCCTTTGCTCCATCTTTGCTCTGAAAATCTTCAGATGTAGCAAACGGCGGATCTATATAAATAAGCTTTATCTTATTCTTTAATTTTCCCTTAATTATTGGATCGTCATCTTGATAAATAGTTTTCAGAAATTGAAGATTATCTCCAAACACAAGAAGATTTCTCCAATCGGAATCGCCGGCTTCTCCATATGACCTTTCTACCTGCAAAGGGACAGGAAAAGATCCATCTTCATTTGCAATTATATCCTCTCTTCGCATTTTCCCTGCATATGTTAATTCATATTCGTGATTAATCAATGGAAATAATTTATTTTTAAAATCATATGGTATATCGTTTCCGTTCTTTAAAAGCTCAATCAAATACGCTCTTTCATTTTCATTAAGCATATCCATTACCTCCGTTGTAAATAATATCATTTTTACCCTTATATATTTTTAGACCTAATTCTAGCATCCCCTCATCTTTCAATATCGTCCAATTAGATTCAATCTTTGCTGCCTATGATTCTTTCCTTGTTACCAAGAATCTGTATCCTTACATAATGGTACTAGTCAACATCATAATTATACTGTAGACCTCAAATGATATCAATAAAATATTAGCACTTCATATTCATCTTAATTTCAATCATAATTGCCTTTCATAATTATTCAATTATTGTTGTAACACATTTCAATTTTCTGTTTTTTATAGGTTAATCGTCTTTTCTGCATGTAACTGTCTTATTCTACATGGAAGATAATTGATAATTTGCTGAATATATATTCTTGTCAACTAGAACCAAAGTTTTACTTTTCTATCCCACATCTTATCTTCCGCCTTATCTTTACCAGCATCTCTACCGACACTCTCATCATAAATCTTCTGGAACTCCTCATAAAGCCCCTCTCCATCCAGTTTTATCCCCAGCTTTTTCATAACATCCGAAAACATCTTTATGCTTCCACTAACATCAGCAATATCAAATCCAAATACATCTGCCTTAACAGAATCACTAATATTCTCATAACCGCCAAGCTCTGATATTCTCTTAATAATCCATCCAGCTTTGTCCACAGGTTCAGTTCTCTAGTTTCCACAAATTCACTTTTATCTGTTACATCAGTCATACTTTCGCCAACTCTTACCACATTCACATCAGGCGAATTATGAGGCTCTGGTATTCCTATGCCATCTAAATCAGTATGTTGTTTTCTCGCACTATCAGCTTGCTCTTTCTGTCTGCCTATTTCATTCTGATTATTGTCTGGATTCACTACCTCAACATTCGTCCACGGCTCAGCAGCCACATTTTTCTCAAACACAGCTTCATCTTCCATCCCTGGTATCTCAACATCCCTGTCAGCAACAATCTCCTCCTTCCCTGACACCGCATAATAAACTGTATACAAATCTTCATTTATAATGTCATCAGCAAGCCGTATCTGCCTCTTAATTTCCCTTTTCTCCTGCTTCAGTTCATCCAGTTCTTCCTGCACTTCCACATGCCATATCTGATATTCCCGGTACTGCTCTTCATTCTTTATACTGCGTTTCCGACTAGAGCTTTCTCTGTATATCTCATGCTGTCTTTCCTCAATCTGCTGGATTTTTTCTTCCTGCTCACCTATGAAATCCACAAGATCCACAACACTTTTGATGTCATTATTTACAAGTAGCAGATATTCGTCCTGCAACCGATGAAACCTCTTTAAATCCTCTGTATACTTTGCTCCGCCGACTACAAAGCACTTCTGCTCTACAATCCTTAACCTGTACAGCTTTGCATAAAACTTCTTCTGGAATGGTGACAGCTTCGCCCTGTGCAATCCCCTGATATCCGACGAATAAAAGTAAGGCTTTGCCATCCAAGGCATATCCACATGATGCCTTAACGTCTCCTCTGAAAACATCTCGTCTAGCTTTGCCAGTTTATGATAATACCGAAATCCCGGTGCCTGCACTTCCATCCACGCATCTTTCTTGAATACATATCCAAGTCTTTTCATCAGATATTTAAAATGCTCCACATTTCCGGCTGCATACGCACACATTTTTGCATCCCTGAGAATTATCTCTTTCATTGACATTTCTCTTTCCCACTTGTCCCTGCTGATATTTTTCGGATTCCTGCTGTACTCTGCCGGCATGATGGCAAGCCCCAGTTCATCACAATATTTATTTGTAATAGGCTGGAGATGGTTCTTCCAGTTGCTTTTAGGTGAGTTGTATTTCTTGCCGGTTGTCATACTGACACTGTTCCAGATCAGATGCCCATGCATATGCTCCCTGTCAGTATGGACTGCATACACAGCCTAATAATCATCACCAATCACATCCTTTGCAAAGAGTTCCAGCACATACATTGCCTGTTCTGCCGTTACTTTTTCTTCCGGTGAAAACGATATAATCACATAATACCCCTATCTTTTACCCGTCTTATGAAAAATGTTCTTTGTCTCCTCCATCTGCTCAAATGCCGTATCCGGCAGGCAGTTAATTCCGCCCACCAGTACACATTCTTCTGTCTTATCTGGATTCTGAATATATTCCAAAGCATTCTTCAGGTGCGTTGCCGGATTTCCGCCTTCTGATTCCTTGATATTCAGGATCTTTATAACCTACACTGATTTGCCACCTAAACGATGTGATACAGAGTAGTTGCTATTAGTAGCAAATTAGTAGCAGAGCAAAAGAAAAAGTCTCGGAAGCCGCTTGTTTAGCGGATTCCAAGACTTGTGGCTCTTATTCAAACTCAATCGTTCCCGGTGGTTTGCTGGTCAGATCGTAGAATACTCTGTTTACGCCTCTTACCTCGTTGATGATACGGCTCATTACGGTCTGGAGGACGTCGAAAGGAATTTCGGCGGCTTCTGCTGTCATGAAGTCAACGGTGTTGACGGCACGAAGGGCTACGGCATAGTCGTAGGTTCTTTCGTCACCCATGACGCCTACGGAACGCATATTTGTGAGGGCGGCAAAATACTGGCCGATTGAACGGTCAAGACCGGCTTTGGCTATCTCCTCACGGTAGATGTAGTCCGCATCCTGTACAATACGAACCTTCTCGGCTGTAACTTCTCCTATGATTCGTATTCCAAGTCCTGGGCCTGGGAATGGCTGACGGAATACAAGTTTTTCTGGGATGCCAAGCTCAAGACCTGCTTTTCGCACCTCGTCCTTGAAAAGGTTACGGAGAGGCTCGATGATTTCCTTGAAATCAACATAGTCGGGAAGTCCGCCCACATTGTGGTGTGATTTGATGACTGCCGATTCTCCGCCAAGTCCGCTTTCAACCACATCAGGGTAGATTGTTCCCTGGGCAAGGAAGTCAACGGCACCTATTTTCTTAGCTTCTTCCTCAAATACACGGATAAATTCTTCACCGATTATCTTTCTCTTCCGCTCAGGTTCTGTTACTCCTGCGAGTTTGCTGTAGTAACGTTCCTGTGCATTTACCCTTATAAAGTTAAGGTCAAACTGGCCGTTAGGACCGAATACCTGCTCAACTTCATCGCCCTCGTTTTTTCTGAGGAGGCCGTGGTCTACAAATACGCATGTAAGCTGTTTGCCAATGGCTCTTGAGAGAAGTCCGGCTGCAACGGATGAATCCACACCACCTGAAAGGGCTAGCAATACTTTTCCATTTCCTACTTTTGCTCTGATTTCTTTAATTGTATTTTCAACAAAGGCATCCATTTTCCAATCGCCTGAACAACCGCACACACCACGAACGAAGTTGGAAAGCATCTTTGTTCCCTCCTGTGTATGCAAAACTTCAGGATGGAACTGGATGGCATAGAGATTCTTATCTCTGTTTTCGGCTGCTGCCACAGGACAGTCTGCAGTATGGGCGCAGATGTCAAAACCAGGTGCAACTTTTGATATATAATCAAAGTGGCTCATCCAGCAGATTGTATTAGGGGTAACATCTGTAAAAAGTGGTGATGATGTTTCCACCATAACCTCTGTTTTTCCATATTCCCTTACAGGTGCTTTCTCGACTTTTCCGCCAAGAACGTGCATCATAAGCTGTGCACCATAACAAAGACCAAGTACAGGAATACCAAGGTTGAACAATTCATCTGTGCACGAAGGTGCTCCCGGCTCGTAACAACTGTTAGGACCACCGGTGAGAATAATTCCCTTAGGATTCATGGCTTTGATTTTTTCAATGTCTGTCTTATATGAGTATATCTCACAGTACACATTACATTCCCTGACACGACGAGCTACAAGCTGGTTGTACTGTCCGCCAAAGTCTATAACTATGACCATTTCTCTATCCATTTCATATCTCCTTTTCTAATGTATGATTGCCCCGTGGAGCAATTCTATCGCAATTCATATAATTACGCTCTGTCTCTTATCATATCTGATGAAAAGTATTTTTACAAGTATTTATAAGTATTTCTTTATATATTGTCCTGTGTAAGATTCAGGAATCTTGGCAACCTGCTCCGGTGTTCCTTTTGCAACAACGGTACCGCCTCTGAATCCGCCCTCCGGACCGATATCTATAATGTAGTCTGCTGTTTTTATGACGTCAAGGTTGTGCTCAATTACAACAACCGTGTTGCCTGCATCTGCAAGTTTGTGAAGAATCTCCACAAGCTTGTGAACGTCTGCAAAATGAAGTCCTGTCGTAGGCTCGTCCAGAATATATATTGTCCTGCCCGTACTTCTTTTACTAAGCTCGGTAGCAAGTTTGATACGCTGTGCCTCACCTCCTGAAAGCTCTGTAGAAGGCTGTCCGAGACGTATATATGAAAGGCCCACATCATATAATGTCTGTATTTTATTACGGATTGACGGTACGTTTTCAAAAAATTTAACCGCTTCCTCAACCGTCATGTTAAGGACATCATATATTGACTTTCCTTTGTATTTTACTTCAAGTGTCTCTCTGTTATAACGTTTTCCGTCACATACTTCACAAGGTACATACACATCAGGTAAGAAGTGCATTTCAATCTTTATGATACCGTCACCGGAACACGCCTCACATCTTCCGCCTTTAACGTTAAAGCTGAAACGTCCTTTACTGTAACCCTTTGCCTTGGCTTCGGCTGTAGATGCAAAAAGGTCTCTTATCATATCAAATACACCTGTGTAAGTGGCTGGATTGGATCTTGGAGTTCTGCCGATAGGTGACTGGTCTATATTAATTACTTTGTCAAGTTTTTCTATTCCAATGATATCCTTATGTTCGCCCGGAATACATCTTGCCCTGTTAAGATCCCTTGCCAGACGTTTGTAGAGAATTTCGTTTACAAGCGAGCTTTTACCGGAACCTGAAACACCTGTAACACAGGTAAAAACACCTAACGGAATATCAACGTTAATATTCTTGAGATTATTTTGTTTTGCGCCTTTTATCTTTATCCAGTCTTTAGGCGTCCTGCGGATCTCAGGCACAGGTATTTTAATACGTCCGCTGAGATATGCACCTGTTATTGAATTTGGATTATTAATTATATCCTGAACCGTTCCTGCGGCAACTACTTCTCCGCCGTGCTCTCCAGCTGCCGGTCCGATGTCTACAATATAGTCCGCCGCATACATGGTATCTTCATCATGTTCAACAACAATAAGTGTGTTGCCAAGGTCCCGCAAAGATTTGAGGGCATTAAGGAGTTTGTCATTGTCCCTCTGATGAAGTCCTATACTTGGTTCATCAAGAATATATGCAACACCCATAAGTCCCGACCCTATCTGTGTGGAAAGTCTTATTCGCTGTGCCTCTCCGCCGGATAATGTACCCGTTGCTCTTGCAAGAGTGAGGTAATCAAGACCCACCTTATTAAGGAAGCCTACTCTTGAACGGATTTCCTTAATAACCTGCTTACCGATTTTTTCCTGAACCGGTGTAAGTGTAAGTTTATCAAAATACTCTGCCAATTCAAGAACGGACAATTCCGTAACCTGATAGATATTTTTATCGCCTACTGTAACAGCGAGGGAGGATTTCTTAAGACGCTGTCCATGGCACTCATCACAAGGAGTAACCTGCATATATGTCTCATATTCCTGCTTCATCATATCTGAAGCGGTCTCTCTGTATCTCTTGCGCATGTTGTCTATGAGACCATCAAAAACAACGTCATATACGCCTACTCCTCTTTGTCCCTTGTAATGAACTTTTACAGACTTACTCTTACCGTATATGATCATATGTCTTATATCATCAGGCAAATCCCTAAAAGGCGTATCAAGAGAAAAACCGTATTCTTTGGCAAGTGCATCAAGTAAGGCATAGGTAAAGCTTCCCTTATCGCTGCTTGACTGCCATCCCATACAGCTTATGGCTCCCTCTGACAGGCTCAATGAGGTGTCCGGAATTAATAATTCCGGGTCAAATTCCATTTTGTAGCCAAGACCCGCACATACAGGGCAGGCTCCAAACGGATTATTGAAAGAAAAACTTCTCGGTTCGATTTCATCAATACTTATGCCACAGTCAGGGCATGAAAAATTCATGCTGAAATTAATTGGTTCTCCGCCGATTACATCAACTATCATAATACCGTCAGAAAGCTTCATAACGTTTTCTATGGAATCGGCAAGACGGGATTCCATACCGTCTTTAACCACAAGCCTGTCCACAATAATCTCTATGTTGTGTTTGATATTTTTTTCCAGTTGGATTTCTTCGGAAAGGTCATAGGTATTGCCATCAACCCTTACACGCACATATCCGCTCTTTTTCGCAGATTCAAAAACCTTTTCGTGCATACCTTTTCTTCCCCTTACAACAGGTGCAAGAAGCTGGAATTTGGTTCCCGGTTCAAGTGCTTTAATGGAGTCTACCATCTGGTCCACCGTCTGTTTATGGATTTCCCTGCCGCACTTCGGGCAATGTGGTACTCCGACTCTGGCATATAAAAGTCTGAGGTAATCATAGATTTCCGTTACGGTTCCTACTGTTGAACGGGGATTCCTGTTGGTGGATTTCTGATCTATTGAAATTGCAGGAGAAAGTCCCTCTATGCTTTCAACATTAGGCTTCTCCATCTGTCCTAAGAATTGTCTTGCGTAAGAAGACAAAGACTCCATATAACGTCTCTGTCCTTCTGCATATATGGTATCAAAAGCAAGGGAGGATTTACCTGACCCGCTTAAGCCTGTCAATACGGTAAAAGAATCCCTTGGGATATCTACGTTAATATTTTTAAGATTGTGTTCGCATGCGCCGCGAATCTTAATATAATGTCTTCTATTATCCATTGTTGTCCATTGTCTTCCTTATTTCTGTAATCTGGTCTCTGATTAAAGCAGCCTCCTCAAAATTAAGGTCTGCCGCTGCCCTATGCATCTTCTTGTTGAGTTCTTTGATGAGCTTCTCAAGCTCCTTATCGCTCATGGATTCAATATCCTTCTTAATCTTATCACCCTTGTCATTGGCTGCCTTGCTTATGGCAATAAGATCTCTTACCGCTTTCTTGATTGTAGTCGGTGTAATTCCGTGTGCCTCGTTGTATTCCTGCTGTATCTTACGACGTCTTTCAGTCTCATCGATGGCCTTTCGCATAGAATCAGTCATGTTATCGGCATACATTATAACCCTGCCGTCGGCATTTCTTGCAGCTCGTCCTATTGTCTGGATAAGTGAGGTCTCCGAACGTAAGAAGCCCTCCTTGTCCGCATCAAGTATGGCAACAAGAGTAATTTCAGGAATATCAAGACCTTCTCGTAAAAGATTAATACCTACAAGGACATCAAAAACATCCATTCTCATGTCCCTGATTATCTCCGCTCTCTCCAAAGTATCTATATCGGAATGGAGATATCTTACCCTGACACCGTTTTCCTTAAGGTATATTGTAAGGTCTTCTGCCATTCTCTTGGTAAGTGTGGTAATAAGGACTTTATTCTTCCTGGCTGTCTCCTTATTAACTTCGCTAAGAAGGTCATCAATCTGTCCTGTAACAGGTCTTACGGAAATCTCCGGGTCAAGAAGACCTGTCGGTCTTATTATCTGTTCAACCCTGTTCAGTTCATGCTCTGCTTCATATACGGAAGGTGTAGCGGATACAAACATCATCTGGTTAATCTTGCTTTCAAATTCCTCAAAATTAAGCGGTCTGTTATCAAGTGCGGAGGGCAGTCTGAAACCATAATCCACAAGTGTGGTCTTACGTGATCTGTCTCCGAAATACATTCCTCTTATCTGCGGAATTGTAATATGCGACTCATCTACTATTATAAGAAAGTCTTCCGGAAAATAATCCATTAAAGTACATGGCATTGTTCCCGGTGCCCTGCCCTCAAGATGTCTTGAATAATTCTCTATTCCCGAACAGAAACCGGTCTCCAACATCATCTCGACATCAAAATTAGTACGCTCCGATATTCTCTGGGCTTCCAGAAGCTTATCTTCGCTCTTAAAATAATCCACCTGTTCTTTAAGCTCCGCCCGGATATTCTCCGCCGCTATAAGAAGCTTCTCCTTAGGCACAACATAATGGGATGCCGGAAAAATGGCAGTATGCTTAAGCTCTGACTTAATCTCCCCCGTTAATGTATCTATTTCCAGTATTCTGTCAATCTCATCACCGAAAAATTCCACACGCACCGCAATCTTATCACTTGCGGCAGGAAATATTTCCAAAACATCGCCTCTGACTCTGAAAGTGCCACGCTTAAAATCCATGTCATTTCTTACATACTGCATATCAATAAGCTGTCTTATGATATCATCCCTGTCACGTTCCATTCCGGGACGCAGTGACACAACCATACTCTTATAATCAATAGGGCTTCCAAGACCATATATGCAGGAAACGCTGGCAACTATAATTACATCCCTGCGCTCCGACAAAGCTGCCGTCGCAGAATGACGTAACTTATCTATCTCATCATTAATGGAAGAATCCTTCTCTATATAAGTGTCGCTGGAAGGCACATAGGCCTCCGGCTGATAATAATCATAGTAAGATACAAAATATTCAACCGCATTCTCCGGAAAAAATTCCTTAAATTCGGAATAAAGCTGCCCTGCAAGTGTCTTATTGTGTGCAATTACAAGGGTGGGTCTGTTAAGCTTCTCAATGACATTGGCCATGGTAAAAGTCTTGCCGGAACCGGTAACGCCAAGTAAAGTCTGGAACTGGTCTCCCGCTTCAAAACCCTTCACAAGCTCCTTAATTGCCTCCGGCTGATCGCCTGTCGGTTCATATTCAGAATGTAAAATAAATCTGTCCATACAAAATCACCTCTGATACTCTTGTATCAACTATATCACATAGGATATCATTTTGCAAACGTTTGTTCGATTTGTTTTAATGATTTTCAAGGTACTCTATTGCTGCATCAAGTTGTGTATCCGTTCCATCTTCATAAAACTTATCTTTATCATATTCCACTTCAATATCCGGTTCAATACCGGTTCCGTGAATGCACACCCCATTAGGAGTAAAATATCTTTCAACCGTAATCTTTAAGCCGGAACCGTCTCCAAGAGCGAATAATGACTGTACAATTCCCTTTCCGAACGTTTTTTTACCAACAACGGTAGCATAACCTCTGTCTTTTAATGCACCTGTAAAAAGTTCTGATGCGCTGGCACTGTTTTCATTGACAAGAACAACACAAGGAATATCAAGTTCATCCGTTCCGTCAGTAGACTTGTAGTCATTTCTGTTGCCGTATTTGTCTTCAACATATGCTATAAGTCCCTCCGGTAAAAGATAATCAAGTATTGAAACTGCACCATTTAAAACACCGCCCGGATTATCCCTGAGGTCAAAAATAATACTTTTGGCACCATTTTCTTTAAGGTCACTAACAGCATTTTCAAACTGTTCTATTGACGAGACAGTAAACTGTGCGAGATATACATATCCAATATTATTATCTAACATTGAATATCTGACATATTTCTGTTCGATAACAGACCTTGTAAGTTCATAGTCTTTTTTCACGCCATCCCTAAGGATTGTAACTGTAACTTTTGTTCCTTCTTTTCCCATAATAGGTGAAGAAGCTTCATCAAAATCTGTCAGGTCAATTTCATTTCCGTTTATCGCAGTTATAATATCTCCTGCTTTAAGGCCTGCATCTTCTGCCGGACCCCCTTCAATTACCTGTAATATCTTTATTCCTCTGTTCTTTTCGTCTTTGGTAATATATATACCTACACCACAATATGAGCCGGCTGCACTTTCACCTATTTTTTTGAACTCTTCTTCTGTATAATATTCGCTGTATGGGTCACCTAATCCGCTCACATATGCTTTTATTATTGCATTTTCCATATCACCCTGTTTATAGTCAAAAAGATATTTATCGTCAATCAGTTCTTTGATTTTACTAATTTTTGTAGCCGTACTTTTAGCAACTTCTATTCTCTTACTTGTCATGTTACGATATACCAGGATATTAACAAGCACCGCTATGATTAATACAGGCACAATTCCTGATATAAGGCCCTTTTTGAAACTCTTTTTTACTTCATAATCATCATACATAATTCTGCTCTCCTGTTATCTTTAATTGATATTTCTAAATAATATGCAATTTACCCCCGGATATTATCCGAGGGTTGAATTTCATTGTTTATGATGGGCTTTTAAGGTATGGTAACGGATCTGCCAGAACACCTTTTATATAGAGTGTAAGGTGCAGATGTGCTCCCGTGGACTTACCTGTACTTCCGACAAATCCGATAGTATCACCGGCATTAACTGTCTGCCCTACCGATACATTCACTCCCGAAAGGTGCGCATATAAAGTAACTACACCGGCACCATGGTCTATTTTGATACTTGTACCATATGGCTTGGTTGTCCAGTTATCGGAAGAGGTATATACATCAACCGAAATGACCGTACCTGAATAGCAGGCTACAACCGGCTTTCCGTATACATTAAAGCCTGATATATCCATACCGCTGTGATTGCTGATTAAGTTGCCAAAAGGATCCTTTCTCGGTCCGAAATAAGATGTTATATAACTGTATCCCGGAAGAGGCCATGTAAAACCGCCTGCAAGTCCGATTTCTTCCAATTTACGCTTGTTAGCCTCATCTGCATCCTGTCCGCTATTAGCCGCATTACGCACTTCTTCAAGCCATCTTTGTCTCAACTCCTCGGCCTCTCTCTGCTGTGCGGCAAGCTTGGCTTCTTCAAGCTGTTTCTGTACCGCAGCATATTCCTGCTGGCTCTCAAGCTGCTGTAACATTGTCTCTTTGGTTGAAAGTGCATCATTAACAAGCTGGTACTGGCTCTGTAAATCATTCTGTAATGTAACAAGCTCTGTTTTCTGCGTCTCAAGTTCCGACCTCTGGCTTTCAAGATTAGCCTTGTCGTCCTGAAGCTGTACAAGAAGATTGTCTATCTTTTCCTTAGTATCTGCAAGTATCTGAAGCTGGTTCCTGTCGTAGGCAACAATACTCGAAACATATTCCGCATTACCCAGCATATCCGATAAATCTTCTGACGACATTATCATATCAAGAAAAGATTCATCACCACATTCATACATATACTGGATACGTTTTTTCATTGACTCATACTGGCTTTCTTCTGAAGCAGCAGCCTCCTCAAGTTCCACTTCGGTACTGTCAATCTCTGCGATTTTATTATTAATCTCAACATTCTTTGCATCAATTTCCGCCTGTTTGCTGTCTATCTTTGACTGGCAGGAAGAAATATTGGTTGCAATGGAGTTAATTGTAGAATCAAGCTCGCTTACATATGCTTCAATGGAAGCAATATCCGAATCGAGCTGTGAAAGTTCACTATTCAGCTTGTCTATCTTATTCTGTGTATCCTGAATCTGCTGTTGTGCATCGTCCACGTCAGACTTGTCAACAGCATATACATCCATTATTTTTTTACCGCCAAAAGTACCAAGCACGCAAAATGCTAACACTGCGGCGGTTATTTTAATCTTTTTGCTTTTCATATAATCACCTATGTTCATTAAGCTTTTAAATGTTTTGCAAGTGAAATCATACTTCCGATAAGTCCGATTCCTATTCCCAGTATAAGCGCAACCGGCACATACAGCTTAAGGATAGCTCCCACTCCCTGAAGTTCAATGATTCCGCTTAGGAATGATGAATTGGCCAGAAGATTCCTGATAGCCCCGTCATATGCAAAATATACGATAATAATCGGAATAACCGCTCCGATTAAGCCAAGTAAAATACCTTCAACAATAAATGGAGCCCTGATAAAACTGTTTTTGGCTCCCAGAAGCCTCATAATGCTTATCTCATCGCTTCTTACTGATATACCGATTGAAATTGTGTTATTGATAAGGAAAAGTGCCACGGCTATAAGTAAAACAATAACAAATACTGAGCATATATTAACCAGTTTACCTGTTTCGCTAAGACCGTTAGCTGCATTGTCACTGCTGTTAACTTTCCTTACCCCGTCTATTTTTGATATATAATCAACCAGATCTTTCTGTGCCGATGGATCATTGAAATATACTTCGTATGAAGCTGAGTTAATCAGCGGATTATCATTTTCGTAGGCATCTGCAAGTTCATTATAATAATCGCCAAAATATTTCTGTTTATACTGTTCCCACGCTTCTTCAGCAGACGTATAATGAATATCTGTTACAATATCGTTTTCATAAATTGTGTTCTTTATGGATTCAAGGCGTTCTTCTGTAATATCATTCTGAAAAAACACTTTAACGCAGAGTCCCTGCGAAATATTATTTATATTGTAGTTAATATTGCTTGTTATGGAATAAAAAACACCTATAAGAAAAATGCACAGCGTCATAGTTGCTGCTGAAGCAAGGGAAAATATTCTGTTTCGTCCGATATTTTTTATTCCCTGAACAAAACAATAACCAAATGATTTAAATTTCATAGAAGTTACCACCTTCCGCTATTTCCTGTACCACTTCACCGTTATTAATTACAATAGTTCTCTTTTTCATAGTACGGACTATTTCAAGATTGTGAGTAACAACCACAACTGTAGTTCCCTGAGTGTTAGCCTGCTCTAACAGTTTCATGATTTCCCATGAATTATCCTCGTCGAGATTACCTGTAGGCTCATCGGCAAGAAGAATAGGCGGATTATTAATCAGTGCCCTGGCTATTGCCACTCTCTGTTGTTCACCGCCTGAAAGATGTTTGGGAAATTCCTTATATTTATTGGTTATCTTAACCTCTGCCAGCATGGCATGCACTCTGGAACGTATCTTTCTTCCCGGAGCTTCAATAACCTTTTGTGCGAAAGCAATATTATCAAAAACATTTCTGTCATCAAGGAGCCTGAAATCCTGAAATACAACACCTATATCACGTCGGAGTGTGTATAATTTTCTTCTTTTGATTCTGGAAATGTTCTTACCGTTAATTACTATTCTTCCGGATGTAGGCTCCAGTTCCCTAAGCAGAAGTTTAATAAGTGTAGATTTGCCGGAACCGCTTTCTCCTACTATGAAAACAAACTCACCTTTATCAATATGTATATTGATATTATTCAGTGCGTCCACACCGGATGAATATGTCTTACATACGTTATCTAAATCAATCATTTTATCTGTCCTTTATATTTTCTGTCTCCTGCAATTATAACCAGGTTACATATCAATAATCAATGTTTTCCATATATTTCATGTACTTAACTACCATTAATGCAATATTAAAAGTAATGGCATCCTCAAATACACGCAAATCCAGTCCTGTAATTTTCTGTATCTTGTCAAGACGGTATACTAATGTATTTCTGTGTATAAAAAGCTGTCTTGAAGTCTCTGATACATTAAGACTGTTCTCAAAGAATTTATTAATTGTAGCAAGTGTCTCTTCGTCAAAATCATCCGGCGACATATCGCCGAAAATCTCTCTTATAAACATTTTGCAAAGAGGTATAGGAAGCTGGTAAATAAGTCTTCCTATTCCAAGGTTACTGTATGCCACAACATTTTTATCACTGTAAAAAATCTTTCCTACGTCAAGTGCCATCTTAGCTTCCTTGTATGATTTGGAAACGTCTTTAAGTGAGCTGATTATTGTACCGAAAGCCACTTTAACCCTGCTCATGGCTTCTGTATTAAGGGTGTCAAGAATTACAAATGCAGTCTGTTCAATGTCTTTGTAAGTCTCGCTCTGCTTAACTTCTTTAACGATAATAATATTTTTCTCATCTACTGCAGTTATAAAATCCCTTGTTCTTGTGGCAAAAAGTGTTCTCACTGTTTCAAGGGCAGTATTGTCTTTCTCTGTCTGTGTCTCAACGAGAAGGACTACTCTCTTAGCCTCTGAATCAATATGAAGTTTTTTCGCCCTGTTATATATATCCACAAGAAGAAGATTATCAAGAAGGAGATTTTTAATAAAATTATCCTTATCGAATCTCTCCTTATAAGCTACCATAAGGTTCTGTATCTGAAAAGTTGCCAGTTTGCCAATTATATAAACATCATCGCTTCCACCCATAACAAGAAGAATGTATTCAAGCTGGTTGTCATCATATACTTTAAAAAACTGATGACCGGAAATCACCTGGCTGTCCGCAGGGGACTTTGCAAATGTGCTTACTGATTCTTCATATCCGCTGGCATCAGGAGAGGTTGTTGCAAGTACCTTTCCATCAACATCCAGTACACACATGTCTATACGCGTAATTGTCTTAAGTCCGTCAATTGTATTTTGTAAAATCTGATTTGATATCATGTGTTCTCTCCTATTCACATACTTTCGTTCATTATAAAACATATTCCGGCAAAAATAAAGTTGTTATAAAAATTTTATAATTCCGTAAATCGTTGGCTTCCGCCTTTTCTTAAATATCTGTACATAAGAGATATGGCAAGTGCAAACATTCCCGTCATCAGAAACGTATAAAGATAATCTGCATACGGAATAAATCTTAAAAGACCGTATAATACTGCCGCGCCTATGACAACAGAAAAGCCTATCCCCATGGTTGCGATAACAGCCATGCTCTGCTTAACTGCTATTGATTCATCCGCCCAGTCAAACTTCGGCATGTGAAGATTGCATATCACGCCAAGCAGGCCCATAAGAACTACGGATAATGCCGGAATAATCACGACCGCTACCCTTATCGCCGGGCTTATAGGCAATGCAATATTGGCAGCAATGCCGAAAAATATTACAATCGGCATACATATATAAATATGATTTTTAACTTTTGCCATAAGTATGTCAAAAGGCTCAACAGGCATTGCCTTACATATCCATAGATTTTCTCCCTCAAGGGAAATTGAAGGTGCAGAAATAACATTTATTGCGCAGAAAAACAGTGAAATCAGTAACACATATGCACCGATATGATTTTTTAAATATGACATTGTTATAATACTGTCAAACACTTTTTCCCTGAAAACAAGTACAGCCACGCCTGCAACAAAAAACACAATAAGCCCTATGGCGGTATTGAGCATATATGAGGCGTTTGTAAAAAATCTTCTTCTTTCCTTGTAAAGCAGTGCTTTTTTCACCTCGCGCTCAACATTTTTCTCAGGTCTGTATTTTTTTCTTACCCCGCCCTTATTGGTAGATGTTATTTTAAGGAAAAACGGAGAAAGCAGGAATATCATCATGACAAAAACAGCCACAGCCATCAGCATAAAAATAATAAATGATTTAAAATCACCCTCAGCTGCTGCCTTACCAAAATAAAACAATGGCAGCATTTCTTTTTTCATAGCTTCATCCATCTCTATAAAAACGCCGTCCATACTGAGCATACTGTTGATTCTGCTTTCCATTTCGCTTATCAGGAAAAAAAACAGTACCGACATTCCGATTGTAGCTATGGTTTTTACAATATTTTTTCTTCTCATCCTGTTGGTAATTGCCGCAAGAACAAGTCCGAATATTGCGGAAATCGATGCTGTAATCATATTAAGTCCGATAATTTCGACAACCATCATAATTGCTCCGCCCACAGGAACAGGTGCAAAAATCTTATAAATCAGCATTGCTTCTATTCCCAACACCAGAGACTCTGCAAGTTCTACTATAAGAAGAGTAATAACCCTGGTAAGCAGTATATACCTTGGTGGAATTGGCATTGCTGTAAGCAAATCATTATCTTTTGCCTCAAAAATCTGAGACTGTGCAGCAAATACCGTTGTTACAAATCCAATGGCAACCATAACAACAGCCACCATGGAAAAATATGCAAATCCTACTTCCTGCTCCACAAAGTTTTCTGCAAGCTGCATAAAATAGAATCCAAACATACCTACAAAGCAAAGTGCCGCATAAGCAACCACTATGCCTATAAAAACCTTAAATCCGATATTTTTTTTATATTTATCTTTCTTGCCTGATCCCTTAAAAACAGACAAAATCCTCATTTTTAATAATTGTAAGAATACCTTCACTCTATTCCTCCAGTTCAAGAAACGCATCCTCAAGAGATAAATTACCTTTAACCTCTGCCATTGTACCGGATGCAATAAGCCTTCCATCTTTTATAACTGCCACTTTATCGCACAATTTTTCCGCTACTTCCAATACATGAGTGGAAAAAAAGATTGCTCCGCCATTATCACATATTTCCCTCATCTGGTTTTTAAGGGTATGTGATGCCTTAGGGTCAAGTCCTACAAACGGTTCATCCATAAGTATAAGCTTTGGTTCATGTATAAGAGCCGATATTATGGCTATTTTCTGTCTCATACCATGGGAATATGAGTTAATTGGCATCCCCAAATCATCAATAATTCCATATTTATCAGCAAAATCTTCGATTCGTTTATTTCTTATCTCCAAAGGTACTTTATATATATCTGCTATGAAATTCAGATAGGCCGCCCCTGTCAGAAAGCCGTACAAATCAGGGTTGTCCGGGATATATGCTATTTTCTTTTTGCATTCCATCGGTTTTTCTTTAATGGATATTCCATCAATCAATATATTTCCATACTCAAAATTAAGTATTCCTGCACATGCCTTAAGCGTAGTTGTCTTTCCTGCCCCATTGTGTCCTATAAAACCATATATCTCGCCCGGTTTAATATGAAGCGACAAGTTATCAACTGCAACTTTTTTACCATATAATTTAGTATATCTGTCAATTAAAAGCATACACTACCTCCCTTTTTCTCTATATATGTACTGTACTATATCTTAATATTATATCACGATTCGTAGCTTCGCTACTCTCCGCTGCTATCGCAGCTATCGTAATCGCCATTCGCCGTTCGCCATAAAGCTGCTAGCAGCTTTATGGCTCTCTTGCGCTCATTATATCATAATTTTTCTTATTCCCACAATAAAAAAAACAGACCGGATAAATCCGGTCTGCAAATAAATCATAATTAATGTAAGATAACCTGCTCTGTATCTTTATCAAAGATGTGAAGCTTAGTCATATCAATACCAAGTTTAATTGTATCGCCTGGACGAGCTGTTGTACGAGGATTAACTCTTGCTGTACAGTTAACTTCATCAATATCAAAGTAAAGGAAAACTTCAGCACCAAGTAATTCGTATACTCTGATTGTAGCTTCGATTACGCAATCAGGGTTAGCATTGATGATAACTTCTGAATCATTAAGGTCTTCAGGACGGATACCCATAATAACTGTTGTATCAACATATCCTGCTTCAATAAGCTTCTGAGCTTTTCCTTCAGGAAGTTTAACTGTGTTGCCACCAAACATAAGTACAACATCTTCACCTGACTGTACAACCTTAGCATTAATAAGGTTCATCTGTGGTGAACCCATAAATCCTGCAACGAATACGTTACATGGCTTGTCATAGAGATTCTGTGGTGTATCTACCTGCTGGATAATACCATCCTTGAGAACTACGATTCTTGTACCAAGTGTCATAGCTTCTGTCTGGTCATGTGTTACGTAGATGATTGTTGTCTCAAGTCTCTGATGGATCTTCTGGATCTCAATACGCATCTGAACACGGAGCTTAGCATCAAGGTTAGATAAAGGTTCATCCATAAGGAATACCTTAGGATTACGAACGATTGCACGTCCCATAGCAACTCGCTGTCTCTGTCCACCTGAAAGAGCCTTTGGCTTACGGTCAAGTAACTGCTCAATACCGAGAATCTTAGCTGCTTCATGAACTAATTTGTCGATTTCAGGCTTAGGTACTTTTCTTAATTTAAGACCAAATGACATATTATCATAAACTGTCATATGAGGATAAAGAGCATAGTTCTGGAATACCATCGCAATATCTCTGTCCTTAGGTTCTACGTCGTTAACTAATTTATCTCCGATCCAGAGTTCACCTGAAGAAATCTCTTCAAGTCCTGCAATCATACGAAGTGTTGTTGATTTACCACATCCGGATGGTCCAACGAAAATAATAAATTCCTTGTCTGCTACATCAAGGTTAAAATCCTTAACGGCTACAAATCCGTTAGGATATACTTTACATACATTCTTAAGTGATAAGCTTGCCATAATTGTCCTCCTAAAACAAAGTGTAATATAACTTACATGTCAATTATAATACTCTTTTTATATTTTTTAGGCTATATTCTTTATAAACAAAATTAGTTATTTGATTTTGGACAATTTGCCCATGAATATTAATTACAATGCTTTTTTAGTGCAATTTGTACATTTTGTTAATTTACGACTAGGCAATATTAACAAAGCCTTCTCCCATAACTTCCCTGGCATCCCCAATCCACATAAATGCCTGTTTGTCAGCCTCCTCCACTATTTCCACTATTTTATGGATTTCACGTTTTCTGGCAACACATACCAACATTATTTTTTCTTTATTTTCATACATTCCCATTACTTTTATTCCGGTGACCCCTCTTTCAAGCCTTTTGTTGATTATTGCAGCAATTTCAATGCTGTTTCTACTTATTATATATGCGGTTCTTGAGACAGCCGGTCCATCCACAATTTTTCCTGAAACGAAGCTGATTGTAAATACCGAAATAACACCGTAAATTGATGATGGTATTCCAAAAACCGGTGTTCCCAGGGCAATGATTATCGCATCTATTATAAAAATAATCCATACCGTCTTAATTCTTCTTGATTTTTTCTGAATCATATATGCAGCAAGATCAGCTCCTCCTGACGTTGCATCACAGCTTAAAATAATTCCCAACCCTGTTCCCATTATGAATCCTCCTGCAACCGCAGATAAAAATATATCATTACCCACAGGATTGATATCCGGGAGAAGTCCTATTGCCAGCGTAAAAATAAAATTGGCATAAAAAGAATCCCACAATACTCTTCTTTCAAGAGTACGGAATCCGTAAATAAAAAGCGGCACGTTTATAACAATATTAGTCAGCCACATAGGGATATTCAAAATTTTCTGCAGGATTACAGCGATGCCGGAGACTCCTCCGGTTACAAGACCGGAAGTATCAAATATCATTTTTACAGCTAATCCCATCAAAAATGCTCCTATTGTCAATAATAGATATCTCATTACTCTTTTCATACTGTTTCCCCATTATTTTAGTCTTAATATTATTGGCAATATCATTGTTTTATATTATTAAATGTGATAAAATAGGGAAAAGATTAGGAGGAATACGCATGGATATTACAGGTTTACAGTCTGCTTCGCTTTCAGCAGCCAACACAATTAATGACGTGTCCGTCCGGATGCTTGCCAAATCATTAGATTCCATGGAAGAGCTTGGAGACGGCATGAAGAAGATGCTTGAAATGTCTGTGACGCCATACATCGGCAGTAATATAGATATTTCTTTATAAGACAATAATACGCCTGACTACGGAATGTAATCAGGCGTAAATTATTTTAATTCTTTTATTTTGCTACTATTGCTTCAACTTCAAGCAATACGTCTTTTGGAAGTCTTGCAACTTCTACACAGGATCTTGAAGGATATGGTTCTTTGAAGAACTTTGCATAGATTTCATTGATTTTTCCGAAATCATTCATTTCCTTAATAAAGACTGTTGTCTTAACTACCTGTGACATTGCTGCTCCCGAAGCTTCAACAAGATTGGTAAGGTTAGTAAATGCCTGTGTTGCCTGAGCTTCAACGCCTTCAGGAATAACTCCTGTTGCAGGATCTACCGGAATAACTCCTGATGTAAATACCATTCCATTAACTTCGATTGCCTGTGAGTAAGGTCCGATTGCTCCCGGTGCCTTATCCGTACTGATTACTTTCTGCATATCTTATCTCCTTCTGATACCATCATCCGTGATATCTATTTTATTTGCTTTTAAAAGATGTCCGCAGGCACGCTTAAATGCAGCCTTGCTCATCTCAAGCTTCTGTTTGATAATTTCAGGGTCAGACTTATCATTTAAAGGAAGAAATCCGTCATTATAATCAAGTTCTTTAAGAATCCTGTCTCCATCCTCATCAAGCTGGAGATATGCCGGTCCTCTTACCGAAAGCTCTATCTTGCCGTCCTCCCTTACTTTTGAAACGGTTGCCTTAATTTCGTCACCGATTTCAATCTTTCCGTATAATGCTTTGTTAGGTATAAGTCCCTGGTACATACAGTCAACTGCAACAAACATTCCGAATTTGTCAATGTGTTCGTAAGCAATTCCTTTCACAATATCACCGGTATGATACATATCCGTTGTTTTAAGGTAATGATATATTTTCATGGTAGCACAAAGTCTTCCCGACTTGTCAACATAAAGAGCTACCGGATATGACATTCCTTCTTTAACTTTGGCTGTCTGTTCCTTAAACGGAAGGAATAAATCTTTTTCCAGTCCCCAGTCAAGGAATGAACCTATTTTATTATTTTGCTTAACTTTTAATACCCTGACCTCTCCTAAAGTGATAAGAGGTTCAAGTGTGGTTGCTATAAGCCTGTCTTTGGAATCCCTGTATACAAATACCGTCAGGGAATCTCCTGTTTCAACATCTTCATCCACATATTTACCGGGAAGCAGCACCTTTTCCTGTTCATTTCCAAGGTATACACCAAACTCGGTCTTATTTACTACCATAAGCGGCTGTTTTTTACCAATTTCTATCATACTGTGCTCTCTTTCTAAAATTCAAAAACTACGGTAGCGTACTCGGCATTATCTTTATCACGTAAATCAACATATATTGCTTTTTCTTCCCTATGTATATAAGGATAAAAAACATCACCGTATAATGCCGACTTTTTGTACTCTGCCCTGATCTGCCTTGGCATATCTTTAATTTCGATTACATCCATTGCAGTCTTGATATACTGGCAGTTATTAACATGTCCGTTGGTATCAAGCTGTCCATAATGAACCCGTACAGGCTCTGACGGTTCAAAATTCTCAGGCATTGCTATCTTTCTTGAAGAATAACTCATTTCAAGCTTTGGTTCAAGAGGAAGATATGGTTTTACCGCCGCATCATCAATCCTTTTCGGTACTTTTGTCTTTACATCCAGATATACCCATATAGAATTGGCCCTTACCAGAATCTCGCCTTCTTCATTTTCTATCCAGACATTTCTGTTTCCGAAAAAACCTTTAAACTCATAAGGATTGGTCTTAAGAATTATTTTATCATATATTCTTGGTGGTGTAATTATTTCTATCTGCCATGTAGAAATAAACCATACCGTTCCCATGTCAATAACCTGCGCAATGCCTGCACCCACCTCATCGGCATGAAGCATAACTATATCCTGAAGGTGATTGACAAGTGCATCTATTTTAATCAATCCATCTTTATCAACTTCGCTGTAACGTACATACGTTTCTTTTTCAAACAACATATAAAAATCTCCTTGTGAACCGATAAAAGCTTCCACTATATAATCTGTGAATAGTCCTATGCAAAAATAAAAGCACCACGAACGCTTCATGGTGCTTAGCTGGGATAACAGGGCTCGAACCTGTAAATGCTGGAGTCAGAGTCCAGTGCCTTACCATTTGGCTATATCCCAATATTTACTTAGGTGTTGTCCACACAACATAATGGATTATATACATTTAATTTTCATAAGTCAAGTGTTTTTTTTAATTTATTTAAAAATTCTTCTTACCACACCTTCACTGCCTTCGTAATGATTGCTTCTTACGAAAAAACGGTACTGATTAAGAATTGAATTACCTTCTTGTACTGTATTACCTGCAGGTTCATCTTCTGTGCTGAATTCCGTTCCCGGGAAATTGCCGGAAGTGAATGCTTCTCTGCCATGTAATCTTTCTGAGCCGGAAAAATCAATAGTGACAGCCTTTTCTTCCTTATGTATATCATCAACACGTTCTGCAGAAGGTGTGGCTGCATCTATCTTTTCACTTGTATTAAAATCAGGTACGCTGTTATGTAAATATTCATAACCGGATACTCTCATAGACCACGCCTCCTTTCGTACGGTATATAACATATATATATTCTGACTATAATATAAATTACAATCTTATTCAACAGTTATTTCGGCAGAATTTTCCATTTCTTTAACCATAAAAAGGAAATATTCCGGATTTATTTTTTTCAAAATTAAAGTACACGCCGTTAATTACTTAATTTTATTCAGTTTTCAAAAAAGGGGTTCCATTTTTAAAAATCCGGTGCTACAATGCACCCATAGCCAAGCTCAGATATGATTATTTGGTACAAGAAAATGTATAACAGGAGGTAGTCACTATGAAGAAGCTGGAAATGATAATCAAACCTGAAAAACTGGATGATGTCAAGAAGATTCTTGATGATTCCAAGGCCAATGGTGTGATGGTCACAAATATCATGGGTTATGGTGCCCAGAAAGGTTTCAAACGTATTTACAGAGGTAATGAGTATTTTGTAAATCTCCTTCCTAAAGTAAAAGTTGAAACAGTTGTTGCAGACGATGTAGCAGAACCTATTATCGAAAAGATTGTTTCTGAAATCTCATCAGGCAGTATCGGTGATGGTAAAATTTTCGTCTACAATGTAGAAGACGCAGTCAGAGTAAGAACTGGCGAACGTGGAGAGTCAGCTCTCTAAAAAGAATTAAGATTATTTTGTGAAAAATTTATAAACGTATAGACACAAAGAAGTGCAATTAACCTTGAATGGTAATTGTGCTTCTTTTTTACGTTTATAAGAAAAAGGAGGAAAAAATTATGGATGGTAATTTTTTTGGAACAAACGGTGTATGGTACCTTATCGGTGCTGCCTTCGTATTCTTTATGCAGGCCGGATTTGCAATGGTAGAAACCGGTTTTACAAGAGCAAAGAATGCAGGTAATATTATTATGAAAAACCTCTTGGACTTCTGTCTTGGAACGGTCGCTTTCCTTTTATTAGGTTATTCACTTCTTTGTGGTACAGACCATGGCGGATTTATCGGATGGAGCAACTTCCCATTAAATCCTGCTAACTGGGGAACTACCGCTATTGACTGGGGTAGTTTCGTATTTAACTTAGTATTCTGTGCAACGGCAGCTACTATCGTTTCAGGTGCTATGGCAGAACGTACTAAATTTATTTCTTACTGTGTATACAGTTTTGTAATCAGCCTTATTGTGTATCCTATTGAAGCCCACTGGGTATGGGGCGGCGGCTGGTTAGCTGAAAAAGGCTTCATAGATTTCGCCGGTTCAGCCTGTATCCATACTGTAGGTGGTATTTCAGCACTCATCGGTGCCAAAATGTTAGGACCTAGAATAGGTAAGTTTGATGAAAACGGAAAACCAAAACCAATCCTTGGACACAGCATTACTCTTGGTGCTTTAGGTTGTTTCATTCTTTGGTTCGGCTGGTACGGATTCAATGGTGCGGCAGCTACATCAAACACTAACCTTGCATCAATCTTTGCCACAACAACAATTGCACCTGCTGTTTCAACTATCGTTGTAATGGTATTTACATGGATAAGAAACGGCAAGCCTGATGTATCAATGACTCTTAACGGTTCATTGGCAGGTCTTGTAGCTATTACAGCCGGATGTGCCTGCGTAGATGCTGTAGGTTCTGCAGTTATTGGCGTTGTTGCCGGTCTTGTAGTAGTATTCATAGTATGGTTCGTTGAGAACAAACTTAAGATTGATGATCCTGTCGGTGCTATAGCTGTTCACGGCGGCTGCGGTATTACGGGTACAATCCTTGTAGGTTTCTTCGCAACCGGTAAAGGCGAATATACTGCAAAGGGTCTCTTCTACGGTGGCGGTGCTAAATTACTCGGCACACAGTTAATCGGTATCCTTTCAATTGTTGCGTGGGTTGCCGTAACTATGACAATTGTATTCTTCATTATCAAGAAAACAATCGGTCTCCGTGTTACACCTGCTGAAGAAATTGAAGGTCTTGATCCAACAGAACATGGTCTTGAAAATGCTTACGCTGATTTCATTGTGAAGAAGTAATTTAATTATTTCTGCATTGAAATATCATATATTCACAACCATTTACGGCGGACAGTGCTATAGGAGTTGCTCCTATCCTGTCCGCCATATTAATTGACGGAACATTATCTTTTTCAATCACAATCATCACTTCATCCATAGAAAGTTTTGTAAAAGCATAATTTAATATAGCTTTACATACTTCATAACCATAACCTTTCCGCCTGTAATCTTTTCTGATAATATATGCGAGCTCATTTTTATCTGCTCCGTCTATGTTTCTTATTTCTATTCCCGCTCTGCCAATCAGTTCATCTGTTTCTTTTTCAAAAACAAGCCACAAACCGTATCCATAGAATCCATACATATTTTCAATATATTTTTTTGTAAAAATAACTTCTTCATCATATTCGTAAAGCGGCTCCACATATTTTAAAGCCTCATCATCATACAGCGAATACAGTGCCTTTACATCATCTGTCGTAATTTCCCTGACGTAAGTTCTTTCTGTTTCAAGGATTTGCAACGGTATATTTTTATATCTGCTGTATACCATTGCAAGGTATCCGTGGTCTTTCATGCCCTCTGTATCCGTAACAAAGCGGCAGCCCTGTATAAACGGAGCATTTTCGGGATTTTCACATACAAAAAGTACTGCTTCTTTTTCTTTTAATAATTTCTCTGCTTCTTTTTCATCATCTGTGATATATAAAACATCTTTACCACTGTAAATATTGATTTTTTTTAACATTGACTTGACCTCTTATTATGTTAAAATGTAACTGATTATAATTATTCTACTGAAAGGAATTTAAAAATGGCTAAAAATCCTATTGTTAAATTTGAAATGAATGACGGCAGCATTTTTGAGGCTGAATTATATCCTGATATTGCACCTAATACCGTCAACAATTTTATAAGTCTTGTTAAGAAAGGTTTCTATGACGGACTTATTTTCCATCGTGTAATCAAAGGTTTTATGATTCAGGGTGGCGACCCACAGGGTACAGGCATGGGCGGCCCCGGTTACTCAATCAAGGGTGAATTCTCTAATAATGGTTTTACTAATGACCTTAAGCATACACCAGGTGTCCTTTCCATGGCAAGAGCTATGGATCCTGATTCTGCCGGTTCACAGTTCTTTATAATGCATGAGACATCCCCTCATCTTGACGGCTCTTACGCTGCTTTTGGCAAGGTTATAAACGGTCTTGATGTTATCAATACCATCGCGGATGTTCGTACCGACTGGAATGACAGGCCAATGGAAGATCAGATGATTAAATCCGTCACAGTAGATACTTTTGGCGTAGAATATGATGAACCTGTTACAATTAAATAATTGTGCATTGGAAATTTGTATGCTATAATAATTAAAAATTAATTTTGGAGGTAATTATTTATGTTAGTTACAGCAGAAGATATGCTTAAAAAAGCAGTTGCTGGCAAATATGCAGTAGGCCAGTTCAATATTAATAACCTTGAATGGACTAAAGCTGTTCTTCTTACAGCTCAGGAATTAAATTCACCGGTTATCCTTGGTGTATCAGAAGGTGCCGGCAAATATATGGCAGGTTTTGAAACTGTTGCCGCTATGGTTAAGGCTATGGATGAAAGCTTAGGAATTACAGTTCCTGTTGCATTACACCTTGATCACGGAACATACGAAGGATGTTATAAGTGTATTAAGGCAGGCTTTACATCAATCATGTTCGATGGTTCACACTACCCAATTGAAGAGAACGTTGCTAAGACTAAAGAATTAGTTTCTGTTACACGTGCTATGGGAATGTCCCTTGAAGCAGAAGTTGGTTCAATCGGCGGTGAAGAAGACGGCGTTATCGGTATGGGTGAATGTGCTGATCCTAACGAATGTAAGTCAGTTGCTGACCTCGGTGTAACAATGCTTGCAGCCGGAATCGGTAACATCCATGGTAAATACCCAGCTAACTGGCAGGGACTCAGCTTTGAGACTCTTGCTGCAATCAAGGAATTAACAGGTGAGAAGCCACTCGTTCTTCATGGTGGTACAGGCATCCCTGCTGATATGATTAAGAAAGCAATCTCTCTTGGCGTTGCTAAGATTAACGTTAATACAGAATGTCAGCTTTCATTTGCTGATGCTACACGTAAGTATATTGAAGCAGGTAAGGACCTTGAAGGTAAGGGATTTGATCCTCGTAAACTTCTTGCTCCTGGTTTTGAAGCAATCAAAGCAACAGTTAAAGAAAAAATGGAATTATTCGGTTCAGTAGGAAAAGCCTGAATCACGGATAATAATGGTATAATATATGAAAGAGCCTGAAATTGATATAGAAGAAGATTCTACGGATATAGAGGTTATAGAAATTGATTCTGATACCATTGATGGGGCAGCGGCGGATTCCGACGCTGCCCCTAATATTCAGAATGTTTCAGAAGAAAATGAGCCTCCCGTCCAACCCGATAATGAAATTGAAAATACCGATACCACAGAGCAGACCACATCGGATGATGATTTTGAAATAATCCCTGCTGAGGCTGTCCCTGATGATTATGATAATTATATACTTACTCCTGATGACAGAAAGTTTCATATTACAAAATTTGATATCAGACGTTATATAATAATCTTTATTTTAACGTGTGTGATGGTATTTTGTATGTACCAGATAATTTCACGTTATATAGGCTATGCAAGAGAGCGCCGCCATAACAGTGAAATTAATAATTCCGTTATTGAAGAAAATACCTCCACACCCGATTTGAGTACGGATAAATACAAAAATATTAACCCGGGTCTTGCAATTGATTTTGATAAACTTTTACAAATCAATGATGCATGTGCCGGATGGATTCAGATTCCGTCAGTCGGCATAAGTTACCCTATCGTCCAAGGTCCTGATAATGATTACTACCTGCATTATGATATTTCACAAAATGAAGCGTGGTCAGGTGCGATATATCTTGATTACAGAAATGACAGGAGTCTTGATGAACAACATTTTACCATATATGGTCATCACATGAATGACGGCAGTATGTTTGCCAACCTTCTGAAATATGATGATCCTGAATTTTATCAGAAGAATCAGGATAATTTTAACAACTATATCTATATTTACCAGAAAGGAAGGGTACTCGTATACCAGATATTCTCTGTAGTAGATACATATTATGACAGTGACCCTGAATCTTTTCTCGTTCTAATCTCGGATGACGAAACCAAGAAAAGTTATCTCAACCACATCAGACAAAAACAGCTTTATGAGACAGGATATTTTGCTGATACAAATGACAGGCTGCTTACTCTTTACACCTGCCAGTCAGATTCGACATCCAAGGAAAGACACATGGTTCATGCCAAATTAATAACTGAAATCAGTAACTGAATTTAAAAAATATTAATAAAATAAAAAAAGTTCTTGATTTTTATATTTTGTTGTAGTATTCTTACCACAAGACAAAGGTGTCCAGTTATTGGGCACCTTTATTTTTTTATACAGAGATAGAAATATTTATGCTGAAAGGAAGAATGAGACAATGAGTGAAGCATTTAAGATTGAAGACATTTTTGCTGAAAATGTATTTACAGTAGCAAAGATGAAAGAAAGATTACCTAAAAAAGTATTTGCAAATCTGAAGAACGTTATGGACAACGGTGGACAGCTCGCCATCGAGGACGCTGACGTTATTGCAAAAGCAATGAAGGACTGGGCACAGGAAAAAGGAGCCACACACTACACACATTGGTTCCAGCCATTAATTACCAGCCTTACAGCAGAGAAACATGATTCATTTGTAACACATCCGGACGAGGACGGAAAAGTTATTTCATCATTTACAGGAAAGCAGCTCATCATGGGAGAGCCTGACGCTTCTTCTTTCCCATCAGGCGGACTTCGTGCAACATGTGCGGCAAGAGGTTACACAGTATGGGATGTTACTTCTCCTGCATTTATCAGGGAAGGTGCAATAGGTGCAGTCCTTTGTATTCCTACGGTATTCTGCTCATATACCGGAGAAACTCTTGATAAGAAAGCACCTCTTTTAAGATCTATGGAAGCCGTAAGCAAGGAAGCTATGAGAATTGTTAAATTGTTCGACCCGGAAACAGAAGCAACCAAAGTAACTGCTTCCGTTGGTCCTGAACAGGAATATTTTCTTATAAGCAAAGACAGCTTTGACGCAAGAAAAGACCTTAAATTCACAGGCAGAACTCTTTTCGGTGCTCCTGCTCCAAAAGGACAGGAACTTGAAGATCAGTATTTCGGTGCTATCAAAGAAAACGTTGGCTCATTTATGAAAGACCTCAACCGTGAACTTTGGAAACTGGGAATCACAGCAACTACCCAGCATAACGAAGTTGCTCCCGGACAGCACGAAATGGCTCCTATTTACATGGCTGCCAATATTGCCGTAGATAATAACCTTCTTGCAATGGAAACCCTTAATAAAGTAGCTGAAAGACACGGACTTGAATGTCTTCTCCATGAAAAACCATTTGCCGGTGTCAATGGTTCAGGTAAACATAATAACTGGTCGCTTTCAACCAACACAGGTATAAATCTTCTTGATCCGGGTAAAACACCTAACAAGAACAGACAGTTTCTTCTTGTACTTGCCTGCATAATGAAAGCCGTTGACAGACATTCTGATTTACTTCGTCAGTCTGCTTCCGATGTAGGCAACGACCACAGACTTGGAGCTAACGAAGCACCTCCTGCAATCATCTCTATCTACCTTGGAGACCAGTTAGGGGATGTTGTAAACCAGATTATTGAAAAAGGTTCTGCTGAAAGCTGCATTAAAGGAGAGGAACTTAACCTTGGTATAAGCACTGTACCTGTTGTGACAAAAGATGCTACAGACAGAAACAGAACTTCACCATTTGCCTTTACAGGAAATAAATTTGAATTCCGTATGGTTGGTTCGATGGATTCAATCGCAATGCCAAACATTACATTAAATGCTATCGTAGCCGAGGCTTTTGACGAAGCTGCCAATGAACTTGAAGGTTCTGCCGATTTTGAAAAAGCATGTGACGAATACATCGCAAAGACAATGCGTGAACATCAGAGAATCGTATTTAATGGAAATGGTTATTCGGATGAATGGGTTGAAGAAGCTGCAAAACGTGGTCTTCCTAACCTTAAATCAATGGTAGACGCTACAGAAGCTCTTGTATCAGATAAATCCGTTGCACTTTTCTCTAAGTACGGAATTATGGATAAGGTAGAGCTTGAATCAAGAGCCGAGATTCTTTATGATACATATGCTAAGGTAATCAATATTGAAGCTCTTACAATGATTGATATGGCTTCTAAGGATATTCTTCCTTCGGTTATAAAATATACTACAGAGCTTGCCGCTTCAATCAATGAAGTTGTATCTGCAGGTGCAGATGCCAGCGTACAGAAAGAGACTCTCGATGAGATTACAGTTTACCTTAAAGAAGCAAAAACAGCCCTTACAACTCTTAAAGCTGATCAGGCTGAAGCTGAAAAAGGATGTGTCAAGTGCACTGCCGAATTCTACAGAGATGTTATCAAAGCTGATATGGCAGCACTCAGAACTCCTGTTGATATTCTTGAAACACTTGTTGACTCAGAGTACTGGCCTATGCCTACATACGGCGAGTTACTCTTTGAAGCATAATAAAAATTTCTCCAAAAAAAGTTCCGGCATCAAAACCGGAACTTTTTTATTATTTTAATTTATTGTGGGTAATTAAGTCTGTCTTCCGTAGGGTTATCAAGCACTTCTGATTTATATTTTCTCATATAATACTTTGCCATATCAAGGTTGTTATCAAGGTAATTGCCGCAATCCCTAGGTGAATATCCCGGTATCTCTCCTTCATATCCAAGAACATAATCAGCCAGTTCACAAAGAAGTCCTATTATGTCGGAGGAAGTTAAATCCCCTGCCAGAATCAGGTAAAAACCTGTTCTGCATCCCATCGGTCCGAAATATATTACATTGTCCTTCCACTTAGGATGGTTTCTTAAAAAAGTGGCGCCAAGATGTTCTATGGAATGTATTCCTGCTGTTACCATCACAGGCTCCGTATTAGGTTTTGTAAATCTTAAATCAAAGGTTGTAAGCGTTATTGGTCCCAGCCTGTCTTTCCTCGAAACATAAATACCTGTTTTCAAATCAAGGTGATTTACAGTAAAGCTCGCTATCTTTTCCATTATGTTTTCTCCTGTGTAAGTCTTATTTTAATAAATCCAATACTTCATTTTTACTGATAAGGCCTATTGATTTATTAACCACTTCGCCTTTATCAAATACAAAAAGTGCAGGAATTGACATAATGTTATACTTCTCTGCTATTGACATATTTTCATCAACGTTCAGTTTAACAATTTTAAAACCATTATGGTTTTCTGCAATTTCTTCAAGTACGGGTGCCATCATTTTGCATGGTCCGCACCAGTCAGCATAAAAATCCACAAGGACTTTTACATCTGATTTCAGAACTTCATCTTCAAAATCTTCTACACTAACATGCTTTAACATCATTTTATACCTCCAAGCACATAATTTATTTCATACTGTTCCTGTCTGCTTCTGTCCTTAAATCCCGTATTCTTACGTTCTACGGCTGTATCCGTGTCAATCAGGTTCCTAAGTACAACTGAATGATTTTCCACGGGAATATATGCGGTCCTGCCGTCCTGTAAAGATTTAAGTCCATAATACATAATCGGCTGGCCTCTTTTATCCACCAGCTTTGTAACCTCCGTTACCTGACAGACTCCGATAGTCTCATTATATATAATATCCTTTTTCTGAAACATATATCCTCCGCTATTTCGCAATCTGTTTCAATTCTTCAATTAATTCCAAATCGCTCTGTTTAACCTTAATATTGGTTGTCATCGGCTGTCCGCCGGGCTTCGTTACCGTTATCTCTATAACAGAATCCTCAGGTATTCCTGTGCCGAAAACTGCCTTTATATATGAAATGAATTTTGGATGATTAGCGGAAAAAGTATTTTTTGCTTTCATTAATTTAATCATTGATGCCGGATTCATATTTTCACTCCTTTATCTGCTTTGGTAATATTCAATATTACACTAAAAATATTTTTTATACAATACTTTGGTTATTTTTCATCATAATTCTCAAGGAAATTATGTTTTACTCCATCCTTGTCCTTATATTCAATTACTGTTCCCAGACTTACATTATAAACGCTCTTAAAAATATTGCCCTCCACATAAGGATTGACTTTCTTCATATCCTTAATAAGCTGCTTTATTTCCATACGCTTTGAAGCAGTTGTGCCGTCTTCCCTGCAGGAAGAACAGGTGTCTGTAAAATGACAGGCGCACTGTATAAAATGAAGATTATTAAAATCACGCCAGCGCATGATGTCATCCTCACGGATGTAGTACATCGGTCTTATAAGCTCCATGCCTTCAAAATTGGTGCTGTGGAGCTTTGGCATCATAGTCTGTACCTGTGCACCGTACAACATTCCCATAAGAATTGTTTCGATTACATCATCATAGTGGTGTCCCAATGCGATTTTATTGCAGCCAAGCTCTTTTGCCTTACTGTAAAGGTAACCTCTCCTCATTCTGGCACAAAGATAACAAGGCGACTGTTTTACATCGTATACCGCATCAAATATCTGAGTCTCAAATATGGTTATGGGAACGCCTAACATCCTTGCGTTTTTCTCTATTACAAGCCTGTTGACCTCACTGTAGCCGGGGTCCATTACAAGAAAAACAAGTTCAAAATCAAACTTATTGTGTCTCTTTATCTCCTGAAATAACTTTGCCATAAGCATGGAATCTTTCCCTCCGGATATGCATACGGCAACCTTATCTCCCGGTTTCAAAAGCTCGTATTCATTAATTGCCTTGGCAAAAGGTGAAAAAATGCATTTGTGAAAAGTCTTGCGGATACTTGTCTCAACTTCCTTCTGCTTATCCTCATAATCTTCCCTGTAGGATGAGGTAAGCCATGCTGCATATCCGCCTTTGAGGCTTACGGCATCGTATCCCATCCCACGAAGCTCATACGCCATGTCCATACTCTGTATTCCTTTCATACAATATAAAACGTATGAAATGTTTTTATCAAGCTTTCCCTCCTCTGCCAGTTCAACAATGTTGCTTATATTCTCGGCCTTGGGAATGGAGCCGTAGCGGTATGATACTTCGTCCCTTACATCGCAAAATCTGTAAAGGGATGGGTGGATATCTGCCAGTTCTTCTATTGTAATTTCTGCGTATTCATATTTTTCAAACATTCTTACTGTCTCCATTATCTGTTAAACGTATCTTTATAGGCATTTTTTGAAAAACGGTGGTAAATAAGGTGTCCGCCCTCTTCTGTAAAACAATAATAACTGTCATCAGGCGTTCCTTCCTCAAAATAAATAAGATAATTAAATTCTTCATGCTCCATGGTTTCAAAATGAACATGTGAGGAATAGCCTTCAAATACTTTTATTACATCTTCTATTGTAATACCATATCTTGAAACCGTTGCAATCAAATCATACAAAAATCCTGTCTTTTCTGTAGTATTATTAACATATTCCGAAGCTGTATCCGGTAATTTAATACAAAAACGTTCTCCCTTTACGGATACGTCTATATCGCCGAATTCTGCCTTTGATTTAATTTTGAATTCATCAAGCACCTGTAACATTTCTTCTGTGTTACACTCAGTTTCCAGAATACTGTTTAAAGAGCTTAAAGGATAATAAAGACTGATTGACTCTTTTCTGAAACCCAGTTTTATCTGTTCTTCTTTTATCACATAACATATATCTTTTTCCAATGCTTCTAAATTCATTTTCTTACCTACATTTCATTAACACTATAGAAAATTATATATTTATGTTGATATGTAGTCAATATTTCTGTTATTTCAATACGCTGTATTCTTCGTCGGTTACAGGCTCACACCATTCATTGGAGGTCTCTGTTCCCGGAACTTCAACGGCAAGATGACTGAACCAGCTGTCAGGTGCGGCACCGTGCCAATGTTTTACTTCGGCAGGAATATTAATGCAGTCTCCCGGTTTCATCATAACCGCTTCTTTGCCGTACTCCTGATAATAGCCTCTGCCTGCCACGCATACAAGAATCTGTCCGCCACCGCTTTTGGCATGGTGGATGTGCCAGTTATTGCGGCATCCCGGTTCAAAAGTCACATTGAAAATTCCCACCTGACTTGTTGAAACAGGTGCAAGATAACTTTTGCCGGTAAAATATTTTGCAAAACCGTCATTAGGATTACCGATTGGAAATACCATTTCTTTGGCGTGTGCTCTCATTGCCTCGTCTTCATATGGAAGGTCGCCTTCGTTGACATCCCATACTTCTTTTGCAAGGTTAAAAACTGCCCAGCCCTTAGGCCAGCCTGCATAAAATGCCACATGGGTAATGACTGCCGCTATTTCTTTCTGTGTGACACCGTGATTTTTGGCATTCTGTAAATGGAATTTCAAAGACGAGTCGGTTATTCCCGATGCCATAAGTGCAACAACGGTTATAATGCTTCTTGTCTTTACGTCAATATCCCCGTTATTCCAGTTTTCTCCAAAGAGAACATCATCATTATAATGTGCAAACTCAGGAGCAAATTCTCCCAGAGCGTTTCTTCCTGCTGTCTGTGTGATTTTTCCCATATCTTTTTTCCTCCGATATCTTAATTAATCAAGTTCTTTTACCCAGTTTTCGATTTCTGTCTTGCTTAATCCGTTGAGGAGTTTTCCTTCCACAATATCAGCTCCCGGTGCAGATACTTTAAGCTCACTTACTGTATTGCCAAATCCGCTTCCGCCCGAGGTTGCGAAAAGAACTATTTTTTTACCGTTAAGATTATATTTTTCAAGAAATGTATTAACTATTGTAGGTGCAACATACCACCAGATTGGAAAACCGAGAATAATCTCGTCAAAAGATTCCACATCTATGTCTGAGTCTTCTATTTCAGGTCTGATTTTTTTATCTGCCATTTCAATACTGCTTCTTGATTTTTTATTCATCCAGTTCAAATCATCTTTGGTATATGGAACTTTGGGTTTAATTTCATATAACTGACAGTTGCCTGCCTCAGCTATTATTTCTGCTTTTTTTCTTGTTGTGCCTTCTGCACTAAAATATGCTACTAACTTCTTTGCCATATCTGTTACCTCCAAAAATAAAAATGTGCAAGATATTCCTTATCTCACACATATTATATAATCTGTTATTTTATTATGTCTAATACTTTCATCGCATATCGTATTATGCTTCAAAGGCATTGATTTTTTCAATAAATTTATTAACTACCTCCGAGTATGGGATATTTCTGCGCCATGCAATTACGGTACTGGTCTTAATCTCCGGCGAAAGCCTTCTCTGGACTACAAGCTCCTGCTTCCAGTATCTTGTGGCGCCTTCTATTGATATGGGATAGCCAAGTCCGTTAAGTGCCATTACTCCCGCATTGGTTCCTAGGTTGCTTGTTGCCACAATATCAAGACCTGCAAATTCTTTTCCAAACCAGTTAGCGAGTTCACTCTGGATACTTACTCTTTCAGGCAGAATAAGAGGACGGTTCTTCAAATCTTCTTTTGTCACAAATTCTTTCTCAGCAAGTTCATCATCGGCTTTCATTGTTACAACCCAGTGGTCACAGCCTTGTATTCTTATATAATCCATGCCCTGCGTACTCACAGGCTCCAGGAACAATCCGATATCTATAAGTCCTTTGTTCATCTTTTCAAGAATTGTATCCGCCGTACCTGTATGGATTGCAAACTGTGTAAGTGGATATTTGTCCCTGAAGTCTTTACAGATTCTTGCGAGGGTATCAACTGCCATAAATTCTCCGCAGCCAATATTTATTTTGCCTTCAACGATTCCGTCTTTTGCCTTGAATTCGCTAGTAATTTTGTCTTCAAGGTCAACAATTTCAAGTGCCCGTCTTTTCAACAAAACACCCTCGTTGGTAAGCGTAATATTCCGTCTGCCTCTGTTAAACAACTGCACTCCCAGTTCATCTTCCAAAGCAACAAGCTGCCTTGAAAGTGTGGGCTGGGTTATTTTTAACCGGTCTGCCGCTTTTGTAAAGCTCTGTTCCTTTGCTACCATTAAAAAGTAACGTAAAACACGTAAATCCATTACTATCCTTTCTGATTATAAATCAAATTATTGTGCACCCTTTACACCCGTTAAATCTTTTATCACTTCTCCTGCTATAATAAGACCTGCAACAGAAGGCACAAAAGCCACGCTTCCCGGAATATCTCTTCTCTCGGTACATTTATGCTCAGCTCCGGGCGGACATATACAATCGGTTCTGCAGCTTATGGACATATCTTCAATAGGGCGGGTTGGTTTCTCTTCCGAATAAACCACTTTAAGCTTTTTCACTCCGCGCTTTTTAAGTTCACGCCTCATGACTTTTGCAAGAGGACACATCTGCGTCTTATAAATATCCGCAACACGGAATGCACTGGCATCTAACTTGTTTCCCGCTCCCATAGAGCTCATAATCGGTACGCCTTCTTTCTGGCATTTCATTACAAGTTCTATCTTTGCCGTTACCGTATCTACCGCATCAACTACATAATCATACTCGGCAAAAGGAAATTCATCTGCATTTTCAGGGAGAAAAAAACATTTGTGAACGTTTACCTCAACCTCCGGATTGATATCAAGCATTCGTTCTTTCATTACGTCAACCTTGTATTTTCCTATGGTTTTTCTTGTTGCGATAATCTGTCTGTTAATATTGGTTAAACATACCTTGTCGTCATCAATCAAATCAAAATGTCCTATTCCGCTTCTTACGAGAGCTTCGCACACATATCCGCCTACGCCTCCGATGCCAAATACCGCCACTCTCATATCAGCCAGTTTTTTCATGGCATCTTCTCCTAAAAGCAGTTGTGTTCTTGAAAACTGATTTAGCATGATTCACACCTTTCCTCTTCCATTTCCTGATTAATAATATCTTCATTGTCAGCCATTGCCTGCAAAGTCATTGTGAGAAGTTTCTCAAGGTCCCATCCCAGCTGGTCCGCACCTCTTTCAATTACTTCTCTTGAGCAGCCTGCCGCAAAGCCTTTGCTTTTATATTTCTTTTTTAAGGATTTGAGTTCCATATCTTTAGTGCTTTTTGACGGTCTCATGAGTGCAGCTGCCCATATAAGCCCTGTCAGTTCATCCGCAGCAAACAATACTTTCTCCATTTCATGGACAGGCTCCACATCCAATGTCACGCCACATTCAATGGTAATCCCGTATCCATGGGATACAACACCGTGAATAATATCCTCTGAAACACCTGCTTCTCTCAAAAGTTCAGGCGCTTTAAGGCAATGCTCCGCAGGATAAAGTTCAAAATCAATATCATGCAAGAGTCCTACGATTCCCCAATGTTCTTTTTCTTCCCCATATCCTAACTTGTCCGCATACCATTTCATTACTGCCTCAACGGTAAGCGCATGCTGGATGTGAAATGGGTCTTTGTTATATTTTTTTAATAAGGCAAAAGCCTCTTCTCTTGAAATTTCACTCATAAAATCAATCTCCTTATTGGTGTTTATGATATTGTACTTTCTTTATTCCTACTATGTCAATATGATTTGTATGCAGTTATAAAATTTATGTGCTTATTTTTCCGAGCATAGGAAAAGCATCAACCATTGCTGATTGATGCTTCAAAAAATTTAATTAAAAATTCGTTCTACCTGTCCACTGGCATTTTCAGCCTTGTATAACCCAAATGAAAGTTTGCGTATAAAAGTACACGTAAAATCGTATCTACGTTCAATCCTTTAATAACTTACAAATCCAATAATTCAGATTTCTTTTTATCAAATTCTTCTTGTGTTATTACACCAGAATCCAATAGGTCTTTATATGATTTTAACTTCTGAACATTCAAAAGTTCCTTTTCGCTCTTATCTTTTTCCTCTGCCGCTTTTGATAATAATGCTGAAGCATACGAACTATTATTATCCGGTTTGCAAGCAACAACGATAATTCCTATAATTCCAAGGAAAAAACCCCAGAAAAAGCCATCTTCATAACCCTTATTTTCGCTAACTACTTGTGCAACAAAGCCACATATGAGTCCCTGAATTATAGCTACAAAAATATATACAAATACCATAACTCTACATCCCATTCTATTTTTTATTAACAGATTATTGATTAGTAGATACCTGTCAAGGTATCTACTAATCTGATGGACGTAGTATATCAGCAATTTTTAGAATTTACCGTGCAAAAGTGTCCATTTAAAAAAAATGCCGTTTGCGGCAATAATATTAACCGGAGGCTGTTATGGAAATAAACAGAGATATATACCTTGAGCGACTCATTGCCAGAAAGCTCAATACCTGGCAAAGAAAAGTATGAACGTGAAACAATGTCATCCAATACCGCATACTACGATAAACTAATCATCCACTTGCGCCTCTTAAAAATAACAAGCGATACAGCAAGCCTGAATATTTCCTCCGTGGTAAGCAGTGTATACACACCAACTATGCCCCACTTAAACACATACGCTGCAAGCAGACACATTGGAATTCCGATGCACCATGTGCCAACAATATCAATCACCATAATAATTTTGGTATTGCCGCCGCTTCTGATAATTCCACCGCCAAGAATCATATTTTCAACCTTGACCGGTGCATATAGGGCAAATACAATAAGCAGTATCTTTCCAAGTGATTTTACGCTGTCATCCACACGGTACAGTTTGGTATAGACTCCTGCCATTGTAATAAGTAATGCGGATACCACAACCGCACCAGCCAGACCTGCATACATAATCTTCTTTGACTCTGTGTAAGCCTCATCGTATTCTTTCCTGCCAAGTCGCTTGCCGACCATTACCCCGGCAGCTGCTGACAATCCGCTAAGTGCTCCTACGATAAGCCCCTGTATAGGGCAGGTAAGTGTATAAGCCGCCAGGTTGGAAGTTCCAAGATGCCCATATACTGCAGACTCAACATTCTGTCCAAGGCTCCATAAAAATTCACTGATGAGAATCGGCATAATCATGATAAAATAGTCCTTAATGGTAATTTTGCTAAAATGCAATGACCATACCGGTTTATCTCCATCTTTCCTGATACATAAGGCAAATCCGGCAACAATAACTACAAGATTTAACAACTGTGAAATAAGTGTCGCAATCGCAGCACCCTTTATTCCCATACATGGAAATCCGAATTTTCCAAATATCAGCAGATAATTAAGTCCGGTATTTACACCAACCGCTCCAAAGCTTGCCAGAAATGGTATGGTAGCATGCTCTCTGCAGCGCAGCCATGATGATAAAATATTGCTTATTGCCATTGGTATATAGGAAAAAGCTATAATTCTGAAATATACTGTACCTGTGTTTATAATACTTGTATCTGTAGTATAAAGTCCGAGAATCTGCCTTGAAAAACATCCGGAAGCCAGCATAAATATTCCTGATATTAATATCCCACAAATAAGACTCACGTCAAAGCCGCACCATGCCTCTTTTGTATCTTCCGCACCAATAAACTGTGCAATCAGTATCCCCCCAACTGTGCTTACCGCACCGATTACCACCGAAAAAATTAAGGAAAAATTACCGCATAATCCAACTGCAGATATATTAGTTTCACCTAATTGTCCTATCATAATCTGGTCAACAATTGAAAAAGAAGCCTGCAGCATACTTTGCAATGTGACCGGAATTGCTATTTTACATAATGATTTCATAAACTTTGACATCATAATTTCCTCGTACTTTCTCTTTTAATCAATTCGACCGGCAGAACTATTTCCTTCTTACATTCTGCTCCATCGCGCATTGCCTCAAGACATCTGATTGCAGTCTTTGCTCTAAGAGATGACTCCTGATGAATTGTTGTAAGCGGGGGATTGCTCTCCTTACTTGCTATGTTATCATCAAAACCGATTAGCTGGATATCCTTGGGAATCTGAATACCCTTACTCTGCAAAAAACGCATAAATTCAAGTGCATAGAAATCTGATACTGCAAAAACAGCAGTAACTTTTTTCTCAAACAATGCCTGATATTTCTCCTCATAAAAAATCGTCCTTTCCTTTTCTGTCTTAGGTATCTCCCATCTTAATATTTCTCCGGGTTCAAAGGCTTTACTAAATCCCTCAATTCGCTCTTTATCCATGCAAATAAAATTATCCGCTATGCATAATGCCTTTTTATGCCCAAGTTCCTTTAAATATTTTCCTGCCTGATATCCTCCGTCATAATGATTGATCACCAGATTGACCATCTTGGAACATTTTTCAAAATAACCATCATACACCACAAAAGATATTCTCATCTGATTTCTCAGTTTTTCATAATCAGTTTCACAAAAGCCCATAAGTATCAGGCCATCCATATTCCACATGGACGCAAAAACCGGAATTTCACCTATATCCGATGTGGTTTTTATCATCAGAAAATAACCTTTTTCATTTACTTCATGGGAAAGAGCATTTAGTGAGGACATCACAAATCCATCTTCTAAAACCCTGCCCTCATACTTTTCATGGTCATTCACCACCACCCCGATGATTCTTGAATTATTTCTTGCAAGCAGAATGCCTGCCATATTTGGGATGTATCCGGAGTTTTCCAGTTCCTGCTGGACACGTTTTACTGTCTCATCCGAAATTTTCTCTGTTCTGTACCATTCTAATTTCTTCTTTTCCGTTTCTCTGATTATATGGTACAATAAAAGCACGTGTTTTACAAAGGTTAAACGCGTAACCCATCACAAAATCCGAGGCTCTTTTTTGTTATATTTTACCAAATATTACGCATTTAAATTTGCATCATCACACGCAGAAATGCATAAACCATTAATACTACCAGGAAAAACTTTTTGACATTAGGACAAACCTCTCATACTATACTCCAATTTTTCCCGAAGTTCTGCATTTTCTTTTTCTAACTCCTCAATTCTTTTTCTCTATTATCAAAGCCACAAATAACTTCTTCTTGGGATATTGCATCCCCAAAACCGCCATCCACATCAAAACAATGCTTTACTAAATAAATTTTATTCATGTAATCCATCTCATCTTTCCTATTTTAATCACTCGAATTCAATAGAATTAAAATTTATTCTTCAATCTTCTTCGGAAGTACTCCAGATTCCTTCGCAATCTTTTTTTCCTGCGATTTTACTTTACGCTCCAACTTCTTTATATCTTCTGATGGTGGGAGCTCCTCCGGTTTAATTCCTCTAGTGCCAAGCATTTCACGAACCGTAGTATTATTCTGCACATGTTCCGTAGTAATAGCTCCTTCTCCCTTTAAATCCTTTTCTTCCACGTTGTAATTGGTCATCTCTGTTGCAAGATTCTTGGCTGCAATCGTAAGCGTTGGCAGAAAATCTGCTAGCGGTCGTTTATCGCTTACACCGAGTTTTTCCTTCATTTCCTGCGTACTTCTTCCACCAAATAATGCCTGGTCACCTTTTGAACGAATGCGTCCAAATCCAGCATCATCCACGCCACGCTCATAAATATTTTGCGATAATCTTTTTTCAGATTCTCGTAGCTTTCCTCTTGCTTCCGTTCTCTGAATGTAAGCAATTCTTTCTTCTATCAATTCTTGTTTTCTTGTCTGTACAGCAAAATAACTTTGTGCAAAAGCAATTTCCTCTTTTCTTGGATCTCCATTTTGCGCAATAAGGTAACATGCATATCTAGTAAGCATAATATCATCCACATCTCGAACCGCATTACTACCAATCTCAACCATTTTGACGGCGTCGGCAAAATGGTCTGAAACCTCTACTTCTGCACTTTTACAAGATTCCATTGCTCGATTTATCGCATCTTTAAATCTACGCCATGTTGTATAACCCAAACATCCCATAAGCTCTCTTGCATACCAAAATTCAACTGTTCCCTCCTCTGTCGTGTGCATAATATCATCAAACATTTTTTTCATAGTACTTATTGTTTTCTTATCCATTATCTCTTATCCTCCGTCTTCTCTTGATTCTTTTTATCAGCCAGTTGCTCTATCCGAATCTTATACTCCATCAAACGCAAAAGATACGGTGGAACTCTCCGGTTACCTAATTCCCAATCTGTTTCTGTCATATATGGAATCTCAAAATACTCGCAGAATTCCTTTCTGTTCATCCCTGTACTTTCTCTTAATTTTCTCAATTCTTCTCTTGCTTCCATAAGCCCACCTCTTTATGCATTGCATAAACTTATTATATTCTCATCAACATGAAAGGTCAACAAAAAATAAACCTCGGCAAAAAGTTTACCGAAGCTTACTATAAATCTACTATTATACTCAATATGTGAATTAACACTTTCAATCCAACCTTTTCTCTATTAGAAAACTTCAAAGCATCCACAATTGCGCTCTCTTTATCTCATCATATGTTGCCTTAGTCTCTGCAGATGTTATATCCACATCATCAAGTTCAATCGTGACATTGATTGATTAATCCCCTGTTCCTTTTTTTGAAAAAAGTGTATCTAAGGTCAACGCATCGCATTTGACCCCTACACCCACGGCTATTATAAAGTCACCGAGCGTGTGGGCGAAGCATTCCGAGATGGCTTAAAGTTGAAAAAGTAAGGTGTGCAGAAAAGGAGCTTTCGCATAAGCGAAGGCTCCTTCTTAAAACATGTGGATTTCACAAATTCTAGTTTTGATTTGACTTAATTCATAACATTTATTAACTGTTA